>VFQT010003850.1_pt1 | contig 13178 bp, 11 predicted proteins | sample 3512381 | NCBI WGS metagenome assembly VFQT01 (sample SAMN10412376, study PRJNA504923) | tailings metagenome | isolation source: Relicate 2 Philex TSF3 active mining site | place: Philippines: Tuba, Benguet | collected 2017-08-29 | reverse complement strand
ACCCTGGGCAACGTGATGGACGTCTGGCGGGTGTTCTGGATCTGCGCACTCGGGGCTGGCATCTTCACGGTGATCGAGATGCTCAATGGACCCGATCGCGACGCCTACGCCGAGGTGAACGGGGACGCGTCGGCCTCGGAGGCGTCGACCAGCGCCTAGCCGGCGGTCAGGAACGGCCTGCCCACCAGGCCAGTAGTGCCTGCTTCGCCTGATCCTCGTCCAGCGGACCGCGATCAAGGCGCAGGTCGAGCAGGAAGCGATAGGCCTGCCCGACCTGCGGGCCGGGCGGGATGCCCAGGATGCGCATGATCGCCTGCCCGTCCAGGTCAGGACGCACCGCGTCGAGCTCCTCCTGGGCCCGCAGGTCCACGATCCGCTCCTCGAGGTGGTCATAGGCCCGTTGCAGGGCCAGTGCGCGGCGTCGATTCCTGGTCGTGCAGTCGGCGCGGGTGAGCTTGTGCAGCCGGGTCAGCAGCGGGCCCGCATCCCGGACGTACCGCCGCACGGCCGAGTCGGTCCACTCACCCGTCCCATACCCGTGGAACCTCAGGTGCAGTTCCACCAGTCGCGATACCTCGTCGATGTGCTCGTTCGAGAAGCGCAGGGCCTGCATGCGCTTGCGCGTCATCCGCGCCCCGACGACCTCATGGTGATGGAAGGACACCCGGCCGTCGCCCTCGAACCTGCGAGTCCTGGGCTTGCCGATGTCATGCAGGAGGGCCGCCAGGCGCAAGGTCAGGTCCGGACCGCTTGCGGGCTCGTGCGCGTGCTCGAGGACGATCGCCTGCTCCAGGACCGTCAGGGTGTGCTCGTAGACGTCCTTGTGATGATGATGCTCATCTGCCTCCAGTCGCAGCAGGGGCAGCTCAGGGAGGACGTGGTCGGCAAGGCCGGTATCGACGAGCATGGTGAGACCTCGCCGTGGGTCAGCTGCCATCACGATCTTGGTGAGCTCATCCCTGATTCGCTCAGCGGAGACAATCTCCAGCCGGTCGCGCATCGCACCCATGGCTGCAAGGCAGGTCGGCTCCACCTCGAACCCCAGTTGCGAGGCGAACCGGGCGGCCCGAAGCATCCGCAATGGATCGTCCCCGAAGGAGTCCTGCGGCGTGCCCGGCGTGCGGATCACGCCCGCCTGCAGGTCGGATAGGCCATCGAAGGGATCGACCAGGGTCAGTGCAGGCAGTTGCAGTGCCATGGCGTTGATCGTGAAGTCCCGCCGCCCCAGGTCACCCGGGAGGCTGTCGCCGAACTGGACCTGTGGCTTGCGGGAGGAGCTGTCGTAGGCCTCGCTGCGGTAGGTGGTGAACTCGCAGTCCCGGCCCCACAGGCGCGCCCCGATGGTGCCGAACCGGATGCCCACCTCCCAGGTGGCCTCGGCGACCGACTGCAGGATGGCCAGAGCCTGCTCCGGTCGCGCGTCGGTGGTGAAGTCCAGGTCAGGGGCGGCTTCCAGCCTGCCGAGGAAGGCATCGCGCACCGGTCCCCCGACCAAGGCGACTTGATGGCCTGCATCCGCGAACCAGCCGCCCACCTGGGTCAGCAGGCCCGCGAGCGGGGCGAGCTGGGCGGCCATCCGGTTTCGGTCCAGGGATCCCTGGTCAGGCGTCGGCATGGTCGTGAGCGTAATGAACCGACACGCACGATTATCCTGCGACCATGACCGCTGAGCCAGCTCCGGGTGAGCGTCGCCAGCGGCGCAGTCACCAACGATCTGGCCGACAGCCACGGTTGCGCACCGTTGAGGAAACCTCGGCAGGGGGCTTCGTGGTGGATACCGGGCAGCAGGTCCCACAGGTCGCGCTGATCGCTCGATTCGACCGTCGCGGTCGCCTGGCCTGGTCGTTGCCCAAGGGTCATGTCGAGGATGGTGAGACGGCCGAGCAGGCCGCCATCCGGGAGATCGTCGAGGAAACCGGGATCGTGGGCGAGGTGATCGGCTCCCTGGGGAGCATCGACTTCTGGTTCATGACGCCACAGAAGCGGATCCACAAGACGGTCCATCACTTCCTCCTGCGCGCCATCGGCGGCGAGCTCAGCGATGCCGATGTCGAGGTCGAGCAGGTCGAGTGGGTCCCATTGCCCGAGGTATTCGGCCGCCTGCGCTACAGCGACGAGCGTCGTCTCCTGGCCAGGATCGACGAACTCCTCCTGGAACAGCCTGGGCTGCTTGGCGGGAAGTGCAGGTGAAGGGAAGGGGACGCTGGGTCGTCGGGGCCGTCCTGATCGCTGGGCTTGCGGCAACCGGGCTCGGGGCAACGGCACCCGCGGCCTTGGCAGCCCCGGCCCAGGTCGATGTCGTCATCGACCGGTTGAACCCCCTGATCCCGGAGCCTGCGGGCGTATTGCGCATCGGCGGACGCCTGGTCAGCACCTCGGCGGATCAACTGTCGTCGGTGCGCGTACGACTGCTGCTGTCGTCCGTGGTCATCACCGGCTCCGAGCAGATCGATGCCGCCCTGACGGCCGGCTTCGACGAAGCCTGGGACGACTCGCAGGACTACGTCCTGGACTGGACCAGGGTCGATGTCTCCGATGCGCTGTCTCCTGGTCAGCAGGAGTCCTTCGCCTTCGAGGTTCCCCTGGACAAGTTGCCCCTGGCGGGACCCGGGGTCTACGTGCTCTCGGTAGAGGCGCTGGTGGACGGTCCCGCCGGAGTCAGCCGGGCGGGCCTGTCCAGGACCTTCCTGCCCTGGTATCCGGTCGGTGCCGTTCAACCCATCGGCCTGACCTGGCTGTGGCCGCTGGCCGATCATCCGGCCCGGACCGCGAACGACATCCTGCTGGACGATCGGACCCCGATCGCACTTTCCCCCGGGGGCCGCCTGCACCAATTGGCCATCCTGGGCGCCGAATGGCGGGGGATCGTCACCTGGGTCGTGGATCCCGCCCTGCTGCAGACCGCTGCCCTGATCTCCGACGGCTACCTCGTCGAGCACGAGGGGAAGGTGGTGGCCGGGGATCGAGCGGCCCAGGCTGCGGCTTGGCTGGACATCCTGCGCGGAGCCATCAGCCCCGGCACGGTGCACGCAATGTCCTATGCAGACGTCGACGCCGTCGCCGTCCGACGGGCCGACATGCCGAACGACGTAGTCCGGGCCGTCACCGGTGCGTCTGCCGTGGCGACCTCCGCCCTGGGCCAGCCGGTGACCGCCGGCTTCGCCTGGCCGTGGAGTGGTCAACTCGATCGACCCACTGCGAACCTGCTTGCCTCGGCCGGGAACGCCGTCGTCGTCCTGGCCAACGGCACGAGCCCATCCGGGATCGCTCTCAGTTCCAATGGCCTCGCTTCGATGGGCACGCCCTCGGGGACGATGCTGGCGCTTATCGCACAGCCCCGACTGGTGCAGACCCTGGCGATGCCGCAGCGCAATGGGGCCGAGACGCTGAATGCGCGGCAGCGCTTCCTGGCTGAGACTGGACTGCTGGCCCAGATGGCGGGCACCGGTGTCAACCTGGTGGTTGCGCCCTCAGACATCCGCTGGAGCCCGTCCCGGCGCTTCATCGCCCCGTTGCTCAGGGCGACGCGGGACGCCCCCTGGCTGCGGTCGGTGCCGCTGTCCGAGTTGCTCGAATCCCCACCTGGCATGCTCACCAGGCCCGGCACCGATGCAGCAGGTGGCCTGCCGGCCGCGTACCTGGAACGGGTGAAGCGCACCCAGGTGCGGATGAGCCGGGTTGCCTCGGTCCTGCAGGACCCTGGTCCGATTACCGACCCCGTCTCCGCGGCCCTGCTCCGTGCGGAGTCCAGTGCCTGGCGGGACGACCTGACCACCGGCGAACGGCTGCTTCGATCCATCAGCACCGACCTGGCCCAGCAAACCGCCCTGGTTCGCGTGCTGTCCTCAGGCACCATCACCTTCTCGGGCGACGTGGGTCAGGTTCCGGTCACCATTGCGAACGACTCGGATCAGACCGTCACGGTTGGGCTGACCCTGCAGGCCAGCCCGTCCACCCGACTAGCCGCAGATCCGGTCCAGGACATCGTCATCGAACCCGGCCGCAAGGTCAGCCTGGACGTCTCCGCTCGGGTCGTGGGCAGCGACCCACTTCCGGTGCAGGTGCAGTTGCTCACTCCAGAGGGTGATCGCTACGGCTCTCCGGGGACCATCACCCTGATCTCGGCCGCCTACGCCCGGGCTGCCTCCTGGGTGGTGATCGCCGCATTCATCGCCCTGGGAGTCTTCGTCCTTGTCGGCATCGTGCAGCGCATACGGCGCGCCCGGCGCAAGACCGGGGTTGCTGGGTGATCGGCCCGCGACCCGAGGCGGTGCCATGACGACCGGTACCTCCAGTCCTGGCCCGCAAGGCGGCCAGATGCGCTCGAGCGCGGTCATGGCGGCCGGCACCGTCGTTTCCCGGGTCACCGGCATCCTGCGCGATGTCGCAGCAGCCGCTGCCCTGGGCTTCTTCGTCGTGGCCGACGCCTTCTCGCTGGGCAACTCACTGCCGACCATCGTCTACATCCTGGTGATCGGTGGCTCGCTGAACGCCGTCTTCGTGCCGCAACTGGTCAGGCGCATGCAGGACGATGCCGACGACGGCAAGGCCTATGCCGATCGGCTGCTGACGGCGGCCGGGCTCGCCCTGCTCGCCCTGTCGGTGCTCGCCGTCGTGGCCGCCCCGCTGATCGTCGACTTGTACACGCCCTCGGACTATCCCCGGCCCGCCTACGACCTCGCGGTGGCCTTTGCCCGGCTGTGCCTGCCGCAGATCTTCTTCTACGGCCTGTACACGATGCTTTCCCAGGTCCTCAATGCCCGCGGGCACTTCGGCCTGCCCATGTTCGCGCCCATCGCCAACAACGTCATCGCCATCGCAACCTTCGGGCTGTTCATCGCCATCGCGGGCACCTCCGCAGCGGCCGAAGGCGCACTGACCTCGCGCGAGGTGCTGATCCTGGGGGTTGGCACCACCCTCGGCGTGACCGTCCAGGCCGTGATCCTGATCCCGGTGCTGCTGCGCCACGGGTATGCCTGGCGCCCCCGGTTCGACTGGCGGGATGCCGGACTGGGCAAGGCGGGCACGCTGGCCCTGTGGACCATCGGCCTGGTCCTGGTGAACCAGGCCACCTACGTGGTGGTGACCCGGCTGGCCACCCAGGCCAATGTCGACGCGACGGCAGCCGGCCTGACGGCAGCGGGCCTGACCACGTATCAGAAGGCCCACCTGGTCTTCATGCTCCCGCACAGCGTGATCACGATCTCCATCGTCACGGCCATGCTGCCGGCCCTCAGCCGGCTGGCGCACGCCGGCGAGCACCGGGCGGTGGGGCGGGACGTCGCCGGGACCATGCGTCTGGTGGCAGCCTTGATCATCCCCATCACCGCCATCCTGTTCGTCCTCGGCAGCCCAATCAGCACCCTGCTCTTCGGCTACGGGGCCGCCACGACTGCCCAGGCCAGCCTGATGGGGCAGATCGTCTCGGTCTTCATGATCGGCTTGCTGCCCTTCACGCTGTTCTACGTGCTGCTCCGTGGGTTCTATGCGCTCGAGGACACGCGAACCCCCTTCCTGATCACCCTCGGATTCAGCCTGGCCTGGCTCGCGATGGCCGTCCCCATCTTCCGAGCGGTAGGGCCGGGAGGCCCGCAGGTGGCAGGTATCGCCCTCGCATACGGGCTGTCCTACTGGCTGGCCTGCATCGCCGCGTGGTTCCTGCTGCGCCGTCGGCTGGGCGGGCTGGACGGAAGGCGAACCCTGGCGGCGCTGGCCCGCATGGTGGCCTGCGGACTGGTCGCTGTCCTGTTGACCGCGCTGGTCCAGGACCTGGTAGGACCCATGCTGCACAGTTGGCCCCAGCAGGTCGGCACCCTGATGATGGTGGGGCTCGCTTCGGTGGTGGGCATCGGGGCCTACCTGGGAATGGCCAGGATGCTGCGCGTTCGGGAGGTGCACGACATGGTCGGCATGATGCGGCGTCGGCTCCGTATCCGGGGTGCTCGATGAGTTCGCCGACCCAAGGGGTCACGATCGACCGTTACGTCCTGCTCGAGGAGATCACCCGACCTGAGGCGGGCCCTGGAGTCCGGCATTGGCGTGGTCGGGACATGGTGCTGGATCGCGACGTCTCTATCCGCCTCGTTGACCAATCGGACCCACGGGCAGCCGCCTTCGCCGGCGCAGCTCGCGCTGCCGCCCTGGTCGAGGACCGAAGGCTGCTGCGCATCCTGGACGTGATGGACGTCCCGGCCTTCGCGGCCGTGCCGGCGTCGATCGCGGTAGTCAGCGAATGGGTCAACGGACGGACCTTGACCGAGGCGCTCGCCGATCGGCAGGGGGAGCCGTTCACTGTCAACGACGCGGTCATCCTCGTGGCCGATGTCGCGCGCGCAATCTCCGCGGGACTGGATCGCCAGGTCGGCCACGGCCGGCTACGGCCCTCCAGCGTGGTCATCACCGACGCGGGCGAAATCCGGGTCCGTGGCCTGGCCGTCGATGCGGCCATCTGGGGGTCCCTTGATCCCGCCCTGGACTGGATGCGGGCCGATGTCGACAGCCTCGGGTCCCTGCTGTATCTGTGCCTCACGGGGGCCTGGCCGGCTGGGCCCGTTGCCGGCATCCCCGGAGCGCCGCAGGTCGGCGGGGTCCTGCTGCCACCATCCCGCCTCCGGGCGGATGTCCCCCGTGCCCTCGATGAGTTGGTCGCCCGCTCCTGCGTCCAAGCAGCACGCCCCCGGGGGATGACCTCGCTGCCCGATGCCACGTCCTTCTATGCCGCCCTAGGAGTCGCTCGGGACTACGTCCTGCCAATCGCCTCGCGGTCGCGCGGGGATGTCGGGCTGCCTGGCGGCTGGGCGCGCCGGTTCATTGCCTTCGGGGTGGCCGGTGCCCTGATCGTCGCTGCCTGGGTCATCGGCTGGCAGTTGGTCGATCGGGGGCCATCCGCCTGGCAACCCGATCCGAAGGCCGAGTCGAGCAGCATCCTGACCGACGTCGGTGCCGGTCCCACCCAGGCCGCGAACCCGGCCGGGGAGGCCGCCTATCCCATCGCGCTCGCCCAGTCCTTCGATCCATTCGTCGATGCGAACGGCAACGGCAAGCCTGATCGGCGCAAGGGGCGGGAAGGGGAGGACCTGGTGCCCTTCCTCACCGACCTGGACCCATTGACCGAGTGGGCCACCGACACCTATCGATCCTCGGATGCCGACGGCAAGGGTGGTGTGGGGGTCATCCTGGACCTCGGCAGATCCGTCCCCATTCGCTCCGTCGCCCTGGACTTCGGCGAGGCTGGATCTGGGGTTCAGGTCCGGGTCCTGGACAGCCCGAGCCTGAGCCAGGTGGAGTGGGATCCGCAGCGCTGGGCCTTGCTGGCGAGTGCTCCCCCGGGAGCAGCGCAGATCGAACTGCGGGCCCCCCGGCCGGTAACCGGCCGGTTCGTGCTGATCTGGCTGGATGAGTTGCCGGCCATTCCCGGGCAGACCGGTCGCTACCAGGGCACGCTGCGCAGCGCCACAGTCAAGGGCTGACTGCCGTTAGGCTCGGCGATCATGAGCACATCGGCCAACGTGGGCGTCGATGGCAGTGATGCCATCGAGGGCGATGCCGAGTTGCTCGCCCGCCACGTCGCCGGGGACCCGACTGCCTTCACGGTCCTGATCCAGCGGCACCGAGACCGCCTTTGGGCGGTCGCCCTGCGAACCACCCAGAACCCGGAGGATGCTGCCGACGCCCTGCAGGATGCCCTGCTCTCGGCCTTCCGTCGCGCCGACACCTTCCGCGGCGAGTCGGCCGTGACCACCTGGCTGCACCGGATCGTGGTCAACGCGGCCCTGGACCGGATGCGCCGAGCCGCGGTGCGGCCCACCGTTGCCCTGCCCACCAGCCCGGACGGGGTGACCCTGGACATCCCGGACGGCAGGGACGCGATCGGACGGCGCGAGGATCAACTGGTCATTGCCCAAGCCCTCGCCGACTTGCCTGACGACCAGCGCGAGGCGATCCTGCTGGTCGATGTCGAGGGGTACTCGGTCGAGGATGCGGCGGCAATGCTGAACTGCCCCACCGGGACCATCAAGAGCCGGTGCTCCCGAGGAAGAGCCAAGCTCGCACGACAGTTGGCCCATCTGCGGAACCCAGGGCCGGGAAGCATCGTCGTACCCCAGGAAGGAGGTGGCCGTGACTGACGAACCAGGACGCACCGATCAAGACCCTGTGCAGGAAGTCCCTGGCGAACCCATCGCCTTGGACGCTGCATGGTTCCTCGATCCCCAGTCCCCAAACTGGGACGACGACCGCCTCCGGATGCCTGAGCAGGTGTGGGAGCGCATGGAGGCTGCCTTGCGCGCGGAGTCCAGCGCGCGCTCAGCCCTACCCGGAACGCGCTCGATCTTCACCGCCGGACATCAGGCGACTGGATCGACGGCCACGGTTCCCAGATCGCGCAGGCGGCAATGGGTCGCGGGTTCGGTCGCAGCCGGGTTCGCCCTGCTCGCCGCCGGCATCGTTGTGCAAAGCGTGCAGAGCACCCGCGAGGCTCCCGTCGTGCTTGCCGAGGAAGGACTCTGGAGCACCCCGATGCGCACCGCACAGGGACCACAGCAGGCACCCCTGCAAAATCCCGAGATGCAAGATCCTGCGATGGCCGGTGCCGCGATGGCCGATCCCGCGATGCAGGCACCGGCGAGACGGGTCCTGGCCAGCGGCACCGACTACCAGCCGCAGACCCTGCGCTCCCAGGTCATCGGCCTGCTCAGCGGCCTGGGCGCAGTGCGGGCCACCGACTTCGCTGGGATGCCCAGCAGCGACCGGCTGACCACTGGCACGGACGGGTTCACCGCATCCCTGCCCTCGCTGCGCGCCTGCATCACCGGGTTGACCAGCTCCGAGCTCGCACAGGCCCTCGTCGTCGATCGAGCTCGCTACGCCGGCAGCGATGCAGGCTTGGTGGTGATCCCGCAGGACTTCGTCCCGCTCCTGGCTGAAGCCGAGCCGACCGCGAGCGCTCGCACGCCCAGTGGCAACGTGGACATCTGGGTGGTCGAGCCGGATTGCTCGCTGGTGGACCCGGGCGTGATCCTGCACCTGCTTCACCAGGTGGCTGCCGAGTAGCATCGCGGCAGCCGCTTGACATTGGAGAATCGCATGGCCAGCAGGAACCTCGTCATCATCGGGTCTGGCCCTGCGGGCTACACCGCAGCCATCTATGCGGCTCGCGCACAGCTTCAGCCGCTGGTCTTCGAGGGATCGGTCACCGCCGGCGGGGCCCTGATGAACACCACGGAGGTGGAGAACTTCCCGGGATTCCCGCAGGGGATCATGGGCCCTGCCCTGATGGAGGAGATGCGGGCTCAGGCCGTGCGGTTCGGAGCCGAGATCGTCACCGACGACATCGTTGCCGCGGACCTGTCCGGGTCGGTCAAGTCGGTCACCGACGGTGCCGGGACCGTTCACCACGCACAATCGGTGGTGCTGGCCATGGGTTCGGGCTACCGGGAACTGGGCATCCCCGACGAGAAGCGGCTCTCGGGGCACGGAGTCTCCTGGTGCGCCACCTGCGATGGGTTCTTCTTCCGTGACCAGGACATCGCCGTCGTCGGCGGGGGGGACTCGGCGCTGGAGGAGGCGACCTTCCTGACTCGCTTCGCCCGCTCCGTCACCCTCGTCCATCGCCGGGACAGCCTGCGCGCCTCCAAGATCATGCAGGAGCGGGCCCTGTCCAACGAGAAGATCACCGTGGCATGGAACAGCGAGGTGGCGGCCTTGCAGGGGGATGCCAAGCTCAGCGGGATCACCCTGCGGGACACGGTGACCGGGGCAACTCGCGAGTTGGCGGTGACCGGCCTGTTCATCGCCATCGGCCATGACCCGCGATCTGAGTTGGTCCGGGGGCAGGTGGACCTGGACGAGCAGGGCTACGTCCTCGTCGATGGCCGCACAACCCGCACCAACCTGGCCGGGGTATTCGCCTGCGGCGACCTGGTGGACCATACCTACCGGCAAGCCATCACGGCCGCTGGCTCGGGCTGCGCGGCCGCCCTGGATGCGGAACGCTTCCTCGCCGGCGGGTAACCTAGGGCCAACGAGCTGCAGGAGTCTGCAGCACATCGGATTTCAGCTATGAGCCGGGAGGCGACCATGGGTGCAGCAAAGACGGTCACCGAGGCCAACTTCGCCACGGAGGTGCTGGCCAGCGAGAAGCCCGTGCTGGTGGACTTCTGGGCCGAGTGGTGCGGGCCATGCAAGATGGTTGCCCCGATCCTGGAGGAGATCGCGACCGAGCATCCCGGCATCGTGATCGCCAAGCTCAACGTCGACGAGAATCCCCAGTTGGCCGCCACCTATCAGGTCAGTTCGATCCCCACGATGCACGTCTTCCAGGGCGGGGCGATCGTGAAGACCATCATCGGAGCCAAGCCAAAGCAGGCGCTCGTAGCCGACCTGGCGCCCTACCTGTAAGGATGATCCGCCGCGGTTCGACCGGGGCGGCCGTTGCGGAGGTGCGCGCGCGGCTCGCGCACCTGGGATACGTCGACTATCCGCCCTCAGTCGTCGAGGCAGCCACCTTCGACGACGACCTCGATCGAGCGGTGCGGGCCTTTCAGCAGGAGCGTGGGCTGAGCGTCGACGGAATCGTCGGACCCGACACCTATCGCAGACTGGACCAGGCCCGCTGGAAGCTCGGCGATCGGGTGCTCGCGTACCTGCCAGGCCACCTGATGACCGGCGATGACATCGCGGACCTCCAGCGGCGGCTCGCCGAGTTGGGCTTCGACGCAGGCCGACCCGACGGCATCCTGGGCCCCCGCACCGATGCCGCGATCAGGGAGTTCCAGCGCAGCGTGGGCGAGCAGCCCGATGGCACCTGCGGGCCGGCGACCTTCCGTGCCTTCGACCGGCTGGTCCGCACGATCAGCGGCGGCAACGCCGCCCACTTGCGCGATCGGCTCACCTTGGCGGCCCTGCGCACTGGTATCGCCGACAAGGTGATCGTCCTGGACACCAACCAGGGGGCCGGAGCCGAGGTGAGCTGGGCCATCGCCCAGCGAGTCGAGGGACGGCTCGCCGCCCTCGGCACCCAGGTCCTGATGACCGGCCGGGCACTGACCGCGGGCGAGGCAGACGATGAGCCGGACCGGGCTGGCTTCGCGAATCGGACCGGCGCAGACCTGTTCGTGAGCATCGACACCGACCAGGTGGGCAGCGAGCGACCCAACGGCGTTGCCACCTTCTACTTCGGCGATCCCGTCCGGGACATCCACTCCCTCGGCGGCCGGATCCTGGCGGAACTGCTCCAGGATGAGCTGTGCATGGCAACTGGCATGTCGGACCTGCGCACCCACGCGCGCAGCTGGGACCTGCTCAGGCTGACGCGAATGCCTGCGGTCAAGGTAGTCGTTGGGTACCTGTCCAATCCCGACGATGCACTCCGCTTGAGCTCCAGCGCCGTTCAGGACCGCATCGCCCACGGCATCGCAGGCTCCCTGGGACGGTTCTGCCGCCCGCAGTGAACCGCCTGCGACCGGCTTCCTAGGGGGTCAGGGTGCTGGTCCGGGAGCGGCGAGTCCTCGGCCAGATCAGGCGCAGGAGGAATCCGGCGCCCACGCCTACCAGCAGCAAGGCCACGGCCCAGGCAATCGCGCGCTTCCACACGGGCCTATGGTAGGTCGCCATGAGCGGGACGCGCCTGGATCCGTGGATTGACTCCTATGCCCAACGTGCCCACGGCATGTCGGCCTCCGCTATCCGAGCCCTCTTCGCCGTGGCCTCCCGGCCAGAGGTCGTCTCCCTGGCGGGTGGCATGCCCTATGTCCAGGCATTGGCGGCAGACGCCTTCGCCGACACGGTGCACCGGATGCTTCTCGCCCGCGGCCCGCAGGCCCTGCAGTACGGATCCGGGCAGGGGGATGTCGGCCTACGCGAGCAGATCATCGAGGTCATGCGCGAAGTGGGGATCAGCGCGCACTCCGACGACGTCGTGGTGACCACTGGGTCGCAGATGGCCCTGGACCTGGTCACCCGGGTGTTCTGCGACCCCGGTGACGTGGTCCTGGTCGAAGCACCCTCCTACGTGGGGGCCCTCGGCGTATTCCACAGCTACCAGTGCCAGGTCGTCCATGTCGCCATGGACGGGGAAGGACTGGTCCCCGCTGCCCTGCAGGAGGCCATCGACGTGGCTCGCCAGCGCGGGCAGCGCCCCAAGCTCATCTACACCATTCCCTCGTTCCACAACCCGGCTGGCGTGACCCAGGGTCCGAAGCGACGCCAGGAGGTCCTCGCCATCGCGCAGCGGTCGGGGATCGCCCTGCTGGAGGACGACCCATACGGCCTGCTCGGCTTCGACGGCTCCGCTCCCCGGGCCATTCGAGCGGACGATCCCGATGGGGTGATCTACCTCGGATCGTTCTCCAAGACCATTGCCTCCGGGCTGCGGGTCGGGTGGGCGCTGGCACCGCACGGGGTCCGGGAGAAGCTCGTCCTGGCGGCTGAATCCGCCGTGCTCTGCCCGTCGAACTACGCGCAGTTGACCGTCTCGGAGTACCTGGCCACGCAGCCCTGGCGCGAGCAGATCAAGGCCTTCCGTGAGCTGTACCGGGAGCGACGCGATGCCCTCCTGGATGCCATGTCGGCGATGATGCCCGAGGGCACCACGTGGACCATTCCTGGTGGCGGCTTCTACTCCTGGGTCACCCTGCCGCCAGGGCTGGACGCCACGTCCATGTTGCCCAGGGCGGTGGCAGCACTCGTCGCATACGTCCCCGGGAGCGGGTTCTACGTCGATGGCCAAGGTCAGGAGCACCTTCGCCTGTCCTACTGCTACCCGACGCCGGACCGCATCCGGGAGGGCGTGCGTCGGCTCTCGGCAGTCGTGGAGTCCGAACTGGAGCTCGTACGCACCTTCGGAACTGGATCCCTTCCTGCGCTGCCCCAAGGCAGTTCGGTGCCCGGACCGGACGCCAAGTGACCCTGCAGATCGCCGTACTCGCCGGGGGACTGTCCCCCGAGCGGGACGTATCCCTGCGGTCCGGCAGGCGGGTCGCTGAGGCCCTTCGGGAGGCTTCGCCCGACTGGGAGGTGGCGGAGTGGGACGTCGATGCCCATCTGCTGCGGTCCCTCGCCGAGCACCGTCCTGACGCCGTCATCCCGCTCCTGCATGGTGCCGCCGGGGAGGATGGCGCCTTGCGCGACGTCCTGGCAAGCCTGCGCCTGCCGTTCGTCGGCTCTATCGCTCGTAGTTC
>VFQT010003849.1_pt1 | contig 13179 bp, 15 predicted proteins | sample 3512381 | NCBI WGS metagenome assembly VFQT01 (sample SAMN10412376, study PRJNA504923) | tailings metagenome | isolation source: Relicate 2 Philex TSF3 active mining site | place: Philippines: Tuba, Benguet | collected 2017-08-29 | reverse complement strand
CGAAGACCGGAGCGTCCAACGCTTCCACGGCTTCGATGACGTTCGCGCTGCTGGCCCTGGCGTAGTTGATGACGCCGGCACAGCGTGCCGCAGCGGCTGCCACGGCAGCCACGAGACGGCTCAGGGGCGTCCCGGTCACGTTTGACCGCGGAGATATTTCGCTCGAAATATCAAAAGCGGTCAAAGGGGAAACCATCTGGGAACGACGCGAAGCGGGTGAAGGCATTCGCATCGGTGATCGTTCCACAGACTGGATCATTTCGGCCAGTGCCCTTGTCGCCGGCGGCGTCCAGCTGACTCCGGCTCGTGACGACACCTTCACAACCGCCGACGGCACAGTCTTTCGGGTCATGCCTTATGGCCCTGACCGACTGTGCTGGCGGTGGCATGATCGCGACGGACAAACGACCTACCGGATCCACACCCGAGAACGCTGATGGCTTCCCGACGCCGCACACTGACCGACGCGATTGTCAGCAAGGTGAATGCCTGGCCTGGCAAACCCGCGAACGTCGACGTGCGGCGAGTTCGAAATGTCTTCACCGTCCTGCAGGACGTTCTGGCGCAGGCAGCACCGGCAACGATCTGTGTGATCAATTCCGCGGTTGAGGACGAATCCGGGCGAGGCGGTGTCGCAGACAATGTGCGAATCGGCGTCGTCCTGGTCGCGGCCTGCAGCAGCAATGCCGTCGCAGACAGTGATTCCTGGGATGACACGATGGAAGCTCTGTTCGACTACATGCGAACAGATGCAGCCGGATTCAAGAACATCACGGTCGGATCACTCGGCGCTCAACGCCGCGAGATCAGCCAGCCCATCGTCTGTGACGCTGAGACGATGGACGAGAACGAGGCCTTCGTCAGCGTCATTGATAGTGTCTATTTCATCTCCGTGAGCAATCGATGACCGTTTCGATCGGCATTCAGCAAATTCGCATGCAGGCGAGGTTTCTCGACCGTCGCATCGCTGATGCGATGAATCCCAAGATGCGTCGATTCTTCATGCGAGCTGGTGGAGCGATCCGAACGACCGCACGCAGACTGCTGCGCAGGGCACGGCGGAAACGCGCGGAAGAACTGACTCCGGGCGAGTCGGCCGCGTTTGCGTTTCTGCTGCAGCTCTTTCGCCGTGGTCAGATTCCGAATCGACCAAAAATGCCGGAGGCCAACGCTGCCCCTGGTGAACCACCGCGTCTGCATCAAAAACCAACGTCACTTTTGAAATCTCGTTTGTTCTTCGCACTGACGCCGCAGAAAGACGCTGTCGTCGTTGGTCCGGAGAAGACCGCGAAGTCCCGAAATCTCGAACCACTGGAACGCAAGTTCCCTTTCATGTCTCGTGCTTTTGCAACCATCCAGCCACGACTGTCGGACTATCTCAAGTCAGCAGCAGGCTAACAGAAAAGGAATTGACCAATGACCGACGCAGCTCCAGGCAGTGTGATGGGTGACGACTGCAAGGCCTACTATTCAGCGAGCCTTGCTGCCTCGAACGGCACGTGGTCAGGTTCGCTGACGGAGATTCCGCTGACGGTCGAAGATACGATCGCCCGCGAATTCCGAACGGCCGAATCGAATTGTCGCGGCGACGCCGAAGTCTCGGAGCACGTCGGCAAAATCAAGTTCGCTCCGTCCGGAGTTTTGCTGTTCAAGCGCGGAACGCCAGGCGCGACGTATGCGACTCTGAAGGCGGCAGCTCTGGCCCGTACTCCGCTGCACTTCGCGTTCGCGACTGGCGACATCACACACATCGGCAACCATGTGATTCGGCTCGAAGCCCGCTTCAAGAAGTGGGAAGAAAGCCGACCGGAAGGCGATGTCATCAAGGTCAGCTACGAGCTGGCACGAAACCCGGACAGTTACTACCCGACGACCGAAAGTGTCGTCGCTGCGTAACGGCCTACCAGTCAAACCTTTCACTCAATCAGGGGAATGATCATGCCAAAACTCGGCGTGAAAGAAACGATCAAGGTCATCAGCGCGGACGGTGAGACAAAGGAAACCACGCTGTTGACGATCGGCAAGGAAAAGAAGAGCTCCATTCCGGAGGCAACCGCCGAGGAACTTCCGAAGGCGATTGTCGTGGAAGCAGCAGCTCCTGCTGAACCAGACCAGCCGGCAGAGTCGCCCTTGATCTAATCGAGGCACGATCAACAGCGAAACATCATTTCAGGGAACGGTCGATGGCCATCTACAAAGACAGCAGCGGCGCAGAACACAAGGTGCGGATCAATCTGATCACTCGCCGCAAAGTTCTTGACGCCTTCAAAATCGACTTCGTCGCCTGTGCGACGCAGCCAGAACAGTTGCTGCAGCTGCTGGATTCACTGAAGGATGGCGAACATCTGTTTCGTGTTCTGGCTGTGATTGAGGGCGTCCCTGCGGATGACCTGCTGAGCGTGGCCGATCAGGAGACTGAAGAAGCTGCCGGAGCGGCGTTCATTGAGGCGCTCAGCGATTTTTTCCACCCCTCGAACCCGATGAAAGCCGGTCTGAAAAACCTGCTGCAGCGGGTTCGAACTTATCAGGCAACAACGGCAAATCCCGAAGCTCTGCAGCAGGTGATCAACCAGGTGGATATTGGTTCGGTGCTGTCCGACTCAACTCCGCTGACGAGTGGCTCTGGCGAATCGCCGCCGTTATCGGCAGACCCGACTGGCCACAGCTGACACTGCGGGAGCTGCTCTGGTGTTATCAGGGCATCACCTATCAACAACTGATGATTGGCGCAATGCAGACGGCCGGCGTCTGGAACGCGCATCGCACCAAGAAGAGTGACCGTGTATGGAAATGGACTGACTTTCATCCGGACCATGTGACAGAACAGGAAGCCCGACCAATGAGCGGCCGCGAGGTCGTGCATTCGATCCGGGCGTCCTGCGAGAACTGGGAATGGCTGCCGGGTTACGGTCCTTCGGATCTGTGAGAAACCTATGAGCAGTCGAGCCATTGAAGCCGCACGAGCCTATGTGAAGATAACCGGCGAAGACTCTCATCTTCGCAAGGTGCTGGGCGGCATCACAGGCCTTGTGGGCCGTACGGCGGCTGTCGCGAAAGCAGCACTGAAAGGCATCGCCGCTGCCTCGGGAATAGGACTGCTGGTCACTGGCGTCATCGCCGCGACTCAGGCTGTCATGGGATTCAGCGCGGCGGGTGCCGCGATTGACGACATGACAAAACGCACCGGAGCGAGTGCCGAGTCTCTATCACAGTTGAAGTACGCCGCGGAACAGTCCGGATCGACGATTCAGGACATCGAAAAGGGCATGCGAAAGCTCAGCGATGTCACGACGGAAGCTGCGCGAGGCGGTTCTGCGGCAGCAAAATCGCTGGCTCGCGTTGGCCTGACAGCTGCCGACCTTGAGGGCCTTTCACCGGATCAGCGTTTCCTCGCTGTTGCGCAGGCACTCAGCCAGGTGACGGATCCATCAGAACGCGCCAGCCTCGCCATGGATCTTCTCGGCAAGTCGGGAGCAGCTCTGCTGCCACTGATGGAGGAAGGTGCCTCCGGCATACAGACAATGATGGCCGAAGCTGACCAGCTGGGACTGACCCTGTCTGGCGATCAGGCTGCAGCGGCCGCTCAGTTCGATGATGCCTGGGCAAAGATCACCAGCACGCTCGGCGGGGCTGCCAAGATTCTTGGAACTGCCGTCCTGCCGGTCGTTACCTGGCTGATCAATGCCGGCCTGCAGGCGATTCCTGTGGTGACGACTCTGGCCAAGGCCTTCGGGCAGCTTCTCGTACAGGGAGCGGCCAAGGCATGGGATGCACTCAGTCAGCTGCGAGCACAACTGCGGCCGCTGATGGATGCCGTGATTGAAACTTTCAGTGCGATCATGGATGCACTGCAGTCCGGGGATGTCGCCCTCGCTGGCAGAATCTTCTGGCTGACGCTGCGAAAGGTTTGGCTGACTGGAACTCAAGCGCTGTCGCAGGAATGGGCTCTCTGGAAGAAGGGCTTTCAGGACACCTTCGCCGAGGCCATGACATTTGTGCTTCGCAAATGGCACCAGACGCAGAACGTACTGTCGAAGCAAATCACAGAGCTGATGTCGTACTTCGATTCGTCCATCAACGTCGAAGCCGTCTCGGCGGAACTAGATCTGATGCTGAATCAGCAGCTCAAATCCGTTGACGCTGAAGCGGAGGCGAATCAGAAGGCTCGGGACGCACAGTTTGAGCAGGATATCACCGGGGCCAATACGGACCTGGAACAAGCGCGGGCGGAATGGGCGGCGGCTGTTGCTCAGGCACGCGATCAGGCGCAGGCCAAAGCCAACGCACCAAGCGATGCCGCAATCGCCTCATCGAAGTTTGATGAACTGATTACAGAAATGAAGGCTGGCGACATCGCTACGCGAGTCGACGCGGCCGTTAGATCATCAGGAGCGCCTCAAGACATTCGCAGCGTGTCCGGTGCGTCTCAACTGACAGGACTGATTAACAGGATTGGCGAGGTTGATCGCCGGACAATCGCGGCGCTTGACGTCATCGCCCGAAACACTGAGGCGCTGGCTGGCATCGCACATCCACAGGTGGTGAACATCTAATGTCAGTTATCTACGTCAAAGAAGTGAAGCGGCTGGACTGGGAAGAAGACGACCAGAGCAACGAGTCCGCGCGTATTCACTATGAAATTTTGCTGAGCAGTTACAGCACTTCGCTTTCGACAATTCTGTCTCATGGATCCGTTCCGCAGCGTCGAGTGACTGCGCATCCGGAAAACGCGAATGCACTTTGCATCAATCGGAAGATTGAGCCCGTTGACGGCTTCGACGATCTCGTGATGTTGGTGGCGACCTTCAGCACCAAGATCGAAGGCGAGGACAACGAGAACCCGCTGTTCATGATGGTGAAAGGCGGAATGAGTTCTGCCAGTCGTGAAATTCCAGCGTACTACGATGCGTTCGGGCAACCGCTGGTCAATTCTGCACTGGACCTGTTCGAAGGCCTTGCGAAAAAGCAGCGACTGCGACAAATCAACGTCACAGCGAATTTCAATGCCATTCCGAACGCCCTGTTCGATCTGGCTGAGACGTTGAACTCCACGGCCGTCACGATTCTTGGCAAGTCCTATCCGGCCGGCACTTGTTATCTCAGCAACGTGAAATCGCCCGACGAACCAGCTCGCAGCAAAGACGGTGTCTACTACTGGCCGATCACCTACGACATCGATGTCAATCCAAGCGGGTGGCACATTATTCTGCCGGACAAAGGACTGCACGAACTCGTGTACCAGACGCGCACGTCGACGTCTGCGAAATGGGTCGATGTCGCCAAGTCTGCCTATGATGCCGAGGCAACCGCGAACCTGAAGCAGATCATCAAGCGACGAATTCAGACGACCGAACAGCAGGATGCCGCTGAACCGATCTGGCTTGACCACAACGGCCAGGCCGTGAGAGTCCTTTCGTTGACGTCCAGCACTCTGAGCGGCGGAGCAATGACGGCCGGATCCACCACACTGACAGTTTCCGCAGGACTCAGCGAAGCGACGCACAAAGGCTGTCTTGCGATCATTCCCGGAGCTGGACCGTTCGGCCGCAAGCTCGAAGCCACGATCACGGCTGTCGCCAGCAGCACGTCCTGCACTCTCAGCGTTAAGGCCTCGACGACGGTCAGTGGCAAAAGTGTCCTGCTGCCGGGAGCACGATTCAAAACCTTTTTGTTGGAAGACCTGGCTGACTGGTCCTCAGTTCCTTTGCCAAACAATGAGCCATGAGCCTAGTGCAGCTCCAATTTCAAAAGGAATCCGCACGCCGGCTGCGCAAGCTGATCGACGAGGCTGAGAGTACGTCGATCGTGTCGGAGAACGTCGAGCGTGTCGTGCCAGCTGGCGCTGCTGTCGTAGTACGACTGGAATCAGCAATTGCAGCCGGCAGCAGCGATCCGGTGAATGCCGAAATCATGTCGCTCGTGAATGGCGTGTGGGTTGGCACAGGGCAGCTGGTACCGGGCGGTGTCAGGTCTGCCACTGGTCTGGCTGTGACGACGACTGGACGACGCATCGCTCGAAAGGTCTCCACGTGGGGATACTGCGTGGTGGAAACATGAACTTCGGGATCCGGACAACTCGGCAGCGGGCCGCGGTACTTCAGCGATTGCTGCAGCAGCCAGAACAGCGACGGTCGACCTCGGTCAGCGGCCAGCCGGGCCTGCAGCCAATCATCGCGAAGGTCCTGTCGACCATCGCGGCCGGCGATTACGAACCGCATCAGGCGTCTCTGCTGTCGATCGTGAATGGTGCTTTGACGGAAACCGGGCAAACCATTCCGATTCGCCACGTCGGCGAGGGATCAGTCGCAGCGAACACGATCGTCCTTCCGGAGCCCTGCGGAACACTCGGCCTGTGCTTCACTCGCCAGTCTGCCGGAACGCCGGTGGTGACGACGCCGGTCAATCGGTATCAGCGAGTTGTCGGGCCGGTCGACGACGATCTGGGACAGGCAAACACTGTCTGGAAGATCGGCCAGCAGGTCTACAACTCGAACGCCTCGATCGCGACTGGCACTTACGGTTACTTTGCCGATCTGTACTGGGATTCGACTCCGGACGGCTACGACGCGAATCTCAGCCCGTATTGGGATCTGTATCTGCCGCCGATGCGGTTTCAGCTGCATGCTCATTCCGATGGCTGGTGGGGCGGGACTGCAAACCAGAACAGTCAGTCGATCGCGAAGCCGAGCCCCCTGAATCAGTTAATGTGGGGAGGACCAGCAGACGTCGGGATCTCTGCGAAGACTCTCGGAGCAAACTCACATCTGTCCCCGATGACTCTCAGCGGCATCGCTCCGCATGCAGGTGGCTTCTTCAGTTACTGGTGGAACAACGGCTCTCTGGTAATGATCTTCGACCCGGAAGTAACTCACTGCAGAATCTGGATCGACGGCGTCGACGTGACCGGGATCTATGCCGTCGGTGGGCAATTGTTTTCAGGCAATGCCGGGAATCGTGTCTACCCTGGCGATCAGCTGGCAATGAAAGGCATCACGCCGGCCGTTCACGAATTTGAGACGATCTGGTGTGACTTCTGGCTGAAAACCAGATGCACATCGCTGCATGGAACAGCTCCGGTCACGACGCAGGTCCTTTGGGTCAACAGCAACGGAAACTTCAGGCCTCCCACGTTCTACTACAGCGATCCAAACGCAAATCGCAACGCAAGTGATGACTACGAATTCACCCTGTCCGAAGCTGGACCTGGATCTCAGACAACGCTCACGACAGCAGCCGGACAGGCGAACTGGTCTCGGATCCAGTCTGCGTACTCGTACAAGATGACCTGGACGGGCGGCGGCTCCGGTGGTTACGTCTTGTTCGACTGGGGCCGCGAGTTGCCATGGATTCAGATGGGGATGGATGCGCGACAGGGTAGCCCATTCGGTGCGAACGGCCGGGCAATCTATTTCCCCGAAGACTCCAGCGACTATGAGACCATCGTCTTTCAGCGCGGGTATCAGTACAGGCGTGGCGTTTGGGATCCAAACGGGCCGACGGTGTTCAAGCTCGCAGCCGTACAAATCCAGAACGTCTGGACGTACCGCTATTCAGAACAATTCGGCTCGATGGAGAACTTCTTCCTCGACTGGCCGCAAACGATCATGGTGGAGAAACTGTAATGGGAACCGGAACACTCACTCCGGACAGCGACTGGGCGGAACTCACCGATCCGGATTATGTCAATCGGCTGCTGACGATCATCGTCGACGGCACTGGTGCTGTTGAGATGCTGTTCGAGGTCACGCTTCCAGCGGCCGGGGCAACCGGCTGGCCTCTCGTTGAAGGCACTCAGATTTTTGTCGTGCCTGAAGGGAAGCGGCCATACGTCCGTCTGAATTCAGGCGCGGCAGACGTCTACTATCCAAAGTTTGACGGCATCACCTGCGACATCGTGAACTGCGGCCACACTTACAACGGAGACGGGGGATCTGATCACGACGCTGTTCTCGATGCCAACATCGAGGTCGGGTTCGACGATCTTTCAGTCAGGTCCGGAGCAAACCCCTACGAACTGCGCGGCTATCTGATCACAACCGCGGCCGGCGTCGCAGCGGCAGACACTCTGCATGCTGCCGTCCTGAGTCTCCGAGTCCTGCGGATGGCAGCCAGCCGAACGGTGCGAATCTACGGGCTGAAATACAACGCGAGCCAGGCCAGCTCGGTCACCGACTGGTCCGCACTCAATAGCCTCACAAAGACAACAGCCTTTGTTGATATTGCAGAACCTCCGATGGACCTGCTGCAGGCGGACATCACGGCGATCGTGGAAGAACTGCAGGCGGTCTCCGGATGGACCACGTCGAGCCCGATACAGCTGATCCTGATTGACCAGGGTTCGGCCGTCACAGACGAAGATACCCGCTTCATTTTCAGCCGCGAATCTCAGCAGACGAACGTGACGATTCTGATGGCCGACGGCAGTGGCCCGTCGCCTCCGGATCCGGGAATTGGCGGTCCGTGATATTTCGACCGAAATGAATTGCAGGATGTGGAGTCTAGACCGCAAGAAACAAAACTCACAGAGGCAGGGACCATGACGGCAGAAGCATCAGCACTGGAACGACTGGCGAGGCTGGAGCAGCACGTGCACCAGCAGCTCGGCCAGCACGGCCGCAGCGGCATGGTGCACCAGTGGCAGCGTCATGCCGCGGAGCGGATCGACGAACTGGAAAGCCAGCTGAACGGGAAAGACGGAGGCTTCGGGATCCGGACGCGAGTCCAGATTCTGTGGCACAGCTACGGCTGGGTGATCGGACTCTGCGGCGCTGTGATCGGCGCTGCCTTGCAAAAACTGTTTGGGGGCTGAACATGGGCGGAAGCCTCACAACAATCGTTCGCAGAATTCGCAAGGTCGCCAGCGGCGTCATTCTTGGGCGGAAGACTTCCGGCGTCGGGCCAGCTGAAGAGCTGTCACCGTCGGACGCTCGCACTGTGATTGACTGTCCGTCGAATGCTGACCTGACGTCGGGCCTCGCTGGCAAGGCCAATTCCAGCCACACTCACGCGCAGTCAGACGTGACGGGCCTCGTGTCCGCACTTGCTGCAAAAGCCGACCTTGTCGGCGGTCTCGTTCCGGCGTCGCAGCTGCCGTCGTATGTTGACGACGTGATTGAAGGCACGAACCTCGCAGCATTCCCCGGCACCGGTGAGACTGGCAAAATCTACGTCGCTCTCGACACTGGAAAGACTTACCGCTGGTCAGGGTCTGCATACGTCGAGCTGACCGACGCGACGGCCGTCTGGGGATCGATCAGCGGCACGCTCAGCAACCAGACGGACCTACAGGCCGCTTTGACGGCACGCGCTCTGGCGACGGTCACAATTACTGCCGGGACTGGACTCAGCGGCGGCGGAGACTTGTCGGCGAATCGCACTCTGAATCTGGAAAACACTGCTGTGACTCCTGGATCCTACACGGCGGCGAATATCACCGTTGATGCTCAGGGGCGAATCACTGCGGCGGCGAATGGGTCTGCAGGCATGGGAGGCAGCACAGGCTCAACAGACAATGCCGTCCTAAGAGCAGACGGCACAGGCGGAGCAACGCTGCAAAGTTCCGCGATCGTGATCGATGACTTGTACACGGCGAGTCCGAACAACACAGTTAACGTCGTGTGTGTGAAGCCGATAGGAGGTACGACGAGCGTAAGCGTGGCGATCGTGCCAAAAGGCGCTGGCTCTTTCAGCTTGGCGGTACCAGATGGCACAACGACAGGAGGAAATGCGAGAGGCGCCTACGCGGTCGATCTCTGCATGGCGCGAAGCATCAATTACTACGTTGCGTCCGGATCGTACTCGTTCACCGCTGGCTACGGCTGTTACGCCGGAAGTTCCTATGCGGTCGCAATTGGATATGTGAATTCCGCTGGTGGCCAGTCCGACGTGTCGCTGGGAGAGAACAACGAAACGTTTAGTGCTTCATTCTGCTTAGCGACTGGAGCGTGGTCGCAAGCGAATAAGCAGGGTCAACGGTCTCACGCCTCTGGGTCTTTCAACTTTAGCCGCGGCACTGCACAAATCTGCGACCTTGTGCTGCGCAACTCAACCAGCAACGCGACCGCAACGACTCTGTTTCTCAACGGTTCCTCGCTGCGACCAACGATCCAGTCTGGAAAGGGCTGGGATTTCATGGTCAAGGTCTTTGGCATGAAATCGGACGGCAGTAAGGTTGCAAGATTCTGGCGACAGGGCGTGATCAAAAACGTCGGTGGAACAACGACGCTGGCGGGAACGATTCAAACCGTAGGCACAGACTACGAAGATGACGCTGGCACCGATGTGGCGATTACGGCGGACGACACCAATGACGCACTTCAAATTCAGGTCACAGGAATCGCTGGAGAAAGCTGGCGATGGGTAGCACAAATTTGGTTTGAGGAACTTGCGTATGCCTGATGACTCGATTTTTCCGGCGATCCCGGACACAAGGCCTCCAGTCAGTGACGCCATTGCTGCCGGTCTGCTCACTGAAATCGACCGCGAATGCCGTCGCCGCATCGGTCAGCACATCGACTGGTGGCGAGCGTTCTGGCAATCAAGCGAAGCAACACCGCAGCAAATCTGTGATTCGATGAACGGATCGGCGGGGCTGTTCTTTGCTGTTGCGTCGGTGAACAAGGCTCACATTCTGTCGGTAGCTCAGTTGCTTGGAAAGACACCGGAGCAGCTCGGCATTCCAACGGAGTGCCTGACAACACCACACACAGTGACAATTCACCCTGACGGTACTGCCACAATCGGAGCCTGAGATGCCAACGACAGTCTACGTCGACATGCCTGATCTGTCCGGCGAAGCTGGACCGTTCTACCTGTTTCTCCGCTCGAAGGCCGGGGCACTGCTGAACGCTGGTGGTGATCAGCTATCTGAAGTCCAGGTCTCGGCCGCGAACACTGGTCGCTGGTCTGCGACCGTTGCCGAGGCGTGGACGGCGGATCTGGTGGCCAGAATCTACGAAGGCAGCTCTGAGTCCGCTGCAGCAATCGTCTGGGCTGGCTGGCTGCCGAACGGAGAGACTGAGCTGCGGGCGGAGTATCCGTCCGCGGCTGGCGGTGGCGGATCCGGGGACGCAGAACAGGCGACGCTGCTGGAAGTACAGGAAACAGTGACCGCAATCTCCGCAGCTCTGGCGGGTGCACCGGTGGAGCCGACCGGGCGAATCGCTTCGGGCGGTGGAATCGTGGCGTATATCGGAGACGACTTCCGAGTCCGATCGGGCACTCAGCTGCAGATTCCGGTCTCAGACCCTTCCGGAGGCCTTTACACGAAGCTGAACGCGATCGGAGCAGCAAACCTGGCCTTCGGTGCGTCTCGGCCTGACAAGGTCGCTGGAGCGATCTCCGGGACAATCGCGAGCCTCACGACGTCCGGCGCCGGTGCCAGCCAGCTGCTGCTGATCACCGTCGAGATCTCAAACTGCGGATCCGGCCTGCGACCAGGTGACGACTACACCTACCAGATCGAGGACAGGCAGACACAAGGCACCGAAGTCGACAGCTTCGTCCGGATCGAGGGATCGATGGAGCTGCGGAAGAAAGTGGTGTGAAAGCCTCCAAAAAAAGAAGCCCCACCACGTATGCCGAATGGTGGGGCTTCTGGACCAAAGCCTGCGTGTCACGGACGCAGGGTATTTTGTTATCGAGCGGAGAAGCTGCTTCTTGCGGAAAAAATCACAAAAGTCCCTCGTATCCCGGGACGCCCTTGAATGTGTTGATCAAACGACGATCTTTGATATTGCGGCTCAGGCGGGGAACGAAGAACGTTGCAAAGGTTGGATCGCCCACAATTCCAGCACCGCTGTTGTGCGGATCATGCAGCACCTCGAACCCTTCCAAACCGACAAATCTGCCGACGACTGCATGCTGCCCTGACAGGCAATCGCGGGGACTTTCCCCGGTGAGAATGCACTCAATGCCGGCGAACACGGGATAGAGTCGCGATTGCTCATAATCCAGCAGGATTTCCAGGCACTGCGCATCGTACTGGCGATTCAGCCACTGCTGAAACGCCTCCCAATCCCACGTCATCCCGTCACAGGCTGTTGGTACCTGCTCGATTGGAATCTCAAGCAATGTGGCGACACACGCCGCGAAACAGTTTGTTGCCGTGCTTTGCATGACAGGAATCATCACGCGGCCTTGCCTTTCTTGGTCTTCGCAGGCTTTGCTTCATCCTTGAGGCCGAACAACGGTCGCAGGAATGCGGGCAGCTGGCCAGGGAGGGTTTCGGCTAGCAGCTGGCGTCCGTGGTCGCTGAGTGTCTTGACGAAGTCTTCGCTGGGTTTCCAGAGCGGAACGAGATCCACGCCAAGAGCGGTACCGAAGACGTGCATGTCTTCGATCGCCAAACGGCCACCGTTTTCGGCTCGCAGATAGTTCACGACGGTTTTTCGCAGCAGCTGTTCCAGCGCTGCGGGTGATACGGACAACTTCTCCAGCAATGGCTTTGCCATGCCGTCCAGCGACCAGTGCTTTCGTTCGATCATGTCTTCAGCGATCGCACCTTCTGACAGCAGCGAGACCGCCAGTGCAACGCGACGGACGGCATCTTTGTTCCGCGACTGTTCCAACGCACTGGCGAGCAACTCGGACAGGCCTGCTTCGATCTCACGGCGAGCCTGCCATTCCGAAACGAATGGATCGGAACCTTTCCCGGTCTTCGCTGGTCGATCGGACTGCTGCTTCGCTTTGTGTTCCTTGTGCTTCTTCAGGCGATTCGCCAGCGGTGCTTTGTTGAGTTCGTCGAACAGCTGCAGGTTGAACGCTCGGCGCTGGTCTTGCCATGTCTGCAGGAACTTCAGTTCACGAACGTCGAGTGCCTTTTCCTGTTCCGGTGTCGTTTTGCTGAAGTGTCGATCCTTTGGATCCGGAGCTGCCCAGGCGTTCCAGTTGTTCTCATACCGCATCGGGCGGCTGTGCTTCAGAGTGGCCTGGCACATCGTCTGTTCGAGGAATCTGACGTCGATCGACTCTTCGTCCTTCAGGGCCTTGGTGATCACCTGGGCGATTTCGTTGACGACGGCCGGGAACTCGGCCACCGGCAACACGGTCCGAATCAGAGTCGGTGCAATCGCTCCGGAGGCGACCAGCTTCTGCAGGCTTTCAGGCAGGTTCAGGAGTCGCAACTCGTTCGAGATCTGTCCCTGCTGGACTCCGACCATCTGGCCGACTTCCTTCTGA
>VFQT010003848.1_pt1 | contig 13184 bp, 8 predicted proteins | sample 3512381 | NCBI WGS metagenome assembly VFQT01 (sample SAMN10412376, study PRJNA504923) | tailings metagenome | isolation source: Relicate 2 Philex TSF3 active mining site | place: Philippines: Tuba, Benguet | collected 2017-08-29 | reverse complement strand
TACAATCAACCCAACGTTGAACTCGTCGATATTAATGAAACGCCAATCGAGCGCGTTACCGAACGCGGCATTCAGACCCGCGACGTCGAACGGGAGTTCGACGTCATAATTTATGCGACAGGTTTTGACGCCATCACCGGTGCGTTCGACCTTATCGATATTCGTGGAGTTGACGGCGTAAAACTCAAGGACGTGTGGAGGGACGGTCCGCAGACGTACCTCGGTGTTCTGGTCGAAGGGTTTCCCAATTTCTTGATGTCGATGGGACCACATGCCGGACTTGGCAACTACACGAGAACCGCAGAATACAGCGTGGAATGGGTTACCGGCTTAATGCGCTTTGCGTTCGAACGCGGGCTGACGCGGATTGAAGCGACGCCCGCTGGTGTTGCCGAATGGACCGATCATGTCCTAGCTCTGGGAGAGGGGCAGCTCATGAACGAAGTCGGTTCTTGGATGACGGGCGTGAACCGCAACCTCGAAGGCAAACAAAAACCGCGCATCATGCGTTACAGCGGCGGACATCCGGCCTATCGCGAGCATTGCAACGCAGTCGCTGCTGCCGGCTACCGATCAGTGGCGTTTGCTTGAGTGCATTCCGGTCTTCAGTCTTGCCGATCCGGCAGCCGTGAGATGGTCGGAGGGCGCTGTGGGCGGACTGCGCATGTCTCCCTGCAACTTCAGTATCTGCCCTATCGGCCAACGTCGTTCGGCATCCCGACCTGAAGAGCCGGCACAACTGTCGGGAGCGGTAACGTGTGACACGACGATCAAGTCCAGCGAAACGCTTCCGAGGGACATGTGCCGATTTGCGAGCAAGATCGAGATCGGAAGCCGACGGCATGAGCGAAACTACGGAGCACACTCTGCCACCGCCGTTCCAGCGATGGATGATTCTGCTCGCCGTCATCCTGGCGACGACGCTCTACTCCACCACGATGCTCATCGTCGCCTCCGTCCTGCCGCGCATGCAGGGCTCGTTCGGGGCGACCCCGGACGAGACCGCCTGGGCGATGACCTTCAACATCCTGGCGACAGCCATCGTTACGCCGATGACCGGATGGCTCGCGGCGCGCTTCGGCACCCGCAACACGGTATTGTCGTGTGCCTCCGGATTCACAATCTCGACCCTGATGTGCGGCCTCGCCGACTCGCTCGAGGCGTTGATTTTCTGGCGCATCCTTCAGGGCGGCCTCGGCGCCCCGATGACTCCCCTCGGCCAGTCGATTGCGCTCGAGTCGTTCCCGCGCCGCCAGCACACCACCGTGATGGGGCTCTATGGATTCGGCGTCGTTATCGGGCCCGTCCTCGGACCGTGGCTCGGCGGTGTCATGGCCGAACTCTATTCGTGGCGGTGGGCGTTCTATGTGCTGTTCCCGGTCGGCGTGATCGGCGTCCTTATCATCCGGTTCGCACTACCGGCCGACACCGAGCGCAGGAAGATCCAGCTGGACTGGGTCGGCTTCATCGCCCTCTCGGTCGCGCTCGGAGCGACGCAGCTCGTTCTCGCCCGCGGCCAACAGCTCGACTGGTGGGATTCATCCGAGATCATCGCCGAAACGGTGATCGCCGCCGTCGCATTTTGGATTTTCGTCGCACACTGCCTGACGACGGTACGGCCGTTCCTGGATTTGCGCCTTCTGCTGGACCGAAACTATGCGATCGGACTGACGCTGGTGACCACCTACGGCATGCTCAACTTCACGCCGATGGTGCTGCTGCCGCCGCTGCTCTTGGGGCCTGCCGGCTACAGCGACACCCTCATCGGCATCGTCGTCGCCGGCCGCGGCGCCGGTGGTTGCATCGGCTTCCTGTTCGCGGGGTTCTTCGGGCGCCTGCTGGACGCCCGTCTCTCGATGCTGCTCGGCTTTGGCATGCTGCTTATCGCTGGCATTTGGCTGACCAGGATCGATCTCAACATCGGCTACGCCACGCTGACGCTCAACGCCGCCCTGCAGGGTCTCGCCATTGGCCTGATCTGGGTGCCGTTGACGGCGGTCGCCTTCGCCCAGATTCCGCGAGATAAAATGGCCGAGGCCAGCTCCGTCTTCCATTTGATGCGCAATCTCGGCTCGAGCTTCTTTATCTCGATCTCGGTCGCCGAGGTCACGCGCTCGGCCTCGGCCAACTACAGCCGCCTGATCGAGCAGCTGACGCCCTACAACAAGATGCTCAATTTACCGTCGGTGATCGGTAGCTGGAACACGGAGACGGTCACCGGCCTTGCCGGCATATCGCGCGAGGTGGCGAGGCAGGCAACCATGATCGCCTACCTCAACGCCTTCGGCATGTTCACTGTCGCTTGCGCCATAAGCCTGCCGCTGATCCTATTGATGCGCGGCCGCCTCCCGGAAAGGCCGTGAGGCTGTCGGAGCCCTCCTGCGTTGTGCTGCAAATGGGTCGGATAGGAGCTGTGCCGACCAACATCACGCACCCCAACGGTGCGTTGGCGGTTCGGCGGGGAAGGCGCGAGACCCAGGCCGTGCCTGAGCGTCGGATCTGCGTAGTCGCGACGGCTGCGTCACCGCTCAGTTGGCCGACTTGGCAGCGCACCGATCCCGGTCTCTGCTGTCGAATGTCAAGCGCTGCTGTCGCCGCGATGCGCTAACATCGCTTGGCGGATGAATTCGCGTGTATTGAGAGGCATGCGCTTCTGACGACCGTCGTCGAGGTATCAGGTCATCGTGCCGATCGTCCGGCGGAACCGCGCGAGCGCGAGGCCGAACAGGACGGCTCCGATCACGGCAATGGCGAGGAACTGCGGCCAGACGGCGGCGAGGCCGGCACCACGGTACAGGATCGCCTGAGCGAGCATGACGAAGTGGGTATTGGGGGCGGCAAACATGATGTACTGCACGACCTCCGGCATGCTCTCGCGCGGCGTCGTGCCGCCCGAGAGCATCTGCAGCGGCAACAGTACCAACATGAGCAGCAACGCGAACTGCGGCATGGAACGGGCGACGGTGCCGAGGAAGATACCCATCGAGGTGGTCGCGAACAGATGCAGCGCCGCCCCGGCCAGGAACAGCGCGAGCGAGCCTTGGATCGGCACGGCCAGCCAGCCCTGCACGACGGCGGTGAGCGCGAAGGTGGTGGCGGCAAGCACGACCAGCCCCATCGACCACACTTTGCTCGTCATGATCTCGAAGGGTGTCACCGGCATGACCAGCAAGTGTTCGACCGTCCCGTGCTCGCGCTCGCGGATCAGCGCTGCGCCGGTGAGGACAATGGAAAGCATGGTCACGTTGTTGATGACCTGCATGATGGCGCCGAACCAGGATTTGTTGAGCTGGGGATTGAAACGCGCCCTGAGAGCAAGATCGACAGGCATCTCGCGAACCTGACGATAACGCTGCACGAAAGCGCGGACCTCGTCGGTGACGATCGTCTGAATATAGCCGCTGCCGGAGAAAGCCTGACTCATGCGCGTGGCGTCAACATTAAGCTGGATCGTCGGTCGGCGTCCGCGCAGGACGTCGCGCTGGAAGTTGGGGGGGATATCGAGCGCGAAGGTATCGAGGCCGGCATCCATGCGGGCGTCCATCTCTGCTTGGTCGATCACCTCTGGCAGCACGAAATAGGGAGGGTAAAAGGCGCTGACGATGCGCCAGGACAGTGGAGAGCGATCCTCGTTCACGACAGCGATGGGCGCCTTGTTGAGGGTCTCCGGCATGGCCGTGGCCGCCGTGTAAACTGAAACGGTGAAGGCGTAGACGATCAGCACCAGCATGATCGGGTCGCGGGCGAGACTGCGCAGTTCCTTGATACCGAGATGAAGGACGTTGGCGAGGCGCATTGACTACCGCTCCTGTTTCTTCAGGAGAGCCGCGGACAGCCCGATCAGGATCGGAAAGGCGAGCGCCAGCGGGAGGAAGGCTGCATGCAGATCGGAGAAACCCAGAGCCTTCGAGAAGGTGCCGCGCGCGATGGTCAGGAAGTGCGTGGTCGGGTAGATCTCGCCGATCAGCCGGCCAACGCCCTGGAGTGAGGAGACCGGATCGATCATCCCGGAGAAGTTCGCCGCAGGCAGGATGGTGAGCACCGCCGTGCCGAAGAGCGCCGCGATCTGGCTGCGCATGAAGGTCGAGATTAGCAGCCCCACGGCCGTGGCGGCACCGACATAGAGCAGGGCACCCGCCGCCAGCGTCAGGAAACTGCCCTTCAGCGGGACACCGAAGACGGTCACCGCAAGAACCGTGAGCAGCAGGAAGCTCAGGAAGGACAAGACCACATAAGGCAACTGCTTGCCGAGCAGGAACTCGAGCGCCGTGGTTGGCGTGACGTAGAAGTTGGTGATCGAGCCAAGCTCCTTTTCCCTCACGACGCTGAGCGCCGCAAGCATAGCTGGGATCAGCATGAGCAGCAGCGGGATCACCGCAGGCACCATCGCCACCAGGCTCTTGACGTCCGGATTGTAGCGGAAGCGGGTCTCGAAATTGACGAGCCCGGCCAACGCCTCGCCATAGCCGGCCTCCCGCGCCTTCGTGGCCAGCCAGTGGGCATGCATGCCCTGCACGTAGCCACGGACGGTTTCCGCCCGTGCCGGCATGGAGCCGTCGATCCAGGCACCGATCTCGACTCGCCGCCCACGGGTGATGTCGCGTGCGAAACCAGGAGGAATCTCTATAGCCAGGCTGATGTTTCCTTCCCGCATCCGCTGGTCGAGATCGGCATAACCCGTGATGGGAGCGCGCTCGACGAAATAGCGGGAGCCGGAGATGTTGAGCGTGTAGTCGCGGCTGACAGTGGTCTGGTCGCGGTCCAGAACCGCAAAGGTGAGATCCTCGACATCGAGGCTGATGCCGTACCCCATCACGAACATCAGAATGACGCTGCCGAGCAGCGCCAGCGTCAGTCGGATGGGATCGCGGCGCAGCTCCAACTCTTCGCGCCGGGCATAGCTGAACATGCGTCGGGGGTCGAAAAGGCGCCGCCAGCCCTCTGGTTCGGCATGACTTGCCGAAGCGTCAACTGAATCGAGCGAAGCCGCTACGTCCAGTTCCCGCACCTCGTTCGCGCCCGTTGCTGCGGCATCCTTCAGATAGGCGACAAACGCGTCTTCGAGGCTGTCCACGCCGCGCTTGCTTGCGAGGTCGGAGGGCGCGTCAGTTACCAGCACCCGGCCCGCATGCATCAGCGAGATGCGGTCGCAGCGCTCGGCCTCGTTCATGAAGTGGGTCGAGATGAAGATGGTCACCCCGTCGCGGCGCGACAACTCGACCAGCATGCGCCAGAAGGCGTCGCGCGCCACGGGGTCGACACCCGAGGTGGGCTCGTCGAGGATCAGCATCTCGGGCTTGTGGATCATGGCCACTGCCAGTGACAGGCGTTGCCGGTGCCCGAGGGGCAACCGGCCCGGCAGGCTGTCCACCACGGCGACAAGATCGAAGCGTTCGACCATTTCATCCACGCGCCCTGAAATCTCGGCGGCGGGAACGTGGAATAGTCGGGCGTGCAGCTCCAGATTCTGCCGCACCGTCAGCTCCGTGTAGAGCGAGAAGAACTGCGACATGTAGCCGACGCGGCGGCGGGTCGCGAGGTCGTTCGGGTCCACCTCGTGCCCGAACAGCCAGGCCCGGCCCTCGCTCGGCGGCAGAAGGCCGGTCAGCATCTTCATGGTGGTGGTCTTGCCGCAGCCGTTGGAACCGAGAAAACCGAAGATCTCACCCCTTGGGACACGCAGGTTTACCTGATCGACCGCGGTGAATTCGCCGAAGCGCATGGTCAGGTCCTGCGCCTCAATGGCGGTCTCGCCGTCGGCATCGGCGGTACGCCGCGGGATCTCGACCGCGCGGTGACCGCCGCGCTTGTCCTCCGGCAGCAGGGCGATGAAGGCCGCCTCCAGTGTGTCGGCGCCGGTCCGGGCCAGCAGTTCGCGCGGCGACCCCGCGGCGAGCACGCGTCCCGCGTCCATCGCCGCCAGCCAGTCGAAGCGCGCCGCCTCCTCCATGTAGGCGGTGGCCACCACCACGCTCATGTCAGGTCGGGAACGGCGGATGCCCGCGATCAACTCCCAGAACTGCCGCCGCGAGAGAGGATCGACGCCAGTGGTCGGCTCATCCAGGATGAGGAGGTCCGGATCGTGGATCAGCGCGCAGCAGAGGCCGAGCTTCTGCTTCATGCCGCCCGAGAGCTTTCCGGCCGGGCGGTCGAGGAAGGGCTTGAGCCCGGTGGCCAGCGTCAGCGCCTCGATGCGGCGCGCCCGTTCCACACCGTTATGCCCGAATAAGCGGCCAAAGAAGTCGATATTTTCGCGCACGGACAGTGTGGGATAGAGGTTCCGCCCCAAGCCCTGCGGCATGTAGGCAACGCGGGGGCCGACGCTGCGGCGGTGGCGTGCATCGGCCATGTCGCCGCCCAGCACCTCGACCCGGCCCATCTGGACGGCGCGGGCACCGGCGATCAGGGCCAGCAGGCTCGACTTGCCGACGCCGTCCGGGCCGATCAGCCCCGCCATGCAGCCCGCCGGGATATCGAGGCCGATCTCGTCGAGCGCGCTTACCTTGCCATAGCGCAGGCTGACATCCCGCAGGCGGGCAATCGGCCGGGCCGACTCCCCGCCATCATCAGTCTGTGCATGCAAATACCCGCTCATTGCGGCAACCTGGTCTGCAGTTTGGGGGGCCAATCCACGCGCGGGTCGAGCCGCACATAGGCCATACCCGGCAGGCCGGTCTTGACCTGCTTGAGGTGCTCCCTGAGCAGGTCCGGGTCGATCCGCGCCTTGATGCGGAACATCAGCTTCTGGCGTTCTTCTTGCGTCTCGACGGTCTTGGGCGTGAACTGTGCGACGTCGGCGACGAAAGAGATTTCGGCCGGGACCACGTATTGCGGGGCGGCGTCGAGCACCAGCCGTGCCTCAGCTTTCAGCGCGACCCGGCCGGCCTGCTCCGTCGGCAGAAACAAAGTCATGTAGACATCGCTGAGATCGACCATGTTCAACACCACGCCGCCCGGAGCGAGCACCTCGCCCGGCTGGGCGACGCGGTACTGGACGCGGCCGTCGCGCGGCGCCTTCAGCACACTGTCGTCGAGATCAGCCTGAATGCGCTGGATGGTGGCCCGCACCGCTTCCACCGAGGCCTGGGCGGCAATGACATCGGACTTCGCCCGTCCGATGGCGGCTTGAGCCGCCGCCGCCTGCGCCTCCGCGGCGCCGACCGCTGCCTTCGCCGCCTGATAGGCGGCGCGGTCGTCATCGAGCTTCGCCTCGGTAACGGCGCCCGTCGGTCCGAGCGTTTCGCTGCGCGCGACCCGCCTTTGCGCGGCGTCCAACTCGGCCTTCCTCTGAGCGATGAGCGCCTCGGCGGCCTGCTTCTCGGCTTCGCGCTGCGTCACCTGGCTTTGCGCGGTCTCGATCCCGATGAGTGCGCGTTGCAGTTGCGCCTCGGCTTCCCGGAGCTGCGCCTCCAAGACGGCCACATCCATTCTCGCCAGTTCCTGCCCAGAACGGACGAAATCGCCTTCGTTGACCAGGATGTCCCTGACCCTGCCCGCGGTCTTCGCCGCCACGTCGATCGCGACCGCCTCGATCCGGCCGTTGCCGGCGGCGAAGCCACTCGGCAAGGACGCCGGCTGGAGCAAATTCCAGCCAAGAAAGACTGCACCGAGGAGCAGAGCTGCCGCGATTCCCATGCCCCAGGTCTTGAGCTCCTGCATTACGTCTCCTGTCTCAAATCTGTCAGGACGCTACCCGGTTCGCGCTGATTCGAGCCGCCCTCGCCCTCCAACAGACTGGCACGCATTCCGGCGAGGAAATCGAGGAAAAGCTCTTTCTGCCCCTCTGACATCCGCACCATCACGGCCGCATAGAGCTGGTGCGCCTCGCTGCGCATCTCGGTCAGGTAGGGATCGATCTTCTCGGTCTTGTACACCCTCGTCACGCGGCGATCGTCAGGGTCAGTCCGTCTCCTGATCCACTCCCCGGCCTCGAGGCGGTCGAGCAGTTTTCCAAGAGGCGCGATCTCCATGTCCAACTCCTCGGCCAGATCCCGTTGGCGCTGCCCATCCTTACGATGGAGGTATGCCAGCACAAACCACTGCGCTCGGGTGATCCCGAGGCGTTTGACGCGACGATCGAATGCACGTCGGAGCAGCCTCGCGACGTCATGAATCAGAAACCCCAGGTCGCGTTCCAGATCATGTTGCGCGGCATCCGCGCCGCGGTTACTATCCATGGATAGAAATATGCCGCATCGTAGGGGGCTGCACAAGAGCTCCAAGTCCTGGGGGGTACTGTGACCCGAAACATAACTCCAATCGCAACATGGTCGATGCTTTTCGGGCGCTTGTTGTTGATGGCCGTCCTTACGTCCGGCGCGGCGCATGCTCAGAGCCCCGCCCCGGACCAGATTCCGGCCGATCAGGTCGTCATCGGGACGGGCACCCTGATGCCGCATAAGAGCAGCAGTCTTGGTCCACTGGTTGAAGGGCGGATTGAGCGGATCCACGTCAACGTTGGCGACCGAGTCGAGGCCGGTATGCCGCTGTTCGAGATTCGCGCTGGGGGCTATCGGCTTAGAGTCGAGGAGATGAAGGCTGCGCTAGCCGTGGCCGAGGCTCGACTGAAGCAAGCCCAACTCACCCTGAACCGATCCGACCGTCTGGCCGATCGCGGCGTTACTTCGATGGCGAGCCACGATAGCGCATCGAGCGCGGTGCTCGTGGCCACCGCCGAGGTGGACCTCGCGCGCGCCCGCCTGCGACAGGCCGAGCAGGATCTTTCGGACACCGTGGTCCGCGCTCCATTTCGGGGTACGATCACAGCCCGTCTCGTCGACGAGGGCGTCTTCCTAACCAATCGCGTGCCAGGGGGCAGCGGCTCGTCTGTGATCCAGATACAGAAAATCGATATCCTGGTGGCGATTGTGCGGATCCCTTCGCGCGACCTTTCGCACATGTCCCTCGGTACCCCGGCGACACTGCGCGTGGATGGAGTCGACCGACCGGTTGCGGCAAAGGTCGATGTCATCAACGATATGGTCGACGTCGCCACGCGGACCGTCGAGATTCGGCTCGGCGTCGACAATAGTGATTACGCGATCCGCCCGGGGGTTTTCGTCCAGGCAGAGCTTCGCCATGCCGCTTCGGTCAAGAAACGTGCGGAAGCAACTGGCTCAATTCGGTGACGGGGAAAGTTTCGCATGTGGCTCGTCAACGTCTCGATCCGTCGGCCCGTCTTCGCCGTCATGGTTATCGGCGGTCTCACGGTGCTCGGCTGGCTCTCGCTCGGACGCCTCGGCATCGATCTCTTCCCCAACGTGGAGTTTCCGTACGTTGCGATAACCGGCACTCTCGAAGGAGCAAGTCCCGACACCGTAGAGACTGAGATCACCGATGTCATTGAGAGCAACGTCAATACGATCTCCGGCATAAAGCAACTCAGATCCGTAAGTTCCGACGGTATCTCGCAGGTCTTCATAGAGTTCGAACTCGAGGAAAAGGTCGACGTCAAGGCGCAGGATGTCCGCGATAAGATCAATATAGCTCGTAAGGACCTGCCCCGAGACATCGACCCCCCAGTCGTCGAGAAAGTGGATCCTGACGCCGCCCCCATTTTGTCGGTGATGATATCTGGGGACGCATCGATCCGCGACATCACCACGTTCGCCGATGAAGTCGCCAAAGAAGCGCTTCAGCGCCTTCCGGGTGTGGGATCGGTCAGGCTCGTTGGCGATCGCAAGAGGGCCATACGCGTCTGGCTCGACGCCGGCCGCATGCGTGCCTATGGCGTGACGGCCAACGATGTGGTGCAGGCTATCCGCAACGAGCATGCGGATCTTCCGGGCGGGCGCCTGGAGGTCGACGGCGCCAAGCGCGAGTTCGGCGTCAAGACCAGAGCCGAGGCAAAGTCTGTCGACGAGTTTCGCAAACTGGTGGTGGCCTTCCGAGAGAACAGCTTGCCGACGCGCCTGGAGGATGTCGCGCGCGTCGAGGACGGCACGGAAGATGAACGCTCTTACGCTGTCCTCAATGGCAAGACGGGCGTGTCGCTCGAAATCCGCAGACAGTCAGGACGCAACACGGTGGCGGTCGCGAAGCTCATCCGCGCCGAGGTGGAGAAGCTCAAGAAGCAGGCTCCTCCTGGCATGCAGATTGTGATCGCACGCGACGTTTCACGGTTCATCGAATCCTCCATTAGCGACGTCCAGCACGAGCTGATGATCGCCATGGCGCTCGTCGTTCTTGTCACATTCTTCTTTCTTCTCAGCTGGCGGGCGACGGTCATCGTGGCGATGGCCATCCCGACCTCGCTGGTGGCGACGTTTTTTATCTTCTATGTCTTCGGCTTTACCATCAATCTTCTCACACTTCTGGCTCTGACGGTTGCCATCGGCCTGCTGGTCGATGACGCCATCGTCGTCATCGAAAGCATTCAGCGGGAGGTCGACAACGGTAAGCCCCGTGAGTTAGCCGCTGCCGAAGGCACTACCCGCGTCGGATTGGCAGTTCTCGCCGGAACTTTTGCGACTTTGGCCGTATTCGTCCCCATTGCTTTCATGTCGGGGATCGTCGGCCGTTTCTTTTTTCAGTACGGCCTCGCCATCGTGTTCTCGGTGACGGTGTCCCTGCTCGTCGCGCTTACCTTGACGCCGATGCTTTCCTCACGCTTCCTGACGCCGACCTCGGCAATGTCGAGGCTGTTCAGGCCGATCGAGCATTTCCATCATGGCCTCGACCGCGCATACGGCTGGCTCGTAAAATGGTCTATCACGCTCAGATATCTCGTCGTGATTCTTGCTCTGGGCAGCGTCGCCATCGGCGCATTCTATGCAAAGCGAGTCCCGACAGGGTTTGCCAACGCAGCCGACCGCAGCGAGTTCCTGGGAACAATCGACCTTCCGCTCGGGACGGGTATCGGCGAGGCAAAATCTGCGGCACGCCTCATCAACGAGCAGCTTGCAAAGGTCGAACACATTCGAGACATCTTCGTGACCGCCGGCGCAAATGCGCAGGAGAAAGTAAACAGGCTCGATCTCTACGTATCGCTCATCCCCAAGCAGCAGCGCCACGTGACCCAGTTCGCGATCATGGACCAAGCTCGCGCCGCTTTGAAGGCCGCTGTTCCCAACGCGATCAAGATTGCCGTGGCAGAAGTGCCTTGGGTCGCCGGGGGTGGCGTTTCGCAGCTCGACATCGAGTACGTGATCAGGGGCAGCGATCTCAAAGCGATGCAGGCTTACGCCGAGAGGGTGATGTCCGATATGCGTCGGTCCGGCGCTTTTGACGACATCCAGTCGAGCTACGAGGAGGGGCGGCCGGAAGTTCAAATCCGCGTCAATCGTTCCCGTGCCGGAGATCTCAGCGTCTCGGCTCAATCCATCGCGACAACGGCACGCGTGGTCATCGGCGGGCTCGATGTTGCGACATTCGAGGACAGGGGCCGCCGGTACGATGTCCGGGTTCGCCTGGAAGAGCATCAGCGGCAGAGCATGGACCAACTACGCCTCATGCAGGTTCGCGGCGCCAATGGACGACTGATCGATTTGCCGGCCGTCGCCGACGTGAGCTTCGAGAGCGGGCTCTCCCAGATCGAGCGGCAAGACAGGGCACGCAAAATCTCCATCATGGCGGCTGCCAAGACCGGCGTCGCACTTGGTGACGCTTCCAAGCAGTTCATGGCACTTATGGAGAGGCATCCGTTGCCTCAAGGCATGACAGGCACCTTCGAAGGCAAGGTGAAGCGGATGCAGGAATCCCTGGAGGCGATCGGGGCTGCATTCTTGCTGGCGATGATTGCGCTCTACATGTTGCTTGCAAGCCAGTTCAACAGTTTTGTCCAGCCGCTTATCGTCATGCTCACCGGTCCGCTGAGCTTCTCCGGAGCGTTTGCGGCGCTCTACTACGGAAACCAGGAGTTATCGCTCTTCGCTCAAATCGGATTGCTCGCGCTAATGGGCATCGTCATGAAGAATGGCATCTTGCTCATCGATCGTGCCAACCAATTGCGTGAGGAGGGCGTGCCTACCCGTCAGGCGATGCTGGAGGCGGCTCCCGAGCGGTTGCGGCCGGTGCTTATGACCGCGTTCTCTGCGGTGTTCGGAATGATCCCGGTTGCGTTGGCCGTCTCCGACGGTGCCGAATGGCGCAACGGTCTCGGTTACCTCATCATCGGCGGACTGACATCCTCGACCCTTCTGACTCTGATTGTCGTGCCTGCTGTCTATGTAATGGTCGGCAATGCCGCAGAAAGCCTCGCAAGGTTCTTGAACTGGGCGAAACGCGTCTCGATGCGGACGCCGCAAGAGAAGCAATTTCCGGCGGAATGAAAGATCTCGCAAGTACTCGGGCGACGGCTGTCTCGGCAACGCCACCAGGGGTTGCATATGGGCACACCGTCCGCTGGAAAATAGTAGCCCTGCGTGGCATTGTGAGCGATCGGATTGGCACGGCTGTCTGTCAGTTCGACAATGTTGCGACTCTAGGCCTCGAAATATCCTGCTCTCGAGAGGCTGACGCTTGGCCGCATATCGGTGGTCTATGTCGGCGAGCGTCTTACCCGTACCGTGGTCTCTGACGATGAAGCGGATCTTATTCCTGACGAAATCAGCAAATCTAGCGGTTGCGCTCGCGTCGGGCTGAGCGTCAATTGAATAACAGACCTTGCGGTGTGTCAAAAAATCAGATTATCGGCCAGACCACATCGACACGAGCAGCCAGAGGCCACCGAGAACGGCTGCGAAGAAACCCAACATGGCAAAGAAGGTGAGGCCGAACGGGATCTGACCACCGGAGGCCGCCATGACGATAGAAGAACCCATGATGAGAGCAGCGATAAGAATGCCCATGGTCAACCGGACGAGCGAGCGTTCGAGACGGTCGCTGAAGCGCTCGCTTGGGTCGATGTCGACGCGTAGCCTGAGCTGCCCCTTCCGCGCCTTGCGGATGATGGTACGCGCCTCCCTGGGCAGGCTCGAGAGCAGTTCATAGATCTCGAAAATGTTGTCTCGGCCGCGCTTTGCCAGGCTGTCCGGCGAATGGCGGGCGATCACGACCCGCTCTAGGAACGGCTCCGCGGTCGCGACCATATCGAACTCGGGATCGAGCTGCCGCCCCATGCCTTCGAGCGAGACAAAGGCCTTGGTCAGCAGCGTGAGATCCGGCGGCAGCGCCAGAAACTAGGGTGAGGTAGACCGCGCGCAACGCCGTAGCGGCTCCACACGGGTCGCTCTCATCGATCACGA
>VFQT010003845.1_pt1 | contig 13189 bp, 11 predicted proteins | sample 3512381 | NCBI WGS metagenome assembly VFQT01 (sample SAMN10412376, study PRJNA504923) | tailings metagenome | isolation source: Relicate 2 Philex TSF3 active mining site | place: Philippines: Tuba, Benguet | collected 2017-08-29 | reverse complement strand
TAGGATCCATAGAAATGCCGGTATTTGAACAACAGGCCATCCACGCGCCGGTCGTTTAGATGGCGTTCCATGGCCGCGCGGATCACCGGCAGGTCGTCCTCATGCACCACTTCATCTCCCTGAATGTAGAAGGCCCAGTCGGCATCCTGTGAGATCGCCCGAAACGCCTTGTCCGCTTCCTGCGCCAGCACCACCCCGCCTTCCCGCAGGGAGTCATCCCATACCGTGTCAATGATGCGGATCTTATCGGGATCGATGGATTCGATCAGCGCACGGGTGCCATCCTCTGACTGTCCCACGGCCACGACGCATTCGTCGCACAGCGGAAGGATCGACCGGATGGCTTCGACCACCGGATAATCATATTTGATGGCATTTCTGATGAAGGTGAATCCGCTGACTTTCATGATGTGCCGGGGTCGGAATCATCCGCCCGATGCGAATGTACACCAACTTCTCGTCACCCCGCCCCCGATCGACGGAGGATGACAATTCCATGCCTCATCCTGCTTTTTCGTAAATTTGCATCATGATTCTACCCATCGTGGCCTATGGCCATCCCGTGCTGCGGCAAGTAGCCGCCGATATCACGCCTGATTATCCTCAACTCGACAAGTTGATCGAGGACATGTGGGAAACGATGTATGCTTCCAGTGGCGTGGGTCTCGCGGCTCCGCAGATCAACCGTTCCATCCGGCTCTTCGTGGTCGATAGCAGCCAGATATTTGAAAACCAGGATGAGGAGGATAAGGGACGCTACCCCGATGAACCCGGCACGAAGCAAGTATTCATCAATGCCCGGATCAAAGAATTGTCCGGAGATAACTGGGCCTACAACGAAGGATGCCTCAGCATCCCCAGGGTTCGGGAAGATGTCATGCGGCACGAAGCGGTGCGCATCGCCTGGCTCGATGAAACCCTGCAACCGCGGGAACAGACCTTTCACGGCATCACGGCACGTGTCATCCTGCACGAATACGATCACATCGAAGGGAAACTCTTCATTGATCACATCTCGTTGTTGAAACGCAAACTCCTGAAAAAGCGACTGGATGAGATCACGAAGGGCAAGATCCGGACCGACTACAAGATGCTCTATCCCAAGTCTTGAGGAGTTTGCCAACCCAATGCCCGGACATTTATTTTAATTTATTTTTGATGACCGCCCCGGTCCATGATAACGGTCATGCTTAACCGAAAAAGATCACGGTACGCCATCATCCCCATTTTCCTGTTCATCTGTACGGGTGGGATGGCGCAGGTCCGTGATACGGTAAATGCGGGCGGGGCGACGGTCACCCTTTCCGAAGTGGTCGTCAGGTCGGGGATGGATGTCAACGGATTCATTGAGCGTGTCCGGCGGGATACCACCTTCTACAAGGCTTTCCGCAACCTCAGGGTCCTTTCCTACACTTCCATTAACGACATCCGCATGTTCGACCGAAAGGGGCGACCTGAGGCCGGTATGCGCAGTCGCACCCGTCAGACCGCCTGGTCAGGATGCCGGGTCACCCACACACTGGAATCCTCTGAAACAGGCTCCATGTTCGACAACGATGGGGAACATCGGTTTTACACGGCCCGCCTTTACGATGCCCTTTTCCACGCCTTTGATACCATTTGCGGTCAGCATAATCTGGTCAGGGACCATGGACCCCGAACCCGCGGTACCTCGGGAATGGAACGCCATAAAGAACAGTTGAAGATGCTCTTCTTCAATCCGGGTTCCGATATTCCGGGGATCCCGCTGATGGGTGACAAAACACGGATCTTCGATGAGGATCATCGCAGGCTATATGATTTTGATATAGATATCCGGGAACGCAAGGGCGTGAACTGTTATGTGTTCCGGATCTCTGCCCGAAAGGATCTGGGTATCCTCGACCGCAGCCGCATTGTGATCGACGAAATGGAGACCTGGTTCAGCTATCGCAGTTTCGAGGTTTTGGAACGGTCCTATGCCATGCGATATGACGCTGGCGTCTATCGGTTCAATGTCAGGATGCATGTCGAACTCGGCCACGCTGGCCGACTGCTGGTCCCCACCCTCGTTCGGTATGACGGTTCCTGGAAAGTGGCGCTGAAATCTCCCGAACAGGGCGTTTTTACGGCCACCTTGTTCGATTATGAATGATCCTAGCAGGGTTAAAGGGCTGACCGCAAGTACGCCATGATACGAAATTCCCAACTCTTGGAGAGTCCCCAACTCTTGGAGAGTTCGGCACTCTTGGAGAGTCCCCAACTCTTGGAGAGTCCCCAACTCTTGGAGAGTTCGGCACTCTCGGAGAGTCCCCAACTCTCGGAGAGTCCCCCACGCTTGGAGAGTTCGGCACTCTTGGAGAGTCCCCAACTCTCGGAGAGTCCCCCACGCTTGGAGAGTTCGGCACTCTCGGAGAGTCCCCAACGCTTGGAGAGTTCTGCACTCTTGGAGAGTTCGGCACTCTTGGAGAGTCCCCAACTCTCGGAGAGTCCCTAGCGCTTGGAGAGTTCGGCACTCTCGGAGAGTCCCCAACGCTTGGAGAGTTGTGTGTATGGACTCATCTTGTTTTCCGCGGCATTATTTTGTTTCGAAAACGGATGGCTTTTTCAAGCACGGCCGGTAGAGTATCTCGACGAAGGAATTGGTATGGATGCGGAACAGCGTCAAAAGACTCGAAGAACTGTGCCACCCCCGGAATATCCGATCCTTCAAAATCGAGGGTGAGTGGCTGCCCGGCATGCATCCGAATGACCTCATCGAGGATATGTCGTGAGGCGTTGTATTTTTTTCCCTCCCGATTGCTCCAGCCCAGCAAATAGTGCAATTGACGGGCGCTGCGCAGGAATATGCCGCCGGCGATGAACCGGCCATCTGTTGAGGCGACCGCCATGGACAACATCTGACCTGTTTTATCCCACTGCTGACATAATCTTTCGAAACGTAAGACATCCCGGCGATCTGTTCCACCCAGACCGCCGAATTGCCCGGCCATTTGCAACTGAGAAGGCACCGGACAGGATGTGGTCATCTGCAAGCCTGCAGCCAGCCCCCTGTTCAAGAGGTTCTTACAGGTCGCCTGATAACGTTGGCGGATGGTCTGATGATCCATCGACAGGTCCAGCAGATGATTGATGCGGGTTTGGGCCTTCCAGCCCGATGGCGGGGTTTCTGTCCAAAGGTGGAGATCGCATCTCACGAGGTTTGGCGGGATCGCACGCAGCATCATTTCAACCGAAACACTTTCCGGCAATCGGCCATAGATGGAAAAGGGGCCGCAGAAGGGTAAGATGTAGGCATATCGCCATCCGAATCGACGCCGTACGGGCAGCGGAAGCACTGCATCATAATCCCCGCAGACCACTGCATCCCAGGCATCTGTCATCGTGTCCAGGAAAACGGAAGAGCCAAATAGATCTGCATTTGAAGCAGACTGCATCAGCCGATCCCATCGACCTCGATCCAGATCGCGACCCCTGATATAGCGGATCTCCGCCATGACTTTATTTTCGTGTATACGTATCCGTTATGTGCGATGCCTTTCAGACGCCCTTGCCGAGGATGATGATCCTGATCGTATGCACCATGATCTTCAGATCGATCGCCAGAGAAATATTTTCGAGATAGACGAGATCATATTTCATCCGTTCCGCCATCTGGTCCACATCTTCAGCGTATCCGTACTTGACCATACCCCAGCTGGTAAGCCCCGGCTTTACCCTGGTAAGATACGCATAGAACGGTTCCATCTCGATCAATCGCTCAATGTAGTATGCCCGTTCCGGACGCGGACCCACGAGGCTCATGTCTCCGCGGATCACGTTCCAAAGTTGGGGAAGTTCATCGATCCGCCATTTCCGCATGACCCTTCCCCAGGGCGTAACCCTTGGATCTCCGGGGAAGGAGAGTCTGGGGCCGCCCGCCTCTGCATCCTGATACATGGACCGAAACTTGTGGATCATGAATCGCTTGCCCTTGAATCCTATCCGCTCCTGTGAAAAAAAGATCGGACCGGGGGAAGACATCCGTACCCGGATGGCAGCGAACAAGAGCAGCGGTGATAGCAGGATCATACCGGCAAAGGACAAGGCAATATCAATGGCGCGCTTGGCATGTTGTTGCCATGCCGGAAGCAGATCCGTACGGATATCAATGAACGCAGTACCCAGCACATTGCTGGTTCGCACGGAGCCGGACAGGATGTCGAGCGTGCCCGGTACCATTTTCAGTTCCACGTCCATCCGGGAAAGCGTTTGGAGAAGCCGGTCCGTCCCGGTCGCATGCTTGTGTTCCAGCGAGAGGACCACCACGCGGATTTCCTTTTCACGTATGATCCGCTCTGCATCGCCGGGGTCTCCCAGACGTTCGATCCCGCTGATGTTTGGGATATCAATTTCTCCGGCAGACAGATATCCTGCCAGTCTGTAGCCCGTCCAGCGTCCGGATGCCACAACTTCCCGGCATGCGTCCCGCAGTCCGGGGCTGTCGCCGATCACCAGTGTTTCGAAGGATATCCGGCCCTCGGTCAGCTGACGTTTTACCTGACCGAGCATGGTGATGCGGGTGATGGCCGGCATCAGGATCAGGCAGGCGAAGATCAACGGAGATCGGGAAGGGATCAATTGCAGGGTGTCCGGCAGCCATGCATCGGTACCGATCAGGATCACCAGGACAAAGGCCGGCAGCGATGCCAGCAATACGTGCATGGTCTCATTCCAGCGCGATTTATTGTACAGGGATTCGTACGCTCCGTTGAGTGCGTGTCCGAATACCATGAACAGGGAGGCGGCCAGCACAGGCATCCATAATGCAGGGAGGCCATCTGTGCCATCCACCGGGATCTCTCTTCGCCAAAAATGTGTGGCACAAAGGAAGGCTGCGGCATAGGCCGCGAAATCTGCCAACAGATACCAGCCGATCTCTATTTTCCGCCCCTGGGTCATGCGGGAATTGAATGTCCGCCCTGGGCTGATTGTTCCAGTCGCTGAAGGATCTGATGCGCCACATCCAGGGCCATGTAGCCGTCGAGTTCATTGACCGCCACGGGCGTGTTGTGCAGGATGGCGTCACGGAAGGCCGTCAATTCCAGCCTGATGGCATTGTCCTCATGGACCACGGGGTTATCGATCGCAATGGTGCGCACACCCTGCGGGGTCTCAATATCAAAGGTGAACAACTCCTCGTCGCCCGGACCTTTCATCTTGATGATCTCGGTCTTCTTTTCGAGGAAATCGATGCCGATGTACGCATCCTTCTGGAACAGCCGCATCTTCCGCATTCTCTTCATGGAGATGCGGGAAGACGTGAGATTGGCCACGCAACCGTTGTGGAATTCTATGCGCACATTGGCGATGTCCGGTTTTTCCGTCATGACGGCCACGCCGCTGGCATGGATCTGCTTGACTTCACTGCGCACCAGGTGCAGGATGATGTCGATGTCGTGGATCATCAGATCCAGGATCACACTGGTTTCCGTGCCCCTGGGTTTGAATTCCGCCAGCCTGTGTACTTCGATGAACATGGGCTGTACCGATTTCCCCTTCAACGCCAGCAAGGCCGGGTTGAAGCGCTCAACATGCCCGACCTGAAACTTGACACCTGACTCCTTTACGAGTTCCAGGATCACCCGTGCCTGCTCCAGCGTCTGTGTCATCGGCTTTTCGACGAATACATGCTTTCCCCTGCGAAGCGCCGCCTCACATAACGGGAAGTGATGATCCGTCGGAACGACGATATCCACGGCATCCACCACATCCAGCAGATCCTCCACTTTTTCATACCGCGTGATGCCATAGGAGTCGGATACTTCCCTGGCCGTGGCATCATGCGGGTCGTAGAAGCCGGCAACTTCGACCCCCTCGATCTTTAGCCAGTTCTGCACATGAAACTTGCCCAGATGGCCAACGCCGAAAATGCCGATCTTCAACATGGGGGAGATAAATGGTGATCTGCGAAATTAAGCGAAACCGCGCAAGTTGCCGGCTACGGTGCACGGTGATTTTGCACTTTGAGCCAATATCCACAATTTTGCCGTCCACATCATGACCACAGACACCAACAGACCCATCATCATCACCATCGACGGATGGTCTTCCTGCGGGAAAAGTACCCTCGCCCGGGAACTTGCCTCCCGCCTTGGTTACGTGTACATCGACAGTGGTGCGATGTATCGGGCGATCACGCTCTATTTCATCCGGCATCATATCGACTGGACGGATATGAACCAGGTTGCACGGGCCCTTGAGCAGATCGAACTGTCCTTTCACTTCAATCCGGAACTGGGCCGGGCGCAGATGTACCTCAACGGAGAAAACGTCGAATACCTCATCCGTGACCTCTCGGTGGCGGAACGTGTGAGTGAGGTGGCCGCCATTGCTCAGGTCAGGACCTTTGCGGTCGCGCAGCAGCGGCGGATGGGGATGGACAGGGGCATCGTCATGGATGGCCGGGATATCGGAACGGTTGTATTTCCCGATGCAGAACTCAAGATCTTCATGACCGCGGACAATGACATCCGGGTAGCGCGTCGCTTTCTGGAATTGCGCGATAAAAATCCCGACATCACGGAAGCGGATGTTCGTACTAATCTGGAAACCCGGGATTACATCGATTCACATCGGGAAGTATCTCCGCTCAGACAGGCCGAAGATGCCATCGTCCTGGATAATTCTGAACTGACGCCGCAACAACAACTGGAGATCGCCCTGGGATGGGCAAAAGAACGGGCCGCACGCAACTGATCTTCTCCCTGCATTTAAGCCATCAGCAACTCGACACCGGATCATGAAAGACCCGGTCTTCCGTTATATCCATTCAGGAATGATCGAATCCACGCCTCGGCTGCCCGGAACACATTCCGTCAGTCGCTGGATCACTCCCTCGACCATCGCATCCGGACAGGATGCACCGCTGGTCAGCAGGATGGTGACCGGGTTGGTATCAACCGGCAGAAAACCTTCAACCTTTTGTTCCTCCTGGGTCTGCCAGTTGGTATGCAGCAAGGATGCAGGCGACAGGATATCCGCTGCAGACCGGATGAAAAAGGTCGGCAGTTTTTGTTCGCATAATTCCACCAGATGCGAGGTGTTGCTGCTGTTGCGTCCACCCACGACCATTGCGAGATCCGCCGGCGTTTCCAGCATGCCCTGCACGGCAGATTGATTGTCCATCGTCGCATAACATAGCGTATCCCGCGTATCTGCAAATCGTTCGGAGACCTGATCCGGCGCCAATTCGTAATGAGCGGTCATCACATCCCGAAGATAGTCTGCGATCGCCTGGGTATCACTGGCAAGCATCGTGGTCTGATTCACCACTCCGATGCGTTGGAGATCCCGCGCCATGTCAAAACCATCCGAAAGACGTCCGCGGAAAGTCTCCTGAAAGGTCTCCGGCGACCGTTCCCCGGTGATGAATTCCGCCAGGATCCTGGCCTCGGACATATCGGTCACAACGATCGTCGGTGCATGCGCGGCACTGTGGGAGAAGGTCGCCCGGGTCTCCTCATGAGAAGGCTTTCCGTGGACCACCACTGTGTAGCCCCTGCGGGCGATCTGTTCGGAGCGGTTCCATACCTTCTCCACAAAGGGGCAGGTGGTGTCGTAACGTTCCACCGGTATGCCCTTGTCCCGCAGGCGCTGTTCCATATTCAGCGTGGTTCCGAAGGCAGGAATGATCACGATGTCTTCAGCACTAAGTCCGTCAATGTCCACCAGGGATTTCCCCTTGGTATCCATAAGGAAGCGGACCCCTTTTTCCTGCAGGTCAGCATTCACGAAGGGATTGTGGATCATCTCACTCAGCAGGAAGATGCGTTTCCCGGGATTTTCCTCCACGGTGCGGAAGGCGATCTCGATGGCGTTCTCCACACCATAGCAGAAGCCGAAATGCCGCGCCAGCGCGATCTTCAGCGGACCGAAATCCAGGAGGGTGGGAGAGAAGTCCTTCTTCAGCTTATCTTCCTGTCGACGTTTTTCCTTGATCGCAGTGATGAGGGGACTCCGGTAGGTGACCGGCACGTTGAAACGCTTCATGGAAGAGGAGATTGATCACAAAGATACAACCTTTGGCAGGGTTTGGTTCAGACCCGAGGTCAGGATGAACGGGGAATTCCTGAGGGTCAGCTACCCGCGACCGATGAAATGTGTTATTTTTCCGCTCCGGCCTGCATCCCGCAGAAGGGCAATATGCGCTGCCGATTCATCCTTTGAGTTCCGAATATGTCAAGACACCCCCTCCCGCATCATGCCTGCCGCATCTCGGTGTATGAAGTGAATACCCGTCAATACACGCCGGAAGGCAGTTTCAGCGCCTTCGCCCGTCATCTTCCCCGCCTGGCCGATATGGGAGTGGACATCCTCTGGTTCATGCCCGTCACCCCCATTTCCGTTCAGGGCAGAAAGGGATCCCTGGGCAGTTACTATGCCGCATCGGACCATCGGTCGGTCAATCCCGAATTCGGTACCCTGAGCGACTTTCAGCAATTAGTGAAGGAAACCCATCGGCTGGGTATGCGCGTGATCATCGACTGGGTTGCCAATCACACGGGATGCGATCACCACTGGACGGTTTCCCGGCCTGATTTCTACAAGCGCAATGCCTCCGGGGCGTTTTATGATGCGCACGGTTGGGATGATGTGATCGACCTTGACTACGGAAATGCCGCGCTGAGAAAGGAGATGATCGACAGCATGCGTTGGTGGATAGATCAATGTGGGATCGACGGATTCCGGTGCGATATGGCCATGCTCACGCCTGCCGACTTCTGGGCGGAGGCCCGTGCTGCCCTGGATCCCGTCAGACCGCTGTGCTGGCTTGCGGAGCTCGATCCGCTCGAAAATCCGGAGCACATGCGTGTCTTCGATGCCGGATATGCCTGGCGCTGGATGCATGCGACCCGGGAATTCCTGGAACCCTGGCATCACCGCATCCATCAGCTGGATGAAACACTGCAGCGTTATGCCGATCCCCGACAAAATCCGGGCTGGCCGGCCTGGTTCACCAGCAACCACGATGAGAACTCATGGAATGGTACCGAATTCGAAAAATACGGAGACATGGCCATGCCGCTGGCGGTCTTCTCCTGCACCTGGCCGGGCCTCTTCCTGATGTACAGCGGACAGGAACTGCCCAATCACAAGCGATTGGCCTTTTTTGACCGTGATCCCATCCCATGGACGGATGAACCGGCCCTGCATGATTTCTTCAGGCGGCTCCTGCAACTGCGCAACACACATCCGGCCTTCGCCACCGATGCCGCATGGCGCCTGCATTCCAGCCATGAGCAACATGTATTCTGCTTCCTCAGGCAGACAGAAGATCGCGCCATCCTTGTGGTACTCAATTTCAGCGGCTATCGTCATTGGGATTTCGCGATCCGGGATGCCAGGCTGCAGGGCCGTTTTACCGAGTTGTTTTCCGACAGGCAACAGGATCTCTCCATGAACGCGGGCATCGACATGGAACCCTGGGCTTATCAGGTCTGGCATCGCTGAGCGGGCCTCCGATCGGTAAGGTCACATAGCAAAAAGGCGGAGCATTCAGCCCCGCCTTTTTTCGTGTATGCGTCGACGTTAGTTATTCAAGTTCGATCGGATACTGATAGGTCCCTTCATATCCGGGATAGAAACCCTCCAGCATGACCCGCTTCTGGCCGGAAGCCACGGCAGCGGAGAAGTCTTCCAGGGTCTTCACCTCCTGTCCGTTGGCCTTGTAGATCACAAAGCCATCACGCATGCGCGTCTGCTCATCGATCGCGCCCTTTCCGATGCGCTTGACGACCACTCCCCCGCGAACGCCGTATTCTTTGGCCTTTTTAGCATCCAGCGTTTCGAACTCCGCACCGAAGTTCTCGAGGACATTGCTCTTGACCACATCGTAACTGCCGGAGCGATTCTTCAGGGTCACCTGCGTGGAGTATTCTTTACCGTTTCGGGTATAGTTGACCGTTATCTTGTCGCCCGGCTTGTAACCGGCCACCTGTTCGACCATCTCACTGCCGGTGGTGACCTTCACGCCATTCACCTTGGAGATGTAGTCACCCTTGATGATGCCCGATCCTGCCATGGCGCCGTCCTTGGCGACATCCAGTACCAGCACACCCTGACCTTCCTTGTATCCGACCTTCTCGCGCTCTGCATCAGGTGCAGATTCAGGCAGATAGGAAATGCCCAGGTATGCCCGCTGCACCGTGCCAAATTCCAGCAGATCATTGATGATCTTTTTGACGATGTTCACGGGAATGGCGTAGCTGTAACCGGCATAGGCTCCTGTGGGAGAAGCGATGGCGGATACGATGCCCACGAGTTCTCCGTTCGCATTCACCAGTGCACCGCCGGAATTCCCCTGGTTGACAGCGGCATCTGTCTGGATGAAGGATTCGATCGGCGTATTGCTCTTGCGTGCGTTCAGTCCGAGCGTGCGGGCCTTGGCACTCACAATACCGGCCGTTACGGTCGTCTCAAGATTCAGGGGATAACCCACGGCCAACACCCATTGTCCGATCCGGATCTGGTCTGAATTGCCATAAAGCAGGAAGGGAAGCCCTTTTCCTTCGATCTTCAGGAGGGCGAGGTCGCTGCTCGGGTCCTTGCCGACCAGTTTGGCCACAAAGGATTTCTTGCTGTTCAGAGTCACCTTGATCTCGGTGGCCTCTTCGATCACGTGGTTGTTGGTGATGATGTAACCGTCTTCACTGACGATGACCCCGGAACCGCTGGCCCGCTGAGGGACAGAGCGGAAGGGGCTTTCGAATTCCTTGAAGAAATCATCCCCGAAGAGGTCGGCAAACGGGTTGGAGCGGCGGGGCAGGTTGTTGCTGGCCTGATCGCGACCGATCACCGTCGTGATGTGCACAACGGCCGGGGTCGTTGATTGTGCCGCCTGCTGGAAGTCCACCAGCGCACCGGGTGCCTGGTTGTTGCTGTCGTAAAATCCTGCGTAGTTCGAGGGCGTCTGGATGTTCGACGGTTGCATGACAACACCCCTGCCGTTGAACTTGCCATAGCCATAAAGAATAGCTCCAGTGGTGAGGCCACTGATGAGCATGACCAAAAGAACCTGTTTAAGTTTCATAGCCGTAGCTGTTTTTGTCTAATCGGGTCAAAAAATATGCCTTAACGAGTGCAATTAACGTAACCTGACTTTTTTTCAGAAATCCTTTGTCCCTATTTAACAAAGAATTGAGTCAGGGGTTCGGTGGAACTCAGCCGGCAGCGGGGATTCAGAGGGACAGGAGAAATCGCATGGTATCCACCCCGTCTGCATATTCGGTCAATCCGGGCTGTTGCGCCTGACCGAAAGGCAGGTGACCATGACCTGCGATGCACTGGATCTTTTCCGGATCCACCCCGGCGAGCGGATCTGATCCTGCTGCGTAATGCGTGTAGTGCAACTGTCCGATCGGAGAGAAGGGACTGGCGTCCTCCGTCAGCAGGATCGAATCATTCGTCATATAAAAACGATTGTTCATGATCTGCAGGGTCAGGTGGTAGTCGAAATTGTGGCGGTACTTGTGTTCTTCCGCCAGGAAAGCATACTTCCGGAGGGCCTGCAGGAGCGGTACGAAGTCGTAGCCCTCCGGCACGCGGATCTGACTGACATTTCGACACCCCAATCCAAAATAAAGCTGGATGTCATCTGACAGTTTTTCCAGTTCTACGGCAGATTCCGTCCCGTCCAGGATGGCGATGGAGGTCCGGTTCTTCCGGATCAGATGCGGGTAGCGGCTGAAATAGTAGTCGAAATACCTGGCTGTATTGTCGGAGCCGGTGGCGATGTAGGCATCACAGCCGTTCAGGCGCTCCTCGATCCGGATCAGTTCCTGTGTAGCCGGAAATTGTTCATGCAGCCACTTCACCAGGGCGGTGGGGCGTTTTTCATCCCGGGATGAAATCTTGACACGCTGGCGGTGTCCGGAAATGAAGGTGCAGAGCATGTCATGGAAACCGACCAGCGGGATGTTCCCGGCCAGGACAAGTCCCACGGTGACCGGGGTGGCAGGTTCCTGCGGCAGCTCGTACTGCTGCGCCCAGGACTGCAGCAACCCTTCCCGCAGGAATCTTTCCCGGATCTGTGTAACTGCCAGATCTACGAAGGTTTCGATGAACCAGGGATTGTGTATCGAAGCAGATCTCCGGGCCATCATCCACGTTGCATCATCGGATGCCATGTAGGTCCCGAGGGCCTCCATGGCCGAAATTCTTTCCTGTAATTTCATTTTTGGATTTTCAGCCGCATAATCTATCTTTATGCAACGTTAATAAGGCAAAAGTAATTCCAATTTCAACCCAAAAATTTCCGACTCATGGCCATCAAGATCACCGACGAATGCATCAACTGTGGTGCCTGCGAACCTGAATGCCCAAATAATGCCATCTATGAAGGCGGGGTTGAATGGGCCCTGTCAGACGGAACCACGGTGAAGGGCAGTTTTACCCTGCTCGACGGCTCCGTGATCGATGCGGACCTCAAGAACGCGCCCATCAGCAACGATACATACTACATTGTACCGAACAAATGCACCGAGTGCCAGGGCTTCCATGAAGAGCCCCAGTGTGCTGCCGTCTGCCCGGTGGACTGCTGCGTGCCGGATGAAGCTTATGTTGAGACCGTTGAGGAATTGATGGCGAAAAAGGATCGTTTGCATATCTGATCAGACTCGGGATCCCCGATCCATGATATCCACGGAGGGTGGAAGGTGATATCTGCCGTATCGCTGTCCACCCTTCTGCTTTGAACGACAATCGAACAAGCTCATGAGAAGAGTCATTTCGCTATCGATCCTGCTGTGGCTGGCGTCATGCGACCAGACCTTCCCCCGAAAGGATCCGCGTCAGCAATTCCTGGCGGAAATGATGCAGTCAGATGCTGATTTCGCTGCCATGGCTGCAGAAAAAGGCTATCGGAAGGCCTTTCTGCACTACATGGAAGATGAAGCCATCCTGTTGCGCGACAACTATCTCCCGATCATTGGAGCTGATGCAGTTCGTTATGTGACCGGGATGAACGACAGCACGTTCACGGTCGACTGGAGTCCGCAGGGTGGAGACATCTCGGCCGCCGGAGATATGGGATTCACCTATGGGATCTATGAGCTTCGAACGGCCACCGAACGACAAAGCGGGACTTACGTAACCGTTTGGCGCCGTCAGGAAGACGGCAGCTGGAAGTATCTGCTCGACGCGGGAACCCAGGGACTCCCCGCACGAAATG
>VFQT010003844.1_pt1 | contig 13196 bp, 10 predicted proteins | sample 3512381 | NCBI WGS metagenome assembly VFQT01 (sample SAMN10412376, study PRJNA504923) | tailings metagenome | isolation source: Relicate 2 Philex TSF3 active mining site | place: Philippines: Tuba, Benguet | collected 2017-08-29 | reverse complement strand
GGAACTCGCGCTGCCGGCATCCTTGACATGACATCATCTGCCAGGTGAAAAGGGATGCTGATGATTCAAATTTCACCTGCGTTTGGAAAATCCACTGCGGTCCGAGGGCAAATTTCAGACGGATTTGCCCGCCAGAGGACTCTGGGACAGCAGTGGCAATCGAGTATTTTCCGGGTGCGGCTTTTCAGGAGATTGCTCATGAGCTGGTTTACAGAGAACCCCTGGCCCCTGGTGTTGCTGCTGATCAGTGCCGCGGTGATTGGTGTGGTGCTGCAGCTGCGGCGTTGCTGGCAGCTTGCGGCGGGGCTGCTGCTGAGTGCCGCGGCTGTTTATGTGCTGGAAACGCAGATCGTCACGGTGCCTGAGCAGCTTGAACAGCGGCTGGACGGAATTCGCCTCGCGTTTGTGCATGATGATCTGGCGGAGATCCGGTCGTTTATCTCACCGGACAACCCGGACCTGGTCAGGCAGGCGGAGGACGGTTTGAAGCTGGTGCAGGTTTCGGCGGGACTGCATTTGAAGGAAGTGCAGGTGCAGGTGGAAGCGGGCGACCAGCGGGCCACAGTGCAGTTGCGGGCGAACGGCAACGTCACGCAGCGGGATTCCGGCCAGCCGATGTATATCGCCACTCGGTGGAGGACCACGTGGGAGCGGGGAGCGGGAACGTGGCTGCTGCGGGACGTGCAGCGGCTGGATCCGGTCAGCGGGCAGTCGATCGCGGTGTTTTCGGCGGGGCCTTAACAGCGAAATTCAGGCAATCCAGGGCGACTGCTCTGCCTGGGAAATTTGCTCCGGCGGCACCGCCTGCAGCGGATCAGAAATCCCCGAGTTCACCGAATCTGCGCGAAACCCCCGGTTCTGCTTTCCATTCTCAGGAAACCCTGTAGACTTGGGAACTTTGGCGATGCTGGGTTCAGACAGTCGGCAACAACAGCAGCGAGTTTTTCGTGCGCAGCGTGTTCTGTGCTGGAAATACTCAGGCCAGACAACTTATGAAAGGTGGGCAATGCTGAAAAAATTGCAGGGTTTTCGCAGTCTGGCGCTGACAGCAGCGCTGGCGTGTGCGGGGGCAGATGTGCAGGCTCAGGACCCAGGTCCGCAGCCTGAGTATCCGCCATTCGCCAAGGTGCTTGAAGGTTACGAGAAGGTGGTGACAAAGGCCAACATCACTCCGATGTACACGCTGTACACGCGTGCGAAGGACGGCCAGATGTTCGCCGAGTTGCCTCGCGATTTCCAGATGCGGAAGTATTTTATTGCCACGACGGTTGCCAGTGGTGAGGAGTACGCCGGTCTGCAGGCTGGTGATCTGTATGTTTACTGGCGTCGTTATGACCGTCATCTGGCGTTGATTGCTCCGAATATCGAGTATCGCGCGGCGGGTGATCGCGAAGCCGAATCGTCGGTGAAGCGACTGTTTACTGACCGGGTGCTGATGGAAGTGCCGATCATCACGATGGGTCCGAACGGCGGGCCGGTGATTGATGTGGATTCGATGCTGCTGAATCCGGACCCGCGGTTCAACATCGGACCTGCTCAGTTCAATCCATCGCTGACTCAGCGTGGCATTTTCTCAATCCGCACGGCGAAGGCGTTTGAGAACAATGTTGAGATTGCCTTTGAGGTTCCGTCTGCTCAGGACGGTGGCCTGAAGATCCTGCATTTCTCGATCAGCAACATTCCGGACAACACGGGCTACCAGCCTCGTCCGGCAGACAGCCGTGTGGGTTTCTTTACGACGTCGTATTCGGACCTTGCAAAGTACGACGACCGTGAAACTCGGATTCGCTACATCAATCGCTGGCATCTGGAGAAGGCTGATCCGCGACTGCAGCTCAGTCCTCCGAAGAACCCGATTGTGTTCTACATCGAACACACGACTCCGGTGCGTTATCGTCGCTGGGTGCGTGACGGGATTCTGGCCTGGAATGCAGCCTTTGAAAAGGTGGGCATTACGAATGCGATTGAGGTGTACTATCAGGATGCCGCGTCCGGTGCTCACATGGACAAGGATCCGGAAGATGTGCAGTACAACTTCGTTCGCTGGCTGAACAATGACATTGGCACAGCGATTGGCCCCAGCCGAGTGCATCCGCTGACGGGTCAGATTCTGGATGCCGACATCATTCTGACGGACGGCTGGATTCGTCATTACAAGAAGCAGTTCACTGAGAACCTGCCGAAGATCGCGATGGAGGGATATGGTCCGGACACGCTGGCGTGGCTGGCCGATCATCCGGAGTGGGATCCGCGTGTGCGACTGGCTCCGCCATCGATGCGTGCCAGCGTGCAGCGTCAGATCGCGAAGAATGCGGCACTGCCGTATGCCGGACATCCGCTGTTTTCGGCGAATTCCGACGTGCTGGGTGATGAAGAGTACGATGGTCTGAACCGTCCCAGCCAGGTGAATGGCCTGTGCATGGCGGCTGATGGTCTGGCGATGGAAGTCGCCATGGCGCGAATGACTTTCGACATTCTGGGCGGCCTGTCTCAGGATCCCCCGGCGACTCCGGCGGCACCTGCCGGCGAAAAGAAGCCGGAAGCTCCGAAGGAACAGATGCTGGACGGCATGCCTGAGTCCTTTGTGGGCCCGCTGATGGCTCACCTGGTGGCTCATGAAGTCGGCCATACTCTGGGCCTGCGTCACAACTTCAAGGCGTCCAGCGTGTATACTCTGGCGCAGATCAACAGCGACGAAGTGAAGGGCAAAAAGCAGCTGGCCGGTTCGGTGATGGACTACATCGGCACGAACGTCCGTCTGGATTCCGGTACGCTGCAGGGTGACTACTGCATGACGGGTGTCGGCCCGTACGACCTGTGGGCGATCGAGTACGGTTATACGTTTGGCGACACCAAGCCGGTACTGGCTCGCGTGGCTGAACCTGAACTGGTGTTTGCGACCGACGAAGACACCGGTGGTCCGGACCCGCTGGCCCGCCGCTATGACTTCTCGAAGAATCCTCTGGACTTCGCGAATGAGCAGATCCGTCTGGTGAACCATCACCGTGCGAAGCTGCTGTCGGACTTCATCAAGGACGGCGACAGCTGGGATCGGATTCGTTATGGTTACGAAATGATTCTGTCTCTGCAGACTCGTTCGCTGTCCATGATGTCGATCTGGGTGGGTGGTGCGCACGTCAACCGCGACAAGAAGGGTGACCCGAACGGTCGTCGTCCGATTGAAGTGGTTCCTGCTGAGGCTCAGCGGGCTGCCCTGAACTTCGTGCTGCAGAACGCCTTCCGGGATGAAGCCTTTGGCCTGACTCCGGAGCTGACGACAGCGATGGGTCTGGACAAGTGGTATGACAACCAGGGTTCGATGAGCGAAGAGTCGACCTGGCCAATTCATGATCGGATTATGGGAATTCAGTCGTCGATGATGACATCGCTGCTGAACCCCACGACTCTGCGTCGAGTTTACGACAACGAATTCCGAGTCCCGGCGGACGCGGATTCGCTGACTCTGCCTGAACTGCTGCAGACGGTGACGGCTGCGGTCTGGTCCGAGCTGGATGTGAAGGCGGAAGGCCAGTACACGGCTCGCAAGCCCCTGATCACCAGCCTGCGTCGCAACCTGCAGCGTGAGCAGCTGGAGCGACTGATTGATCTGACTCTGCCAGGCCGATCTCAGGGCCCAGCCGGGAAGGTGATTTCATCGCTGGCTGCCCAGCAGCTGCGTGGCATCCTGCAGAAGATCGAAGCGGCTCAGCAGGCCGCAGCGGACAAGCATGATCCCTACACTGCAGCTCACCTGCAGCAGGCTCGTGATCGCATCACCAAGGCTCTGGATGCTGACTACATCCTGAATCCCGGCAGTGGTGGCGGTGGCGGTCGGGAGCTGATGCTGTTCGGTCGTGAGACGGAAGCCGGCGAACGCTGATTCAGCAGACCGGTGCATTCACAGCGGGGCTTTCGATGAGTGATCATCGAAAGCCCCCTTTTTTTGGGATCGGACGGGGAGTTTCGGTGATGGCAGGGAAAGTGGTACTGAGTGTGGGCCAGTGTCGACCGGATTCGGCAGCGATCGGGCATTACCTGCGCAGCAATTTCGCAGCGGAGGTGGTCGCAGCGGATACAGCTGCTGTGGCTTTGCAGCTGCTTGCTGAGCAAAGTTTTCAACTGGTCCTGCTGAACCGGATCCTGGATGCGGATGGCAGTGAGGGCATGCAGATTCTTCATGAAATCCGCAGGCAGGATCGCTGGAAGGAGATACCCGTCATGCTGGTTTCGAATTATGCGGACTGGCAGCAGAAGGCAGTGGCGGCTGGAGCCATTCCGGGGTTTGGCAAGGCCGAGCTGAATCGACCGGAAACGCGGCAGCGAGTGGCGGAAGCACTGGGGATGTGAATACGAGCGGGAGGCTGATGATGACGCCGTGGCTGAGTCTGGCAGTGGCGATTGTGTGTGAAGTGGTGGGGACGTCTGCCCTGCAGGCCTCCGCCGGGTTCACTCGCCCACTGCCTTCACTGCTGGTGGCTGCCGGCTACGGGCTGGCGTTTTACTTTTTGTCTCAGGCACTGACGTCAATTCCGCTGGGAACGGCCTATGCGATTTGGTCCGGCGTGGGAGTCGCTTTGATTTCGGCGATTGGCTGGATTGTGTACGGGCAGAAGCTGGATCTGGCTGCGATTGCCGGAATTGTGCTGATTACAGCCGGTGTGCTGGTGATTCATTTGTTTTCCGGCACGCATGCGTGAGGCCTTCAGTATGACTGGCGATTTTCAGCTCGTGGTTGAGCATCCGCTGATCGAGGAGATTTTGGGGCAGTGGCGTGACCAGATCGGTGCGCAGTGGTCCGGTTATCGCGGCCACGTTTACCGCATGTTCAACTGCTGTCTGGCACTGCGGGCATGTTCAGCTGAAGAGACGGCGAAGCTGGCAGTTGCTGCTGCGTTTCATGATCTGGGCCTGTGGTCGGATCGCACGGTGCACATCATTCGGTTCGGGATCGATCGCGGCGTTCTGAGGCAGCTCCGCCGGCAATTTCCGAACGCCGGGTTTCACGGATTTTTGGCGAAGACGGCCGCGGGATGGTTTCTGCGTCACCCGCTGTCGCCGCCACCATTTCTCCGCTGGTAGCAATTGGCTTCACTCCTGATCCCGCTGCAGGCGATCTTCCATGGTGGATTCAAAGCCTGCGCGGAACTGGGGCAGGTGTTTGGCCAGAGTCTGGAACTGCCGCTGCGGCATGGCCAGCACATTCATGGCTGTGCGACAGCGAACCGAGGCTGTACGAGTCCGCTGCTGCAGCATCGCGATTTCGCCAAAAAATTCACCGGCCTGCAGCACGGTCAGTATGCGTTCTGCAGTACCTTCCGATGCGTCGCCCACCACTTCGGCTGTTCCGGTGATGATCACGTACAGCGAATCGCCGCGGTCCCCCTGGTGAAACACATATTCACCCGGCTCAAAGTGCAGTTCCTGAACTCCACCCTGTGACTCCAGCCGCAACTGCACCGTTTCCGGCGGTACCAGCAGATCCAGCAGCCATGAAAAGGCCACTCGCAGTCGACGATCCAGTCCAGGCAGTTTCCACCAGTACACAAATCGCCAAATCACCCACGCGAGGAACCCGGACAGACGGATTTTCCCGAACAGTTCAGCCACGGCCGAACGATGGCCGAGTGAGCCCATTTTGCCGAGCCCCGGAAAGTCAAATTTCGTGAGCTGGCCACCGCGAATGCGGGCGGCGATGTTGGCGGCCAGCACGGCCGCTTCCCGCGTGGCATGCTGAGCAGTGGGTGGAGCGAACACACCAGCGGCACCGTTGGGAATGCGGGCGGCATCCCCGACAGCCCACACATTTGTCGCTCCGGCGGCCTCGAGGTGAGCATCCACCACGATCCGCCCGCCTTCCTGATGCAGTGGCAAAGTCGCCAGCAGCGGATTGGCAAAGGCCGGTACCGTGGAAACCACCGTTCGCGTCGGGATACGCTCCCCGCCCGCCAGCACTGCCGCGTCGGAAGTTGCCGTCTGCAGACGCTGCCCCAGTCGCAGCTCCACTCCTCGCCCCTGCAGAATCTTCTGCGCATACAGCCCGAGCGATTCGCTCAGTTCGCGTTCCAGAATTCGCTGGCCGGAATGTACCAGCAGCACTCGTACTTCCCGCGACAGGTCCGTGTGCAGCCTGGCCGCGGCAGCCCGCAGAAAGTCGTTCATTTCGGCGGCTACTTCCACACCGGAAAAACCACCGCCCGCCACAACAAAGGTCAACAGCTGTTGCCGCCGCATTTCGTCCGACTCAATATCCGCCTCATGCAGCACGTTGATCAGATGATTTCTGAGACGAACAGCATCGGCCAGCGTTTTAAATGGCATGGCATGCTGCTGCAGGCCCGTCATGCCTCGAAAATCGGTGACGGTACCGGCCGCGAGGACCAGATGATCATACTGCAGGACCAGCGGCTGCGGCCGAAATCCGGGAGCCAGTGTTACGCTACGCGATTCAAGGTCAACGGACTCCACCTCCCGCACATACAGCCGACAGCGCGGAATCAGCCGACTGATCGGGCTGACTGTGTCCAGCAGTCCGATGTTCCCCGAAACAACCTCCGCCAGCATCGGCTGGAATACAAAGTAATTTTCCCGATTCACGAGGGCGATCTCGACGCGCGAGTCTCGCCGCAGCAGACGCTCAAGATGCATCGCAGTGTAAACACCACCGAACCCACCGCCCAGTATCACGATCCGTATCCGGTCGCTCATACCCGTCCTCCTGCTGCAGTTCGGCAGCGCAGTCTCGGGGCATTCAGCGGCCGGCGGCAAACACGCTGTCGTCCGCCCGACCACCAGCCTGCACCCATGCCAGCAGATCCAGAATCTCATCCTGCGAGTATGTGATCAGCAGATTCGCAGGCATCGTCGATATCAACGACGCCTCCAGCTCTTCAATCTCCGCTCGCGGCAGCACCAGTTTCGTTTCCGGCTTCAGTGGATTGGGCAACAGCGTCACAGACTCCGCTGACTCCTCCAGCTTCAACCCGGACACCGCCCGACCATCCTGCAGCACGGCCACCCAGGTCTGATACTGTTTGTTGATTTCGTGCGAGGGTTCCAGAATCTGCTGCAGCAGACGCGTTCCCCGGTACCGTTCAGCGATCTTTGTCAGATCCGGCCCGAGAATTGAACCGCTGTCACCCAGCCGATGACATTTGATGCAGCCCGCGGAGGCAAATACGGCCTGGCCCTGCACGGCCGATCTTGCCTGCAGCGAGTCAGCAGCCTGCGTCAGTTCCCCTGTGGACCACATCCGCACGAAACTGCGGACCGGGGCAGCGGCGGAAGCGGGCAGCGGAGCATCCGCGGGCAACACATACAGCGTCGCCTGCATCACTCGCCAGTGCCCCGGATATGTACACACAATCCGATACTCTCCAGGCTCCTGCGGAGCTTCAAAATACATCGTGTAGGTGTCACCGGGCTGCAAAATCGGAGTAAAGCACAATTCCCGCGGATCCTCAGGAACGTAATGCGTGGCAATCGCCCGCGGATTGCTGGCCAGCTGCATCGACTGCTCCCCGAATTCCTCAACTGCGTCCGCGCGAACAATCGCCGCATTGTGCGGCATCCCGGGATCAGAGTTGCGGAATGCCAGCGAGACTTTTGCACCCGGTGGCACCCGCAGTACCCGCGGCTCATACTGCAACCCCGGGGCGGCCCCGAAGGAGAGTTTCAGGGAACCGGACACCCAGCCGAAATTCGTGCCGTACTGTTCCTGCCGTACCAGCCGCGGATCCTGCTCATACTTTTCCGCAATCGGAAAATCGGGGGCCGGTCGCTTCGCGGTTTTCACATAGCCGTCGTAGTCACGGAAGTCTTCCCGCTGATTCAGGATCGTGGCAAACACATTCGGTCGGATCTCCGCACCGCCCTTTGTGCGTAAACGAGCATGCAGATGAAACTGCATGACGGGATGCAGCTGCGGAATTTCCAGAAATACCGTGCAGCCGTCATTCAGCAGTCGGGCCGACTTCACCGGCACATAGTCATGCCCCTGACGACCAGGCTCCTTCACGGAATATTCCGGCGAACCGTAACCAGCACTGTAGAGATAGTTCCACTGCTGGCAGAAGAAACCGTCCGCCGTCACACTGGCGGGATCCAGGGGTTCACTGAACCGCACCCGCACACCGTTGCCCCACGCTTCAAAGGACTGCGGCAGGACGAGGGGCTGCGAGGTGCGGCGCAGACGCTGCAGACAGCCATCCTCGGCCGCATAACTCTGCCAGCCCTCTGTACCGGCCAGCAGCACACTGCCATCCCGGCTGCTGAATGCCACCCTGCAGACACCGCTGAGGTAATCCCCCGGCAGAGGCACAATCGCACCCTGACTTCTGCCTCCCACCACATCCCGCAGCACCACGTAAGCCTGACAGGCACCAAACGATGTTCCCAGGGCCGCACCTGACAGCGCTCCCAGTCGCGGGTCCTGCGGCAGATACCCGATTTCGCCCGAAGAATTATCCACTCCCCGCGGCAGATACAGCAGCGGCAGATCATAGCCGTACCGTCCATAATTCGGTCGCGGCCCGTTCAAACCGTGATAGCTGCCGCGACTGACTTCAAAAATCGCAGACGCCGGAGTCCAGGTGCCTTCCTGCACTGAAGCCAGCACCACCGCACCGTCCGGACTGACGCCGATTCCGTTGGAGTTTCGCAGCCCACTGCCCAGCGACTCAATCCGCCCCGAACTGTCACGATGTGCCACCCCAAAGTCTCGTGACGACACTGACCAGTACAATTCACCCGCCGCAGTCTGCTGCAGCGATGTGCAGAAGTCATGCCCGCCGGTTGTGGGGTAGTCGTTGGTTACACATTCGTAAAAATCAGTCTCCGAATCACCGTTCAGATCGTGCAGGCGGGTGATCTGATCTGAGCCCAGCACCAGAATCTGATCCTGCTGCACGACCAGTCCCAAAGACCGGTAAAGTCCGGCGGCAATCCGCTGCCAGGACAGCCGGTTACTGCCACCGATGTTTTCAGCGCCGCTGCACAGCCAGACTTCACCCATCAGCGTTGCCACGGCGATGCGACCATCACTCAGGCAGCCGACTCCACCGATCCGCATGGCCGACCGAAACGGATTATTCGGATAGTGCGGCAGCGTTAGTGTGTCGATGGCCAGTGGCCCTGTTTCTGTGCCCGGCACCGCCAGTGTTTCAGCACGCCGTTCGGCCCACTGCCCGCGCATATCCTGCGGCCAGACATTGGCGGCGATGGACTGCAGCAGCGGTGCAGCGTCGGGCGAAATTCCGGGAGGCGGGCTGGCATCCCGCGCCGCAGCATCCCCGTCAAAAGTTTCCAGCACCAGCGTCAGCCGGCGAGCCGGACGGTCTCCGAAAACCAGCCTCACACTGCTGTCCTGAACCTGCAGTCCGGCCGTGCCTGAGTCTCCCGCGAGAATCAGCCTTTCGGTCAGGCCATTCTCGGTGATCCTGACGGCACCCTGCAGTTCGGCACCGCTGACCAGCTGCGCGGCGGCCCCGGCGGTGGCCAGCTGCAGCGTCGCCCCGGAGGGCAGTGTACCATCCAGCAGCAGGCTGCGCACAAGTCGCCCGTTTTCGTACCGACACTCCTGCAACACCTTCGCCTGACCAATCTGTGAGACAAACACGACTCGCTGGCCGGCCCGGTAGTAGCCGACATACCGCCGGGAGGTTCCTGCGGGCAGCAGCCACTGCCCGGTCGCATGCGGCCACAGGCGTCGCCCCTCGATGCGAACCCCGTCCATCAGCCCGAAACGCACGAAGCCCCAGACAACAAACGAACCGTCCCACGCTTCCGAAAATGTATGCTGCTCAGGATCAAACATCACCGAAGTTCCGGAACCTTGATCCAGCAGCACATTGACGGCCTTGGCCGTCGTGCGACCGAAATGCCGTGTCAGCTGACAAACGACATTGCCGGTTTCCGTTTCATTGAGCGAGCGATCAAAACTGACGTCCTCCGGGTTCTGCCCCCAGTGACCGAACCCGCCGCCGTCCAGACCTGGAAACTGCGGCAGCAAATCCGCCGGAGCCTGCAGGCCACTGTCCAGAAAGGCTGCGGCCTGGCGACTGTAAAAGTCCTTCACCCGATTTTGCGGAAAGGGTTTTGCGGGATCTGAAACCACCGTTTCAGGAGCAGCAGCGACGTTCTGAGCCGCCACGTTTTGGGCGGTTGCAGCTGTTGCCAGCAGGGCCAGCAGAACGGCGGAAAATGATGGCAGGCAGGACATGGGGGACTTCCAGCGGAACAGTGAGAGCGGTGGGGGTGCTGACCGGTGCATGCCGGGCGGATTGCCAGGCTGCAGACCACCACAATAACCGCAGATCGCGTTTCTGGCAAAGCATCCACCACTGTCACAGATTCAATGCTGCAGTCAGGTTAACCCGCACAGATTCCCGCGAGGCAGACTCGGAGAACAAAAATCGACCATCACTTGAGGAAAATCGCAAACGGCACCATTTTTTTCGCGAAAATCGTCGAGGTTGTAACGATTGGGCAAGGCGGGAACACTCAGAAGGATTTTGCATGCGCCCAAATGCCTGCAAAGTCCGCGCAAACTGCCCTCCCCAGGCTCACTCAGTGCCTCTCCACAGCCCGAAAAGTGTCGCCGCAGAACTGCCCGTTGACTCGCCATCACACGGCTTGTAGATTCGCTGGTGTCCGCTGTCGACGCGTTTCCGAACTCGCGGCAGCCGGGAGGACCCTGATGACAAATCTGCAGCCCGCTCCATCGGGCTGACCGGAGATGCTGGTGCAGACTGAACCCTGTTCAACGGCCCCTAAGCGGACTGGCTCACCCCTGTCCCGCTGGCTGTTGTGCCTGTTCGGACTGATCTGGCTGCCGGCTCTGTCAACAGTGTTTTCCGGAGATCAGCCCCCGTGGATGATCTCCAGCCGCACGGCTCGGGCATTGTTCTCTGATCGCGCTTCAGGCAGCCCGCCAGTCCCTGATCCTGCCCCCGCTGCACCAGCTCAGGTGCCGCCCGCAGACGGTTCCTGGCAACTGCCGGATGGTGCGTGGAAGTACCTGGTGATTCATCATTCCGGGACCAGTTCGGGAAGCGTGCAGTCCATCCACCGCGAACATCAGCAGCGGCGGGATACCGACGGCAACCCGTGGCTGGGCATTGCCTACCACTTTGTGATCGGCAATGGCAGCGGCATGGCGGATGGTCAGGTGCAGGCCACGTTTCGCTGGGACCAGCAGCTGCACGGCGCCCATGCCGGAAATGCTCTGATCAACGCTCGCGGGATCGGTATCTGCCTGATTGGCGACTTCGAAAAAACAGCTCCTTCAACTCGACAACTTGACGCACTCAGAAAACTTGTGGTTCAGCTGGCCGGTCGCTACCAGATCTCACGGCGGCAGGTCATTGGTCATTCATCTGTCCGGTCCACCCAGTGTCCCGGACGACTTTTCCCCCTCAGGAAAATTCAGGAAGCAGTACCGCAGGCATGATTGCCGCGAAACTGCCTGCAGTCCGAGTTTTCACTCTTGCCACGGAAGCTATGCTCTCATGTTCAACCGTGTTCGCAGCTTTTCATTCCCATCCAGCAATCTGGGGTCAGACGCTCCGGAGGACTTTTGTCCCTCAGAACTGCCCCTCGAACTGCGGGAAGCCTGGGAATCATGGCAGCAGTCTGATCTGACTCCGGACAACTACGCCCGCAGCGTCAACGAATCCGACTGGCCGGTGTCCATCTACGTCCCGGAACGCTACGAAGACGGTTACGCGTATCCGCTGATTACGTGGTTTCACAGCGATGCCAATGACGAAGAGCAACTGGAATCCGTGATGAACGCGGTCAGCCCGCAGAACTACATTGGGCTGGCGCTGCGTGGCAATCACGAGATGACGACTGCCGGCGGGTACCGCTGGGATCCCAGTGCGACCGGGCTGGCACACGGCCGCGTCTCGCTGCAGCAGCTGCTGCATCTGACGGTCTGCCGACTGCGTCGCACCGTGCACATCCACAGCGAACGTATCTTCCTGGCCGGATCCGGGCACGGAGCCGACACCGCCATGCAGATGCTGTCCCTGCAGCCGGACTGGTTCGCCGGAGCTGTGCTGCTGGATCCGTTCTGCGAGACCTCGGCACTGCCTGAAGCTCTGCCGACGGCTCTGCAGAACAAACCCGTGCTGATGTCCCTGTCCGGGAACTGTGGTCTGGAAGTGCTGGGGCGGTCTGTCCGCTCAGTCCGCCGGCTGCGGGCTGCCGGTGCAGTGGTGGACGTGGACTTTACCGAACTGCCGGTGGACCCGGGCAGCAGTGAAGCCCGCCGAATCGATCACTGGATCATGGATCGAGTCGCCCGGGAAGCGCTGGTCTGACGTCCTGTTTCCTGACCATTCTCGTCTCGGATGTTGTGTTATGCCGCGTTATTGCTCTGTCCTTCTGGCCTTTGTCGGTTTGTTGACTGGTGCGAGTGCCCTGGCACAGGAACCAACGCTGTTCCAGCCCACGTCATTCCGTGGCACCAACGATGTTGAACTCAAGTACCAGCTGCTGACACCGGCAGCAGCGGCTCAGCCCGGCGACGAGAAATTTCCGCTGGTCCTGTTCCTGCACGGGGCCGGTGAACGTGGCAGCGACAACAAGGCCCAACTGAAACACGGTACCGGCAACTTCGCAACCGATGCGAATCGACAGAAGTACCCCTGCTACGTTGTCGCCCCCCAGTGCAGTTCCGGCCAGTGGTGGAACACTCAGGCCGATCTGCTGCTGGAACTGATCGCCGACCTGCAGAAACAGCACCGCATTGATCCACAGCGGATTTATGTCACGGGGTTGTCCATGGGAGGATTTGGTACGTGGGAACTGATCACACGCAAACCCGAACTGTTTGCCGCCGCCGCGCCGATCTGCGGCGGTGGAGACCCAGCCAAAGCCGCTGCCTGCGCCAGCCTGCCGATCTGGGTATTTCATGGTGACAGGGACACGGTGGTCAGGCCTGAGCTTTCGCGGAACATGGTGGAAGCTCTGAAGAAAGCCGGTGGGATGCCCAAATACACCGAATATCCCGGTGTCGGACATGACTCCTGGACCGCCACCTACGCCGATCCGGCATTCATGGAATGGCTGTTCGCTCAGAGGCGACAGTAGAACTGCAGCCCGGGCCCCCGGTGGCTGCCCCGACGTCTCGCCGGTCAACGACCTGTGCCACCACGGGGTGACTCCGCATTCACCGCCGCCTGGACACAGCGATC
>VFQT010003843.1_pt1 | contig 13197 bp, 12 predicted proteins | sample 3512381 | NCBI WGS metagenome assembly VFQT01 (sample SAMN10412376, study PRJNA504923) | tailings metagenome | isolation source: Relicate 2 Philex TSF3 active mining site | place: Philippines: Tuba, Benguet | collected 2017-08-29 | reverse complement strand
GCGGGCGCCAGCCCCTCAAGCTGGTGCGTCTGCCTATTTCGCCACTTCGACGTGGTAGCAAAAGCCTAACTGCGGCTCAACGAACCGCCAACCGACCGACTCGGCTCTATTCGGCGAGAAGCATTGCGAGCGCGATCACCGTGAGGAACCACGCGAGTGCAAATACCGTTGTGATGCGGTTCAGGTTTCGTTCGGCTGCTGCCGATCCAAGCGCCGCGCCCCCACCGCCTCCGAACATGTCGGACAAGCCACCACCGCGGCCGCTGTGCAGGAGAATGCCCACGATCATGGCGAACATCGAGGCCACATTGACGATGACGGCGAGAATTGTGATGAGGTCGCGCACGGCGCTGAACTCTAGTCCCGACCCTCCGGGAAATGACAGGCAACGGCCCGTCCCGACGGGTCCGTCACAAGTTCGGGGCTCTCCGAGGCGCACCGATCGGTGGCTTTCCAGCAGCGGGTGCGAAAACGACAGCCACTCGGCGGGTTCACAGGCGAAGGAACATCGCCCTCGAGGGTGATACGGGTTCGCATCTTTTCTTTGTGGGGATCGGCCACGGGGACCGCTGAGAGGAGCGCCTTGGTGTAGGGATGGCTCGGTTCCGCGTAAATCCGATCGACGGGACCGATTTCGACGATCTTGCCGAGATACATCACAGCCACCCTGTCGGCAATGTGGCGCACCACCGAGAGGTCATGTGCGATGAAGAGATACGCCAGACCGAGTTGCCGCTGGAGATCCTGCAACAAGTTGATGATGCCGGCCTGCACGCTGACGTCGAGTGCAGAAACTGGTTCGTCGAGGACCAACAACTTCGGTTCGACGGCAAGCGCACGAGCTATTCCGATACGTTGACGCTGACCACCGGAGAATTCGTGTGGGTAGCGATTCCCGTGCTCGGGATTCAAGCCAACCATCGCCAACAGTTCTGCGACTCGCTCGACTTCCCTGCCCGTTGACAGGCCGTGCGTGCGCAGCGGCTCGGCAATGGTCTGGCTGACCTGCATGCGCGGGTTCAGTGACGCGTAGGGGTCTTGAAAGACGATTTGCATCTCTCGGCGCAATGGACGCATCTCGCGCACGGACAATTCCGTGAGTTGTCGGCCGTCGAATTTGACCGAACCGGATGTCGCCTTGAGAAGTTGCAACACGCTGCGTCCCGTCGTCGACTTGCCACATCCGCTTTCGCCGACGAGACCCAAGGTCTCACCCGCCGCAAGGTCGAATGAAACGTCGGAAACCGCCTGGACCTTGCCAACCACCCGGCGCACCACCCCTGCGGACCGCACGGGGAACTCCTTCACGAGGTTTCTGACTTCGAGAAGAGCCATCTAGATCGCCTCCTCGCTCAGGAAAATCGACCGCCTGTCGGGCATTGCCCTGATGTCACCGGCCCGGTGGCACGCAACACCATGGTGCGCGTCGGGTCCGACAATCGTGGGTTCGCTTTCGCTGCAGGCTTCGAGCGCCAGCGGACAGCGAGGCGCAAAGAGACACCCCTCGGGGACACGCATCAGTGACGGCGGTGCACCCTTGATTTGATTGAGTCGTCGACCGTGGCTGTCCTCCCCGGGAATCGCGCCAAGGAGACCGATTGTGTAGGGCATCTGAGGCTCATCGAAAACCTCGTCGATGGGACCGGATTCGACGACGCGACCCGCGTACATGACGAGCAGACGGTCGGCAATACCCGCGAGAACGCCGAGATCGTGGGTGATGAAGATGATGGCGGTACCGGTCTCGCGACGAATCCGCTGCAGCGTGTCGAGAATCTGGGCCTGAACGGTGACATCAAGCGCCGTCGTCGGTTCATCGGCAATCAACACTTCCGGATCGTTGGCGATTGCCATCGCGATGACGACACGCTGGCGCATGCCACCCGAGAACTCGTGCGGATACGAGTCGAAGCGGTCGTCGGGATTGGGGATTCCGACAAGGCGCAAAAGGTCGACGGCTTTTGTCCGTGCCTCCCCCTTTTTCATTTCCCGGTGTGCCCTGATGGTTTCGACCAACTGCCAACCCACGGTGTACACGGGGTTCAACGACGTCATCGGGTCCTGGAAGATCATTGCAATGCGCTTGCCTCGGATTTCGCGCATTTCGCCGGGGAGCCGACCCACCACCTCGTCGGCGCCGACCTTCACCGAGCCCGACACGCGGGCCGTTTTCGACAAGAGGCCCATGATCGCGAGGTTCGTCACAGACTTGCCGCACCCACTTTCGCCGACGATACCGAGTACCTCGCCACGACGCAGATCGAAGGACACGCCACGAACGGCACGAACGACGCCGTCGTCCGTCGGGAACTCGACGCTGAGGTTACGAACCTGCAGGAGTGGATCGGTCATGCGCGCACCCGCGTCTGCTTGGGATCGAAGGCGTCGCGCAGACCGTCTCCGACGAAATTCACACTCAGGCAGATGAGAATGATGAAAATGCCCGGAAACCAGAACAACCACGGACGGGTCTGGAACGCCGCCTGGTAGTCGCTGACCAGCAACCCGAGGGATGAATCCGGCGCTTTCACGCCGAGACCCAGATAGGACAAGGCGGTCTCGACAAGGATCGCACCGGCGATCGAGAGGGTCGCCGAGACGATGATCGGCCCGAGTGCATTCGGCAGGACGTGCCGGAAGATGATTCGTCGGTCGGTGACGCCGATGGCGCGCGCCGCCTCGACGAACTCTTTCTCGCGCAGGGACAGGAACTCGCCGCGAACGATGCGCGCCGTTCCCTGCCAACTCAACACGCCGAGGATCAACGACAACAACCACCACGAGCCGCCTCCGTCGAACTGCCACGAAATGCATCCGGCGAGGATCAGCAACGGAATGGTGAGCAACAGATCGGTGACCCGCATGATGATGGCGTCGGTCCAACCGCGGAAGTAACCGGCGATCGCGCCCAACGTCACGCCGATCGTCGTCGAAAGCACCGAGACCATCAAAGCGATCAGGATCGACCGCTGAGCACCACGAAGCGTGAGAGCCAACATGTCCTTGCCCAACGAGTCGGTTCCGAACGGATGCGTCCACGAAGGCGGCTGTGACAGATTCGCTGTGTCACGTTCCATGAAGTCGAAGCGCCAGATGTACTTGCCGAGGATCGACGCGAGGAAAATGGCCGTCAGGGTGACCAGACTGATCATGGCAAGTTTGTGGCGAAGGAACCGTCGAACGACGGTGCGCCACTGCGAGCGAACCTCGACGGCGAATTCGGCGTCGTGTGACCCAACGATCGTCGACATGTCAGTTCACCCTGATTCGGGGGTCGAGAATCGCGTAGATGATGTCCGCAACGATGTTGAAAACGATCGTGAACGTCGCGGTGATCATCACAAACGCCAGCAAGCGGTTCGGATCGGGCGTCGGATTCGACAGAGAATCGAGGAAGAAGTCGCCCATTCCGTTCCAGGCGAATACGCGCTCGGTGATCACCGCACCGGCGATCAGTCCGCCCCAACTCAGTGTGGCGATCGTGGCGATCGGAATGAGTGCGTTGCGGAATGCATGCCGAAGAATCACGCGTGTTTCAGAGATGCCCTTCGCCCGGGCCGTGCGCACATGGTCGGCATTCAACTGCTCGAGCATCGAGGCCCTCATGTAACGGCTGTATCCGGCATACGAGATGGTGAAGAGCACGATGACCGGCAACACGCCGTGTCCGACGTAGCTCCACAGGCGCGACGGCAACGAGTCGGCAAGATCGCGAGGCTCGGAACCCAGAGTCTTGACGAAGCGACCGTATTCACGGTTCTTGAGGTAGAGCATCGCCGAAACCATGAGGAGGGCCGTCACGCCGAGGGAAATTCCCGACCACTTGAATCGTGCGCCGGGCTTGGCGACACGCAGGTGCTCGCGCTTTCGTCCTATCAAATAAAACGAGCCTCCGATGAAAGCCGTGATCACCACGGCGAAGCCCAAGGAGATACCCGGGTTCTCGAGCCAATCATTGAACTTGATAGCGCCGAAAACCTTCAGGAGGTTGGCGAACCAAAAGACCGGTAGCGAAAAGAACAGAAACGAAATGAAAGTCGTCGAGTAATCGAATCCCGAGTACTGCCGCACGCCGCTGACGATGCCGATCATCAAGCCGATCGAAATGGCAATGAGTTCGGCGATGAGCACCAGCCTGAGGGTGTATTTGATCGCCGACCAAAGCTGCGGCCAGACCGGCCTGTTCTTCATGTCGTTTCCGAGGTCGCCCGTGATGAAGTTCCCGGCCCAATTCGTGTAACGCTCGACAAAGGGCTTGTCGAGCCCGAGACGAACTTCTTCGTTGCGAATGACCTGAGGCGAGATACCCGGCTTGGCACGCAGGTTCTCGAGGGGGTCGCCCGAGTTGATGACGAGGAAGAACGTGAAAACGCTCGCAAGAAACAACACAGGCACCGCGATGAGCAACCTGCGAATGATGAATGCCGTCACTGACGGTGTCCTCCCCACGTACGAAGGTGGGCGGGGTTTCCCCCGCCCACCTCACGTAAGTGCCGTTCAGTGGCTGGTTATTTGGTCCAGGTCTCCGCGTTCCACGTGACACCGGCGAAGCTGTTCGGGACGACACCCGACACCGTTCCGGCATTTGCGTAGAGCTCGGTCCACTGGGTCAGCGGAATCGTCACCATGTCGTCCCAGATCATCTGGTCGAGTTGGTTGTACAGATCCGCGCGCTTCGCCTCGTCGAGTTCGGAGTCGGCCTGGTTGGTGAGTTCGACGATCTTCTCGTTGACGTAACCATTCCAGTTCTGGCCGCCGCCCTGCTCGGCCGGCAGGTAGATGGAGTTGTTGCTGGCCAACGCCACGGTCGCCACCCACGCGAAGAGTGCGATGTCGTAGTCGCCCGCGGGCAGACGCACTGCGTTGAAGTCCTCGGCCGGATCGTCGGTCAACTCGATGCCGGCTTCCTTGCAGGCCGCGGCGGCGAGTTCGTTGGTCTGCTGACGACGCGGGTTCGGATCACGACGACCGAGACGCAAGGTCAGCTTCTTGCCACCCTTTGCGTAGAAGCCATCGTCGCCGAGCGTGTAGCCATCCTCTTCGAGCAGAGACTTGGCGAGGGCCACGTCACGCTTTCCGAACTGACCACTGCCGTCCTTGTAGCTGGGTGAGCTCGGCATGAAGACGCGGTTGTTCAGGACCTGGGCCTCGGGGTCGACGCTGCGGTACAGCGTCGTCACGATTTCCTCACGGTCGATGCACGCCGCGACGGCCTGGCGAACCTTCAGGCTCTTCAGGTGCTCGTTCTTCAGGTTGAGGTCGTAGTGCTCGAACACGGTGCCGGCCTCGAACTGCAGGTTGACGCCGTCGATGCCCTTGATCTGCTCGACCAGGTCGACGTTCGGCTGCGGCGTGATGACGTCGACTTCGCCGTTCTGCAGTGCCGCGGGTTGCTGGGTCGCATCGGGGACCATCTGGAAGACGATCTTTGCGGCCTTCGCGGGTTCACCCCACCACTTCTCGTTGCGCTCGAGCGTCAGGCTCTGCCCGGGAGAGAAATCGGTGATCACGTACGGCCCACCAGAGACCGCGACTTCGGGCTTGAAGCCGACGAAACCAGTGTTCCAGAAGTCCGCGACCTTGTAGAGGTCTTCATCGGTCAGATCGCCGGTGAGGTCGGCGACACCCGACTCACGCTCGACGACGTGCGCCGGCAACAGACCGCCGAACATCGTCTTCCAGTCGGCGAAGATCTTGGAGTACACCGAAGTGACGGTCTTGCCGTCCTCCGAACACGTGACGCTGTCAACGAGCTCGTAGCCGGTCGTGCTTGCCGTGTTCCACACCGGGACCGGGTTGCCCTCTTCGTCCTTCAGTTCGGCGCCGGCTTCGTCCTTGCGGTTACCGTCCTTGCCGTTGCTCGAACGCCACGACAAAACGAAGTCATCACAGTCGATTGCTTCGCCGTCGCTCCACACCGCATCGGGGTTGAGCACGTATTCGACGGTGAACGGATCCTCCGATGTCACCGTGACCGAGGAGGCGATGGGTTCGTAAACCTTGTTCGTCGCATCGGGGTTGAAGTAGATCGGACCGGGCAACAGCTGGTTCAAGACCAGCGTGTTGGCGAACAGGCCCTGGTCGGCGGCACCGTTGTTGTACGAGGTGTATTCCTGCTCGGCGGCGTAGACGATCGTTGCGTCCGCCGCTGGAGCCGTCGTATCCGCGGGTGCAGTGGTGTCGCCCGTGGCGGTTGTGTCGGCCGTGGTGTCCTCCGATGAACCACCGTCGTCGCCGCCACAAGCCCCGGCAATCAGCGCAAAGCCGACTGCACACGCAAGGACGACCCTCTTTCGGGTCCTCTTCATTTCTCTCTCCCCTTTTCGTCGCTTGCGCGACACTTGGACGACCGGCCAGATCGACCGGATATCTGATGAGAGCAAATTACCAGAAGGTAAGACGGTCGCCTAGAGGCGGAATGCCGGCCGGTTCGCTCGCCGCTCAGGCTGCGTGGAGGCGGTACTTGACGATGCGGGCGAACTCGTCCGGGTCGAGGCTCGCGCCGCCGACAAGGGCTTCATCGATGTCGGGTTGGGCCATCAATTCAGCGATGTTCGCGGCTTTGACCGAGCCGCCATACTGGATCCGGAGACCCTTGGCGGCGTCATTCCCATGGGATGCACGAACCTCACCACGGATGGCGGCGCACACGGCTTGGGCGTCGTGAGCCGTAGCGGTCCTGCCGGTTCCGATGGCCCAGATCGGCTCGTACGCCACGACGAGGCCCGCAACGGCTTCCGCAGTGCGCTTTGCGAGCGCAGACCGCACCTGGCCCAAAACCTTTGCCTCGGTCGAACCCGACTCTCTCTCGTCAAGAGTCTCACCGACGCAAACGATGGGCGTCATTCCGGCCTTCAGGACCGAAGTCGTCTTGCTTGCAACGATTTCGTCGGTCTCACCGAAAATCTCTCGTCGTTCGCTGTGACCAACGATGACGTACTTGACGGAGAGCTTTGCCAACATCGCCGGGGACACCTCACCGGTGAACGCACCCTTTTCCTCGAAATGGCAATGTTGCGCCCCGAGAAGAAACCGCAACTCGTCAGCCTCGATGAGGGTCTGCACGCTGCGAATGTCGGTGAACGGCGGATGTATCGAAACATCGACGGCATCGAAGTCTTCCTTGACGACGAGGTAGTTCAACTTCTGCACGAGCTGAATTGCCTCGAAGTGATTGAGATGCATCTTCCAGTTGCCGCTGATCAGCGGCTTGCGAGCCTCATTTGGCATTCGGCGCTCCCCTCAAAGCTGCAAGTCCCGGAAGATCACCGAATTCGAGAAACTCGAGCGATGCTCCCCCGCCGGTTGAGACGTGGTCAACCTCGTCGTCGAGACCGAATTGCGCCAACGCAGCGGCGCTGTCGCCGCCACCCACAACCGTGAACGCCTTCGTATCGGCCACGGCCTGCGCAAGAGTCTTCGTACCGTTGGCAAAGCGCAGGTCTTCGAACATTCCCATGGGGCCGTTCCAGAACACCGTGCGCGCGTCCATCACCACGTCACTGAAGGCTGCGGCGCTGCCCGGACCGATATCGAGACCCTTGGCGCCATCGGGCAGGCGGATGCCGAAGGTTGCATAGTTCCCGTTCGCATCGAGACCCACGATGTCTTCGGGAAGATGGATCGGCTTCGTGCCGTCGAGAAGTCGACGACAGAAAGCCACTTGATCGAGTTCACAGATCGAATCGCCGACGGGCATACCCTTCGCCGCGAGGAAGGTGAAACACATTCCACCGCCGATGACGAGTGCATCGACTGTCTGCAACAACGCCTCGATGACACCCAATTTGTCGCTCACCTTCGCACCACCCAGCACGGCAACGAAAGGCCTTTTGGGGTGGTCCCGCAACCCACCGAGGATCTCGGCCTCTTTCTGCAGCAGACGCCCAGCTGCCGACGGGAGGGTTTTTGGAGGGCCGACAACGGACGCGTGAGCGCGATGCGCGGCACCGAAGGCATCGTCGACGTACGCGTCGAATCCGGCGACCAACTGCGCCACGAACTCCTCGCTGTTCGACTCTTCGCCCGGATTGAAACGCAGGTTCTCGAGAAGTTCGACGCCCGGAGCAAGTTCTGCAAGGCGACGACGCACCGGCTCCATCGAGTACTTAGGAGTGGGTTTGCCCTTCGGGCGACCGAGGTGGCTGGCACAGACGACGGTCGCACCACGCGATGTCAGCCACTCGATTGTCGGCAGCGCCGCGCGAATGCGGAAGTCATCGGTGATCAACCGGGCGTCGTCGGGACCCTCCATCGGCACGTTGAAGTCCGTGCGGACGAGGACCCGCTTCCCGGCGACGTCGCCCAGGTCTTCCAGGGCCGGAAGCTTCGACACGTCAGGCCTTCAACTTGGCGCCGATGTGCTTCGTCAGGTCGACGAGGCGGTTCGAATAGCCCCATTCGTTGTCGTACCAGCCGAGAACCTTGACGAGGTTGCCCATCGACATCGTGAGGTCGCTGTCGAACACACACGAATGAGGGTTCGTCACAATGTCGCTCGAGACGATCGGCGCGTCGGTGTACTCGAGCACTCCCTTCAACGGGCCGTTCGCGGCCGCCTTGAAGGCCGCGTTGATTTCATCCACCGATGCCGGCTTCTTCAGGTTCGCGACAAAGTCGGTGATCGACCCGGTCGGCACCGGTACGCGAAGTGCCGTGCCGTCGAGTTTGCCCTTCATCGCGGCCATCACGAGGCTGGTGGCGCGCGCCGCGCCGGTGCTGGTTGGCGTGATGTTGATCGCTGCCCCACGCGCACGACGCAAATCGCTGTGCGGACCATCAACCAGCTGCTGGTCACCGGTGTAGGCGTGAACCGTCGTCATGAGACCGTTTTCGACACCAAAGGCGTCGTCGAGAACCTTGACGAGGGGAACAAAGCAGTTCGTCGTGCAACTCGCGTTCGACACGACCTTGTGTTTGGCCGGATCGAATTCGGAGTGGTTTACGCCGTAGACGAATGTCGCATCGGCGCCGTTCGACGGAGCCGAGACAATGACAAGTGGCGCCCCTGCGTCGAGATGCATCGCCGCCTTGTCGCGATCGGTGAAAATTCCCGTCGACTCGATAACAAGGTCAACACCCAGCGCCTTCCAGGGAAGTTCCTTTGGGTCGCGGACCTGCAAAACCTTCAGAATCTTGCCGTCGATGCTGATGCCGTCGTCGGTCGCCGCGATTGCATTCGGCAGGACACCGAGCACCGAGTCGTACTTGAGGAGGTGTGCCATCGTCTTCAACGAGCCCAGGTCGTTGACCGCGACGATTTCGATGTCGGCGCCGCTTGCCTGCACGGCGCGGAAGAAATTCCGTCCGATACGACCGAAACCATTGATTCCCACACGAACCGTCATTGACCTTCTCCTTCACCTGTTGGTGGCCTGACGGTTTCCGAGATTAGTGGTGGGACCAGTGACCATTCGTATCGGTCAACCCTTGACAAGATCCCTGTGGGTGACGCGAGGACGCATGTCCCGCGCCACGAACCACTCACCCAACCGTTCGGCAATTGCGACAGATCGGTGTTGCCCACCCGTGCAACCGATTGCAATGGAGAGATAACTCTTGCCCTCCGCCACGTAGGCCGGCAACAGGGTCCCCAACATTCCCTCTAGGTGATCGAGAAAACGACCCGCCAACGGGTTGTCGAGCACGTACGCGCGAACCGGATCGTCGAGTCCCGACAATGGTCGTAGGTTTTCGTCCCAATAGGGGTTCGGCAGAAAGCGAACGTCGAAAACGAGGTCTACGTCGAGTGGAAGGCCGTGCTTGAAACCGAACGACACCAGGCCGATCTGCAGCGTGTCGCTTGGCGACGAGGGTCCGAACAGCTCGATGAGCTTTGCCTTCAGCTGGTGAACCGTGAGTTCGGAAGTGTCGATCACCAGATCGGCCTCGGCTTTCACGGGCTGCAACAGCTCGCGCTCACGATGGATCACCGCGGCGATTCCGGAATCCGAGGCGCTCTGACCGCGCTCGAGGTCGAGTGGGTGTCGACGGCGCGTCGCTCCGTATCGCTTCACCAGCGATCCGGTCGAAGCGTCGAGAAAAAGAACGCGCACGCGATTTCCCGAAGCCCGAAGGCTGCGCAGCACCCCGACCATGTCGGCTTGCTGGGTGGCATTGCCGACGACCAGACACAACTGCTGATGCGGATCTGAGGGCTGGCTGGCCATCTCGACAACCTGTTCGATGAGCGCGGTCGGAAGATTGTCGACGACGAACCACCCGAGGTCTTCGAGGTCATCGGCAGCCTGGGAACGACCGGCGCCCGACAAACCGGTGATCACGAGAACGTCGGTCACGTTGCCAAGGCTAACCGTGACGGTGCGGGTCGGCGGGGAGTTTGCGCAGGCGCAAAGCCAACAGCCGCGGAATGGTGGCTGCCAGTGCGTACTCATCGCAACGCGCCAGAAATCCGGGGGGTGGAGCCGGCTCATGCATGTAGTCCAGTACGAGACCCGCGCCTGCGAGAGCGTTCAAGTAACGGCCCAGTGGCCTGTGCACGAACCGCACACGCACGCCGGGTTCGACTTCTTCGACGTTCACCGCCTCGGTGAGGTACTCGCCGATGCGCCAGTACTGCTCGGGCGGATCGAGGATCTGATCGTCGATCCATCCGCTGTTCGGTGTCTGCAACAGAGGATGATTCAACAAAAAGAGAAACGTTCCATCAACTGCGAGCACCCGGGACACCTCGCGAATCGCGCCATCGAGGTTGTCGACATGTTCGAATACCAGGCAAGCCACGACCGCATCGAAGGTTTCATCCTCAAATGGCAGGTCGTCGACGACACCAACGCGGTAGTCGACGCCGCCACCACGGGCTCGGGCAACGTCGATGTGCCGTTGAGTCGGGTCGACACCGACCACTGACCTCCCCGCCCGGTCCCCTGCCAAACGCCGGCTGATCTGCCCTTCCCCACAACCAACGTCGAGAATGCGATCAGCCTGGGCCAGCTCGGCGAGAACGAGCGGGATGATCTGCTCCTCGTACTCGGGGTCGACGCCACCGGTGAATCCATTGATCCACCAATCCGCATGCTCATCCCACGAAGGGGTGTTGATCTCACTCATTACCGCTCACCCTCTCATGCACTGCCCGCGCGACTGCCTCCGGAAGCCACGAGACAGCGAGCAGGGCGTCGAGCCCTGCATCCTTCACACCCTTCACGCCGCCGAACTCCTTCACGAGGCGCGCCTTGCGAGCGTCGCCGAGACCGGGCACGCCATCGAGAAGCCCACGTTTCATCCGCTTTCCGCGCAGTTCGCGATGGAAAGTATTGGCGAACCTGTGCGCCTCGTCTCGGATCCGCTGCAACATGAACATCGCTTCGCTGCCGCGCGGCACCACAACGGGCGTCTGTCGGCCCGGGACGTACACCTCTTCGAATCGCTTGGCGAGGGCGGCGACCGGAATCTCGTGTTCAAGGCCGAGTTCGCGCACCACGTCGATGGCAACCGCCAGCTGACCCTTTCCCCCGTCGACCAGCAACAACTGCGGCGGATAAGAGAACTTGCCGGGCTTCCTGCTCACGACACCGGTCCCTGCCGCGGCATCGTGACCGTCTTCTTGATCGTGAACATAAGCACGAAGGCGCCTGCTCAGCACCTCGCGCATGGCGGCATAGTCGTCGTTGCCGGGTACGTCTTTCACCTTGAAGCGTCGGTACTCACGCTTTGCCGGAAGACCGTCTTCGAGAACGACCATCGAGCCGACGTAGTCGGTGCCCTGCAGATGGGCCATGTCGTAACACTCGATGCGTAGCGGCGCCTCGGGCAACTCGAGATGGTGTTGCAACTCCGTGAGAGCGCGACTTCGCGCGTTGTGGTCGGATGCCCGACGCATCCGATGACGGGCAAACTCCTCTCGCGCATTCAGTGTGACCGTATCGTGAAGCGAACGTTTGTCACCGCGCTGCGGGATCCGCACATCGACATTGGATCCGCGGAGGCCCGTCAACCATGCGACATGAGTCTTGTGGTCACGCCCCAGAACCGGCACCAACACCGACTTTGGATAGCCCATTGCAGGTTCTTCGCCGTACAGCTCTTCGATGACCCTGTCGATCAGCTCCTCATCGCCCAGCGGTTCGACCTTGTCGATGATGAAGCCGCGACGACCCACAACTCGTCCGTGCCGGACATAAAAGACTTGCACCGACGCCTCGAGGTCGTCCTGCGCGACCCCCACCACGTCGATGTCCTCACCGCGGTCGGCGACGATCTGTTGACGCTCCATCGCACGGCGCACCGCAGCCAAACGATCGCGTAGACGCGCAGCGGACTCGTACTCTTGTGCGGCCGAAGCCCGTGCCATTTGCGACTCGATCATCCGTTCCACTTCATCGGTCTTGCCGTCGAGAAAGTCGGCAAGTCCACGGAGGTGCACCGCATAGTCCGCCCGGTCGACGGCGTTGACGCAGGGGCCCGAGCACTTCTCGATGTGGAACAACAGACAAGGCCGACCGAGTCTTTGATGTTCGTTGAATTTCGTTGTCGGACACGTGCGGATCGGAAACGTCCGTAACAGCATGTCGAGCGTCTCGCGGATTGCATAGGCGTGGGCATAAGGGCCGAAGTAGCGCGTTCCCTTCCGCTTGCGCCCGCGCATCACCGTCGCGCGGGGCCACTCCTCGTCCAATGTGATGGCCAGAAACGGGTAACTCTTGTCGTCACGCAGACGAATGTTGAACCGTGGTCGATGTTGCTTGATGAGGTTGTACTCGAGCATCAAGGCCTCGACCTCGTTGCGAACCTCGATCCACTCGACCGACTCGGCCGCCGACACCATCGCCGCCGTGCGAGGGTGCAGGTTGCGCTTGTCCTGGAAATAGCTCGACAGTCGTGACCGCAAACTGGAGGCCTTGCCAACGTAGATCACTCGCCCATGAGCGTCCTTGAACTGGTACGACCCCGGCACGTCGGGAATCGACCCTGCCGCCGGCCGCTGGATCATTGCCGACTTGTCTTCTTCGTGGGCTTTTTCGCCGGCTTCTTCGTCAGGTTCGAGGCTTCCAGCAACGGTGCAAGAAAACGGCCCGTGTGGCTGGTCTTTACCTTTGCGATCACTTCCGGGGGCCCCTCGGCAACGACCTTCCCACCGCCCGAACCACCTTCGGGGCCGAGATCGATGATCCAATCGGCCGTCTTGATCACGTCGAGATTGTGCTCGATTACGAGAACCGTGTTCCCCTGGTCGAC
>VFQT010003842.1_pt1 | contig 13205 bp, 10 predicted proteins | sample 3512381 | NCBI WGS metagenome assembly VFQT01 (sample SAMN10412376, study PRJNA504923) | tailings metagenome | isolation source: Relicate 2 Philex TSF3 active mining site | place: Philippines: Tuba, Benguet | collected 2017-08-29 | reverse complement strand
CGGTCGCCTCGATCGTCACGTCGCCGGCGAAGAGATCGATCTCGACGTCGACGACGGGACCAACCTTGACCTCGGTGGTCTCGCGGGACGAAGCGCCGCCAGCAAACCCGGCACGCCAGACATCGACCACGTCACGTTGGATGCCCGGAGGCGGATGCGCCGTTTCGCATGCGGCGAGCAGGGCCACGGGCAGCGAAAGAAAGGCGAGCGTTCGCATGATGCCGAGTGTATCGGTGCTCTGATCGCGCGCGCGTAGGATGGTCGCATGCTCCACATGGTCCTGGCCAGCGCGTGCATGATGCAGGTCCCTCCGCGCCGCATTGATCCGCCGATGCCGCAGCCGGCGCCCAGCGATGTACCGATGGGCATGCCCCAACCGGCAACACCGGTGGCCGACCCGCAGAAGAGCCCGCCAGCCAGCGGGTCGACGAACGATGCAACGACGGCCGAGCCGCCCGCACGAACAACCACCAGCGAACCCGCGAGCGAAGCGGTCCCCCCGCCCGCACCCGACGCTTCACCATCGCGTGATTTCGCGATCGATGGCGCCAAGCCGATCCTGCGGGCTCGACCCGTCGCGCCCACCGAGCCGCCATCCAAGCCCGATCGGCTGCGCGTTCGCCTTCCCGGCGACAAGGTCGACTTGCTCGCAGCGGGCGCCTCGAGCGGCCGGATCCTCGTCTTCTTCGTGGCGGAGGGTTCACGCGTCGATGGCGATCCGGCCGGGGCGCCCTTCTTCGAGGACCCCCAACCGATGGCCGGGATCGACGTCAAGGACATCGTCGCCGGCGTACCCGTCGAGCTGGGCGAAGGGACCGCGTGGTACCCGTACCCGATGAGCGACTTCGACGGGACGTTCCGCGTGCAAGCCGTGCTCGATCGCGACGCGACGGTGCGTGGGCACATGGGTCCGGGCAACCTCATCAGCCAACCCAGCACGATCACGCTCTCGCGGACGGCCGAGGATGACATCACCCTTGACCTTGACGCACTCGTCCCGCAGGAACCGATGCCCGAGGGCCAGATCGGCGAGGATCCAGATCGGCCCCAGCTGGTCTGGGTCAACGTGCCCAGCACGCTGGTCTCGACGCGCGGCGTACCGGCCGTGCACCGTGCGGGCGTGATCCTGCCGCCGGGCTATCACGACACCACGCACCCGCGACGGGTCTGGCCGACGATCTACGTGATCCCGGGCTTCGGAGGCCGGCACCTTGGTGCGGCATCGCTCATGAAGGTGGTGCACAGCGAGGTCGGCGAGGCTGCCCTTCCACCGGCCGTGTGGGTCGTGCTCGATCCCGATGGTCCACTCGGCCATCACGGATTCGTGGATTCGGTCGCCAACGGCCCTCGGGGCACGGCGCTCGCGACCGAGCTGGTGCCCTGGCTGGAAGAACGCTTCCGCCTCGATGCACGCCCGCAGGGCCGGATCGTGACTGGCCATTCGAGCGGCGGCTGGAGCAGCCTGTGGCTCGCGCTGACGTACCCCGAGACCTTCGGCGCCTGCTTCTCGAGTGCACCCGACCCGATTGACTTCGCAGCGTTTCAGACGGTGGATCTGTATGCCGATCCCAACGCGTACGTGAACGCCGCGGGCGCCGAGTTCCCCAGCTTCCGCGAGCCGATGCGCGATGCGTTCGACCGCGTCTGCATGAACAACCGCGATGAGATCATGATGGAGTGGGTGCTCTCGCCGGCAGGCCTGAGCGGCGAGCAGTGGGATGCATGGTGCGCGATGTGGAGTCCCATCGACTCCATCACCGGCCATCCGCGGAGGCTCGTCGATGCGACGACCGGCACGATCGATCCTGTGGTGGTGGAGGCATGGTCGACGTATGACGTGGCACGACGGCTTCGGCGCGATCCCGAGGCCATGCTTCCCCTGTGGCGAGAGCGCGTGCACCTGGTCTGCGGCGACCGGGACAACTTCTATCTCGAGCGGGCAGTCGATCGCGTGCGCGCGACGCTGGCCGAACTTCCCGGTGCGGGTGCCGCGGCGGATCCGGCCACCGTGCCGGGATACGTCGAACTGCTGCAGCGTGCGGATCACGGCACCGCCAGCGCGCTCTCGAGCCTGCGCTTCTATCCGGAGATGCGACGCTGGATCGAATCGCATGGTGCGCCGGAGAAGCCATGAAGGAAGTCCAGGACCATTTCTTCCGCTTGGCCAAGGAACAGGGCTTCCGGGCGCGGAGTGCCTTCAAACTGATCGAGATCGATGACCGCAAGAAGCTCATCCGCAAGGGAGATCGCGTGCTCGACATGGGAGCTGCCCCGGGTTCGTGGACGCAGGTGGCTGCCGAGCGTGTCGGGCCCAAGGGTGCCGTGGTTGCCGTCGACCTGAAGGCGATCGATCCACGCGGTTTGCCCCCGCATGTGACGTTGCTGCAGGCGGATCTGATGGATCTTGCCCTCGAGCATTTCGGTGGCGTGCCCTTCGACGTGGTGATCAGCGACATGGGTCCCGATACGAGCGGCGATCCCTTCGGCGACTCGATCCGCAGCGTGAATCTGTGCCATGCGCTGCTCGATCGGTTCCCGCGCTGGCTGCGCAAGGGCGGCCACGCGACGATGAAGGTGTACGAGGGCAGCGAGTACCCGGCGCTGCTCAGGCGGTGCGCCGCGCTCTTCGCCGAGAGCAAGGGCTTCAAGCCGAAATCGAGCCGGGCTGAGAGCGTGGAGATGTTCGTGACCTGCAAGGGCTACAAGGGCCCGGCAGTCGAGGATGGCGCACGCACGCTCAAGGCGAAACCGCGCGGTTGGGGCGATGGTCCGCCGCGCACGTGATCGTGAGGTGACGCGCCCGTGGCTGAGCCGCGTGTGCCCGTCACGGAACCGTGATCTGAACACCCTCAAGGCCGGGGAGCGAGAGCGCCCGACCCTTGCGCTGTGCGGGAAGTTCACCGATTGCCTTCGAGCGCTCTTCGCCCAGCGTCGACTGCAGCTGACGCATGGTGCGCCGATTGAGCTCGTCGCGGTCGGTCTTGAGTTGCTTGAGCTGTCGCTGAGCCGCTTGCGATGCATTCATGCGAGACTGGAAGTCCTCGACACCACCGGCGTCCCCGACGCTGAAGTCAGGCATGGCGGCCTTGGGACGCAACTCGGCGAGTTGGTCGCGGAGCTTGGCATAGGCCGATCGGTACTCGGTGCGCTGGGTGGTGATGGCGCTGGTGACAGCCGTGTCGAGTCCCTCGAGCGCAAGGGCCTTGGCGAACATGGGCTCCATGTCGGTGGGGTCCTTGAAGGTCTCGGGGTAACGCACCACATCGACTGCGCGCAGGAAGCCGGGACGCTGCGGCTCCTTGAGGAGCGCCGGCATCGCATCAAGGACCTGACGGGCACGTGAGGCGGCCTCGGTGCGGGCGTTACCCATGGCCTCGCCAGCCTCCTGCATGCGCTGGCTGGCTGCATCGTCGATCGTCATCGCCACCCCCTCGGCACCATCGGCGGCTGGCTTGAACAGATCCGCCTCGAGCAGCGCCAGTTCACGACCCTTGGACATGGTCACCTCGAACTGGTTCTTGAGTGCAGCGAGCATCGGCTCGTGTCCCTGGGTCGACACATGCTCGCGCAGCGTGGCCGCCGACGCGACATCGATGGCGCCATCGGTGACTGCGGCACGGATGACCGACTCGGGATCGACGAATGGGCCAGCACGATTGCCGCTGGCCATGCCGAACGCCATGCTGCTGCCCGCGCTGCCAGAACCCGCCCGAGCAAGGCTTCGAGCGCGGAACTGCGCCTGCTGACGAACGCACCCCTCATCGACCACGGCGGCGAGATCCGCGAAGAAGTCAGCATCGGCGCGCTCCATCGCACCGACTGCGGCACGAAGCGCCTCGTACTTCGCGGCAATGTCCTGCTTGGACGGCGGCGTGGCGCCATTGGGACCAAACGACATCTGCGCGCTCGGTGCGGCATCGAGCTGATCCTTCACGGATGAAGCGACCTCGAGGTAATCCGCATGCAGCTGCGTGACGACTGGCTTGACGGACTCGGGTGCGCCACAAAGATCAAGCAGTTCCTGAAGTTCTTGCTTCGTGATGGGCTGGATCGTGGGGCGCCCCGCGCCCTGCCAAAGCATGGGCCCGCCATCTTCACCCGCAACCAAGCCCTCGAGGGCATCCCCCGTCATGTCGAGCACAACCGCGTCGCCACCGACCTCGACCGCACCTTCGGTCGCATCGCCACTGGCGATCGCCACGCCAACCCGAACCGTGACCCCGACGGGTTCGCCGCCATCGCCCCCGGCGGCTCCCCCATCAGGAGCATCCTGCGCGATCGGTTCGGGCTCGGCCGGCAAGCCGAACGCCGCACGCACCCCGGTCTTCAAGGCGGTCGTGCGGGCCTTCGCCGCATCGGCGCGCTTGCGGAAGACCTCTTCGATGTTCTCGGTGTCATCGCCCAAGAACGCGATCGGCCCCTGCTCATTGAGTGAACCGAGCACCGATGCCTGCCAGGTGGCAAACGCCGCCGCGACAGCCTGGTCTTGCTCGGGCGTCAGCGGACCCTTGGCAGCCATGGATTCCACCAGGCGGATCGCCCCGCCATCGTCGATGCCGATGGCACCCATTCCGCTGGCTCGGATGAACGCGAGCCATGCGGAAGCACCTCGCGGCTGCGGGATGCCTTGGAAGGCTTCGCTCAGGATGGACGCGCCCAGACGCGTGGCGCGTGTTCGGGCAGCCTGCACCGGCTCGCGAGACTGCTGGTACGCACCGGCCATCGCCCTGAAATGGGCCTCGAAACCCTTGGAAAACTCGGCAGGGTCGACCTCGCCGCCCTGCTCCTGCGCCTGCTCCATCTGCTGCTGCATCGCCTCGGCCGAGGGGCGCGGGTGATCCGCCATCGCCTTGGCCTTCAGTTCGATCAGGCGCTCAGGCTGCTCAAGCGCCGCGGATCGGATCGCGCGGACGGCCTCGACGTACTCGGCCTCGCGCGCGCCAAGGCGATCGTCGATCTGCTTGAGTTGCGATGGATCGAGGTCCTTGGTCGAGCGCTCCGCGATCGCCCACAGGTCGGCTTGGCTGCCCGCCCGCATCATGAAGGCATCGGACGTGGACTGCTCAATGCGACGCAGTTCAAGCGAACGGCGGGCGCGATCCAGCTTGGTCGCATCGGCGCCGAGCGCCAACAGCGAATCAATCAGCGCATTTTCGAGGGTATCCCACTGCGCCAACAGGCTGCGATAGGCACGAACCTGATTGCGGACCTCGTCAGCAGGCCGCTCATCGTTGCCCATGCCGAACGCCATGCCGCCTTCGGGCTGGTCCTTGAGGTAGCGCTCGATGGAACCTGATCGAAGCTCGCTGGTTGCCCGCTGGTAGCGGTCGTACTCGCCCATTGCCGCAGCACGCTGAGCATCGGGCAGGCCCACCCGAGGAAGGATCGCCTCAAACTCCGTGGAGGTGAGCGCCGCGGGGAACTGGGATTGCGCCGACGCCGGCGACTGGGCCAACGCGACGAGCAGTGCAAGCACAATGGCCCACGCCATGCGGGACAGGTTCTGGATCATGATGTTCTCCTGGATCGACTGATCCACGCAGGGTACGGCATCGGGGTTCGACTGAACTCCGCAGCCGACCAATTTCGCTGCAGGTGACGACCAGCCACGATCCCGCCGGTCGAACCCGCGACCGTGGCATCCGCGCGAACTGCGGGAAGGGCTCGTGGGGGAGGCATGGACGGCGGAACCTCACGCTCGTCCATGTCTGAGCGAACGAGGCATGCCGGCGCCCCGAAGGGGGCGACGGCCGCGACGCACGGGCGAATCAAGCGCTTCGAACCAACCGCGCCCGAAGGCACGACGGCCACTCTCAGCCGCGCGCCCACTCCGAAGGCACCGCCCCATGCGACGCCACGATGCGGCTTCGGATCCCGCCACGCCCCTTCCAGTCCGTGATGACCTGCATCCACTGCGGCTTCATGGCAAGCGCGAGATGATCGCGGATCGTGTTCGTGACGGCCTCGTAGAAGATGCCTTCGTTGCGAAAGCTCTGGTAGTACAGCTTGAGACTCTTGAGCTCGACGCAACGATCACTCGGCACATAGCGCAGGGTCACATGGCCGAAGTCTGGGTGACCGGTCTTGGGGCAGACCGAGGTGAATTCCTCGCTCACGTGCTCGATCACGAACGGCACGGTGGATGGCGACGGGAAGCACTCGAGCAAGGTGGTGTCTGGCATGCGGCCAATCGTAGGAAGGCGCGAGAATGCGTGCCATGCAAGCCGAGTCCTCGTGCTCAACCCAGCCCCCAAGATCCCTGCGGCCACCTCCATGCACCGAGGATTCGTCGATGAATGGCCGTCTCGATCCTGTGGTCAGAGACCATTCGATGCCATGAGCCGAACGACCTTTGGCTGTGCGGCGTCGATGGCGAGGCTCGCTTCGAAGGCTGCCACGGCCCGGGCGCGGGCGGACTGGTCGACCTTGCCGCCCGCGAGCCACCGATTGAGGGCCGCGGTCCCCAGACCGTTCCAGCACGTCGTTGACTTGGGGTCGGCGTTCGTGCCAGCACGGAACGCATCCTCGGCATCGGCAAGCTGGCCGGCGCGCAGCAGTGCCTCGCCGAGGGTCGCTTGGCTTGCAGCCCCCGGCGCCGTCGTGACCAGTTCACGCGCTGCGACGAGCGAGCCGTCGTGCTCCCCTGCTGCACTTCGCGCCACGACCAATTCCTGCAGCAACTGCGCCCGTCCGGCGATGTCTGTGGTCGTCGTCAACGCCGACTCAAGCAAGCGGGCTGCGCGCTGCGGCGCACCGGCCGCCAGCATGATCGGGGCGCACACCATCGCACGCGCGGACGTCGCATCGTGCAGCGACGACAGCGTGGCGTACTCCAGGGCGCTCGCCGACTCACCCAGCGCCAAGTACTCGCGCGCCATCAGATACTCGGTCTGCGGATCCGCCGGGTGCATGGCGAGCGCTCGCTGCAGCGATCGCAGCGCAGCCCGCGCATCGCCCTTGCTTGATTGGGCCGATGCGGTGGCGTGAAGTTCATCCCGTGTCGGCGGCGCGGCATCCTTGGCCAAGGCGGCCAGTTCCGGATCCTGCGCGATGACAGGCTTGGACCAGTCTCGGCAACCTTGGGCTGCGAGCACTGCGACAAGGATGGCGGATCGCACAGGGTTCATCGTGTTGCGCGCACACCCGCCAACCTGCGGAGTTCGCGCGCGTTGACGATATCCCATGGCTCACCATCGGGGCCATCCTCCTTGGCTGTCTCAAGGATCATGGGACGCCCCATGAGCTTGGGATGCCGCAGGACCGCACGGAAGCATGGGGCACCGCACGTCCCATGCCCGATGTGCTCATGCCGGTCGAGCCGTGAGCCGCACGCACCGATGCTGTCGTTGACATGGACCGCATGGACATGCTCCAGCCCGCATTCCGCATCGAACCGCTCGAGCACCGCCTTGGCGCGCGATGGCGTGGAGCAGTCGTACCCGGCAGCCACGATGTGACACGTATCGATGCAGAAGCCCACGCGCTCGGGGGCGCTGACCAGCTCGCGGATCGTGCGCAGGTGGCTGAAGTCGTAGCCAAGGTTGGTGCCGGAACCAACGGTCGTCTCGAGCAGCGTGATCGTGCGGAATCCCTTGAGCTGCTGGTGCAACTCATCGAGCGATGCGGCAATGCGGCGCAGCCCCTCGAGTTCATCGGCGGATGGCTGCTCGCCCAGCCGATTCGGCTCACGAGGCTTTCTCGGCGCGCCGAGGTGCGCACCGGGGTGCATCACGCACACGGGGATGCCGAGCGCCTCGCAGCGTTCGGTCTCGTCGCGCTGGAGCGCGAGCGAGCGCTTGCGTGCGGCCGCATCCGGATTCGCCAGGTTCACCAGATAGGAGTTGTGGCTCACGACGCGCGATCCATCCCAGCCCGCTGCGGCCAGGGCCCGCGACCACGCCTCGATCTCGATCCGCTGCAGCGGCTTCGACGCCCATTGGCGCTGGTTCTTGGTGAAGACCTGGACGCAATCGAGCCCAAGCCGGAGCGCTTCCTCGATCGCCAGATGCAGGCCACCCGCGATGGAGCAGTGCGATCCGATCATGACGGGCGGCATGGCAGCGGCCTCAATCCATGGACCGTCCACGCCACGCGCCACTCAGACCATGCGCGCGCCGGCGGCGCGGGCGGCCTCGACGATCCGCTCGGCGGTCCGCACCGCGGCGGAGCCCGCCTCGGCATCGACGAACGGTCGTTGGCCGGTGCGAACGGCGCGGACGAAATCAGCGAACTGCAGCGTGAGCGGATCACCCGCGCCCACCGCGAGCGGCTCGACCTTCACGAGATCGAGGTAGTTCACGCCGGAAAGATCATCGCCATCCTTCAGTTGCTGGCGCACCTGGTCGAGCTGCTCGGCGTTGGCGGTCTTGCGCACCACGGTCCCCTGCCGCGCAACGAAGTCGGCGCTGACGTAGGCGTCCTCGCTGATGATGCGGATCTTGCGCTCTGTCTTGAGCGCCATGCGGCTCGCCGTGACGTTGGCCACGCATCGGATTCCATCGGGGCCTGCAGGAAAGACCAGCCGGGCATTGCAGATGTCCTCGGCCTCTCCGAGCACGCAGACCGCATTGGCATGGATTTCCTCGGGCTCGCTGCCCACGAGCATGAGCAGCAGATCGAGATCATGGATCATCATGTCGAGCACCACGCCGACATCGACGCTGCGGAAGGTCATGGGCGAGATGCGATCCATCTCGATGAAGCGGGGCGTGATGCCCGCGAGGCCCCGCACCGCGACCATGACGGGGTCGTAGCGCACGACATGGCCGACCTGCAGCGCCACGCCGGCGCGAGCAGCGGCGGCGGCCATCTCAGTTGCCGTGCGTTCATCGGGCGCCAAGGGCTTCTCGACCAGGCAGTGCACGCCGGCCGCGGCGGCCTGGAGCACGATGTCGCGGTGCGTGACCGTTGGGGTGGCCACGACGATCGCCTGCACGCCCACGGCCAGCAGTTCATCGAGCGAGGCGCACGGCGCGCCCCCGAACTGCTCGGCCAGCGTGGTGCGCCGCTCCTCGCTCGCATCGGCAATGGCCACGAGCTCGGCTCCATCGGCTTGGCTCGCCACGCGCACATGGTGGCGCCCCATGCGCCCGCAACCGACCACGCCCACACGCAACGGTGTCTTGTCGTTCATGCGCCCTTCGACTTCCTGTAGACCATCGCCAGGTGGTTGCCTGGGTCGAGGTACTCGACCTCGGACATGTAGGCCTTCATCAGCATGATGCCGCGGCCTGACGGAATCTCGAGGTTGTCGTCCTCGGTCGGATCGGGCACCGCATCAGGATCGAATCCCTCGCCTTGGTCGCGTACATCGAAGCGGGCCTCATCACCGTCGACGCTCCACCGGAAGTCGACCTGCCCATCCGGGACATGGCGGTTGCCATGGCGGATGGCATTGACCAGCGCCTCTTCGAGCGCCAGACGGACCGCGAAGAGGGCCTCGCGGCCGTAGCCATGATCGGCCATCGCCTGCTCGACCGCCGACTGGCACGCGTCGATCTCGGCACGCGGGCCGCGGAGGATCGCGTGGCCTTCGATGCGCGCCGGCATGGCTGGGCTCAGGCGAGCGCCTTGAGGGCGGCCTCGGCCGAATCATCGATGCTGAAGTGCTTGTTCAGCTTCGTGATGTAGAAGACCTCGAGGATCTCGGGGCGGATCTCGGCCAGGCGAAGCGTGCCGCCCTTCTTCTTCACCAGGCTGTTCACGGTGATGAGCGTGCCCAGTGCCGCCGACGAGAGATGCTCGACGACGGTGAAGCACATCAACACCTTCGGTGCGCTCATGGGTTCGAGCTTGCGCTGGATGTCCTGCCCGATCTGACGGATCGTGGCCTCGTCGAGGATGTCACGATCAACGAAGTCGATGCGCACCACATCGTTGACGGCGCTGATGCGCAGGCGGGAACTGTCGTTGGCCATGGTGCTTCCCCGAGGGGTTGGAGGACTGGTTCAGAAGCCGCCGGCGGAGCCTTCGCCGAGCTGCGACCGCAGGTCGGGGAAGAGGTCGTCTTCCATCTCCTGCTGGATCATGATCTCGGGACGGATGAGCAGCATCTGGGTCTTCTCGCTGCGGGTGGTCAGGCGGTTGGTGAAGAACCGGTTGACGATCGGGATCTTGCTGAGGACCGGCACGCCGACCTCGACCTCGAGCTCGTTCATCAGGATCTGGCCACCGAGCATGATCGTGCCCTTGTCGGGGACGCTGACCGAGGTGCGGATTTCCGAACCCTGCAGGCTGGGCAGCTGGATGGTGCCGGAGAACTGGGCCGCACGGCCGCCACCACCATCGCCGCCGCCGCCGCCGGCAGCACCGGTCACCGTGACCGGCACGAAGTTCACGTTCTCGTTCAGGCCGAAGCGCACGTTCATCGTGACGTAGCGGCGGTCGGCGCTGATCACCGCATCGAGATCGAGGACGAAGCCCTCGAAGACGACGTTGGTTTCCGGCTCGAAGCCTGCGGCGTTGTTGCCGGTGATCGGCTCAAGGCCGGACACGTAGGTGATGCCCTTGGCGATGCTGATCCACGAGCGCTGGCCGTTGAACAGCGTGAGGCGCGGCGCCGTGAGCACCGAGTTGCGCTGGTCGGCCTGCGTCGCCTGCACGAGGAGGTCGATCTGGACGTCATCGAGGTAGGTGAAGCCGGTGGAAAGCGCCGGAGAACCGAGCGCCGCGAGCACGAAGGGCGACTGGCTGGCCGCAGCGAGCGCGTTGACCAGGGGCAGGCCTTCCTGCTGCACGTTCACGGGCGAGAAGCCGTTGCTTTCGCCGCTTGATCCATAGGCCTCGCCCTCGCGACGGACGCCGACGGGGTTGAAGAACTGGCCGGGATAGGTGTAGTCGATGTCGCCGCCGTTGCCCACGCCGACCGCACCGCCGGTGTTGGGCACCGCGCCGGGAAGGTCGCTGTCCTGGCCGATGCCGGTGAAGGTGACCGGGTTCCGGAGACGGCCGATGTTGCTGTTGCCCTGCGGCGGCGCCGAGCCGGGGATGTTCTGGAAGAAGAAGTCCCGCAGCTGGAAGTTCGGGTCCTGCGCGACCGCCGCGTCGTACATCGCGGGGTTCGAGTTGAAGTACAGGTCGAAGTCGATGCCGATCTGCTCGAACCACTCGAGGTCGACGTTGATCAGGCGGGCTTCGATCGCGATCTGCAGGGCGCGGACTTCGCGCATCTTGTTGAGCAGGCCTTCGATCTCGCGGTGGGCCTGGGCCGTGTTGGTCACGATCAGGTTGCCGTTCATCGGCGAGATCGAGCCGGTGTTGCCGCCCTGGTCCTTCCAGTCGCCGACGTCGGCGGTCTGCATCTGGATCAGGTCCATCACATCTTGCTCGATCGACTCGCGCGTCTTGGCCGGGCGCTCGTCCTTCTTGGCGCCGAACAGCTGACCACCCTGCGAAGGCGTGAGGCCGTTGCCGGTGCCCTGGCTGATGCCCTTCTCGAGGCTGAAGTCGGGCGCGTTGTCGAAGTACGGGATCTCGAGCAGCAGGTCACGGATGTCATACACCTCGATCATCACGTTGCGGCGGATCGACTCGGGCGTGCTGACGACGACCATGCCGTCGGTGACGGTGAACGCAGGGCTCGAGGCGCCTTCGCCGTATTGCTCGAGCACGCGCGTGAGGGCGACGTCCATGGGCACGCCTTCAAGCGCATCCAGGCGAACGCGGGTCTCGCGGTCGATGCCGGCCTCGGCCAGGGCGCGCCAGTCAGGCACGATGTTGAGGCCGGGGTTGTCGGTGCGGGCGATCTTCTCCATCACGTCGATCGCCTGCTCGAGCGAGTAGTCGGCCGAGGCAAGGTTGACCGGCGTCGACTCGATCGAGGCCAGAACCTGGGCATCGGCGGCCGAATCAGAGAATCCAGCGGCGCCCGAGCGGCGCAACGAGAGCTGGCGCCAATCCTCGGGATAGACCATCTTGCCGTTGGTCGACTTGGGGCCGGCGCCAAGCACGTTGCGGCGCGGAGCGATCATGCCTTCGATCGCATCCTTGGACATCTGGGTGTAGCCGCGGGCGCGCTCGCCGATGGCGACGCTGTAGTCACGGTAGCTCTTGGCGGTCTCGATGGCATCACGCAGCGCGAGGGCGGCCTGGCTGTAGCGATCGAGCGTGAGCGTGGCGTCGAGAAGCGTGAGCGCCTCGTCGTACTTCTGCTGCAGCTGCAGCTCGCGCACGCGGCGGATGTTCTCGTTGACGACCTGGTCGCGCTTGGTCTGCTCGGCGCGCTGCTGGTCGCGCGCGGTGCGGCTGGCCTGCTCGCGGGTCTTGTCCTGCTCGACCATCAGCGACAGCGTGCGGCTTTCGTTGATGTCGGCGATGAGTTCGTCGATCTGCACCATCAGCGAATCGACCATGCCGGGGGTCAGGTAGTCGCGAGCCTGCTCGATCTTCAGGCGAGCGGCGGTCATGACGCGCATGGCGCCGTCGAAATCGCCCTTCTGCTTGAGTTCGGTGGCGCGGCGCACCGCCGACTGCGCCTCGACCTCGCGGCGCTGGCGCAGCAGCGAAATGTCATCGGCGACGGTGTCCACCATCGACCCCTGGTTCATCGCGGCGCGGGCCTGCTCGACGCCGTCGAGCGCTTCCTTGTCACCCGGCACCGACTTGAGGACTTCGTTCCAGTAGTCGAGGGCAGCTTCCCAGTTGCCGGCCGAGGCCTGAGCCTTGGCCTCGGAACGCAGCGTGTCGGTGACCAAGCGGGCGCGGCGAGCCGAGGCAGCATCGCGGTCGGCCTGCGTCGGAGCGGAGTTCGAAGCAGCGCGGCCGCGCGGAGCGGGCTGGTCAGCCGACGGGTCATCGAGCGCGGGGCGGCCATCCTGGGCGGTCGTCGGCATGGCGAGCAAGGTCGCTGCGACGGACGAGGCGATCAGGAAGCGGGCAAAGGGCTGGCAGTGCATGCTGAGGGCGCTCCGTGGGGGCAATCTTGACGATCGGTCGTGGGGCAGTCGGTCAGGCCGCGAGCGGCGGGTCGCAGAGCGTACCGCCATCCACCGAACATTCGCAAGACTGGTCCGGATGGCTCCCCTCAATCGCTACCATCGCGCACCGATGAATCAGCATGCGTCGACTCCGGCGCGCCTCGCCTTGGCGAGTGGCGCGGTCTTCCACGGCACGGGCTTTGGGGCCACCTCGGTCCAGGGCACTGGCGAGGTCGTCTTCAACACGGCGATGTGCGGCTACCAAGAGGCGCTCTCCGATCCGAGCTACAC
>VFQT010003841.1_pt1 | contig 13206 bp, 17 predicted proteins | sample 3512381 | NCBI WGS metagenome assembly VFQT01 (sample SAMN10412376, study PRJNA504923) | tailings metagenome | isolation source: Relicate 2 Philex TSF3 active mining site | place: Philippines: Tuba, Benguet | collected 2017-08-29 | reverse complement strand
ATCTCCTATGTATCCGAACATGGGATGACTGAGCCAAAATCAGCAGGGAAAAAGGCGAGGAAGGATAAGCCGGCCGAATCCGATGTGATCGAGCCGCGCCTGCTCACGCCCATGCTGGGAGGACTGTCCTACGGAGCCCAGGTTGCCAAGGTCGCGCAGGAGTTGATGGGCGTGGAGCTCATGCCGTGGCAACGCATCGCCCTGGACGGACAACTGGAGCACGACGAGGACGGCAATCTCGTTCGCCGGCGCTCCCTTGTATCAGTCGCCCGTCAGAACGGCAAGACCGTCGCGCTGAAGGCGCTGATCCTGTGGGCGTTGACTGAGGAACCCAAACGCCGGGGCGAGCCGATCATGGTCATCAACACCGCGCACCAGCTCGACCTGGCTGTTGAAATCTTTGAGGCCCTGGCGCCCATTCTGGAGAAGAAGTTCGGCGCCAAGGTCAAATGGAGCTACGGGCGCAACGAGGTCATCATGCCGGACGGCACCCGTTGGCTGGTGCAGGCCGCGACGCCAAAGGCTTTCCACGGCTTCTCCCCGACGTACATCGTGGCTGACGAGGTCTGGAACATCAGCCGGGACGTATTGCTGAACGGCGCTCTGCCTTCCCAGCGCGTCATGAAAAGCCCGCTCCTCTCATGCTGGTCAACCGCCGGCACCGAGGATTCCCACGCCATGCTGCAGATGCGGGAGGAAGGTCTCAGGGCGATTGATCAGGGCGCCGCAACCAAGCTCTACTTCGCCGAATGGTCTGTACCGCCTGGCATAGACCCCATGACCAGTCCTGAGCTGTGGAAAATGGCCAACCCTGCCCTGGGCTACACGCTGCAGCCGGACGTGCTGGCTGATGAAGCCGTGCAGGTTGACAAGGCCGCGTTCCTGCGGGCATCGCTCAACGTCTGGATCAGCAGCGAGCGCAGTTGGCTCCCGCCTGGGCTGTTCGACTCACTGAAGGTCGAAAGCATCCCGGCCGGCGGCGTGCTGGCCGTTGATTCGGCCATTGACGAAAGCCTTTACTGCGGCGTAAGGGCTCAGCGCCGCGACGATGACACCATTGGAGTCACGGTGGAATTCCTATCCGATTCGCTGGCCGGCTGCTGGCAGGCAATTGAGGAATCAGCCAAGAGCTGCGACCGCGTCGCGCTGACGCCCAGCCTGTTCGAGATTGCGCCGCCGGCGCTGGATCGTAAGAAGGTGCAGGTGGGCTATGCCGAGCTCGCAACGCATACCGGCACGATCAAGAGCCTGATCACCGAGGGCCGAATCGTCCATACCGGCGAGGAGATGCTGGCCGAGCATGTGGACCGCGCCGTTGGCGTGAAGACCCAGCGCGGCTACGCACTGTCATCACAACGCAGCTCAGGCCCGATCACACTTGCCCGCTGCATGATCTTTGCGGCGTCCCTGGTAGCGCGGCCTGCGTCCAAGGCGAAGCCTGCTATCGCGTTCGGCAGGTAACATCGACTCGCCCATGGAGCCCGGTCGGTTCCCCCGCTGGGCTTCATGGGTGTCAATTCGTATCTGTTACCCGCTGCCCTTGTAATTCAACTTACATCGGCGGAGACTTACTCACATGCCCATCTTTCCCAAGACCAAGGCCACCCCCGCCATGGCCTCGGCTCCCCTGGCAGCGGCGGCGGGCGCTCCCCAGGGGCATGGCTTCCTCGGATACAGCGTGGGGGCGTCCGAGGAAGCCGCTCTCTCTGTTCCGAGCGTCGCACGGGCCGTCAGCCTGCTCTCCACGGTATGCGGGACACTCGACCTCCGCAGCTACACGCTGCAGTGGACCGGCCAGCGTTATGAGCGGCTGTACGTCGAGGGCGAGAGCTGGATGACGCGGCCTGACCCGCGCACCACGCGCAATTTCATCATGAGCAAGACCGCCCGGGATTTGATTTTCTACGGTCGGGCGTTCTGGATGATCACCAGCCGCTACGCCACCGGCTACCCCGCCACCTTTCAATGGCTGCCGGCCAATCTCTGCACGACGCCCGACAACGCCCCGCCGGAATGGTTCGGGCCCGCTGACAAGGTTGATTTCAACGGCGTCCCGCTGGACGTTTCCAACCTTGTGCAGTTTCACAGCGGCAGCATCGGCATCATCTACACGGGCGCCAGGGCGATCCAGATCGCGCTTCGTCTGGATCAATCGGCTGAACGCTTTGCCACGAACGAGATTGCCGCCGGCTACCTGCAGCAGAAGGGTGGCGAGCCCATGAGCGGCGAGGAGCTTGCAGAAATGGCGGCTGCTTGGGCGTCCAACCGGCGCACCAACGCTATTGGGGCGCTCAATGAGTTCGTCCAGTTCGAAAGCTTCGACGTTGATCCGTCCAAGCTGCAGCTGGTGGAGGGCCGGGAGTACCAGACCAAGGAGCTGTCACGGCTCATGGACATTCCGGCCTACCTGCTGGCAATTGACCAGTCGGGCATGACCTACGCCAACGCGCAGCAGGCACGCCAAGACCTGATCTTGTTCGGCGCCCGCCCGCTGCTCCACGCGCTGCAGGAGCGGCTTTCCATGGACGACATTCTTCCCCGGGGGCGTCACGTCGAGTTCGCCGTTGACGACTACCTGGGCGAGTTCATGCCCACCGAAACCACGCCGGCCGCGCCGACGCCGGCCAACCAGGAGCAGGTCGCATGATTCGATTCAACGCCGACACCAGCCTGATCACTGCCCAGCAGGGCGATGAGAAGGAGCCCGCCCGCATCGCGGGTATCGCCGTTCCCTGGGACACCGTGGCGACCGTGAGCGACGGCACCAAGGTTCGGTTCGAGCGTGGCGCGTTCGACACCGGCCAGAAGCCGGCAAAGCTGATCGAAAACCACGACCTGACCCAGCTGCGCGGCGTCGTTAACGCGCTGACCGACGGGGATGAGGGGCTGGAGTTCGAGGCAACGCTGGCCGACACGACCGCCAGCCGCGACGCCATCGCGCTGCTGAAGGCCGGGGCGTATGACGCCGTGAGCGTTGGCGCCAATCCCACCAAGTTCACGACGGACCCAGAAGGCGTCATGACCGTCACCGAGGCGCAGCTGGTGGAGCTGTCCTTGGTGGCTGTGCCGGCGTATGCCGAGGCTGTCATCACTGAAATCGCCGCCGAGGGCCCTGCGGACGCAGACGAGCAGGGCGAGCAGGACCAGGGGGAGCAGATCACCGACAACACCGAGCAGGAGACCATAGAAATGTCCGAGGCCAAGATCGAGGCCGAGCCCATCGAGGCCGAGGCCACCATCCCGACCCAGCCCATGCTCTACGCGGCCAAGCCCGAGCTGCCGACCGCCGTGGAATACCTGTCCGCCATGTTCAAGGGTGGGCACGACTGGGACCGCGTGCAGAAGGCCGTTCGCGCCGCTGCGCCGGAGATCGGCACCGCCGACACCCCCGGCATCCTGCCGACGCCCATCCTGGGCCCGGTCTACAACAACTTCCTGGGCATCCGTCCGGTCGTTGACGCCATTGGCGTCCGCGCCATGCCCGGCGGCGGCAAGGTGTTCATCCGTCCCGAGGTCACGACTCACACCAGCATCGCGGAGCAGGCTGCCGAGTTCGACACCCTGCAGAGCGGCACCCTGGTCGTCACCGATAACCAGGTCACCAAGAAGACCTACGGCGGCTACGTCCAGCTGAGCGAGCAGGACCTGGACTGGACCGACCCCGCCGTGCTGTCCATCGTGCTGGACGACCTGGCCCGCGTGTACGCCCAGCAGACCGACAACGCTGCGGCTGACGCGCTGGTTGCCGGCGCCACCAACACCACGAACTTCACCGTGGCCAACATCGCGGACCCGAATGAGTGGGTGTCGTGGATGTACCTGGCTGCCGAGGCCATCGTCGGTGCGTCCAACGGGAACCTCCCGACCCACCTGTTCCTGAGCCCCAACATGTGGCGCAGCATCGGCAAGCTGGTTGACAGCCAGGACCGTCCGCTGTTCCCGCAGGTCGGGCCCATGAACGCCTACGGCCAGATGAGCCCGGGTTCCTACAACGACGCGGTCATTTTCGGTCTGCGCGTCGTGGTGGACCGCAACTTCGCGGATGACACCGTGATCATCGGCGAGCCGAGCGGGTACGAGCTGTTCGAGCAGCAGAAGGGCGCGATCACGACGGACAACCCCAGCGAGCTCTCGCGCACGCTGGCGTTCCGTGGCTACTTCGCAACCCTGATGATCGACCCCAGCAAGTTCCGCAAGGCCGCGTTCGTCTAGGCCCTGACCGCCGCTGACTGCCCGTGCCTACCTTCTCAATAACCCATCTGCAGGTGACGGACGATCACCTAGTCATCCAGACCCTCGAAGGGACTGAGATAGGCACCGGGCAGTCAGTGACGATCAACAGCGTCAGCGCCACGTTCAACGGGTCCTACACCGTTCTGGACGTACCGGTCTACCGGTTCATTGGCGTCGATGATGAGGGTGATTTCATCTTTGACACCGACGAGCTGATCCCGAACCAGCTGCTGATGTACAAGGCAACCGCCGACGTTGCGCGGTATGCCCTGCAGCCGTTCGGCGGCTTGGTCTGGAATCAGACCTGTACCTGGATCAACAACCAGAAGGTCATTGACTGGCTGGGCATCGCATCAGCTACGTCCAACGACACGGCTTTCATCACCAATTGCGTCGCAGCGGCAAACGCATACGCATACCGCCGGCGGCGTGAGGCTGGTTACTTCGACAGCCTGAACACGGTGCCTGGCGGGGATGTGGAGCTGGGCACGACTATGTTCGCAGCTGCGCTCTACCGCGAGCGGGGCAGCGTTGACAGCTTCGCTTCATTCGAGCAGATGGGCACGCCGGTCCCATTCGGGTCCCACGGGCAGATCAACCGCCTGTTGGGTATCAACCGTTCGCAGGTGGCATGACTGCCACCGGCATTTTCGCGGCGGCTCAGTCCACGGTCGTCAGCACCCTGACCGCCCTGGGCTTGAAGGTCGTGACCGACGTGCGAAACGCACGCCCGCTCACCGTGCTGGTCAATCCGCCGACTTTCACGGCTTTCAACAGCAACATTGCGGAAATCGAGATTGACCTGAGCGTGCTGGCAGCGCCGCCGGCCAATCAAGACCAGGTTGACTATCTCATCACCACTGCCGACACGATCATGGACAGTGCGCTGTCCCTGATCCGCGGCATTCCTGGGGTCATGATCATCGGTGGCCAAGAGGTCCCGACGTATGACCTGACCATCCGAGTATCGACAGCAAGGAGCTAGGGTCATGGCGACCACGACCTATCTTTCCCAGCCCGGCGTGATCACCGTGAACGCCGTGGACCTTCGTGACCAGTGCAGCGCCGTGACGCTGACGCTGGGACAGGCCCCGCTGACCAGCACCGCGTTCGGCGACGCCGGCGAGCGGATGGTCGGTGGCCTGCAGACCGTGGAGGGCACGCTGACGCTCTACATGAGCTACGGCGCGTCTGAGGTCGAGGCGACCATCTACGGCGAGGTTGGCCAGGGCGACACGACCATCGTCGTCAAGAAGGACGATGCGGCTGTGGCGGCTGACAATCCTGAGTGGACCATCAGCAACACCATGATCGCCAACTACCCGATCACCTACACGGTCGGCGAGCTGCAGGTGATGGAGGTCAGCTTCACCGGCGGCACCTGGGTCCGCGACATCACGCCTTAGAACGGCAAGGGGGAACAATGAGTTCAGCAGTGCAGGGGAACATCCAGTTCACCGCCGGCGGCGTGGATCACGTTGTCGACATTTCATCCATCAAGAACACCATCGCGTTCGAGCGGCATTTCAACGTGTCGGCGCAGGTGTTGGCCATGAGCCCGCGTGTCGAGTACATCGCGTTCATGGCGTGGAGTGCCGCTCGGTCCGGTGGGCTGGATGTTCCCGAGGATTTCGACGGGTTCGTTGACGTTCTGGACAACATCGAAGTCCTGGACGCGCCAGAGGAGGCGGCAAACCCTACGGACGGGGGACAGTCAGCCGAGCTCTAGCCGCCGTCTTGGTGGCAACAGGCTTCTGGCCCCCAGATGTACCCTTCACCACACGGGACCTTGCAACAGTCATCGAGGTCATGAACGAAAGCCGAAGCTAGTGCCGGCGACAATCAAGACAGAAATCGCGGGGGTGAGGGAAACGATCCAAGCCCTGCGCGAGATTGACCCGCAGTTTCGGCGAGACTTCAACAAGGGCGCTAAGGCTGTCGTGGCGCCCATGGTGGCCGAGGCCAAGGCCCTGTACCCCGCTCTCCCGCTTTCGGGCATGGCTCGCCCCTGGACGCCTCGGCAGTTCTCAATCTTCCCTTGGCAGCAGTCCAAGGTGCGCTCATCGGTCAAGGTCAAGACGTCCACGCGGCGCAACAAGAACGCAGTCGTGTACGTCAGCCAGGGCGAGCCCGCCGGCGTGCTGTTTGAGACAGTGAGCAACAACACCCGCCTGGGCGCCAACATTCGGGCCCGATACGACCGCGTTCTGTGGCCGGCGGCTGACCGGCACGCCCCGCAGATCACCAAGGGCATCGCCGAACTGGTCAAGGAAACCGAAAAGGTTATTCAAGGGAAGGTGGACTAGTGGCGATCACCATTCCCATCCTGACCGACTTCAACGGCTCAGGAATCGACCGGGGCATCGCTCAATTCCAGCGGCTTGAAGGCACCGGCGCCAAGGCCGGGTTCCTGCTGCGAAAGGCCGCGCTACCAGCTGCCGCCGCGCTCGGCGCTGTCGCCGTGGGCGCAAAGGTGGCCGTGGGCGCCGCCAGCGACATGAACGAAACGCTGAGCAAGACCGAGGTGCTGTTCGGCAGCAGCGCGGACGTAATCAAGCAGTGGAGCACCACGACCGCCGGCAGCCTGGGCATCGGGCGCCAAGAAGCACTCAACGCGGCCACTACGTTTGCCACGTTCGGCAAAGCTGCGGGGCTTACCGGGACCGAGCTTGCCAAGTTCTCCACCGATTTCACCGGACTGGCCAGCGACCTTGCGAGCTTCAACAACACGACGCCCGAGCAGGCAATACAAGCCATTGGCGCGGCGCTGCGCGGGGAGTCTGAGCCGCTGAGGTCTTATGGCGTGCTGCTCGATGACGCCAGCATGAGGCAGGAAGCGGTACGGCTGGGGCTCATCAAGACGACCAAGGAAGCCCTGACGCCGCAAAACAAGGTGCTGGCAGCCCAGGCGCTTATCTACAAGCAGACCAAGGACGCCCAGGGCGACTTTGCCCGCACGAGTGACAGCGCCGCGAACCGGCAAAAGATACTCAGGGCTCGCTTGGACGACCTGACGGCATCCCTCGGCCAAGCACTACTGCCCGTGGTGGAAACCGTCACCGGACTGCTGGCCAAGCTCGCCGGCTGGTTCAGTGAGAATCAGGGCGTGGCCAAGGTGTTGATTGGCACTGTCGCGGGGCTTTCTGCTGCGATCCTGATTGCGAATGGAGTCATGAAGGCGTCAGCGGTCACCATGGCCACGCTGCGAGCTGCCCAAGTCGCGCTCAATTTGGTCATGGCTGCAAACCCCATCGGCCTGCTGATCACTGCCCTGGCTTCACTGGTGGCTGGCTTGGTCATCGCTTACAACAGCTCTGAAACCTTCCGTAACGCCGTCCAGGGCGTGTTCGATTGGGTCAAGAAGGTCGTCGACTTTCTGAAGCCCATCGGCTCGGCGGCGTTCGACGGCTTGAAGCTGGCATTTGAGGCTGTCAAGACCGTGATCAGTGGACTGGCAGGAATCGTCACCGGCGTCTACAACGCCTTCAAGACTGTCTACGACTTTCTGAAGCCCATCGCCCGCGGCGTGTTCGACGGCATCAAGGGCGCGTTTGAGATGCTTGACACGCCGATCAATCTGGTCAAGACCGCGTTCAACGGCATCAAGGCCGTGGCCGAGCCTGTGATCGACGTTCTAAAGGCGGCGGGCCGAGGTATTTTCAACGGACTGGCTGCAGCCTTCGGAGTATTGAAGGCGCCTGTCGACGGTCTTGTGAGCGCACTGCGAGCTGCCAAAAGCCTGTGGGAATGGTTCAAAAGTCAGATTCAAGGCGAAGGTGGCAATCCGTTCGCGCCGGGTGGCTCCCTTGCCGGGCCCGTGGGAAACATGCCAGGGCGCAGGAGCGCCATGAGCCTGGACGCTGTTCCCAGCAACATGGCGACCGCCGCGGCCGGCGGCGTGACCTTCGTGATCAACGTCGAGGCCGGGATCGTTAGCACCCCTGACCAGGTGGGTCAGCAGATCATCCAGGCAATCCAGCGGGCGCAGCGGCGTTCGGGCCCGGCGTTCGTGGCGGCGTAATGCACTTCCCGCTGGAAGAAATCACGGTCGAGGTCGCATTCCAGACGACCGTTGATTTCGGCACGCCATTCCAGCTCAACAACACCACGTATGGAGTGCTGGACACAAGCACCCTTGGCGGCTTCATCTGGCAAGACGTAACGGCCATGGTGCAAAGCGTCAGCGTCACCAGGGGGCAAAACCGGCAAACTGAGCAATTCAACGCCGGCACCGCTTCAGTCGTTTTCTATGACCCCAACCGTGACCTGGACCCGCTGAATGCGGATTCGCCGTATTACCCCTTCATAACGCCCCGCCAGGCAATCAGGATCGCCGTCGCAGGTGAATACATCTACACCGGCCTGATCGTCGACTGGAACATCAATTACGGCTTCACCGACGATGAAACGCGGGTTGAGGCGTCGTGCGCTGACGCCCTTACCGTGCTTTCCAACATGGTTTTGGATGCATGGACGCCGACTGCGCAGAGCTCAGGGGATCGCGTCGAGGCCGTGCTAACGCGCCCAGAAATCGAATACCAGGGCGGCTACAACATCGGACCCACGTCGTCCACCTTGGGCGCTTATTCGGTGGCCGCCGGCACGAACGCGCTGCAGTACCTGCAGACCGTCGCAACGTCCGAGCAGGGTTACCTGTTCATGGACCGTAATGGCACGCTGCGTTTTGTCGGGCGTAACTACTTCACCGAGGTCGCCGCCGGCACGTTCACGGATGACGGCAGCGGTACCGACCCCTGGGAATACAGCACGCTCACCAATGCGTTCGGCGACGAGCTGCTTTACAACTACGTTCAGCTGCAGTCGCCCGCTGGGGCCGCGACGCCCGCGTTCGACTTGGACAGCATCGCGCTGTATCAGACCCAGCAATACAGCCGGCTCGACCTTCTCAACAGCACGACCGCTGAGCTGGATGACATTGCCCAGGGGCTCATGAATCGCTACAAGGACCCGCGCCTGCGCTTTACGGGCGTCAGCCTTCAGCTGGTGGGCCGTGATTACGCGACCGACGTTGCGACGCTGGACATTGGCAGCGTGGTCACCGTGCGCAAGAGCTTTGGGGTTGGAACGTCCCCGGTTGACCAATTGCTTGTGGTCACCGGAGTCACGCATAGCATTACGCCCGGCAGCTACACCATCGGCTTCACGTTCGAGTCGGCGGATCAGTACGGATACTTCACCCTGGACAGCACGGAGTTTGGGGTTCTCGACACCAATCAACTTGCGTTCTAGGGGGCGCTCTCATGGCATGGACAACACCCGACACCTTCAACGCAGGCAATGTTCTTACTGCCGCTGAACTAAATAAGAACGTTCGGGACAACACGAACGCCCTGTACGACAGCGTAAGGCTGGTCGGATCGCTTAGCCGGACAACCCAACTCATCATCAACGCCGGCGTCACGTCTGAGGTTTTCGCATCCGACCTCACCATCAACACAGTGAACGGGGTCGCTTACAGGTGCGAGTTCTTCTGCGCAAACGCAGTCACCGGAGCAGGCGGATACCTACAGCTGATTTTGACAAACGGAAGCGGCACTGGACTTGGCCGTATGTCAACCATCGGCGGGTCAGCAACCGAATTTTCAGTGTACGCCGTTCACTACTTCACCGCGACAGCGGCCAGCACGACCTTCAACATTGAGGGAACGTCATCAGTTACAAATAACATCCTTCGCGCCGGGGATGGCACTGGCACCAATCTCGTGCCGATGTTTCTTCGAGTGTTCGGGCCTGACCTTTCGTGAGCCCAGACCAAGCATCGGAGATTCGCGAGCAGCTGCGCGAGCTTCGCGCCGAGCTGTCCGAAGTCGTGACATTGCAGCGCGAGGCAAACGGTCGCGTCGGCAAGCTGGAGGGCCGGGTTTTCGAGCTGGAGCTATGGCGGGCCCGGCTGCAGGGCGTGGCGGCGACTTCTCGCGTGGGCTGGATGCTCGCCGGCGGTGCTGTCACGGGCATCATCGTTTCGATCATCAACAACGCTTAGGGGGAACCTGTGGCAATCAGCAATGGCCAGCAGACGCTTCGCACCGCCGCCCGATACCTGGGCGCCATGGAAGGCCCGCCCAACCGTTCGGGCGATCCAATCGTCAACGAGTGCCAGGCGCCTTGGGGCTGGCCCAATGGCGGGCAGCCTTGGTGCGCCATGTTCGTCGCGTTCTGCATCGCAAACAGTGACGCGGCCGGCAAGTACAAGCAGCAGGCCAAGACCATCATGAGCCCGTCAACGGCAGTAATGGTCGACAAGGCCCAGCGCAAGGGCTGGTACACCGGGCACAGCAAGAACACCAAGCCCGGCGACCTGTTCATCATCGACGGCTTGCACGTTGGCTTCATCAACCAGGTACGTGCTGACGGGCGCTTCGCCACCATCGAGGGCAACGCAAGCAATGGCGTTCGATCCCTGATTCGCAGCTGGTCCGACGGCTGGAAGGTCATCAGCATCCCCGGCGTGGGCGCCCCGGGGCCGGCGGCGACCGTGGACGGCTACGGGTTCGATGACACCCGCGTAAAGATTTTCGGCGGCTGGCCGACCGCTGCCGCCAGGGATCAGCAAATGCGCAAGTTCGCCGCCGCGAATCCCGGCATGTGGACCCAGGCGATCCGCGTTGCGCGTCCGTCCCCGTATGCGTTCCGCGCCGGGCCCGAGGGTACCTACAACCGCTGGACCTTCGGCCCATGGCTGCACGGCACCGGCAAGGTCACGCGGGATAAGCAGATGAAGAAGTGGCAGGAGAAGCACGAAGGAGTCACGGCAAGGCCGTGGAAAAAGACCTACAAGGAGTCATGAGGATGCCGCCCGAGACACTTCCTGCCGGCACTGAGGTCATCGAGCCACCGCCGGCAGAGCCCACCGACTACGAGCCCGACAGGGACGGGGAGCCTGATGGTTCCTAAGATCGGACCCAGCACCATCGCAATGCTGTCCGGCGCCCTTGTGGTGCTGGTGGCGTTCGTGGATACCTGGGCAGAGGGAAGCCCGAACGTCTGGCTGGCGGCAATCTCAGCCGGACTCACTGCCGCTGTGGGCGTGCTTCGCAGCTGGCAGGCCGTGTCAGCCACACAGGAGGAAGCATCATCAGACAGTCAATCGCCGCCTGGGGATTCCTGATCGCAGCACTGCTGCTGGTCGGAAGCATCGAGGCACAGGGAGCGCCGTGCAAGGCGCATCAGGGCGCCGCTAAGAAAGCGTGCGTCACGCAGTTGAAGCGGGATCGCATGGACTGGCCTCCCAACCCCCGGGAGTGGGAAATCAAGCGCCGGATCGGTTGGCACTGGCGCAAGGCCGAGCGCGTGGCCGTTTGCGAAACCGGCGCCAATTGGCAGCACTACCCGCACGGCAACTACATCGGTGGGCTGGGCATGTTCCGCCGGACGTACGGCATCGGGCAGGCCGTCACCGGCTACCGCTGGCCGCATGAGGGGGCGACCAAGGCCGAGCAGATCGCCGTGGGCTACGTCGTCGCAAAGCGGTTCGGATGGTCTGCGTGGGGCTGTGGGTCTGCGTAGTCCGGTAACCTGCCGGAACATCAGAAGGGGGAACGACATGAAGTGCCCGCACTGTGGTCATCCTGACCGCCTGCACGCCGGACCCGCTGCCAAGACCGTGGACCCCGGCACCTGCAATTGTGGCCCGCCCGACACTCCCTGCACCTGCCCTGGCTGGCCGTACTGGTTGGCCCAGGACGAATGGCAGCAGGAGTTGCGCATGGAGCAGGACCGGGTTGACCGGGCGTTCGGGCGCAGCCTGGAAACGCTTTATGAGCCAGATGACTGATGCCCTGTCGCGCCGGCCACGTTCTCAACTATGACGGCTACTGCCGTCTGTGCGGGGCGTGGCTGGTTGACGTAGATGGACCGCTGTCGCCGTTCGGTTCGCCGGATGACGAACAGGGAAACGAACACGAACACCGGGGGAACGATGGATCAGATGACGACTGATGAGCTGCACCAGCTGCTCGATGCCACGGTCGACAATTCAAATGACTACTGGCGCAGCGTGGCTGACCGCGCCATGGAGTACCTGATCGGACGCGGCCAAGAGTTCACTGCCGACGACCTGCAGACGATTCTGGAAGGTGTTGGCGTCACCACGCACGAGCCGAACGCCGTAGGCGCACTGTTCAACGCCTACGCACGCCGGGGCAGCATCGAGTTCGCCAACTCCTTCCGTCACAGCACCAGGCGCAGCAGTCACCGGCGCCTGCTCAGGGTCTGGAGGGCGTCATGAGCGACGCTGAGAAGCCACTGGCGAGCGTGCAAGGCATCCATGGGTATAAGACCCCTACCGAGCGCCACGAGGCGCTTAGAACGCTTGCCGAGGAATGGTGGGACCCGCCGGCGGAAATGATTGACACGCTGCCCAAGGGTGGCGTGCAGTTGCGCTACCTGTCCCACGCATGGGTTCGGAAGGCCATGCAGGACGCCGACCCTGACTGGTTCTGGGAGCCGATGAGCTATGACAGCCAGGGACAGCCCGTGATCGAGCGTGACAGCCAGGGAAACCCCGTGGGGTTCTGGATTTGGCTGCACCTGCTGGGCACCAAGATGCCCGGCTACGGCTCAGTAGAGCCCGGCAAGCGTGACGCGATCAAGGAGCTGATCGGGGACGCCCTGCGCAACGCGGCACAGCCCGTGATCGGCGGGGCGCTTTGGGTGAAGGACAAGCCCAAGAAGCGGGCGCCGGCCAAGAAGCAGAGCGCCGTAGACCGTGAGATCGAGCACCTGCGCGAACAGGTTGACCCGCCGGATGACCCGCCGCACCATGAGAAGGAGGCCGGGAAGGAGATGTACGACCGGCTTGTGTCCGAATGGGGCGAGGAACTGGTCAACGGCGCCCTGGCCACGCACAAGGTGGCCCGCTTCAGTGAGTTGACGCCGGCGAAGGGGAAGGTCATCGAAGCATCCCTGAAGGCCCGCGCCCGGCTGGTGCAAGAGGAGGAGGCCCGCGCCAAG
>VFQT010003839.1_pt1 | contig 13224 bp, 16 predicted proteins | sample 3512381 | NCBI WGS metagenome assembly VFQT01 (sample SAMN10412376, study PRJNA504923) | tailings metagenome | isolation source: Relicate 2 Philex TSF3 active mining site | place: Philippines: Tuba, Benguet | collected 2017-08-29 | reverse complement strand
GTGATCGGCGTGCCCCACCCCACGGGGCGGGCCGCCATGCGGATGCTGGAAAACGAAGGGTTCGCCTGGGAAAACTATATCGACATTTTCGACGGCGGCCCGACGATGACCGTCCGCACCGACCAGATCCGTTCGATCCGCGAGGCGCAGGACAGCCAGGTCACGCTGCTCGATGCGGGGCTGGGTGATCACTTGCGCGGCGAGAAGCGGCTGGTGGCCTGCGGCAAGCTGGCGGACTTCCGGACAACCTATGGCTGGGTTGAACCTGATGGCGACGGCATCGCGCTCGATCCGGCCAGCGCCGCCCGGCTGGGGATCGAGCCCGGGATGACCGTCACCCATGTGGCGCGGTGGTGAGCCATGGCACTGGTTGAAATCAACTTCGACGGGATCATCGGTCCCAGCCACAACTACGCCGGCCTCAGCCTTGGCAACCTCGCCTCGGCCAACAACGCGGGCGAGGTGTCCTATCCCCGCGCGGCCGCGCTGCAGGGCCTGGCCAAGATGCGCCACAATCTGGCGCTCGGCCTGGCGCAGGGCTTCCTGCTGCCCCTGCCCCGCCCCAACCACCGTTTCCTGGACGCGCTGGGGCTCGATCAGGGTCAGGACCAGCGCTTGCTGGCGGCGGCGTGGTCGGCCAGCTCGATGTGGACGGCGAATGCCGCCACGGTATCGCCTGCGCCGGACACGACGGACGGGCGCTGTCACCTGACGGCAGCCAATCTGGTGACGATGCCGCACCGATCGCAGGAATGGCCGGATACGGTCCGCCAGTTGCAGTTGGCATTTGCCGATCCGGAACATTTCCGGGTGCACGATGCGGTGCCGCCCTGTTTTGGCGACGAGGGCGCGGCCAATCATATGCGGATGTGCGCCAGCCATGATGCACCGGGGCTGGAAATTTTCGTCTATGGCCGCAGTGGCGGCGCGTTTCCGGCGCGTCAGCACGAACAGGCCAGTCGCGCGGTTGCGCGGCTCAACCGGCTGCCTGCCGAACGGGCGCTGTTCGTCGAGCAAGCGCCCGAGGCCATCGCGGCCGGGGCGTTTCACAACGACGTCGTTGCCGTGGCGAATGAGCGGGTATTGTTCACCCACGAGCAGGCCTTTGCCGATCCGGAAGGCACTTACGCCGCAATCCGGGCAAAGCTGCCAGAGGCCGAAATCGTGGTGGTTCCCGCCAGCGCTGTAAGCCTGGCCGACGCCATCAGCTCATACTTGTTCAACGCCCAGTTGCTGACCCTGCCGGGCGGAGAAATGGCACTGGTGATCCCGTCGGAAGCCTGGGAGCATCCGCGCGTGCGCGCTTGGCTGGACGGGATGCTGGCCGGCAACGGCCCGATCCGGCAGGTTCTGCCCGTCGATGTCCGCCAATCGATGGCCAACGGCGGCGGCCCGGCCTGCCTGCGCCTGCGCGTGGTAGCCGATCCGGCGGCGGTCGATCCGCGGTTCATCCTGGATGTGGCCAAGGCCAGCCGGATCGAAGCCGTGATTGCCGCGCACTGGCCCGAAAGCATCCACCCGGACCAGATCGGCACGCCGGCTCTGGCGCGCGCAGTGACGGCCGCCAGAGTGGCCCTACTGGAGGAGTTGCAACTGTCCGAGTTGGCCTGACACGGGGTTGTCGGCGGGCTTTACAGCATCGGCAGCGTTAACCACCCTCTTGCGCCAAAATCCGCCACTGGCATGATCATTGCGGAGACGGCGGTTAAGAATTCGAGGGTCCCGATGCTGCGCAAGATCAAACGTCTGTTCGTAATCAAGACACCGATCGAGGCGTACATGATCATCTACGCCCTTGCGCTTGGCGCGGTGGAGCGTGGATCGGCCTATCTGGTGCGGTTTCCGGGCTATGGCGGCAAGCTGCTGTTCCTGGCTTGCACGGGCGCGGTATTCCTGGCGGGCGCCAAGATCCTCGACTGCCTGAAGCTGGAACGCATGCTCAAGGAAAAACCTGAGACCGTGTTTTAAGCGCCGGAAGCGCGGCACGCTGCGTTCGCAGCCCGGCATGGGAATTCATCGCGGTTCGGAAAGGTGGGGTGGTTCTGTTGCTAGGCCCACCCCGGGCCCCCGGTATCCGTTCTGTTGCCCGGTCGGTCCAACCGCGCTTTAGCTTTGTAAGATCAGGCCGCTAGGCCGTCAGATTACGCCGCGAGAGCGAGTGCTTCGTTGTCGTTGGCACTTATGAGTTTTGAGCCTTGAACGGGTTACTCAGCCCGGGCAAAAACAGCGCTTTTCAACACACGTCGATCCTAGTTCGGCCCCGTCATATCCCCCGCGCGAGCGAGGGAGGTGGTGGAGCCGCCGGGTACCGCCCCCGGGTCCGCTGTGCCTATTGCACGCCGCAGTTTATCACCATAGCCGGTCGAAACCGGCAGGAACCCATATAGGCGATCGCTCGGGAATGTGAAGGGCCGCGCCGTTCAGCGCTTGCGCAGCTCGTCCCGGATTTCCTGAAGCAACTGGACCTCGCTCGGTCCGGCTTCCGCTTCCTTCTTCGCCACGACGCGGTTCACCGCCTTTACCAGCAGGAAGATGATCCACGCGACGATCAGGAAATTGACGAGCTGGGTGATGAAATCGCCATAGCCGATCATCGGCACCCCTGCGGCCTTGAGCGCGGCATAATCGGTCGGCGAGCCGGTGTAGTCGGCGGGCAGGGAACCGAGCAGGACGAAATAGCGTGTGAAGTCGACACCGCCAGTGATCCAGCCGATGATCGGCATGATGACGCTTTCGGTCAGTGAGGTGACAATCCTGCCGAAGGCCGCGCCGATGATGACGCCGACCGCGAGATCGATCACGTTTCCACGCGCGATGAACGCCTTGAACTCATTGAACATGCCAGCTCTCCCCACCTCGGCCGATGCACGTCCCTGTCTGCCATCGGGCACAGGCAAATGTCCACAAGGGAACGGAATGCTTGCGCTGCGGTTGAAGCGATCTAGATTCCGCGCATCGCAGCTCAGGAGCAGCCCCGCATGTCCTCCGCTTTCGTCCGCCGTCTTGCTTTCCCGATCGTCGCCGCTTCCACGCTCGCCGGCTGCGGCATCAATTCGATCCCCACCGCGCAGGAAAACGCCAAGGCGAAATGGGCCGACGTGCAGGCGGCCTTCCAGGAGCGCGCCAATCTCATCCCCAACCTCGCGGCGGTCGCCAGGGGCGCGGCGGAACAGGAGAGGGGCATTCTGACCGGCGTGATCGAGGCCCGCGCGAAAGCCACAAGCGTCCAGCTCACCACCGACGATCTGACCGATCCCGCGAAGATGGCCCAGTTCCAGGCGGCACAGAGCGAGCTTTCCTCGTCGCTGGCCGGGCTAAGCCGCTTGCTGGTGAACGTGGAACGCTATCCCGAGCTCAAGAGCATCACCAACTATCAGATGCTGCAGAGCCAGCTTGAAGGCCAGGAAAACCGCATTCGCGTGGCGATCCGCGACTACAATGCCGCCGTGCAGGACTACAACACCCGCGTCCGGACCTTCCCGGAGATGATCGGCGCCACGATCCGTGGCGCGACGCCGATGGTCCCCTACCAGGCGGTGACCCCGGGTGCGGAAGTCGCGCCGAGCCTCGAAGGCAAGATGTGAGATCGCGCTCATGGTGCCGGACAACACCAAGTATCCCCCTCCCGCTGGCGGGAGGGGCTAGGGGTGGGCACGAACGTTAGATTGGATTTGAAAGCGAACACCCCCGGCGCCTCCCGCCAGCGGGAGAGTAGTATTTGGGCACTTGCCGTCACAGTGGTCCTGCTGTTCGGGCTGCTCGCCTTTCCCGCAAAGGCCCAGCCCACCTTTCCCAAGCTGACCGGCCGCGTCGTCGATGCCGCGAACATCCTGCCGCCGGAGGTTGAAACCCGGCTCGACCAGAAGCTCGCCGCGCTGGAAACGCAATCGCGCCGCCAGCTTGTTGTGGCCACCCTGCCCAGCCTTCAGGGCTATGAAATCTCCGACTACGGCTACCAGCTCGGCCGCGCCTGGGGGATCGGCAGCAAGGAGCGGAACGATGGCGCGCTGCTGATCGTCGCGCCCAACGAGCGCAAGCTCCGGATCGAAGTCGGCTACGGTCTTGAGGGCATCCTCACCGACGGGCTGTCCTCGCTCATCATCAACCAGACCATCGTTCCCCGCTTCAAGGCGGGCGACATGCCGGGAGGCATAGAGGCGGGCACCGACGCGCTGATCCGTCAGCTGACCCTGCCGGACGAGGAAGCCCGGCGCCTCGCGGCAGAGGTGCAAGCGCAACCCGAAGAGTCGCAGTTCGACCCCGGCCTGATCTTCTTTGCGGCCTTCTTCCTGCTGTTCTTCGTGCTCCCGCTGCTCCGCTCTTTCGGTGGACGCGGAAAGCGCTACCGGCGCGGCGGCATCGCGCCGGTGATCCTCTGGCCCGGCGGTTTGGGCGGCGGGGGACGTGGCGGCGGTGGGTTCGGCGGCGGCTTTTCGGGCGGAGGCGGCAGCTTCGGCGGCGGCGGCGCCTCTGGCAGCTGGTAGGAGCAAGGCGGTGGCGGCGACCCTTTCCATGAACGATGCCGAGCGTCAGGCGGTCACCGCCGCCGTGGCGGAGGCCGAGCGCGCTTCGGCAGGTGAGATCGTGACTATTCTGGCCGAGCGCTCGGACGATTACGACGACGTCGCGCTGGCATGGTGTTCGGTGGTGGCACTGCTGGCGCTGATCGCGCTGGCGGTCGCGCCGGGCTTCTACCTTGGGCTTTACGAGCGGCTGAGCGGCGGGTGGGTTCACGACTGGAGCCCGCGCGGAATACTGAGCCTCGCGGCAGCCTTCGCGGCGCTCAAGTTCGGCGGCATGTGGCTGCTGCTGCTGTGGCGGCCGCTGCGCCTGTTCCTGACCCCGCGCCCGATCCGCAACGCTCGAGTGCGGGCGCGGGCGATCACCGCCTTCAAAGTCGGCGCCGAGCGGCGGACCCATGGCCGCACCGGCATCCTCATCTATCTTTCGCTCGCGGAACACAGGGCGGAGATCGTGGCCGACGAAGCAATCGCCAGCCGCGTGGTCCCAGAGATCTGGGGCGACGCGCTGGCGGCGATGCTGGCCGAGTTGAAGGAAGGCCGGCTGGCCGATGGACTGATCGCCGCCGTGGAACGCGTCGGCGCCGTGCTTGCGCAGCACTTCCCCGCGAGCGAGAACGACGTGAACGAACTACCCGACAGGCTGATCGAAGTATGAACCACGCGGCGGAGCTGCCCGATGACATGCAGGCGCCCGAAGAGATCATGTGGGAGGGCCGCTTCATCAGCGCCCGCCGCCGGGGCCGCTGGGAATATGTCGGCCGCGCGCGCGGCATCCGAGCGGCGGTGATCCTCGCGGTGGACGCCGATGACCACGTCATCCTCGTCGAGCAGTTTCGCGTGCCGATGGGGCGGCCCTCGATCGAGCTACCTGCCGGTCTCATCGGCGACGAGGAAGACGCGCAGGGTGAGAACGCGGTCGACGCCGCGATGCGCGAGCTGGAGGAAGAGACCGGCTATCGCGCCGAGCGGATGGAAGTGCTGGGCGAATTCTTCTCGTCGCCGGGCATGGTCAGCGAATCGTTCACGCTGATGAAGGCGCACGGGCTGACTAAAGTGAGCGACGGCGGCGGGACGGCGGAAGAGGGGATCATCGTCCACCGCGTGCCGGTGGACGAGATCGCGCGCGCGGTCGGCGAGTGGCGGGCGCGCGGCTATGGGATCGACGTGAAGATTCTGACGCTGCTCGGGCCGGGGATGCTCGCTTAGCCGGCACCCCCTGCACCCGCTCAGTCAGCGCCCCTTCCAGACCCCCGCCCGCTTTTCGACGAAGGCGGCCATGCCTTCGGCCTTGTCCTCGGTCGCGGCGAGGATCTGGAACATCCGGCGCTCCAGCAGCAGGCCTTGGTCGAGCGTCGTCTCGAAAGCCGCGTTCACCATCTCCTTGTTGATCAGCGTAGCCAGCGGCGGCATCGCCGCGATGGTGGCAGCCGTCTTGAGAGCGTCGTCCAGCAGGTCTGCCAGCGGCACGATGCGGGTAACGAGCCCGGAACGCTCCGCCTCGGCCGCGTCCATCATCCGTCCGGTGAGGCACATCTCCATGGCCTTGGCTTTGCCAACCGCTCGGGCGAGCCGCTGCGAGCCGCCCATTCCCGGAGCCACGCCGAGCTTGATCTCAGGCTGGCCGAACTTGGCGGTGTCGGCGGCGATGATGAAATCAGCCATCATCGCGACCTCGCACCCGCCGCCGAGCGCGAAACCGTTGACGGCGGCGATCCACGGCTTGCGGGTGGCCTTCACGACCTTGCTGGTCCACTCCGAAAAGAAGTCCGTGGCGAAGAACTCTGACGCTGGCTTTTCCGCCATTTCCTTGATGTCGGCCCCCGCCGCGAAAGCCTTGTCGCCCGCGCCGGTGAGCACCGCGCAGCCTTGCGAGGCGTCGGCTTCGAACGCGGCGAAGGCCTTGACCAGGTCCGCGAGCACCTGGCTGTTGAGCGCGTTCAGCGCCTGTGGCCGGTTAAGCGTGATCAGCGTGACCGCGCCCTTCTGTTCGACCAGGATGGTTTCGTAGCTCATAGCGGTTTCCATTCTTCCTGTTGCGGCAATGGTGCGAAGATCGAATCCAGCAGGTCTTCCGTCACCTCTTCCGGCGTGGCGGGATCCCATTTGGGCGCATTGTCCTTGTCTACGATCACCGCGCGCACGCCCTCCGCGAAATCGGGCCGGGTGAGGACGCGCGAGGCGATGCGGTACTCCATCGCCATGTTGTCCGCGAAATCGCCCAGCGCGGCGCTTTCACGAAGCTGGCGCAGCGAAACCTTGCAGGTCTGCGGGCTCTTGGTCCGCAGCGCCGCGAGTTCCCGAGCGGCCCATTCTCCGCTGTCATCCGCCAACGAGGCCAGCACGTCCTCAAGCCGTTCGGAGGCGAAATGCCGGGCGATGTCGTCGGCGTGCGCCGCGATGCGCGGTTCCGGCGGATCGATCGAAAGCGCATCGAGCACCGCCTGCGCACCCTCGCCAGCGGCGATCCGCCGCTTGGCCTCGGCAAGGCTATCGGCCGCGAGATAGTGCGTGGCGAGGCCAGCCCAGAGGCACTCCGCCCCGTCCAGGCGAGCGCCGGTGACGGCAAGGAACTGCCCCAACCTGCCCTTCAGCCGCGAGAGATACCACCCGCCGCCAACGTCCGGAAACAGGCCAATCCCCGTCTCGGGCATGGCATAGCGGGTGTTCTCGGTCGCAACCCGGAACCGCGCGGGTTGCGAGATGCCAACGCCTCCGCCCATCGTGATGCCGTCCATGAAGGCGACGACCGGCTTGGGATAAGTGAACAGCAGGTGATTGAGACGATACTCGTCGAAGAAGAACTTGCGGCCCGACGCGCCACCGTCGTTAAGCGCCGAATCGCGGAGCAGCGCGATGTCCCCACCCGAGCAGAAGCCGCGCCCCTCGGCATGGTCGATCAGCACGACCTGCACGGCGGGATCGTCGCGCCATGTCAGAAGCGCGTCGGTCATCGCCGCGACCATGCCGGCGGTGAGCGCATGAATCGCCTTGGGCCGATTGAGCGAAAGGATGCCCGCAGCGCCTTCGCGGCTGACAATTACCTCATCGCTCATTTCAGGATGTCCCGGGCGATAATCAGGCGCATAACCTCATTCGTCCCTTCCAGAATGCGATGCACGCGCAAGTCGCGCCAGAAGCGCTCGATCGGATAGTCGCGCAGATAGCCGTATCCGCCGAACATCTGCAACGCCCGGTCGACAATGGACGAGCCGGTGTCGCTTGCCAGCCGCTTCGCCATGGCGGCGAAGCGCGTCTTGTCGGGTGCTCCAACCGTGACCTTGACGGCGGCGAGATAGAGCAGCGCGCGCACCGCCTCCAGCTCGGTCGCCATGTCGGCCAGGGTGAACTGGGTGTTCTGGAACTCGGCGACAGCCTTTCCGAACTGCGACCGGTCCTTGACGTAGCCGATCGCCTCATCGAGGCAGCGCTGTGCGCCGCCCAGCGAACAGGCGCCGATATTCAGGCGGCCGCCGTCGAGCCCGGCCATCGCGAACTTGAACCCATCGCCCTCCGCGCCCAGCCGGTTGGCGACCGGCACCCGGACATTGTCCAGAATGACCTGCGCGGTGGGCGAGGCATTCCAGCCCAGCTTGCGCTCCGGCTGACCGAACGAAAGCCCCGGCGCACCCTTTTCAACAACGATGGCGGAAATGCCCTTGGGCCCGGCGTCCCCCGTCCGCGCCATGACGATATAGACATCGTTCACGCCGCCGCCCGAGATGAACTGCTTGGTGCCGTTGAGGACATAGTGATCGCCATCGAGCCGCCCGGTCGTTTTCAGCGCTGCCGCGTCGGAGCCCGAGCCCGGCTCGGTCAGGCAATAGCTGGCCAGGAGATCGCCGGACACGAGACTGGGAAGATGGCGCTGCTTGAGGTCTTCGGAGCCGAACCGGTCGATCATCCACGCGCACATATTGTGGATCGAGATGAAGGCGCTCGTGGTCGGGCAGCCATAAGCGAGCGCCTCCATGATCAGCGCGGCCTCAAGCCGGCCGAGCCCGATGCCGCCGCCTTCTTCCGACACCGAAATGGCACCGAAGCCAAGATCGCAGGCGGCCTTGATCACGTCGCGCGGAAAGTGGTGGTCCTCATCCCATTGCGCGGCGAACGGGGTGATGTGTTCGGCGGTGAAGCGGCGCGCCACATCCTGAATGGCGAGCTGCTCTTCGGTGAGATCGAATTGGTCGGTCATGGATCCTGCGTCGATGATGGCGCCGGGACGATCCGCGGGCCTGGATGGCAGCACTTTAACTAAGCGGTTAAATACATCCCAATTCTGCGCAGGCAAGATGTTTTGCGTGCGGCGAACGGCAGCAGGATAGCGGTTCCGTTCGCGCAACTTGGCCGCTAAGGGCGTGCCATCTGCTGACCGAAAGGAAACTCGCCCGTGAACCAAACGACCATCGAACCTGGGCTGTTTCGTGAGGTCCTTGGCTGTTACCCCACCGGCGTTTGCGCGATCACCGCGCTGGATGCCAACGGTGCGCCCGTCGGCATGGTCGTCGGCACGTTCACCTCGGTGTCGCTCGATCCGCCGCTCGTCGGCTTCCTGCCCGACAAGAAGAGCACAAGCTGGCCGCAGATCGAGGCAGCGGGCGCGTTTTGCGTCAACGTGCTGGGCAGCGACCAGCAGCAGGTGTGCCGCCAGGTTTCGGCGCGCGGCGACGAGAAGTTCGCGGGTGTGGACTACGCCGTGTCAGAGCACAATCTTCCGGTCATCGCAGGGGCGATCGCGCGCATCGAGTGTGACATCCAGTCGGTGACCGATGCCGGCGATCACTGGTTCGTCATCGGCCGCGTCCTGAGCCTGGAGATCACGCGCGACGAGGATCCGATGCTGTTCCATCGCGGCCGTTACGGCGGCTTCGGCGAGCTCGCCTGATCGGAGCGGGTTTGCGGTTGATCCTTCCCGGGAAACCGGTAGCAGTCGGCCCACCATGACGCAGCCGACGATCAACGATGTTGCCCGGATCGCGGGCGTTTCCAAGAAAACCGTCAGCCGGGTGATCAACCGGTCACCGCTGCTGAGCGATGCCACCCGCACGAAGGTGGAGCAGGTCATTGCCGAGATCGGCTATGTCCCGAACCCCCAGGCTCGAGCGCTGGCGCTGAAGCGCAACTTCCTGGTCGCGCTGGTGCACGACGGCTCGGATCCGCAATTCGCCCTGGCCGCGCAGGAAGGCATGCTGGCGGCGCTTCACGGCAGCGAATACGCGCTGGTCGTTCGTCCGTTCGAGGCACCCGCGGATGCTGCCGCCTCGCTGCGCCTGTTTCTCGAACAGCATCGTCCGGCCGGCGTGCTGCTGCTGCCGCCGCTTTCGGAAAATGTCGCGGTTGCCGAGATGTGCCGGCAGATCGGCGTGCCTCACATGCGGCTTGCAGCTTCCGCCCAGACCGATGCCGGGAATGCCTTCGCCGCCAACGAGCGTGAGGCCGCCGCTGGCGCGGTCGGCTATCTGATCGCTCTAGGCCACCGGCGCATCGGCTTCGTCGCCGGACCGGACCTCGATGCCGCCGCGCAGGAGCGCGAACTGGGCTATCTCGACGCGATGGCGGACCATGACCTCGATCGCGGTCCCGCGCTCATCGCTGGCGGCGATTTCAGCTTCGAGTCCGGCCACGCCGCCGGCAAGCTCCTGCTCGAAGTCAGCCCGCGTCCGACCGCCATCTTCGCGGCGAGCGATGCGATGGCCGCCGGCGTGCTCCATGCCGCGCGCGAGCAAGGGCTCACCGTGCCGGCCGACGTGTCCATCGTCGGCTTCGGCGACACACCACTGGCCGAGCAGCTCTGGCCTCCGCTCACGACCGTGCGGCTTCCCGCTGGCGAAATGGCGGCGGCGGCGGCGCGGCGCTTGGTCGGGCCGGAACAGGATGACGGGCCTGGCACGTTCGCCACCGAATTCGTCGCTCGAGCCTCGACGTCGCCAGCGCCGGCGTGAGGGAACTAGCGGCGGTCCTTCGGGATCACCGCGACCGTGAAGCGCGAGATGCAGACGAGCTTGCCCGCGTCATCTTCGATCCGGATGGACCAGACCTGGATCGTCCGCCCCACATTCTCCGGCCTTGCCGTGCCATGGACATAACCGTCATGGGCTGGGCGCAGGTGATTGGCGTTGATCTCCAGCCCGACCGTGCTCCAGTGCTCGGGATCGATGCACAGGCCTGCCGCCACCGAGCCCACGGTTTCCGCCAGCGCGACCGACGCGCCGCCGTGAAGCCGCCCGAACACCTGATGCGTGCGCGCGTCCACCGGCATGCGCATTCGCAGCCAGTCGTCGCCGGCGTCCACCGCTTCGATGCCGAGCGCGTCCAATAGAGTATTGGCGCGCATGGCATTGATGGCCTCGATCGAGGGCCGACGGCCGCTGAACCAGATCATAGCAATCCTTTGTCTTCCAAGAGCCGCATCGCCGCCGTTGATAAAGCGGCGCATGCACCTAGATTCGGATGACTATCACGCGGAGGAGCAAAGTGAACGGAATGAAGACGGCCATGCTGCTGGCGGCGCTGACGGCGCTGTTCATGGGCATCGGTTACATCTTCGGCGGCAGCGGAGGCGCGATGATCGCGCTGGTCCTGGCGGCCGGCATGAACCTTTTCACCTACTGGAACGCGGACAAGATCGTGCTGCGGATGCACGACGCGAAGGAAGTGGGGCCGGGCCACGATTTTCACGCGATGGTTTCGCGGCTGGCGCAGCGGGCGGGCCTGCCGACGCCCAAGGTCTACGTCGTCGACAGCCCCAATCCCAACGCCTTCGCCACCGGCCGCAATCCGCAGAACGCGGCGGTCGCGGCTACGACCGGCTTGTTCCAGTATCTGGACCGTGACGAAGTCGAGGCGGTGATGGCGCACGAGCTGGGCCATGTCCGCAATCGCGACACGCTGGTCATGACGATGGTCGCGACCATTGCCGGCGCGATCTCGATGATCGCCAACTTCGGCCTGTTCTTCGGCCATGGCGGAGAAGACCGGCCCAACCCGATGGTGGCACTGCTGGCGGTGTTCATGGCGCCATTCGCGGCGATGATCGTGCAGATGGCGATCAGCCGCACCCGCGAATTCGGGGCGGATCGCGCCGGTGCGGAGATCAGCGGCAATCCGCGCGCGCTCGCCTCCGCGCTGGAAAAGATCGCCGCGCCCGCTCGAGCCCAGCCCAGCCACGCCGCGCGCAATCCGGCGGCGGCTCAGCTGTACATCGTACCGACCGGGGTGTCCGATCTGTTTTCGACCCATCCCGCCACCGAGAAGCGCATAGCCGCGTTGCGCGCGCTTGAAACTCCCCAGGTCATGCCGAAGCGCAGGCGTTCGGCGCTCGATCCGCACGGACGAGGGTAAATCAACCGGCGGTCAGCGCGGCGACGAGGGCTTTAACCTTCTTCTGACGCCACTGCGGCAGCGGCGCCACCAGCCAGTAAGCGCGGCGCGAAGCCTCGGCAGGCTCGCTCGGGGTGACACGCCCCTGCTCGATCCATGGCGCGGCAAGCATGGCAGGCACGCGCGCCTTGCCCATGCCCGCAGCTGCTGCGGCGAGCGCTTCGCCAGCGTCGCCCACGATCGTGGCCGCCGGCTCCTGACCATCTCCCGTGGGAAGCGGATCGCCCGGCCAGGCAATCCAGTCGCCCTCGCCCACCGTAATCCGCTCGGCAGGCCCAAGCTGAACGCCCTCAAGATCGTCCGGCCCTTCGCTCCAGCGGACAGCCAGGTCCAGGTTCGCCTCGGTGAAGTCGGCCGTCTCGCCATCTACCAGCACGAAGCGCACTTGCGGGTTCTCGGCGCGGAATGCCGCGAGGCGGGGCGCCAGCCACGCGTTGAAGAAATCGCGCGGCGCCGCGATCGTGTAGACGTGGCTCGACTGGCCGGCCTGCATCGCCTGCACCGCGTCCTCGAAGTGCAGAAAGCCGGTGCGCAGCGCCTCCAGCCCGGCGCTGGCCTCGTCGGTGAGTTCCAGCCCCTTGCTCGTGCGGCGGAACAGAACGACCCCAAGGAGTTCTTCCAACGCGCGGATCTGCTGCCCGACGGCGGCCGGCGTCACCGCCAGCTCGTCGGCGGCGCGCGTGAACGACAAGTGCCGCGCCGCCGCATCGAACACGCGCAGCGCGTTGAGGGGCAGATGGGTGCGCTTCATGCCCCGGTACCTAGCCGCTCATCGCCGCAATGTCGAAGGGTCAGCCCGCCGTCGCGGGCGCGGCGAGCGGGAAGAAGGGGATGGCGGCCCTCAGCACGCTGCCATCCTGCCGCCGGAAGGCGTAATGCCCCTCCATGCTGCCTTGCGGAGTCGTAAGCGGGCAACCCGACACGTAGTCGTGGCTCTCGCCGGGGCGCAGAATCGGCTGTTCGCCGACCACGCCGTCGCCATCGACAAGGTTCACCGTGCCCCGCGCGTCCGTGATCCGCCAGTGGCGCGTCAGCAGTTGCACGGTGGCGTCGGAATCGTTTTCGATCCGGATGTGGTAGACCCAGAACCACTTGCCCGCCTCGATCCGCGACTGCTCGGGCAAAAAGTTCACGGCGACGCGAACAGTGATCCCTTCGGTGATGGCGGCGTGCTGAAACAGTTCCTTCATGATTCCGCCAGACTAACGGCGAATGCGGCGTCTCACAATTGCCCGAGTGACGGATTGCCCCGTCAAAGGCCCGCCTTGCGCAGCGCCTGATCGAGATCGGCGATGAGATCGTCCGGGTCTTCGAGGCCGACGTT
>VFQT010003838.1_pt1 | contig 13231 bp, 9 predicted proteins | sample 3512381 | NCBI WGS metagenome assembly VFQT01 (sample SAMN10412376, study PRJNA504923) | tailings metagenome | isolation source: Relicate 2 Philex TSF3 active mining site | place: Philippines: Tuba, Benguet | collected 2017-08-29 | reverse complement strand
TTGGGTCATTTTGGTCCTCAACTCAGTTGTGGTATCATAACAGTTACCTTCAAAATTCGTCACGGAATACCAACCGCCAGTAACATCATACATGGTAATAGGCACGAAATAGACAGTGTTGTTGGTGAATGTACCAGCTGGAAATGAAGAAAGAATTGCACCGTTGTTAATGTCAAGTAAATCGGCGCTAGAGACGGTACCTACCAAGCACGGATCATTTTCTATATCGGCACCAGCGGGAATGGTTGGTGGACATGAAAAAATCAACCACCATAGACCTGGGTTGTATGGGGTATTTAAATCGTTCACATTGGGTGCATATATAAAATCACCGTTTGACGTAATAGCAAGATCGTCATTCCAACACAGATAATTATTGGTATTTGAATCGCCGTTTTGATTCACTGCGTATGTACCGGTAGACACGCTGCATCCGCAGGGAGCGGGAGCTGTGAAGTCAATGGAATTACCACAAGCGGGGTCTGCAGTGAAATAGCAATTAATGGAACAGGGTAAGCCATCTGCTACAATACCTGGAATGGTGTAGTTCAATGGCGAAACAAAAGGAGCATTGAAAGTTACTTGCTGTCCACCGCATGTTTCAACAATGAGCTGTCCGGAAGCAGGTGCATTTGAAAATTGAATGGTACCGGTAATGTCGTACCCCCCGGTTGTACCATCGCACGCACTGAGGTTTGCTTCAAAAAAATCTAAGTTGCAAGGTGTTGTGTTGCATGGACCGGGTGCATTGTAGTTGGCAGTTCCTGTGCACGTTGGGTCAGCTGTAAACGTTGCCGTTATTGAGCAAGGGCCACCGGCAGCAGTTAAGCCAGAAAATGAGTAAGGGATTGAATTTGCAAAGGGCGGATTCATGGTAATTGGGGTACCACCGCAAGAATTTGAAATGGTTAACGTACCGGTTGAAGGGGGATTAGTAACTGTAATTGTACCATTTACGTTGTAGGATCCCGTTGCAGGATCGCAAGGACCTGGAGTAGCATTGATACCATTGAACGTGCATAAAATGGCACAGTTGGTAGCACCGACACCACCGGTTTGGGTTGCAATAATATTTGTAGGCTGATCCGAGTAATTGGTAATAAGAAACATATACCATTGACCAACAATGGCACCTGTAATATCTACATATTCGGTAGCATCTGTTAAATATGAACAGTCCTCAATTCCAGCGGTCTGATTGAAAATTGCCGCACACATTTCGGCCTGTGTGTTGAAAGGCCCCCAAAGAATAAAGTCTACATCGACCAAATTTGAATTGGTCAGGGTGATATTGATGTTTCCAGATTGTGAGATGTTCAGATAGTACCACGCTGGATTCGGAGTGGTGAATAAGCAATCGTAGTTTGGACCTGCTGGAGCGTCTCCGTTTCCTGTTTCTGCGGGAAAAGTAACACCTGTAGAAGTGCAAAACGGCGCTGCTGAGAAACAGTCTGATTGAGACCAAGCGGCATTCCATGAAAAGCAAAAAAGGGTAATAATGAAGCTTGCTACTATTTTCATTTTTGTGCCTCCTTCAATTTAGCCTTGGTTCTTTTTTCTGCTTCTTTTAACTTGTTCCAAGTTCCATTCTTTTTCGAATTGGTGAAAAGCTCTTTATTGGCTCTGATTTCTTTCTTTTTAGCCTTGATGTGTTCGATTTGACTTTCAAGTTGATATTGATCAATGATATTTTGACTAACTATCCAAGGATAATTATAGTAACCAGAAAGACCGCCAACAATAATTTCCTCTGGGCTTGAATTTCTCTCATGTGCACCGTTTCCGTTGGAAATATTTGAAATGGTATCTGTATGTTGTTTTGATTTTAAGTTTACAGTACCCACTTTAATTTGACCATGAATCAAAAAACAAGTTGCGCTTAGAAAGAAGGTAAATAAAAGTCGAATCATAAATAGATTAATCGGTCAGGTGAAGGTAAAAAAAATGCGTCTCATTTGAGACGCATTTTATAATAAAAAGGCTGCATGCCCTGCTTTTTATCAGTCTACTTTTTTTACCTCGAACAATTCAACTTCAAAAATCAGTGTTGAAAAGGCTGGAATTTTACCTTGAGCTCGTGATCCATAACCCAAATTTTGAGGAATATAAAATCTGTACTTCGCTCCCTCTTTCATGTATTGTAGTCCCTCTGTCCAACCCGTAATCACCTGATTCAAACCAAACTCAATGTCTTTGTTTCTTTCAACCGAGCTATCGAAAACGGTACCGTCAATCAACGTACCGTGGTAATGAACGCGCACTTTGTCATTTCGATCAGGGGAAGCACCATTACCCTCTTTCAATATTTCGTATTGAAGTCCAGATTCTGTGGTTATTACACCCGCTTTTGATTTGTTTTTTGCTAAAAAATCCTCTCCAGCTTTTCTTGCTTCAGCAGATTTTTTCGCTTGAATATTTTTAACTTCAGCATTGATAAAGGCGTTTGATTTCTCTTTATCCATGTTCATCTGTCCTGCTTGAGCATCTTTTATACCTTGCATAACCAATTCATAGTTGACAATATCTAAACCAGCACCTTTTGCATTTTCAAATGACATGATACCATAAGCATAAGCTAGGCTGTCATTGTGAGACATTAAAACTACTGCATTTTTAGAATCACCTTTTCCCTTTTTCTTCTTTTGTGCAAAAGAGGGGGTTACAGCGATAATAGCTAATGTAAAAATGAATATTTTTTTCATGTGATAACTATAAATTTAATCTTCCATTGGAGGAACATCCCACTCAATTACGGGTTGCTCCGCTCCTTTTTTAATTTCTAAAACTTCCATTTCAAAAATCAATGTTGAATAAGGAGGAATCACTCCAATACTTTCATCACCACCATATCCCAACATACTCGGAATGTAAAGCGTGTATTTCCCACCTGCTTTCATCAATTGTAGTCCTTCTGTCCATCCTGGTATAACCATTCCGGGAGTTAATTCAATGGGTTCATTGCGATCATATGAACTGTCGAAAACGGTACCATCGGCAAGCATACCTTTATAATGAACCTTTACAGTATCATTCACACCCGCAGTTACACCAATACCTTCTTGATGAACAATGTATTGTAAGCCGGTGGTAGTAGTTATTACTCCCATTTTCTTTCCATTCTCTTCAAACCACTTTGCTTCTTTAGCCATGGCTACTTCTGCTTCTTTCTGCTTCGCCTCTTGCTTTTTAGCATCGCGCTTTTGCATTTCATTTTGAATGTACTCGTCAACTGTTTCATCTGAAATGACATGCGTTTGGTTGGCGTGGTCTATTAAAGCCTGACCTATTAATGCTTCATTTAAACCTTCAATACCTGAATTAGGAACTGTTTTCGCAATGCTTAGTCCAAGCGCATAAGACAGACTATCATTTGCATTGGTTAAGACAACTTCAGATTTTTTTGGTTTCTTTTTCTTTTTCTTTTCAGTACTTGCATTCAAAGCACTGGATACGAAGCTGCATGCTACAAGCACGGCTACTAGGAATATTCTCATTTTCAATTTTATTTGTGTTGCAAGGTAGCAAAGATTCAAACAAAAAAAAGTGGCCGAAGCCACCTTTTTATCGAAATAACAATCAAATTATTTTTTAATAACCTTGACCAATTCAATTTCAAAGATTAAAGTTGAAAATGCAGGAATGCTACCTTGAGCCATGTCACCATAAGCTAGTGCTGAAGGCACAAACAACTTCATCTTTCCTCCTTCTTTGATCAACTGAAGACCCTCAGTAAATCCGGGGATTACCTTATTTAGCATGAATCCAACAGGTTTAGCCGTAGCCGTTCCAAAACCTTCTGATGAGTCAAATACTTCACCACTGATTAAGGATCCTTTGTAATGAATGCTTACAGAGTCTGTAGCAGAAGCATTTATACCAGCACCTTCAGAGATGATTTGGTATTGTAACCCCGAGTTGGTGGTTACCACACCTGCTTGGTTCTTGTTGTTGTTCAAAAAGTCTTGTTCTTTTTGCATCAAAGGCTTAATCTTTTCTGCTTCTTTCTTTTTCATGAACAAATCAATGAAGCGATTGGCTTCTTGAAGTTCTTCTGGAGTAGCCGCAGAAGCATGTTCCATTCCTGCAACAAACTTCTTGTGATTAATGGCAGAATCCAATTGCATATCAACAAAATTGTTTCCGATCATTAAACCAATAGAGTACGACAATGAATCATTCGCGTTTTCCAATTTAACTGGAGCAACACCTGCATTGTTTCCGTGTCCTTTTTCAGAGATGTGAGGAGCAATAATCAAGGCTACAATTGACATTAATTTAATTAAAATGTTCATGGATGGACCCGATGTGTCTTTGAACGGATCACCTACTGTATCTCCAGTTACAGATGCTTTATGTGGCTCTGATTTCTTGTAATACATTTCACCGTTAATTTCAACACCTTTTTCGAAAGATTTCTTCGCATTGTCCCATGCACCACCTGCGTTTGATTGGAACATACCCATCAATACACCTGATACCGTTACACCAGCAAGAAGTCCACCCAATACTTCAGGACCAAATAAGAATCCAACTACAATAGGAACAATCAAAGCAATGGCTCCTGGAGCAATCATTTCTCTAATCGATGCATTGGTTGAGATAGCCACACATTTTTCATATTCTGGCTTGGCTTTGTATTCCATGATGCCTGGAATTTCGCGGAACTGTCTGCGCACTTCGTTCACCATATCCATTGCAGCTCTTCCCACAGCGGCAATAGCCAAAGAAGAGAAGATGAATGGAATCATTCCACCTACAAATAAACCAGCTAGAACGTCTGCCTTGTATATATCAATGGCATCAATACCTGCAATTCCCACAAACGCTGCAAAAAGTGCAAGAGATGTTAAAGCCGCAGATGCAATTGCAAATCCTTTTCCGGTTGCTGCTGTTGTATTACCTACAGCATCTAGGTTATCTGTACGGTGACGAACTTCTTCAGGAAGTTGACTCATTTCAGCAATACCACCTGCGTTATCCGCAATCGGACCAAATGCATCAATAGCCAATTGCATGGCTGTAGTTGCCATCATACCTGCTGCAGCAATAGCCACACCGTATAAACCTGCAAATTCATAAGAACCATAAATACCAGCAGCCAATACAAGAATTGGAAGAACTGTAGATTCCATACCTACAGACAAACCACCTATGATGTTGGTCGCGTGTCCAGTTGCAGATTGTTTAATGATTGAAAGTACAGGACGCTTACCCATTGCCGTGTAGTACTCTGTAATGATACTCATCAAAGCACCTACTACCAACCCTACAACGATCGCGTAAAATACATCCATACGAGTGAATTCTTCACCACGAATTTCCATTTTCTCTGGTAACATCCAACCTACAATAAAGAAAGATGCAATACCCGTAAGTATAATAGAAGACCAGTTACCAAGGTTCAAAGCACCTTGAACATTTCCGTTTTCATCTTTCACACGAACGAACAACATACCTATGATAGAAAATACGATTCCCAATCCGGCAATTAACATCGGCAATAAAATTGGAGCAATACCGCCAAAATTATCTACCGATTTAATTTCTCTACCGAGAACCATTGTAGCCAATATAGTGGCAACATAAGATCCAAATAAATCTGCTCCCATACCTGCAACGTCACCTACGTTATCACCTACGTTATCTGCAATGGTTGCTGGGTTACGCACATCATCTTCTGGAATTCCAGCTTCTACCTTTCCTACTAAGTCTGCCCCAACGTCTGCAGCCTTGGTATAGATACCACCACCCACACGAGCGAATAAAGCAATGGATTCAGCACCCAATGAAAATCCGGCAAGAACCTCTAACGCTTTTGCCATTTGATCACCATTTACATCGCCGTCTGTAACGAACATCATGTAAAATACAATGAACAAAGAACCTAAACCTAGAACAGCCAATCCTGCTACTCCAAGTCCCATTACAGAACCACCTGTAAAACTTACTTTCAATGCTTGTGCTAAGCTTGTACGTGCGGCTTGTGTTGTACGAACGTTCGCTTTGGTTGCGATGTTCATACCTATATATCCTGCGAATGCAGAGAAAACAGCACCAATAACGAAAGCAACTGCAATGATTGGAGATGAATTTGCACCCTCAATGGTACCGCTATAGGCTAAGAGGGCACCGGCAATAATTACGAAGTACGAAAGGATTTTCCATTCTGCTTTCAAAAACGCCATAGCTCCGCGGGCTATATAGCCGGCTAACTCTTGCATGTTATCATCACCAGCATCTTGCTTCGTGACCCAAGCAGATTTGATTGCCATGATTAAGATTCCCAATAATCCCAAGACAGGGATAGAATAGAGCACAATTTCGCCCCACTGTGAATTGACCATATTTGTTTACTTTAAATTTTAACGGCTGCAAAAATAAGGATGAAAGACCTTATTTAATAAAAATTTCAGGAATTCCCTTTAGAAGTATGCGCGTATCCTCTGCAAATGTTTCCAATTTTGCCTGATCAACTGCACTTAACTTGTATTTGGTTGGGTTCTTTTCCACGTCAGAAACCGGCAAAGCGTAATAACCGCGAGGCGATCCGCCTAAATAGCACCAAAAGGGCATGTATCCCCATGATTGAAATGAAACTTTTCCTTGGTTGACTTTCAATATAAGCTCTACCCCTATTCCACCATCTTTAAATCGTTCACGTTGATTACTAATAAAATTTCCGAGGCTGTAGGCTACGGGTATTTGCTTGTTCGGATACTTTTTAGACGTAATGAATTTCATGGGTTCAACCACATGCGGATGCATACCTATGATTGCATCTATACCTTGGTCTGCCAGCCACAATGCCCATTTTTTTTGCTCATCGCTTTCTGTTCGTTGGTATTCATTTCCCCAGTGCATCGTAGCAATGATATACTGTGCCCCTGCACTTTTCGCTTTTTGAATGTCTTTTTTCATAATTAAGCTATCCATCATATTCACCACGTTGGGATGTACAACTTGTAAACCATTGGTACCGTATGTAGCATTCAATATGGCAATTTTGACTCCTTTCAATTCAAGCATATACGGATACGTATTATCTCTTGAAAGGGTATCTGAAAAAGTACCGGTATGTGGAATTTTGAGTGAGTCAAGTACAAATAGTGTACGCTCCAGTCCTGCCTTGCCTCTATCTTGAGAATGATTGTTGGCCGTAATCAAAAAATCAAAACCGGCAGACTGAATGCCTGTTGCATAGGCATCGGGTGAACTAAACTGCGGATAGCCCTTGTAAGGTCTTCCACCCAAGGTTACCTCTAAATTCCCAATGGCACAATCATAATGACTCAAAACGGGTGAAAGAAATTGGAACCAATGTCCATATTCATACTTCCCTGCAGTTTCATTCCAGGCTGCTTTAATCATCGGATCATGCCCCATTAAATCTCCAACAAAAAACAAACGCAATTCTGAAGTTGCCGTGTCTGTTTTTATTGCAATTTCCTCGGGAATATCGCGAGCTTGGGTGCTTTTGGATTGATACACACTACCGAAAATGGCAACAAGAATAAGCGTTGAGAGAATTCCTGATTTTAATGTGGATTGAGATTTTTGCATGAAACAAAGATATCTTTGCCACATGTGGCAATCCAACACATCACCCTCTATTCGCGCACAACAGGTTGTTCAAAAAGGCATTGTAGTGAACATTGTGTTGTCTTTAATCAAATTTGCAGGTGGATTTTGGGGAAACTCGTTCGCATTAATTGCCGATGCAATTGAAAGTTGGGTTGATTTTGCCTCTTCGTTTGCTGTGTGGATTGGTTTGAAGACGGCATCTATTCCTCCCGACAAAAATCACCCTTACGGACATGGAAAAGCTGAACCCTTATCTGCACTTGTGGTTAGTGTAGTTATGATAGGTGCTGCTATTTTTATCACCAACTCTTCCATTCACTACATTCTTACTCCTCACGAATCTCCTAGAACTTGGACATTATTCATAGTTGGTTTTGTGATTTTTAGCAAAGAACTGATGTATCGATGGTTTAAGTTCGAATCAAACCACACCAAGAGTATGGCTCTTCTTGCAGAAGCCAAGCATCACAGATCTGATGCATTAACATCACTCGCTGCAGGAATTGGAATTGTCATTGCACTTTTCACCAATAACAAATATCCGGCAGCTGATGACTGGGCTTCTCTTATAGCTGCCGCGCTCATTTTAAATCAAGCGATAAAAACAGGGAAAATGGCCTTATCTGAATTGATGGACGAAGCCCAACCCGACGAGGTCATTCAACAAATTGAGGCAACAGCCAAAACGGTAGACGGTGTTCTTTCAATTCCCATGTGCATAGTTCGCAAAATGGGTTTTGAGTGGTTTGTAGACATACACATAGGTGTCAATGGTCAATTATCAGTAGAAAAAGGCCACGACATTGCGGAAGAAGTAGAACGCATCATAAAAGAGAGTTACCCTCAAGTCTATGATGTTCTTACTCACATTGAGCCTGTAAGCAATTGAATAATGCCTTGAGTTGAAGATTCAAACTGCTCACCTGTATGCATGTTTTTAACCTGCCAAGCTTGTTTAGCTAATTCATCTTCCCCTATAACAATGACATATTCAGCGCCAAGATCATGGGCGTACTTCATTTGCTTTTTAATTTTTGCATCTTCCGGATAAAACACCGCTTGAATCTCATTTGATCTTAATTCATGACATAGATTGAAGGCTGCAAATTGAGTTTCACCCCCGAAATGAACAATTGCAACACGTGCGCCCCTGTCTATTCCTGAGGGAAAAAGATTCAATTCATTCATGACTTCATAAATGCGATCTGCACCGAAAGAGATTCCAACTCCAGATACATTTGGTAAACCGAAGACCCCTGTTAGATTGTCATATCTTCCTCCACCGCAAATACTTCCCATTTGCACGTCTAAAGCTTTCACTTCAAAAATGGCCCCAGTATAATAGTTCAATCCTCTTGCTAATGTGAGATCAAATGAAAGTATGGCTTTTGAAATTCGACCTTTCAGATTTTCAAATAAAAAGGAGAGTTCTTCAATACCTTTCATTCCTATTTCTGAACCTTCTAATTTGGTAGATAAAAATTTCAATTGTGATTCTACATCTGAACATTTAGCAAATTCAGCTATAATTCGTGTTACTTCGCCTGATATTCCAAGATCTGTGAGTTCTTTTTGAACCGCTTCTAAACCAATTTTATCTAATTTATCGAGTATTACGGTCAAAGCCGTAAACTGATTTGCACATTGGGTTACTTCAGCTAGACCAAATAAGACCTTCCGGTTATTCATTTTAATTTCAAATTGGGGGATCTTCAATTTGGAAAGTACTTGATCAAAAAGTTGAATTAACTCAATTTCAGACCACAAACTTTCTGTACCTACCACATCCGCATCGCATTGATAAAATTCTCTAAACCGACCCTTTTGTGGGCGATCAGCACGCCAAACAGGTTGAATTTGATACCTTCTAAAAGGAAATGACAATTCATTTCTATTCATTGCTACAAAACGCGCGAAAGGAACTGTTAAATCATACCTCAAGGCTCGATCACAAATTTGAAAAGAGAGTTTCCTGGAATCGAGTTTGGACTCGTCGCTAATTCCTTTTAAAAAATCTCCATTATTCAAAATTTTAAAAATCAACTGATCTCCTTCATCGCCATACTTGCCGGTCAAAGTTGAAAGATTCTCCATAGAGGGAGTTTCTAAGGGTTGAAATCCGAATTTTTCAAAGGCTTCCCTTATGATTCCAAAAATGTAATTCCGCCTACTCATTACCTCTGGCGAGAAATCACGTGTACCTTTCGGTATTCCAACTTGTTGACTCATGTTGCAAAGAAACGTCAAGTTGAGAAGTGAAACAATAATTCGGAACGAATGAAGTTAACCTATCTTTGTTGAGATGATAAAAAAGGTCGTTATTCTATTTTGTCTTGCCCTGTTAAGTTTTACTTTCAGGGTATCATCTCAAATTAATTTGCCCAAGGTGGTTCAGGTCACTGGGGTAGTTCTCATCAGTGATTCGCTTTACCCCGCCTCATTTGTAAGTATTTATAGAAGCAGAGATAAACGTGGTACATACTCGAATAAAGAAGGATATTTCACATTACCTGTGATTGCTGGAGATACCTTATTGTTTACATGTGCTGGTTTGGAAGATTCCTATTTCATTATTCCGAAAGAAACTGCTGATGACAAATTATCCATGGTACAAATCATGAATGTTTCTCCGTTCGAACTTCCCACCGCATATATACTTCCCTACCCTGCCAAGAATAGATTGCGTGCCGAAGTCTTGGCTCTGGATTTACCCGGAGATTATTACGTTAGTTGGAAAAGGGAATCGAACAGTATGTCTAATTACGACGGTAGTATTGATTTTTCAAAAGAATCGTATCAAAGTGCTTCATTGCAAATGCAGCGCAGGTATTCAGGAGGTTTGTATACAGGTGGAAATTTACTCGATGCAGATTCTTGGAAGAAATTTATTAAAACACTGAATGACTAGCGAAGTTGCATGAATCCGTTTTCAAAATTTACCGTTCTTCTTGTCTCACTTACACTTTGGTCAATGCATGGCTTCGGTCAAGAAAGCACATTGAAAGGAACCATAAAGGATCCCAAGGGTGAGCCCATACCCGGAATTGCAATCTACTTAGAGACTCAAAATACAAAAGGTACTGTTAGCAATACCCAAGGAGAATTCGTATTAAAAGTCAATAGTGGCGAGCGCATTGGTGTGATTTTCAAAGGAATTGGAGGAAGTGAAAAGAAAGAATTCTTTCAATTGGCACCCGGTCAAATTAAAGAATTTGAGATTATCTATGACAATGCACTCACGGGAAAAATTATTGAAATCACAGAAAAGGTAAGCGATGGAATAACCTTTCGAACATTGGACATTAAACTTCCAACCAAATTACCCGTTTTAAATCAAGGTATTGAAGCGTATCTCATTCAAGCTGCAGTAAATATTCCAAGCGAGTTAAGTTCAAGTTATAGTGTTCGGGGAGGAAGTTTCGATGAAAATCTGGTTTATGTGAACGAAATTCAAGTCTACAGACCCTTTTTAGTTCGGGCTGGTCAGCAAGAAGGATTAAGTTTCCCGAATCCAGATATGGTTAGTAGCATTCAGTTTTCAGCTGGTGGGTTTCAAACGAAATATGGCGACAAAATGAGTTCGGTGTTGGATATCACTTACGCTAGACCTCAAAAGTTTTCTGGATCTTTTCAAGCAGGTATGTTGGGAACACAGCTGCAATTGGGCGGTTGCAACAAAAAAGGGAATTTCACACACAACAGCGGGTTTCGATATAAGAATTACGCATACATCTTTAATTCATTAGATGTTGCCGGAGATTACAAACCTCGTTTCAATGACTTTCAAACGTATATCACCTTCCGACCAAAAGATAAACATGCACCATTGGAGTTCAGTTTTTTGGGAAATTACAGTAGCAATCGTTACAATTTCATTCCGCAAACCAGACAAACAGACGTTGGAACAATTAACGAAGCGTTGCGATTAACCGTGTACTTCGAGGGCCAAGAAATATCGAAATACGATACATATTTTGGGGCATTCAGTACACGATATCAATTTTCAGAAAAAGGGCAAATTCGTTTTACCGCCTCTGCTTTCAACACCCAAGAGAGCGAAAAATTTGATATACTTGGTGCTTACAGATTAGATGAATTGGATCGTGATTTAGGTTCTGATCAATTCGCAACTGTACTTGCTAACAGAGGGGTTGGTGCATTTTTAAATCATGCCAGAAACGAATTGAATGCACGTGTTTTTCAATTTGCGCACAAAGGCGAAATTCGGTTTGCAAAAGATGAGCATTTGTTGGAATGGGGATTTGATGTGAATTATGAAGATATTCAGGATCAACTCAGCGAATGGACCATCATTGACAGTGCAGGATATGTAACCCCACATCCAAGAGATAGCATAGGTTATACGAATCCGAATATGCAAAGCATTCAAAGCATTGCTTTTCGTGATCGAGTAAAGGCCATCAATATTGTACAAAGCACTCGAGCTACTGCCTATGTTCAAGAAACCTACAAGCATGCCTTTGAAAATGGCCACCTCATTAATGTGAATGCAGGTATTAGAGCCAATTATTGGAGTTTCAATGATCAAACTGTGATTAGCCCTCGATTTAATGTAGCCTACACTCCTACTTGGATTCAACCCGCAGACCAACATCAAAAAGGCGACTCCATTCGGAAAGACATCATTTTAAAACTTGCGGGCGGATACTATTATCAGCCCCCATTTTACAGAGAAATGCGTGGTTTTGATGGAAATATTAATCCCAACATTCGTGCTCAAAGATCCATACACCTTGTGGCAGGTACAGAATATCTCTTCCGTGCAATGGGAAGGCCTTTCAAATTGGTTGGTGAAATGTATTACAAGAAGTTAGATCAACTCATACCTTATGAATTGCAAAACGTGCGTCAACGCTATTTCGCCACGAACTCTTCGCAAGGATATGCCTATGGTGCAGACGTTATGATCAATGGAGAATTTGTAAAAGACGTTCAGTCATGGTTCCGACTTTCGTATTTAAAGACCGAAGAGAATTTACTAAACGATTTCTACAACATATATTTAAACAGTGACGGAGATACCATATACAATGGTTATACTTTGAATAATATACCCGTTGATACACTCACCCAAACACCTGGATTTATTCCGCGACCAAGCGATCAGCGTGTTTCTGTATCTCTTTTGTTCTTAGATGAAATGCCGAACAAACCGGAGTACAAGGTCATGCTGAATTTTTATTTCTCAACGGGAATGCCTTTTGGTCCTCCCGATCAGCAACGATTTAATGATACCTACCGAACTCCGGCCTATGTTCGGGCTGATTTAGGACTTTCTCGCGATTTATTCACCAAGCGAAAAAAGAAAACAAATACCTTCTTTGAAACGGGAAATATTGCTCTGGAAATTTTCAATTTATTAGGAGTTAGCAATACCATTAACCATGAATGGATTGAAGATGTGAATGGAAGACAATATGGAATACCAACCTATTTAACAGGAAGAAGAATTAATCTGCGACTTTCACTCACCTTTTAGGCGCCTCATTTTATTCAAACAAGGAAAATCAGGTGTGGCTTTTCTTCGGAAGTCTTATCTTTAGAGCTATGAAGAAAACAATTAAACGTTTTGTATTAGCTCTTGTATTTCTAATAACGGCTGCAACCATTGGAATTTATTTTTGGCTTC
>VFQT010003837.1_pt1 | contig 13242 bp, 11 predicted proteins | sample 3512381 | NCBI WGS metagenome assembly VFQT01 (sample SAMN10412376, study PRJNA504923) | tailings metagenome | isolation source: Relicate 2 Philex TSF3 active mining site | place: Philippines: Tuba, Benguet | collected 2017-08-29 | reverse complement strand
CAAACGGCCTTGAAACTCTCCGAAGAACTTCACAAACGCGGAATCAAAATCATTGGAACCAGCTTCGATGACATGGACATCGCCGAAGACCGCGGTCGCTTCTCTGATTTGTTGGCTGAATTGGACATCCCCTACCCCAAATACGGAGTAGCCCTTGATGCTGAAGAAGCCATCACCATTGCCAACCAAGTAGGTTATCCAGTATTGGTTCGCCCCTCTTATGTGTTGGGTGGGCAAGGCATGGTCATTGTCATCAACGACGAAGAACTCGAACGGGCCGTAGTGAAATTGCTGGGCGACCTTCCTGGAAACCGAGTATTGATTGACCACTTCTTGGATCGGGCCGAAGAGGCTGAATCAGACAGCATCAGCGACGGGGAAGATGTGCACATCATTGGCATGATGGAACACATTGAACCTGCCGGTATTCACTCGGGTGATAGCAGCGCCGTTTTGCCCCCGTTCAGCTTGAGTGAGAACGTTCAAAATCAGATGGCCGAGTACACTACTAAATTGGCAAAAGCCTTGAAAATCAAAGGTTTGTTGAACATTCAGTTCGCCGTCAAGAATGAGAAAGTGTACGTGATCGAGGCCAACCCTCGGGCTTCACGCACCGTGCCCTTCATTTGCAAAGCCTATGACGTTCCCTATGTCAACATGGCTACGAAAGTGATGTTGGGAGCTATCAAGGTGAAAGACTTTAATATCCCTGCTCGTCCAGCGGGTTACGCTATCAAGCAACCGGTGTTCAGCTTCAATAAATTCCCCAATGTCAATCGCGAACTCGGTCCCGAAATGAAGAGTACTGGAGAATCAATCTTGTTCATCAAGGACTTGAAAGATCCTGTGTTCCGCGAGTTGCAAAAGGAAAAAAGCATGTACCTCAGCCGTTAAAGGCTTGCATCAAACACAAGAGCCGAGCCGCTAGGGAATCCAATTCCTCGGCAAATCTCTGGTAAACCTTTTCTTCCAGCTGTGCCTCTCGGTAGGCCGCATTCCATTGGCTTTGGGCTCTCAAACATTGGGTCCAAGTTCGCTGCGTTTGTTTCCAGGCCTCTAAGCCTGCTTCACCATCTTCAAGGTTTCGATTGAGCTGAACCAACGCGGTTCGAATAGAGACCAAATGGCTCATGAGAGTGTGTTCAGCCGGGTGTGTCAACACCGGCCATGCAAGTGCTTGTGTCATGCCACAAGTATGCCCCTCCTACCTTCCAATTGTCGTTGTCAAACGGATAAACACGTCTGACTCTCTCAAAAACCCAATATTATGTTTGTGTTAATTCAGCGTTACATAAAACAATAGCCCATGGGCGAGACCTAGATTTGCTCCCATAAACTTTGAATAAAATGGCACTGAACAATTTACTCTCCGTATTTATGCCCAGAGACAAGGTGTTTTACAGCTTGTTTGAGCAAACCGCCAACACCATAACCGAAATGGGTGCCAAGTTGGAAGAATTTGTATTTGAAGGCGACGCTGCCAAGCGCTTGACCTTGAGCAAACAAATAGAAGATCTGGAGCACAAAAACGACAATACAACCCACCAAATCTTTCAGGAACTCGGTAAAAATTTCATCACCCCCTTTGACCGCGAAGACATTCACTACTTGGCTACGGCCATGGATGATGTAGCCGATTACATACACGCGGCCTGCAAGAAAATGCAGTTCCACGGCATCAATCCCAACGAGCAGGGCATCCAAAACTTAGCTGGAATTATCAAAGAAAGTTCAGCTGAATTGGGCTTAGCAGTTATGCAATTGCGCGAATTGAAACGCCCTGAGAAAATCATGGAATCGTTGGTCAAAGTGAACAGCTTGGAAAACCATGCAGACAACGTATTTGACATGAGCATCAAGCAGTTGTTTGAAAAAGAAGACGACTTTAAGAAGCTCATCATTCAGCGGGAAGTATACATGGTAATGGAAACCGCAACCGACAAAGCTGAAGATGTAGCCAATGTCATCGAATCCATCATTGTAAAATACGCCTAAGGCCTAACAACTAGAGTCTATGACACTCGTAGTAGTTATCATCATTCTGGCCTTGGTGTTTGATTACATCAACGGTTTTCATGACGCGGCAAACTCTATTGCTACCGTAGTGAGCACCAAGGTGTTGACACCCTTCCAGGCCGTAATCTGGGCGGCCATGTTCAACTTCCTTGCCTTTTTTCTTTTCAAGGACCACGCTGTCGCTAACACCATCAATAAAACGGTGTTTGAAAACTTTGTGACTTTGAATGTGATACTCGCTGGCTTGTTGGCAGCCATTTTCTGGAATTTGCTTACTTGGTGGTATGGCATTCCCAGCTCTTCTTCTCATGCTTTGATTGGAAGTTTTGCTGGCGCCGCTGTGGCCCATGCTTACATGACCAAAGGCTTTGTGCCCTTAGGAGAAATCATTGAAATGGAAAAAACCATTCAAACCGTATTGTTTATTGTATTGGCCCCAATAATTGGTATGCTCATTTCTTCCTTTGTCACCTTGAGTACCATACAGCGCAACATCTACATCAAAGGAGGCATCATCCTTATTTCTTCTTATGCCTTGTACTCAATGTTTGGGTATTTCATGAATCAAAAACTGGATGAGAATTTGATGAAGTTTTTGAGGGTTGACAAATTGAAGAAAGAGTTGGCCAAGTCACCCGATGATCTCAAAGTAAAAGAGAAGCTCGAAACAGCCACGGCTAAATACGAAGCGTTGAAACCCCTGTTGGCTAATTATAACGAATTAGAAGCCGAAGGTGTCGCCAAACAAATGGCTCAAACTGTTGATTTGACCGAATATCGAGACAAAGAATTGTCAGACGTTGTAGCTCGATTTGCAGGTTTGGACAAAGCCAAAAAGGAAGTCTTTTATGACGAATCCAAACAAGGTAACCTTGATGCTGTACAGGCCAAGATAGATGCTTGCAAACCCATCATCAAACAGTACGATTCCCTAGGATACGAATCTAGCGCTGAACAAATTGCTGTGGTATTGGATTTAGGAGGCAAACAAAGCGACAAATTGAAATCTTCCTTTGATGTCGACATCGAGAAAAAGCTTGCCAAATCATTGGACAAAGCTGACAGTAGACCCTTGACCTACAGCATGATGGCCGTATTTGCTATCTTCTTGCTGACCTACATTTTCATAGAGAAAATTCGTGTGCCAACAGCCAACAAAATGGCCAATATGTACAAGCGATTGCAACTGCTTTCTTCAGCTGCCTTTAGTTTGGGTCATGGAGGAAGCGACGCTCAAAAGGTTATGGGTATCATTGGTGCCGCCTTGATTGCCAACGGTGATATCTCCGAGTTTAAGGAATTGCCCAACTGGGTTCCCTTGGCTTGTTATGCCGCCATCGGTTTGGGTACTCTCTCCGGCGGATGGAAAATCGTCAAAACCATGGGAACACGCATCACTAAGGTAACCCCTTTAGAAGGTGTTGGAGCAGAAACTGCAGGTGCCATCACCTTGTTCATGACTGCTCAAATGGGTATTCCTGTGAGTTCTACACACACCATCACCGGATCCATCATCGGCGTAGGTGCTACCAAGCGATTAAGTGCCGTTCGATGGGGTGTAACAAGAAGCTTGCTATTTGCCTGGATCATCACCATCCCGATTTCCGCCTTGGTGGCTGGATTGTGTTACGCTGTCATTCAGGCATTCTAACAAAGATTATATTTTCCAAAAAAGCCCCTCCTTACCGGAGGGGCTTTTTTGTTAATAGTTTGGTAACATACAAACAACACAACAGAAACAATGACTCCATTTTTAGGGTCCAATTTTGCAATAGTAATATTTTGTTAACTATTCTATAACTCGTGCAAAAACTATCCTTAACTCTGGCTTTAATTTTTATTTCAATAGGAACAGCATTTTCTTCCATAGATAGCAGCGCTTTGAACCAAGCTCCAAGCCTCTCCATCCAAGAATCTCCAAGCAGGAGCGATTTCAAATGGTCCTTGAACAACACTGCAGAAACCAAACCCAAAGCCTGGTATGAAACCTTGAAAATAGATGGTTATACCCAATTACGCTACAATCGATTATTGGAAACCAACCCCAACCTCAAATGCGAACAATGCGATGGAAGTTTGGGAACAGGACAGACCTTTTTTGTGCGTCGTTTGCGATTCAAACTATCTGGCTACCTCAACCCCCGTTTGTACATGTACTTCCAAACAGACTTTGCGTCAACTTCCAGCTCTTCTTCTTTGTACTTCGCACAAGTACGCGATGCTTATTTCGATTACGGTTTGACCAAAGACAACACTTGGAGAATTCGCTTTGGCCAGAGTAAGGTGCCTTATGGCTTTGAAAATATGCAAAGTTCACAAAACCGCCTTCCCTTGGACCGAAATGACGCTATCAACTCTGCTGTAAAAAACGAACGCGATTTGGGTTTCTTCGTCATGTGGGCCCCTGCAGATAAGCGCAAATTGTACAGCCGTTTTGTGAAAGATAACTTAAAGGGATCTGGTGATTACGGTTGCCTCGCTTTCGGTTTGTATAACGGTCAAGGTGCCAACTACCCCGAAGCCAACGACAATCTACATGCTGTGGCACGTTTCAGCTACCCCATGACAATAGGTAAGCAAATCATTGAGCCTGGAATTCAAGCCTATTCGGGCAAATACACACTTTATACCAACAAGGTAACCTCGGGTGTTAAAGTCAACGACGACTATACCTATGACGACAAGCGTGCCGCTGGAACCTTTGTTCTCTATCCGCAGCCATTCGGTATTCAAGCCGAATACAACATCGGTGAAGGCCCTCAGTACAATCCCACTACCAACAGCATTGATTTGATGCCCCTAAAAGGAGGATATGCGACTCTATCGTATAAGATTGATGCCGAAAATGGCCAATGCTATTTCCCCTTTGTTCGCTACATGACCTACCAAGGTGGTAAGAAATTTGAACAAGATGCTCGCAGCTACGATATAAAAGAATTGGAGTTGGGTTTGGAGTGGCAGATCAACCAGAACATGGAATTGGTGGCCATGTATAGCTTAGCAGACCGTCGCTACGAAGATGGAAAAAACCCTGACAACCATCAAGTTGGAAATCGCTTGCGCTTGCAGCTTCAGTTGAACTACTAATCAAAAGACTCTCTAACATAGAACCCTCAGGCCCTCCAGGCTTGGGGGTTTTTTGCAAAAGAGCGAACCTCTTCCAATTCGCTCGGCTCGATCATACCTTCTTGAACCGCCACTTCGGCCAAGGTGGGGAAGTCACTCAAGGTGTAAACCGGAATGCCCGCATCAGCGAAGCGCTGATAAGCCTCTGGGAAAGCATAGGTAAACAAAGCTACCAAACCCACCACTTCGGCCCCTGCTTTCAGCACCCCTTCGACGGCCTGAAACGAACTCTTTCCCGTAGAAATCAGATCCTCAATGAGGACCACTTTGTCGCCGGGCTTCATTTCCCCTTCCACCTGGTTTTGCAAACCGTGCTTTTTGGGCTCAGGACGCACGTAGCAATAAGAAATACCCATGCGGTCGGCCGCCAAGGCACCGTGTGCAATACCAGCAGTGGCAATTCCCGCTAGACGATTGGCATGGGGAAAGCGCTCTTTCACCAAATTTGACAATTCTGTGGCTACAAAACTCCTCACCTCAGGATAGGACAAAACCATGCGATTGTCGCAATAGATAGGGCTTTTGATGCCCGATGTCCAAGTAAAAGGATCCTTTACGGAGAGTTTAACCGCCCTGATTTCCAGGAGATATTTCGCTAATTTTGCAGCTGTTGTAGACATGGAACAACAAAATTACCGAATATACTTCAACGAGGGCTCACTGATTCTAGCTGACAGCATGAGTGGATTGAAAGGAATACCCAATGTGTATTTCATAGATGATACCGAATTAAACAAGAGTTTCAACATTTTGACCTCTCAAGCCTCAGCAGGCAGGAACATGAATTTTGCGGCCATCTGCGAGGACCCCGCGCAAGTGCTAGAAGATTTCATGGCTCAACACACAGTGATCCAAGCCGCTGGAGGTATCGTATTCAACAAAGACCACGAAATGCTCTGCATCAAGCGAAATGGCATTTGGGATTTGCCCAAAGGCAAGATCGAGCGACACGAAGATCAACGGGCCGCTGCCTTGAGAGAAGTCATGGAAGAGACGGGCATCAACCATTTGAACATATCCGAGAAGGTGGGCACCACCTATCACTCCTATTTTGAAGACGATGCCTTGCTCGTGAAAGAAACCCATTGGTACTTCATGGCCGCCAGTTCCACCCATTTTACTCCGCAACAGGAAGAAGGCATTACTGAGGTCGTTTTCAACCCTATTGAGTGGTACCAAACAAATGATTTCAAGAGTTACGCCAGTGTTCATGAAATCATCAGCAAAGCCCTAGCCGCTCAACAAACAATTGCCTAGTAACGATTCCCCTCAGGAATCTCTATTTTTGCCTCATGGCTGAGTCCAATCCCACGCGCCCGGTTCGAATTCTGATTGCCAAAGTTGGTCTCGATGGGCACGATCGCGGAGCCAAAGTCATTGCTGCCGCTTTGCGAGATGCAGGCATGGAGGTCATCTATACCGGCCTTCGCCAAACCCCTGAAATGGTGGTTCAAACCGCTCTGCAAGAAGACGTCGACGCCATTGGTGTCAGCATTCTCAGCGGTGCCCACAACACGGTTTTCCCCCGCATTTTAGACCTAATGAAAGAGAAGGGTTTGAACGACGTGCTCCTGACCGGTGGAGGCATCATTCCCGATGAAGACGCCGATCAACTCAACCAGTTGGGCGTGGCTCGTCTCTTCCCTCCCGGAACTTCAACCGAAGAAATCGCAACCTATATCAAGGCTTGGGTGGCCGAAAACCGCCCCTTCTAATTCCATGGAATACCAAAACATTGTTACAGAAAAAAGGGATGGCGTTTTGATCATCACCATCAATCGCGAAGCCAAACTCAACGCCCTGACCATCGCCACCTTGCAGGAAATCAAGCACGCCGTCAATTGCGGTCAATCTGATCCTGGAATTCACGGCATGATCCTAACCGGTAGTGGTCCCAAGGCTTTTGCAGCTGGGGCTGACATTTCGGAGTTTGCCAATTTCAACAACGATGAAGGAACGCGCATGAGCGCTGATGGCCATGAGGTCATGAATTCCATCGAAGAGGGCAGCAAAGTGGTGATTGCGGCTGTCAACGGGTTTGCCCTTGGCGGCGGATGCGAACTAGCCATGGCTTGCCACATGCGAGTGGCTTCTACCAACGCCAAGTTTGGCCAACCTGAGGTAAACTTGGGGGTTCCTCCAGGATACGGCGGTACTCAACGTTTGATTCAATTGGTGGGCAAAGGAAAAGCCATCGAATTATTGGTCACCGGTGATGCCATCGATGCCCAAACGGCCTTGCAATTGGGCTTGGTGAACTACGTTGTAGAACAAGAACAACTCTTGGATAAAGCCATGGAAATCTTGGCCAAAGTGCAGCCCAAGAGCCCCAGTGCGGTGCACAAGGTCTTGAAGTGCGTGAACGACTACTTCCAGCCCAATGTGAATGGCATGCAGCGCGAAATTTATGAGTTCGGCGAAGCCTTTGAGTCAGACGATTTCAAGGAGGGCACCACGGCCTTCATGGAAAAGCGCAAAGCTGAATTCGAGCGCAAGTCGACCTACCGCTGTTATTGATTTTGCGGTCCTGAGATAGGACGACAACCCCGAAGATTTTTGATTAAAGTTCCTTGCGCAGGCGCGCGACGGGAATGTTTAATTGTTCGCGGTATTTCGCTACCGTACGTCGCGCTATCCCGTAGCCTTTTTCTTTGAGCAAAACCATCAAGGCCTCGTCAGTCAAAGGTCTGCGCTTGTCTTCAGCGCCAATGGCCTCTGACAAGATCTTCTTGATTTCTCGGTTGCTGATTTCTTCGCCGTCTTCGCCAGTGATTCCTTCAGAGAAGAAGAATTTCAAGGGGAAAATGCCGAATTCTGTCTCCACGTATTTGGAATTGGCGACGCGGGAAACCGTTGAAATGTCCATACTGATATCAGTGGCAATGTCCTTTAAAATCATGGGCTTTAAAAACGTCTCCTCGCCTTCCAAGAAAAACTCACGCTGGCGGCGTACAATGGCCTCCATGGTGTTGGTCAAGGTCATTTGACGCTGCTTGACAGAATCAATGAACCAGCGAGCCCCATCTACCTTTTGCTTGATGTACTGGACGGCCTCCTTGAGATGTTTCTCTTTGGTTTTGGACTCCTCATAGGCCTTGAGTGTTTCGGTATAGGTGTGGCTCAATCGTAGTTCTGGCGTGTTGCGGCTGTTCAATCGAACCTGCAAATGACCGTCTTCGTTGATGACCGTAAAGTCGGGAATGATGTACTGGGTTTTCTGGTTGCTCAGGCCCAAATCACCGGGCTTGGGATTCAGCTTGGTGATCTCGGCAATGGCCGCCTTCAACTCCTCATCGCCCACCTTCAACGACTTCATGATCTTGTCGTAATGGCGTTTGCCGAAGGCTTCCATGTGGTTCTCCAAGATGGTCTCGGCCAAGGTTAAAGCCGGGTTGTCGCCATAATCTTTCTTGTACAATTGGAGCAATAGGCACTCCTGCAAATCGCGAGCGCCAATACCCGCCGGATCAAAATTCTGAATTTTAATCAGCAGTCGCTCCAAGTAGTCTTCAGTGGTTTGGATGTTTTCGTTGAAGGCCAAATCATTGGCAATGCTGCGCAATTCACGGCGCAGGTATCCGTCTTCGTCGATGCTGTTGATCAGATGCAGGCCAAGCATCAAATCAAAGTCGTTCTGGAAGGTGGCCCTCGCTTGTTCGATCAAGAAATCTTGAAAGGACGATTCGGCCCTGATGGGCATCTCAGTCTGATCTTCGTTTCGGTAATCTTCACCCATGCGGAAGGTGCTATACTCATCGTCATCACCCCCACTGGCGCGAATCAATTCGTCAACATCCAAATCGCGCTGATAGTCTTCGTCCCACTCATCGCCATCGCGGTTTTCTTCTTCGGCCCGAGTGTCTTCGGTATCGGTTTTTTCTAATGCCGGATTCTCCAACATTTCTTGGTCTAGCTTCTCCTCGAAATCGAGCGTATTCAACTGCAACAGTTTGATGAACTGTATTTGTTGGGGGCTCAGTTTCTGGAGCAACTTTTGTTGAAGATCTTGACTGAATTTCATGGCTGTACCTACGCTGTAAGTTCCGGCTGCAAGCGATTATCTTTGCAGTTGAACAAAGTTACATCGGCCCAACGCAATAACCATTCCGTTTCCAAAAAGCACACGCAAATCCTATGAAAACAAGCACACGCATCGAATCCCTCTCTCAACACATTGGCCAAGAAGTAGAACTGAAAGGCTGGGTGTCGAATAAGCGTGAGGGCAAGGGCATTGCCTTTGTGATTTTGCGTGATGGATCGGGGTATTGCCAGTGTGTGGTAACCGATGAGAGTGCTGGGGCCGAGGCGTTAGCCGAGGCCACCAAACTGAGTTTGGAGTGCAGCCTGGTCCTGACTGGAACGGTGTTGGCCGACGAAAAGCAAGTCGGTGGCGTTGAGGTTCAAGTGACCAGTCTCACCACGGTTGGTGGCAGCGAGAACTACCCCATTTCCAAAAAAGAGCACGGAGTAGAATTTTTGATGGACCAACGTCATTTGTGGCTGCGCAGTACCCGCCAATGGGCCATCATGCGCATTCGCAACACCATCATCTTCTCCATTCACAAGTATTTCCAAGAGCAAGGGTTTGTGCAGATGGATGCCCCCATTTTCACCGGCAACGCCTGTGAGGGTACCAGTACCTTGTTCGAAACTGATTTTTACGGAGATCCCGCTTACCTGAGCCAAAGTGGCCAGTTGTACGGTGAGGCTATGGCCATGGCCATGGGCAAGATTTACACCTTTGGTCCCACCTTCCGCGCTGAAAAATCCAAAACTCGCCGACACTTGTCAGAGTTCTGGATGATCGAGCCCGAAATGGCGTTTTACGACATCTTTCAGAACATGGACTGCATCGAGGGTATGTTGCAAGCGGTGGTCAAAGACGTTTTGGCCAATTGCCAAGAAGAACTGAAAACCATTGGCCGCGATACGGCCGTTTTGGAGAGCAGTTTGGGTGCCTTCCCTCGCATGACTTACGACCAAGCGGTTCGCATCATCAAAGGGGAAGAGAACGTGAACGGCGTGAACAGCATTGCTTCGTTGGAGGAAGAACTGGCTGCCAAACAGGCAGAATTGGCTCAGATTGAGGCCCAAATCGCCGAAAAAGAGGAACAGTTGAAGGAGCCCGGTTTGAAAAAGGGTCAAATGAACTTCTACCAAAGCAAGGTGATCGAATTCAAACAGATCAAGTCAGACTTGGAAGAGGAATTGCGCAACATCCCTCAGTGGATCGAAAGTGCCAGAACCTTTGAATACGGCAATGACTTTGGAGGTAGTGACGAGACGGTTTTGACCCGCTTGTTCGACCGCCCTGTCATGGTATACGACTGGCCTCATGAGGTCAAGGCCTTCTATTTGAAACGCAATCCTGAAGATACCCGATTCGCGAGAGGCGTCGATGTATTGGCTCCCGAAGGATACGGGGAAATTGTCGGCGGTGGCGAACGCGAAACCGACGTGGATATGCTGATCGGAAAAATCCACGAACACGAACTCCCTATGGAGGCATTTGAATGGTATTTGGATTTGCGTCGCTACGGATCTGTGCCCCACTCAGGATTTGGCTTGGGACTGGAGCGCATGGTTACCTGGGTTTGCAAATTGAAGCACGTGCGTGAGAGCATTCCCTTCCCCCGCATGTATGGCCGCTTGACGCCTTAATGAGCCCTGGCCGGCCTCCGAAAGAGAGGACGTGCTCCATCCTCAAAAATTAGAAATACGATTTAGAGAATGGGTCTTCCGCGCACTAGCTGGAAGCCAACATCGCTGACCCCGGCGAGCTGCTCGTCGCGCATGTTTTGCTTGATGCGCAAGGTGTAGGTGCCCGCTTTGAAAGGAATTTGATCCAAAAAGGGCTGTTGGAAGGTGATCAAATTGGATTTACCTTGGCCCATCCAACGGCCGGTTTGATCGCTCAAGGTGATCTCAAACTGGTTTTGCTGCTGCAATCCGGGACCTTCCAATTCATACAGCAGCCAGATGTTGCTGTATGAATAATTGCTGCGAATGCGCAGGCCGCAGTTGAGCAAGTAATAGGTAGAGGTGTCCTCGATGTTGAAGCGAAACTCGGTCACGCTGTCCCAAGCCCAACCTGAAGCATCAACAGAATTGAACTGTTCGTCAACGATGTTCTTGGAGGGGTTACAGGCCCAGGCAAAAAGCCCGGTCAACCCGATTGTCAAAAGCGCTATGTAAGAGTTGCGTGATTTCAACCGCCCAAAATTAGCGATTTCAAGGCCGCCGCCTTCCCAAATAGGATTTTGGCCTCATTGTGTACAACGTAGAGGTCAAATGGAAGGTTTTGGGGGCGAGAATTGGGCAATTTCATGGCGTCCTTTCGGGTCATGACCAATTGCCGTGCACCGCTTTTTACAACACGCTGAAACAGCTCTTCCCATTCGGCAGGCCCAAGCGGGGCGTGGTCTTTTCGATTCCAAGTACCCGCCAGGTCCCAATGAGAAGGGGTCCAATTCTTGGCTTGAGCTATGCCGCTGTATGCAAATATGGGCTCATGGGGCTCAAAGGCTTTTTCACCCCAAAAATTGAGGGGTTCAGAGCTGGAATAGTGGAAAAAATACACCGGTTTTTGAAGCTTCTGAATGGCTTGAATGTGCTCTTCGGCCTGTTCTTCAGTCAGATCGATTGGAGCCTTGGTGATCAAAATGGCATCGGCATGCTTGGCTGCCTCGGGCCATTCCCGCAATCGACCGGCGGGCAAAGGCATTTGCTTCCAGAAAGGGTCGTCAAAGGGGCTCAGAAGCAAGTACCCGCTGGCCAGGAGAGGCAGGTGCTGTAAACCGTCGTCTAGGATTGCCAACTGTGCCTCTGGAGCGGCGTTGTGCAAACCATAAAGACCTTCAACCCGTTTCTCGCAGACAAACACTGGCGCATGGCTGGCTTTGAATATCTCCAAGGGCTCATCACCCACCTGGTCAGCTTGGCTGAAGGGGCCTACTGCCAAAAAACCTTTGGTGGCGCGTCCGTATCCGCGGCTCAAAACGGCCGGATTATTCTCTGCGAGCAAATCCAGGAGAAAGAGCACCATGGGGGTCTTGCCCGTTCCTCCCATGTGCAAGTTGCCTACTACCCAAGAAGGAAGTGGCCCTGATTGGCGGAGTTTCAGGCCATCAAACAAACTGCGGCGCATGGCCACGGCTGTGGCATACATCCAAGAAAGGGGGCTCATGAGAAGCCGCCAGAGAATTTTCGCAACTGTTTGCAGGGCTAGCACCTAGCTACAAAGAAAAGGAATCGCCGGCGTTAGGCGTATGCACGGTGCAATGACGAACATCTCGAGCCAAAATTTCCATCTGCAGGGGATCGCCATGCACCAAGAAAATGCTGTCCAAATGACCTTCATCGCAGGCCTTAAAGTAATCCAACAACTGGTCGTGGTCGGGGTGGGCAGAGAAAGCGTCGGTCTTGCGAACCGCGGCGCGAACGGCGCGTGGCTTGTGGTTGATTTCAACAAAATCTTGACCCTGCATCAGTCGATGACCCAAGGTGCCTTCGGCACAGAAACCGGCGATCAAAACGGTGTTGTTTTCGCCGCCTATGTTGTTCTTCACGTGCATTTGAATGCGACCACCCTCTACCATTCCGGCTGCTGAAATGATCACACAGGGCTCGGGGATTTCAGACAAAACCTCGCTCTCCTTTTCGTCCTGAATGACGTACAAATTGTCAAAATCAAACAAAGAACCGTGCTTAGCGTGGAAGGCTTTGGCCTCGTCGTTCAAATAGGGCAAACTATGCTGATATACCCGAGTGCTTTTGATGGCCAAGGGGCTATCGGTGAATATCTTGATGTTGGGCAATTTGCCCTCTCGGTACAACTGGTGCAGAGTAAACAAAATGGCTTGGGTTCGGCCTACACTGAAGGCTGGAACAACCAGTTTTCCCCCATTTTCTACGCAGGTCTCCTGGATCTCGCGCAGCATGATTTCTTCGGCCTTTTTGGAATGCTGCTCGTGCTTTCGACCCCCATAGGTGCTCTCTGAAACCAAGTAATTCAACTTAGGCATGGGCATGGGGTCAGGCACCAACTTGGAGTTCTTGTTGCCCAAATCACCCGTAAAGCCAATGCGCTTGGTCTCTCCG
>VFQT010003836.1_pt1 | contig 13249 bp, 9 predicted proteins | sample 3512381 | NCBI WGS metagenome assembly VFQT01 (sample SAMN10412376, study PRJNA504923) | tailings metagenome | isolation source: Relicate 2 Philex TSF3 active mining site | place: Philippines: Tuba, Benguet | collected 2017-08-29 | reverse complement strand
TTTGATAATTAAAACATCCACAATCATAACACATAGAATTATATCTAGAAAATGTACAATTTATTGAAAAAATTTTATGACAACAATAACAAGATCTTTTTTGATTTGGATATTTAATTGAATATGTTGATAAATCCAAATAATTTGTTATTGTATCAAGATTTTGATAATTCAGAAGCGAACACATTAATTTACCATCAAATAATCTGAATTCATTATTTTTTTTATTTGTTAAATCTACAGATGGATTTTGTTGTAAATGATGAAAACTATAATTAAATAGTCGTTCAGTATATTTAATTTCATTTGTAATTTGTTTAATATTTTGAAAACCAAAAGGAAAATTAAAAGTTGAAGAAACAAAATTTGATATATCAATTAATTTTGAACAATTTGCATGAATTAAATTTTCAATAATTTGTTCAGTTAAATGATTTTCTAAAAATCCATTTGATAAATATAATGGTAATAAATAATTTATATCTAAATATTTACTAATATAAACTAATTTATCCAAATTTTTATTGATAAATTTATAAAGATATTTAGTAGGTATTGATTTATATTGACTATATAATTCATATTCTTCTGATTCAGATAAATTTAATTGTTCTATTCCAATTGAAGGTATTAATGCTTTATAAATAGTAAACATTAAATAGATTATGAATATAATGTCTATATAAGTATAAATCAATTTTTTATTTAGTTTTTAATTAATTTAATATCTTTTAATGTAAATAATAAAAATATTGAAATAAATATATAAAGATTATCTAGATATTTATATAATGTCAATCAATGTAGAATATAATAGTAAAGAAAATAACCAAATTGTAATGGAAAATGTTTTGAAAATGTTGGAAAGAAGAGGTTTAATCAATTCATGGTCTGATGAATATAAAAAGTTAGGTGATGATTTAGTAACAAAAACTACTTTTCAAATCCAACTAAATGACAAAACAAATTATAGCATTTATTTGGTTAATGCTAAATTATCATCAATCGTTCAAGGAACACCGCTTGATGACTATTTATCAAATAATATTGATATACATAAAATTATTATTGCTCGTGATGTAGCTAAAAAAGTTGTTAAACAAATTGTAGGTGAATATAAAAATGCAGAATTTTTCTTTGAAAGTGAAATGTTAGAAGATATTCCATCTAAAATATTTATTCCAGAACATCAATTAATGAATTCAGAAGAAAAAGCAGAGTTATTAGATAAATTTTCTGAATCTGAACTAGCGCGTATATTACTAACTGATGTAATGGCTAGATATTATGGAGCAAAAATTGGAGATATTTTTAGAATTATTCGTCCAAGTTTCACAGCAGGTAAAAATGTTTTTTATCGTAGAGTTGTAAATGGTTCATGGGATATTTTATTTGAAACTTAAAACAAGTAACCTGTATTAAAACTATTCAATTTTTTTCTATTTATAATTAATAGACAAAAATGGAAAATGAACAAATTTTTAATTTAATTAAAAATCAAAAGTTTGATCAAGTTTATAAATTAATTAAAGATCGGAAAATAACAGATTTAGATATTAGAGACTCTAATTATAATTATTTTATTCATTTAGTTGTTAATTATAATAGAATTGATTTACTTGAACTAATTTTAAAACTTGCAACAGAAGAATCTTTAAATATTCGATTTGATAATTTAGATATTGATGGTAGAACAATTTTGTATAATTGTATTAAATATAATTATATGGATATGATGAAAATATTATTAAAATATAATAGTACTAATATTGGTATTAATATTTTTGATATGAAAGATAGGTTGGGTTTATCAGCTCTTCATTATTCTGTCATATTTAATAATTTTGATTCATTTAAATTATTATTGGAATACAAAGCAGATCCTTATATTATTTCAAAAGAAGGTTCTAATGTTTTTGAAATATCTTTAATTTATAAAAGAAATCAAATGATTGAATATTTATTAGATTTAAATTATAGTTTAAATTTTACTTCTTCTAATGGTGAAACTTTATTACAAATAGCTACTACTTATAATAATACAACAATTATCAATAGATTATTAAATTCAAATATTAATTTAAATAATACAAGTTCAGATTTTGGTTTATCAGTTTTACATCAATCAATTATCTTTAATAATTTTGATTTATTTAAAAAACTATTAAACAAAAATATTAATTATAATGCACCAGATTTTTATGGAAATACACCGTTACATTATATTTTAATTGATAAAAGGATAAAATATTTAGAAAAATTAATGGAAAAATCAGATATAAAATTTAATATTACAAATATTAATGGAGAAATACCTCTACATATTTTATTAGATTCAGATATTGATTTAAATGATTTAGATTCTAAGGTATTAAATAAAATTATTTTAGAATCAGATCTTAATATTCAAAATAATCAAGGTATCACATGTTTAATGAAAATAATTAATGAAAATTTACTTGTAAAACTAAAAGATTTATTAATTTTAAAACCATTAAATTTTTTTATTGAGGACAATCAATTTAAACATCTAAAATTAACTGATGAAATTATTGATATATTAGTTGAATCATATTATAATCAAATTAAAATCAATAAAAATGAATTATTAATTGATTGGGAAAAATGGTGTTCAGTTGATTCATTTGATAAATTAAAAGGTATTATTAAAGGAATTAATGGAGATAACTCAGAAAAAATATGTAAAGGTAAGATTCGAGAAGTAATTGTAAAAGAAAAAAGAAGTATTCCTAGATTATCTAATATTGATATTAATTTTGATAATGGTGTTTTTGTTAATAATTGTTATTATACTGGAACACCAATTGATATTTTATTTGGTTTAATTTTATTAAATAATCATTTTAAATCAAAAGGATTGAATATAATATTAGATTATCCTTTAACAATTAATACTAATTTAGAAAATTACTATCAAAAAATTGGATTAAATTATCCGTATAAATTGGACTTTTCAAATATAGAAATTGTATGGTCATATCAAAAAATATTCTATCCATCTTATTTTGATGAAGAAATTGAAAAAATTAAAAAAATATCTAAATATATTACCATACCTATTGGTATTGAAACATCAATTGGTTCTCATGCTAATATTTTATTTTGGGATATTCAAAATAAAACTCTTGAAAGATTTGAACCTAATGGATCTAACTATCCAATGGGTCTAAATTATAATCCTGAATTATTAGATGATTTGATATTTAGTAAATTTAAACAATTTGATTCAGAAATTCAATATTATCCTCCATTTAAATTTTTACCACCAATCAGTTTTCAAATATTAGAAGGTCTTGAAACACCAAAATGTAAAAGAATTGGTGATCCAAATGGATTTTGTGGGGTATGGTGTATTTGGTGGGTATACCAACGAATGCTAAATATTGAAAATAATAAAATAACTCTGAATAATATAGCTGATGAACTTATTAAGAGATTAAAATTTGATAATCAAAGTTTTAAGAGTTTAATAAGAAATTTTAGCAAAAATATTACCGAATTAAGAGATATGTATTTGAAGAAATATAATTTAGATATCAATGATTGGATTGTTGGTAACTATTCAGAAGATAATCTAAATAAATTAGAAAAAGATATCTTCAAAAATATTAAACTATAAAACTGATAAATTTATTGTCTTAATATAAAAATTCAGTTATATAATCATAATTTATTCTAAAAATAGATAAATCTTAAAAAATGGTAAAATAATAATACTATATAAATAAAATTTTATTTACTTTTATTTAATTAGTTTTATTTAGATTAGATGATGAAATTAGATTCTAAACCTGCTTCATCCACATTAACTGATTCTATTGATTCCGGTTCTTGAGATACTTTAACATCATCTATAATTTTTTCTGAAATAATTTTAGAACCAAAATATTTATCAACCTCATCTTGAGTAGCAAAATCTAATAGTTTACCTAGAGTTTTGATTTGTTTATCATTTTGATTAATTCGTTTATTAACTATTTGAATTTTTACATAATTACCTGATTCTAATTTTTTCTTTGTACGTTTATTCATGTATCCATCAGGAATATCCCATACATTGGTGTCCACATTATCTTTTGGAATGAAAATTAGAATTGGTCCGTTAATTGCAACTACCAATTCTTGATTAATTACTTTAACTTGACCTATTATTATAGTATTTTCAACTGGAATACATAATTTACAATGATAAGTAATATTATAGACAGCAGCTCCATTAAGATTCTCAGGTGGCATTATACCATCAGAATATTCTAAAATTTTATAAACTTCATCCACAAACCCATTTTTATTACATTTTTTTTCTACTTTTTTTTTTAAAACAATTTTCATGTTATTTTTAATATCAGAATTCATATGGTAGGATTCAATAGAAATTCTTGTATATTGTTTAATATTACGATAAGGACTTACAACTTTCATTTTAATATCATAGTCTAGATATTTTTTAAATATGTTTTTCAATTTTTATTAAATTCGTTTTTATTTTTTATATTGACAATTTATCATTTAAAACGTTTTTGAAAAGAAGATTCTTCAGCATCATCATCATAATCGTAATAATTATCGTGATTATATACATAATTGTTATATACATAAACCACCAAACCACTAACAACAAAACTAACACCCGTAGTAAAGAACAACAATTTTAATTTATCATTCATTAATATTTAATTAAAATAAACTTTAAATATATTTTTCTATAATATATATATATATTTTATGAGTTATTTTAATCAAATTTTGGGAGGAAATATTCCAGTTACTGTTATTCAATCAATTGAAGGTTTTCAACAAGATTATATGTTAAATAAAGAAAATAGCCATTATCAACTAAATGAAGGTATGGCAAATGATTTAGGAAATTATCCAGTTGATGGTAATAAACTTATGAATTCTCCTTATGGTGCTTATGTTACTGCCAGTTTAGAAATGGACCGTCAAAAAGTAGGTACTGGTTTAATGTCAATTCTTAAAATTGCGACTACTTATGCTTTAACTATTTCAAGAGACAATTTAATAAAAATTTCTAAAATGAGTGATAAATTATCTGAACAAGAATCGAAATTTGTTACAGATACTGTTAAAAAAGTATCATCTGATTTATCTGAATCAATTATGAAAGTTATTAATGGATTATCTATTAATAAAAATATGAAAGAATTATTAGTTCATTCAATTCATTTAACTGGTGTTACATCTAAAAATAAAGAAGAAATTGAAGCTTCTAGAAAACAAATAGTTATGATAATGGAATTACATAATACCTTTAAAACACGAAAAGAAATTGATGTTTTAACATCTTTTCAACTTAAATTAACACCAAACAATCTTAGAAAATGTGGATCTGAATTAGCAAGAGATTGTATTTTTGACGATGAGTTTTTATTTAAATTTGCAACTGCTTTAATGACTTCTCTAGAACATGTTTTAGGTTCTATAATGAATGCAGTTAAACATGATAAAGTTTGTGAATTTTATGCTTTTAGTGTTGAATTAGCTAATCAATTATCAAATGCTTCTAATATTAGATCAAATGTTGTTGAAACATTTTTAGATGCAGGTAACTCAACTAAATTATCTGATAGTACACGAATTAAAGATTTAAAGGAAATTAATAAAAATATTGATCAAAGTAAAGTTATTGCAGGTATGTCAAAGATAATTTCAGATGTAATTTATGATGTAGTTAATAAAAATTCTACTGATCTATTAAGAACTATTGCAGCATCTAATAGAATCACAATTTCTAGTGGTAGAGGTCTATCATTTTTGTTTAAAAATATAACACAATCAGTACAAATGGAAAGTACTGTTGATGCTGATTTTGCACAAAAGACAATTACAAGAATTCAAAATGATATTGCTAATAAAGTCAAAGATAATATTGATTCTGCTACTAAAGAATTTGATAGAAATATCCAAAAGTCTGTTATTGACGAAAAATCTGGAACAAATATTGGTGGTATTATTGGTGGCGTTGTTAAAGGTTTAATAGATGTTGGAACTAAAGCTTTAGATACAGCTAGTAAAGTTTTATCTCTTAGTGTTGGCAATTCTATGGAACAATCAACTTCTAAAGATATTAGTCAAGAAATGAAAGAAACTTTTAATCTTAATCAAAACTTTAAATATGAAAAAACAGATGAAGCCAAAAATGCAATTTCAAATGTATTAAAAGCTGATAATTTGTCTAAATGTGCAGCAGATTCTAAAATAGCTAATGAAGTCGATTTAGGTAAAATTGATGTTTCAGGTCCTATCGAAATTTCTGAAGTTAAACAAGAAGCTATAGTTCAAGATATAATGAAATGTGCTTTTAATCAAGAAGTTATAAATGATATTGCCTCTAAAGTATTTAATGATTATGACAAATTAATTAAAACCATGATTGAAAATGTTAATGATAAATTAACCGATGAACAAAAGTCAGCTGTTCAAGGTGATATCTATGCAATTGGTACGGCTGGTGCTGCTGTTTTAGAAGGCGCTGGTAAAGCAGCAGAAGGTTTAGGTAAAGGTATTGAATCAGCTGGATCTGGTATTAGTACAGCAGCACAAGGTGTTGGTAAAGGTGTTAGTACTGCTGCTGAAGGTGTTGGCGCTGGTATTGGTAGTGTATTAAGTGGTTTAACTGCACCTCTTATTATTGGTGCTGTCATATTAGTCTTACTATTAATTGGTTTTATTATATTTAAAGTAATACGTTCTAAATCAACTGATAATGAAGATATGTATGAGACAAATGAAGGAAATAATTCCGATTTAGGTTTTGATGATGATGAATAATTTAAATTATTCAAAAAATCAAATTAATTAAAATAATATTTAAACAATATCTTCAACTTCTGTATTTATTGTTTTACTAAAATTAATAATAATCGAAGGATATTCATTATCATCGTCAGTTGCCAAAGTAACTGAAACATTTGAAGGAATTTCTTGAGTATTAAATGCTTCTTTAATTGACTCAGAAAGTTTCTTTTCAAGAGATTCAGAACCAAAGAATTCAGCATAAATCATACAAGTACCAATTACAATCATTGTAATGTTAGTCATAAATAGTTCATCATAAAAATGTTTGAATTCGCCAACAGTAGAATCTGTAGTATATTCAAATTTAGACCAACTATTAAACTTTATTCCTGCAATTTCTATTATAGGTGCTTCAATTGGATCAGAATAAACAATAACAGGTTCTGCTAGATTAATAAAAGTAGATCGATATTGATCAACTTTGTTAAATCCCATTAGATATTTTAGCATTTCGATTAGAATGAGACCAGAAACTGCACTTGTTGTAGTAGCAATAGCAGGAATAATTCGTCCAGCAATACCCTTGGTTTGTTGACGGTCTGCTACTGGAATACCATAATTAATGGCACGAATGTTAGATGCTGCTGTTACCCAATCAATATGCCAATTAGAATCATCGTCTTTTTCAAATTCCTGAGGAACAAATGTTTGAGTAAATTCAGAAGGAGAACCGACTGTAATATTTTGTACATAACTAATAGTTTCTTTCTCTTTTTCAAGTTCAGAATCATTAGCAGCAATCTTTACTTCTTTTGGAACAAAAAGTGCAGGTTGATAAGCATAGATCATTTGTTTAAGTTCATCATCAGAAAAGTTATCATTAAGTCCTGAAATACGAGCCAGAATATGTGTTGTTGCTTTTACATAATTGAAATGATCTTGATTTTCTAGATTAAACCTAATGGGTTTAGGACAACGTTTACCTGCAGACCAAAACTTAATTCCAGGAGAGACTTCATGATCAGGTGGAAATGTATGAAGAAGTTGAATAATAGAATTGTAATAATTTTCAGTAAACACATCTACAGCCCATTCAGCACATCCTTTAATTCCCGTCTTTTGTGTTGGATGTTTAATAGTAAATTCATTAATATCTCCCATAGCAATTGATTTTTCAATTTGACTGAGATTCTCAATTGATGTGAAATCTTCAATCCACTTATTCATAGTAGAAGGTGCACGATTAAAGAATTCAAATTGATCCATGGCCCAATGAATAGTATGAGTAATTTCATTAGGAAAACTCTTAATTGTACAAATAGGAAATGATTTTTCTTGTTCAGGATCAGCTGAATTAGAATAAGTTTCGGTCACAAATGGTATAACTGGTTGAGTATTACCTTTGGTTCCTGTAGTGCCAGACTCAAAAAGTGGAAGTCCATATTTGAAACACATTTCATCCATAAATCTTCGTGCCTTAGTATTATCAAGAGCATTTAGTACACCCGTAAGATTTGAATCCATAATTTGATTAGTAAACTCCAATGTGTCAGAACCTACTTTTTGAAGAAGCGGTTTGATATTCATATGAGGTTTCATTGTTTTAATAGCTTCTGATGCCATTTCACTTTTAGGTTTTCCAATATGATGCGATCTAAAGAGAAATTGACGATTAAGATTTGACTTTTCAATTGAATCTGGATCAGTAACAATAATTTCACCATTACCATATTTCTTATTTGCTACATTCATATAAGCCAAATTCTTAAGATGTTCGCAACCAATAGCACCTGAACCAACCATAAACCACCTAGAATTAACTAACTTAGTTTCAAATTCAGTACCCCATAGAATACCATATGATGTTTGAGCATCAATGTAATCAGGTTCAGACTTGGGAAGAAGAAGACAATCAGACCATGTAAACCATTGGTTAATAGGCATATACTTGTTAGTAACAAGTTTAATTGCTTCAGAAGCAGTAATAGATCCCATAAGAGATACAACAGGGATTAGTTCAAATCCAAATGTGCGAGCATATTCAGGGAGTATAATTTTATTAGTTTCCATAAAATATTTGTTTGATTCAGACCAAATAAATGGAAGATTATGCACAAGATTATTAGTAAACATTTGAATATAAGTATCAACTAATTTCTTAGCACCATCCATGTCAAAGCTAAAAGCAAGACTGGGATTTTCAAGTTGATGTTCCCAAGTTTGGTGTGAAATTTCAACTGGCTTTTTAAGATGAATAGCACTGCCATTTACAAAAGTGTATGGAATAATGTTTTCAAACTGTTCAAGTTGAAAACTGGTCTTGTTAATTACCTTAATTTTCCACTCCTTATTAAATTGTTCAACATTAGTTCCCTCAAGGTTATCAAATCTAACATAATCTCCAGATTGAAAATCATGAGCAGAATTAGGTGCACATTTTACTTTACCATCAGTTGTAATTTCACCAATTTGTACTGGTTCAATTGTTTCTCCTGTAATATCAGTTATATGATGAGAATGACCAGCATCTACAAATACTACACCACTAACACCACAAGAATAAAGTACTACCATCTTTGAGTTAGTTTCACGACAATACTTGTTAATTTGACTAACAAGTTCTGTTGATTGATTGATAACAATAGTAACATTTTGTCCCTGTTTAAAATCACTAACTGAATGAACAGTTACATACGGATTAAGTTGTTGAAGTTTTGAAACAAGTACTTGACTACGCATACTACCAATAGAATCAGTTGAGAAATAAAAACCAGTTTCAAGGTCTGAATCTTCAACTTGACCATTATCATACAAGTAAACATTACGAATACCACCAAGAGTTAGATTCTTAGCAACTTCAGTACCAAGACCTTTAGATAGACCATAAATTAGGACTGAGCTTGAGGTCATTTTTTTTACGGCCTCCTCACCATAAGTGCGAATTTGGCGGTCATAAAGGTTATTGTCAATTTGAACATTAGATTGAGTCATTAAAGTATAAAAATATTATAACAGCTTTAATATTTTTCAATTTTTTTATATAGTAACTAATAAATAATAATCATAAATTATCTAAATTTTGAAATAAAGTTTGCCAAAAAAGATTATTAATCAAATCCATTAATTAAATAATTATTTATTTAATTAAAGTATATATTTAATAATTTATTGTTTCAATAGGTCCCATCATACCATAAGGTTCACCAAGAATACGATAATGAACATGACGGCTGATTTTACGTCCTGATGGTACAACATAACTGGAACCAGCTAAAACAGGTAATTCAGCATTACCATTTGAATCTGACATGACAACTCCACTATTAGAGAAATCATCATAAGCAGTAATTACATCTGGATGTTCACCTTTTGGTAAAGCAGCCCAATAAGCTATTTTAGTGTTAGGTTCAGTTTTAATGGTAACTTTAGTATCAGATGTAGTAGGAGTCTTGAGAGGAACTAAACTATCAGGTAAAACTGATTTACCTAAGAAAGGTAACCAAGTTGTTCTATCATAAGCTAATAAAATAGCACAAATAGCTACAATAATATAAACTATTTTATCAAAAGGATAATTAGTTTTAAATAGATTATTCAAGTTTTTAGATAAAAGTTCGACTAAATTATAACCAAAAGCAGTAGCGCCCCAGTTTAAGGCTCCAACTAAAACAACTGTAGTTAAAATCATTCTGAGTTTAGTTTCCCAATAATCTTTTTTAAACTTTTTATTTTCAAAATCATTATTTGATGTTTCCATACTAATATATATAATAAATAAGAAAAATATTATCTAGATTATATTAAAATAAAGTTAAAATGAACTTTAATGATGAATTGAAAAAATTTAAATATTCTTATAATGATATTAAACACATTATTAAAAAATCAATTAAAAAGTCACTTATTAAAACTAGTTCAGGAGAAAGTGATAATTTAATAATTTTAGATGAAAATATTGTTATTAAAATTATTCCAAAAAAAATAGATCAATTATTAATTCATCAAAAAAATAATGACTATATTGAAGCAGAATTTTATAAAAAATTTACTGAAGAATTTATAAAGTCTAATAAGACACCTCATATAGTTGGTCTTTATAAAAGATATATTTTAGAAGATTTAAAAATGATTTTACCTCCAAAATGTCCATCTTTTGATGATATTTTATTAAATCCAGATATTGAAGATTCTAATATTAAATTATGTAATTTAAAAGTATGTTATAAAAAAAATTTAATGGAAAAAAAAGCTTCTATATTGGTTTTAGAAAATTGTCCAACAACAATAAGTCAACAATTTATATTACTAATTAATCAAAAACATGAATGGAATGATAAAATTAAATATATAAAACAATTTATTTTACGAATATGTTTCCAATTTTTATTTACTTTAAGTATCATTAGAGACTCTTATCCAGAATTTATTCACAATAATATGTTTTTAAGAAATATACTAGGAATAAATGAAATAATGTATGATTCAGAGGACTATGTTGAATATAGATATAAATCAAAATCATATTATTTACCAGCTAATGGACTTTATATTAAAATAAATGATTTTGGTTATAGTTTGAATTTATTAAATAATAATTCTATAGATAATCAATATGAAACCAATAATAAATATAGAGATATTTATACATTTTTTTTTGATTTATATAATGGTCATGATTTAGATTCCCAATCATTAACAACTATAATTAAAAATAATATAAAAGATAAATCCAAACAATCAAAATTATTAAAAATAATAAAAACAGAAATTGGGAAATTTTTTAATTATAAAACTATTGACAAAATTCAATCTAAAAATCCAGGCATATTGGATGGAAAATGGACTATTGAAAAATCAAAAATATTAATTCAAACAGTTAAAAAACCACAAGATTATTTTAATAAAATGGATGTATTTGAACAATTAAGTATAATACCAAAATCAGGTAGAATTGTTAATATAATTAACTAATTTTATTAATTACTAAAGGTCCTAATTGGAAAGATCCTAATGATAAATAAACAACATCACTTAAATTAATTTTATTTCTAGGACCAATCCAGTGAATAACTTTTGGTTTTCCATTATGCATTTTTACTAATAAATATTGAAAAATTATATTAGTTTTCATATATTTTAATTCTTCTTTTAAAAGTGGTTCAGACAATTTTTGTTCAACTAAATTTTCAAAAATATAAAAATATTGTTTATAATAAACATTAGTAGCTGTTCCTAATAAATGATAGTTTGCATTTTGATAACTAATATTAGTTGGAATTGTTTCATCAGTTATTTTATTATAAATGTTATCTTTTGGTTTTTCTATTTTTTCTTTAATAACTATAGTATTAATATTATCAGTATCTAATCCATTAGCAACATCATAAATTATTGCTCCTCCTAAATCTTCATAATTATATATATCAGAGAATCCTTTATTTTTTACTAACCAATATTTATTAGAATAAATACTATAATCATTTGGATTAAAACCTGGAATTTCATTTGAATTAGTATTCAAAAAAATAGGTTGAACTTTATCAGTTTTTAAAATATTGTAAGAGTCAGGATTATCATAATGATGTTTTGAAAAATCATCTTCAACAAAATTTTCAAGATAATTTGATTGTCTATTAATATAAATAATTAATAGAACAAGCAGAAGTATATAAATGTATAATTTCATATAATTATAAAGAACTGTATTAAAAATATTTTTCTTATAATTAAAGAGCTGCAATTAATTCCAAGTTTTTTTTATTTTCTTTATCTTTACCTAAATGTAATTGTAAAGTCAAGTCATTATCAGGTATGTTAATAATTGCTTTTTTTGTTTGAATTTTAATTCTGCCAATATCTTTACCTTTAAATTTAAAAATCCATTCATTTGAATCTTCATCCCAATATCCTTGCCATTTTTTACTTTCTGCAACATCAATTAATCTAACGAGAATTGGTAATATTTTTTTATCTTGATATTTATCAAGTAAATTATTAAAATTATTTGATTGTGATTGTACAATTGAAGTTTCCATTGTATTTTTAATTTTGCTAATAATTTCTTCAATCTTATTTTCAATATCATATTGATAATCTCTTAATAATGTATGAAAAAAAGATAAAGACTTTTGTATTTCTCTTTCCATTGAATAATAACTATCTCTTAAACTATAATTTTTTTGAACAATTTGATTTAATTCATTAATTGATTGTGTGATATCTTTAACAATCCAGGGAAATTCATCAAAATTATCAAAATTAGTAATTAATTTTCTAATAATCTGTAATCCTAAATCCAATTTATGAATATCTGTTGATAAATTGGAAATCATTATAACCGAATAAGTTTCATTATTATGCATAAAAGTATGAAAATCTAACTCTCTCATACCTTGAATCATTGAATTAAAACTAATTAAAATACCCCATTTTATGTGATGATTTATCATATCAGATTGTAATTTAATAA
>VFQT010003835.1_pt1 | contig 13251 bp, 15 predicted proteins | sample 3512381 | NCBI WGS metagenome assembly VFQT01 (sample SAMN10412376, study PRJNA504923) | tailings metagenome | isolation source: Relicate 2 Philex TSF3 active mining site | place: Philippines: Tuba, Benguet | collected 2017-08-29 | reverse complement strand
CCTGATCACGACCTGTGCACCGGGTGCCCCATCCACCGTCGTGACCTGTACGCCTGGCAACCGACCTGTGATCGCCTCCGCTGCACTTGACACCGGGATCTTCGACAATTCCGAGGCACCGATCGACGACACCGTACCCGTGAGATCCTTGCGCTTGATCGAACCATATCCGATCACCACTACATCATCCAGTGCTGCAACTTCCTTCTCCAGACTTACAATTAGCTCCGAACGACCATCAGCCTTGACCGTCTCCGACTTGTATCCGGAGATCGAAAAGACCAGCGTCACCGCAGAACGTCCATCCACCTGGATCGAAAATGTTCCGGACTCATCTGTAGTCGTACCTTTTTGTACGCCACTCACCGCGACACTCACCGAAGGCAGGGCAATCCCACCTTCATCTGTGACCCGGCCCTTGATCAGGCGCGCCTGAGCATGGAGCTGTGTGCTGAACAACGACAGCACGATCGAAAAAATAAGAACTCTCATATATGTTGTATTAAAAGTTTATTCGAACATCCCGGAAAAGGTGCACATGTACATCCTAATGATATGGTGATGCCTCCCCGGAAAACTGGGGAGATAATGTATCAGATATGTCTGAACCGGCGATGAAAGGCTGGGAAGACTGAAAAATGTCTTAGTCGATTTGTGGATATGCTGTCGGTTCATATGGACACTGCTGGAAAAAACAGCATGGACAATGCTAACTTGTTTTGCGCAATCATCAGAGGAACAGATGGATTTTCTACGCAATCGTTCCCGAATATCCCCCGGAAAATCGATCACAAGTTTTTACCTATCAAATTGATTTTCAATATAAAAAAGTGAAAAATGGCCACAGTCCAACTACAATACCGGCAGATTGCATCCACTGAAAGGAGATCATATTCAACGCGATGGACATAAAATGGTGAAACATACTGGAAGCTTTCCCTATTATGTAATAGTTACGCAAAGCATGTGCGAGGGTGGGTTACCTTTTCCGGATAGATGAATTAACCTTGACAGTTCTTTTATCACCAAACAACCTAATGACCATGCAGAAAACATGCAAGATCACTTTCTCACTGCCGGCGGAAATCGTCGCAGATGCAACCTCGGGCCTGCTGCTCGGTGAATTCAACAACTGGAATAAAGAACAAGGCTTCAGTCTGAAAAGGTCTAAGGATGGTTCCATGAAAACCACGGTAGAACTGGAAGCCGGCAAATCCTACGAATATCGCTACCTGCTGGACGGAGGTCGCTGGGTAAACGACCTGAATGCCTCTGCATACGCCGAAGTAAGCAGCCTTGGAGTGCTGAACTGCGTCGTGAATGTCCCGGCAGAAGTCATCGCGGAAGCTAAGCCTGCCAAAAAAACCACGGAGAAAAAGGTAAAGGCTGAAAAAGCGGTGGCTCCCGAAAAATCCGAAGCCAAGCCGGTTGCAAAGCGAGCCACAGCAAAGAAATCTGCGAAATAACCACACACACGACTATTTTCGCGGCTAAAACGAGCGGATGAGCATCTCTGACAGACTTTTTCAGCGTCGAAATGAAATCGCAGCGGCCAACCTGAAAGCTGGTAATGACTTCCTCGCGTCAAACCGCGAAAAGCCGGGCGTAACTGAACTCCCCAGTGGACTCCAGTACGAAGTGATCCATATGGGCGACGGAACCAAACCCGGCCCCGCCAGCAAAGTGACCTGTCATTACCATGGTACGCTGATAGACGGAACCATGTTTGACAGCTCTGTAAAAAGAGGTGTACCCGCCACCTTCCCGCTCAACGCCGTGATCAAGGGGTGGACGGAAGGCCTGCAACTGATGCCCTCCGGCAGCAAATGGAGGTTCTTCATCCCGCCTTACCTCGGTTACGGCGATAGACAGGTCAGCGCACAGATCGGACCGAATGCCACCCTGGTGTTTGAGGTCGAATTGCTGTCCTTTACCAACTGATCTGCCAACGGCAGTCGGAATTCCATACGATTGTTTGCCCCCGCATGTCCAATTGATGCCTTTGTGCTAAATTGAGTACATGAATCAGAACCAGGATCGCAGAGCATTTCTCGGACTCACCGTCGGATTGCTCGGCACGGGATTGCTTTCCCATGCCATGCCGGCAAAGAAACAGAAAATGCAACTCGCGTTTTCCAGCATCGGCTGCCCCGACTGGCCGCTGGAAAAGATCGTGAAATTCGCCAGGGAAAAAGGCTATCAGGGCATCGAACTGAGAGGGCTGCTTCGCGAATTGGACCTGCCCAAATCGTCCGACTTCAATGGTCCGGAAAAGATCCGTGCGGCCCGAAAACTGGTGGAAGACAACGGACTGAAATGGGTATGCCTGGGTGCATCCGCTCCGCTGCATCATCCGGAAGGTGCAAAAAGGGACCAAAGCCTGGACGAAGGAAAACGATTCATCGATCTGGCAGAGGCACTCGGTTGTCCGTATGTCCGGGTATTCCCGAACAACCTCCCAAAAGACCAGGAGAAAGCAGCGACCCTGCAACTCATTCGTCAGGGACTGCAAACCCTCGGGGACTATGCAGCAAATACCAAGGTGTCTGTGTTGATGGAAACACACGGCGATCTGATCCAGACCGCCGACATCGCTGAGATCATGCAGGGCGTGGAACGTCCGAACGTTGGACTGGTATGGGACTTCACCAATATGTGGTCGATAACCAAAGAAGCACCGATCACGGTGTATCCGAAACTGGCTCCATACATCCGGCACGTGCACGTCAAAGACTTCAAAATGCAGGACGGAAAAATGAGATACACCCTGCTCGGACAAGGCATGGCACCTGCGTTCCAGGCACTCGACCTGCTGCAAAGGGCCGGGTACAAAGGGTTTTACAGCTTCGAATGGGAAAAACTATGGCACCCGGAACTCGAAGAACCCGATACCGCACTGGAACACTACGTGCTGATGATGCGTTCATTTGAGAACCGCTGATTCATTTTGACGAGCGTTTCCGGAAAACCAGGCAATGCTGCCAGGGAAGATTGGAGATGTTGCGCTCCAATTCGAAGCCCGAAGCCTCAAATTCCCGAACGGCCTGGGCTTCCGTCATTTTATGGATCTTTTTGATAGGTACGGATGCATCCTCACCCCTGAACTCCACCAGACAGATGCGACCTTCATCCCTGAGGATTCGCCGCATGGCCTGTGCCATCTCATACGGATGGGAAAACTCATGATAGACGTCAACCATCAGGATCAGATCGATGGATCGTTCCTTCAGCGGAATATCCTGCTCGGAACCCAGGACACAATTGATATTCCGGATGGATTCCCGCTTGACACGTTCATCCAGATGATCCACCATCTCCGGGGACACATCCACCGCATATACCCGGCCCGAACCGATCCTGCGGGCGATCCTTACTGAATGGTATCCGCTCCCGGCTCCAATGTCCGCGACCTGCATCCCCTCTTTCAAGCCCAGATTTCGCAAGAGCAGATCGGTGTCTTCCTCCTCCTGTCGCTCGGCACGCTCCAGCCAGGGAATACCATAATGGCTCATCACATGAGCGATCTGACGACCCATGTACCATTTGTCAATGCCATTCGGATCGCCCGACGCCGTCCGATACTTCGGCTGCGCAACACTTTGAAAATGAATAAATAACAGCAACAATAAACAGGAAGATCTGATAAGAGCCATGTTGTTCCTTTGTATTACTTGGCGTCCTGGCGGTCAACGCCTCGGACTTTGGAGATACTTCGCATACATCACCGACTCCATCGTCTTGCCCGTCAACTTGCTCTCCGCCCAGGAAATGATGTCCAGGTATGCAAAGGAGCGGGTCTCAAACCTGCTCTTCTCCAGGTGATGGATCTGATCGTGGAACTTCTGCAGCCGATCACGGATCTCCCGGGGAGGATAACCGAAACTATGCTGCACGAAATCCAGGGTGGCCTTCTCCACCTCTGTCAACTTCTTCATCTTCTTGAAAAACCGATAGGCCGACTTACTGAGGGAATCCAGGATATCATAATTGCCCAGTTCGTAATGACTCAGCAGATGCACGAGGCGGGCATAACACTGCAGATCGATGCGCAGATCTCCGGGACCATTGATGATCCCCATCGTGTAATCTATGGCTTTTCCAAAATCCCGGTTGCCGAAATACAACGATGCGATCTTGTAATTGAACAACATGATCCGGTGCGAGTCCACAAACAACGAATGGTCCGCCAGACTGTGCTCAATGTCCGGAACAAGTTTCACGCCCTTGGAGAAGGTCCCCTTCATCAGGTGACTGTTGATCTTGGCACTGTTGATGTAGATCCATGTATGGATCCGGAAATTATCATGCCTGAGGATGGCTTCATTCTCGGCAAAACGTTCGAACTCAGCCAGCGCATGGTCGAAACCCCTGAAATCCCTCAGCGCGAAATGCGCATTGATCAGACTATGCACCCCCTTGACATAGTGACCCGTTTCAATGGATATCATACGAGGATCACGGACATACAGATCCACCCATTTGCGGGCATAACGATAGTTCATCAGGAAATCCTGACGAATAAAAGCAAACCAGCAGAAACTCTGATATAAATACAATTGCTCGTAAAAGCCGGACACCTTCGACAGGTCAGCAGGAAGATTGTTCCTGAAATACGTATTCAATTCATTTTCTTCCGCCTCATCACGCGTATGCCCGTAAATAACATACCACCGGTACAGCAACAACGCCAGGCTGGAAAGTTTCGTGACCCTCTCTATATGCTGGCTGACCTCCATGGCCTCCTGCGCCAGTTCCTGGGTCTTCTGCGCCGAACTGCGCGTGATATGCAGGGTCTCGATCTTCTTCTCCAAAGAGATCAGCTGAACCAGCGTATTGAACTTCTGATTGGTGCGCGCCAGTTCCTTGGCACGCTCCAGGATCTTCAGGCTTTGTATCTTCAAACCCTTATTGTACAGGATCCGTGCATTGTCCAGGTGCTCACTGAGCTGCAGATCAATATTTTCCTTTGATTTGAGGAGACGAAGACTGGCCAGTAACTGCTTGTACAGATGCGTCTTCAAATTGGCCAGCTTAGACTTATTCAACGTCTTCATCTTCCTGAAAATGGCCTTTTCATCATAATTGTCCAACGCATCCAGGGCGTCAAACAACTGAACCACCTTCAGATCCTCATTGTCGGAACTGCGTTTGATGTAGATCTTGAAATGTCGCTTCTCCGCCTTCTCCATCGACTTCACCAGCTGGAAAAGCGCATCCGAGAATGGTGTTGACATCATTTCGATTTTTAGTGGAAATGCCCGGATATCAGGCATTTCGGGAGAATGTGCCCCTTGTTGACATCAGAAAGAACGAATGAAGATCATCCGCCGCAAGTCTGAGTGATGAATAACTTTGTGTCGTTGAGCTGAATGAAGGAACCCTGATCATTTCCTCAACCCGCAACCAAAGAACACATCACCTCTTTTCATATGGCAAGCAATCGTTAACGGTCGGCTGTTTCAACAGCTGACCCTTTTTTTTGCCAACCATCGACATAAAATTACAAAATCACCTACAGTCCGCAGCCCGGTCTGTCTTTTTTGTTATCGTTCCGAATATGACCGTCCTTCCAAAATTGACAGTGCCGACACGAGGTCGGCACTGTGGATCGGTAAGATCGGAAAGGATGTCAACGATCATTTGATCCTGCGACGGTCCATACGAATGGTGCCAACCACCGACTCACGCTCGGAACGCGCCACTTCGACCACCAGTTCCTGGTTTCCGATCTCCTCACGAAGAAAACAATACTTCCGGCTGATGTTTTCCCCTTCAAGTACTTCCTCGTGGAGGATCATACCGTCAGTATCCCGGATGGTGACGGCCAGTCTGACCTTTCCAGGATTCTTGATATCCAGCTTGTAAACAGGCTGATTATTCAAATAACCGACAAACTCAAGAACAGGTTGAGGATTACGGTCTGTTGCAAATGCTGTGTTGAAGATGGTCATCAGCATAAAGATGACGGATGCACACACTGATCTGATGTTCATGGTTTTCATGACTTTGATTTGTTTTTAGATGATGATGGAATATCAGGCAAGCAGGGACGCCGACATATGGCATACATGATCGTCGGAGCTCGAGCCTTTGAGTGGATGGGCCTGTCGGCCGTATCGATGATACAAATGTAAACAGACAATTTCCAGACAGGAAACGATATTTTACATTGCTATTTGACGCTCAATGATGAGAGAGATCAGCTGAAATCCTTGACAGTATTGGTTTTTATATATTTTCATTCATGATGGTCAAGGATCTCTGCATTCAGAATAATAAGAATATCAAGTCATTGCTTGTACTACGGTTATACTTGACCGTTAGTTTTTTTGTGCAATGGTTCAAAATGATATACCTTCTACGGATCACCATCGGTGAGTGTATCTTTTCACACTTTTCGTCTCAACGAATCTTTTTGAAAGATCACTGAGCCTTTGGCTTCCGCATCTGTTGCCGGTGATCCCATGGCGCCACAGGCGAGGGATCAGACCACAGACCCCTGCGCGCAGCCCTCGCCTCGTATTCCAGTCTGGAAAGTGTCTCATCTTTCGAATACTTTAAATAATGCCACGCCATGCCCTCAGAGATCATCAAAGCATTCACATCTCGCTCATTCCGGTCATAAATACGTCCGATCCATCGGCCGTATCGGTCTTTACTCAATAACTCCACCCGTAAAGGAGCTTCGGTACATAACTGACCCAGCATGTCTTTCGATCTGCGATAAAATGGCTGACCGCGTTCCGGGGCATCAATGGCGTCAAGACGGATCTTGTAGGTGACCCCATCCGCCAGGCCTTCGAAGGTATCCCCGTCAATGATGCGGACCGCCTGCATGCGGACACCCGGAAGTTCCTGTTCATACAGGAAACGACAGGATGCAAACAAAGTAAAGACGAGCAATGTTATTGCTGCAACTGATCTGGTCATCACCCAATGTACATCCTTTCCGAATGGAAACGGTGGATACAAACTGCCGGTTTATGACCTGGATCATGCTTCAAAAAATCAGAAATTCTATTTTTGCAGCTGAAACAGACGAGGTATGGCACTTGACATCAATGATCCTATCCCCATCGTAGATGGATCGACCATCACACGGGAAGCCTTCCAACGGGATTACTACATACCACAGAAACCTGTGGTGCTCAGGGGCTTGTGGAAAAAATACCCCGCATATGAAAAATGGACCATGGACTTCTTCAGACAATCCATGGGCGATATTGAAGTGGGACTTTACGGAAACCGAAAGGAAGACATCTCCAAGACCCTGCAGGAACCCAATGCGGTCATGAGGTTCGATGAATACCTCAATCTGATCGAACATCAACCCACCGACCTCAGACTCTTCCTGTTTCCGGTTTTCAAACACAAGCCCGAACTGCTCAAGGACTTCGCCTATCCGGACATCGCCAGCCGATGGATCAGAATGCCCTTCATGTTCTTCGGACCTGCAAAATCAGTCGTGCGCATGCACCAGGACATTGACATGAGCAATGTATTTCTGACCCAGTTCCATGGACTCAAGCGCGTTGTTTTATTCCCGCCGGACCAGTCTGACCTGTTGTACAGACTCCCTTTCAACGTACACTCCATCGCCGATATCGATCACCCCGACTACGACCAGTTCCCCGGGTTGAAATACGCCAGAGGAATGAGCACCCTGATCGAACATGGCGACACCATATTCATGCCCAGCGGCTACTGGCACCACATCGAATATGTAACAGGGGGCTTCGGTCTGGCCCTGCGGACCATGGCCAATACGATCCCAACCCTCTCCAAGGGAATCTGGCATCTCTCCGCACTCCGCATCACCGATAACATCATGCGGAAGATCAACGACAAGAAATGGTTCGAATACAAACGCAACCTGGCCATGCAGAAGGCTGAGAAAGCCATGGAAAAATTCACCTGATTTCCATGCCGGCATGATCCTGAGGCCGAAACATGACGTACCTTGTAAATGATTCGGTTTCAGTATTCCCGCCATGAACAAACCACGAACCCTTGCCATCCTTAACCTCCTGGGAGGTGCCGCCGTATTGACCGTGAACACGCTGGCCAATACCTTGCCCATCAATGGACTGAACACCGGGGAAGTGTCCCGCTTCTATCCCAATCTCTTTGTACCGGCAGGTTTCACCTTCTCCATCTGGTCTGTGATCTACCTGTTGATGCTGGGTTTCATGGCCCTGTCCGTCAAATGGATGTGGAATGCGCCAAGCCTCAGACCCGGTCTGCTGGCCACCGGGATATCACCGCTCTTTCTCGTTACCTGCGTATTGAATAGTGCCTGGATCCTTGTATGGCACCACCTTTTTGTCGGATTGTCCGTACTGATCATGCTGGCCTTTCTCGCCACATTGATCATCACCTACCTCAGACTCCAAAAGCATAGAAAAAGCGTAACCGGCTACCGGAAAGTATTCCTGTATCACTTCTTCGTAGTCTATCTGGGCTGGATCTCTGTGGCCACGATCGCCAACATCACCGCCTGGCTCGTCAGTATGAAGTGGTCAGGTTTCGGACTCGATCCGGCCTACTGGAGCCTGACCCTCATCGCCATCGCGATTGTGCTGGCCACCATTTTCGTTTCTGTCAAACGCGACCATGCTTACGGATGGGTCATCGCCTGGGCCCTGTTCGGAATTTACGCCGCCCAAGCCGCGACCACACCCTCCATCGGATCCCTTGCACTCGGTGGCGTGATCCTCATCCTCCTCAGCTCTGCGGTAAACCTGGTCCTGGACAAAGTGAAAAGATGAACCAGGTGAATCCCGATATGCATTCAAAGCAATAAGATCATCATGACAAACCTGAAAAGCAGCCTTAAATGGCTGATGACATGCGCATTGGGAATGAACCTGATCGGATGTACGCCGACAAAGAATGAACCGGGTTTCGTGACCGTTGCCGGTACGCGATTCATGCGCGACGGCAAACCATACCAATACATGGGTGCCAATTACTGGCAGGGAATGAACCTGGGTGCGCCCGGAGCCCTGGGCGACAGACCCCGGCTGCTGAAGGAACTTGATATGATGGATTCCCTCGGCATCCGAAATCTGCGCATCCTGGCCATCAGTGAAGGACCCGACGGAAGCATGCTCCGGATCGCACCCGCCCTTCAACAAGAGCCCGGGAAACTTCGCGAGGAACTACTCGAAGGCCTCGATTTCCTGCTGGATGAAATGCGGAAGCGCGATATGACCGCCGTGCTGGTATTGAACAACTTCTGGCCCTGGTCCGGCGGCATGGCACAATACCGCCTCTGGAACGGAGCCGACAGCATCCCCTATCCGCCCCCGCACGGCAAAGGGACATGGGACAGCTATCAGCAATACACGGCCGCATTCTACTCAGACACACCGGCCATGAGGCAGTATGAAAAGGCCGTGAAAACCCTGATCTCCAGAAAGAACTCCATCTCCGGCCGCCTCTACACCGAAGATCCCACGATCATGTCCTGGCAACTTTGTAACGAACCGCGCGGGATGAACAACACAGAAGCCATGCACCGATGGGTGGATGAAACCGCGGCGATGATCCGTAAACTGGCCCCGAAACAACTCATCTCCACCGGAGCCGAGGGATACACAACCGCCCCTGAAATCACCGGAACAGACTTCATCCGGATGCACGACGGACCGAACATCGATTACGGAACCGCCCACATCTGGATACAGAACTGGCAGATGTACGATCCGGCGAAACATGACAGCACCTACCCGGCTGCCCGAAAATTCATGGTCGAATACCTGGCCCGCCATGCCGCTGATGCCCGTAAACTCAACAAACCCTGGGTACTCGAAGAATTTGGGATCATGAAAGACGACGGATCCTTCGACCCGACGGCTTCCAACACACACCGCGACGAATACTATGGCGCTGTATTCCATGAAATATGGAACCTTGCCAAGGACGGACAGGCGTCCGGCGTGAACTTCTGGGCCTTCGCCGGCTTGGGCCGACCGGTGAAACCCGGAGATATGTGGAAGATCGGTGATCCCCTCACCGGAGATCCGCCCCATGAACCGCAAGGCTGGTACTCCGTCTACGATTCTGACACCTCCACACACCGGATCATCTCGGATTACGCCAAAAAAATGAATGACATCACAGCCGGCCATCAGTGATCAGCCGCGATTGGGTACCGCGGGTTTACGAATTCGGAAAAAAATCAAAGCGCCGGGGGATTTTAACGTCCGTTAAGTCAGCCGGTGTTCCCGCAAGGTCGGGTTCTCGTTAATTTTGCAATGTAAACGCAAAAAAATCGACACACCATGGTGAAGCCAGGCAACCTTGTGATCAGCATCTATACCGAGATGACCCCGAACCCGGAAACCATGAAGTTCGTGGCCAATAAACTCCTGTATCCCGGAAAGACCATCGACTTCCCGGAACCAGAAACCGCCGGCCCTTCCCCCCTGGCAGGTGAATTATTCGCTTTCCCCTTTGTGAAGAGCGTCTTCATCGCCAGCAATTTCGTCACGATCACCAAAACCCCGGAAACAGACTGGGATGATGTGAAACCCTCCATCCGACAGTTCCTTAAGGAATACCTAGAAGAAGGAAAGGTCGTCATCCATGAAGATCAGGTCGTACAGAAAGATCAGCCGGCCTCCAATATCGTTCTGTCAGAAGACGGAGACGTGGTCAAACGCATCAAAGAATTGCTGGAGAACTACGTGAAACCTGCCGTAGAAACGGACGGTGGCGCCATCCAGTTCAAGAAATTCGAAGATGGCGTAGTCACCCTCATGCTTCAGGGCAGTTGCAGCGGATGCCCCTCGTCCATGATCACCCTGAAGTCAGGCATCGAAGGCATGATGAAACGAATGATACCTGAAGTGACCGAAGTGGTTGCTGAGGCAGAATGATCTGCATTGAAACCCCACCGCCAAACGCAGGGTGTCCGAAAGGTCATCCTGCGTTTTGGTTTTAAAGGATCATTCTGTTCCTTTTTCAACCCGACCCCGGAATCCCTGCATGGAGGCATGGATGCCAAACCACTTGCCGATCAAGGCATCGAACCATCGCTGGGGAAGAATGCCCCGGAAAAAAGGCATGGCAAAAACGATCCAGGGCATCCGACTGAAGATCCGGTTGCGCTCCACATCATCCAGGATCTTCCTGGCAGCCCGCTCCGGCCGAACAATGGGGACGATCGGCGAACGAACCCCTTCAAACATACCCGTGCTTATATAAAAGGGAGTCACCGTCGTGACATGAAGATCACCACCGCGCGCCTCCAATTCAAGTCGTACACTTTCACTCCACCCGATCACCGCCCATTTACTGGCTACATAGACCGACATACGCGGGTTGGATGCCATGCCCGCCGCTGAAGCGATGTTGACGAGATGACCCCGACCGGCTTCCAGCATCGCAGGCAAGAAAGCCAGGGTGATATGCATCATGGCCTGGGCGTTGACCTGCATGGTTCGGTCGATCTCGGCATGCGAATGCGCCTCGAACAACTTTCCGGTGACGATTCCGGCATTGTTCACCAGGATATCAACCGGTCCGAGCCTGTCCGTAATGGCATTCGCCGCCTTTATTACCTCGTCCGTTTGGGTAATATCGATCGCTTTGACGATGACCTGATGCCCTTCAGCAACCCAGGATCTGACAGCATCCGATATAGGCGTCGGATCCTTGTCCCAGATGATCACCCGACGCGCACCGCGACGCAGACAATCCTCCGCCATCAGCCTGCCGATACCTGAAGCACCTCCCGTAATCAGGACCTGCGCACCGCGAATATTGCTCATGGCTGATTTCTTTTAGGCAAAGTAAAATTATCTGTGGATTTTTACACCGATGGAAGGTTTTCTGCAACAGTTCCTTGAAGGCATCGTTCACACCACTACCCTCGAGTATCTGGCTGTTTTCGCAGGGATCGCCAGCGTCTGGCTGTCGAAAAAAGAACACATCCTCGTCTATCCCGTTGGGCTCATCAATACCGTCATCTATGTCTGGCTTAGCCTGGAGGCACACCTGCTGGGAGAAGCGAGCGTAAACCTCTATTATACCATCGTCAGCATCTACGGATGGATCGTTTGGTCAAAGAAAGACGCGCAGCAACAACATATCCTTCGCGTTCGTTATTCGACACGTAAGGAGTGGATGTTCCAGTTGATCTTTTTCCTGTCATGTTACTTCCTGCTTTGGATGGCTTTGCGGGCACTCAAGGAAAACTTCGCCCCGGGTGCGATCCCCTGGGCAGACGCATTCGCATCGGCAACCGCCTACACGGGGATGTGGCTCATGACCCGAAAAAAAGTGGAAAGCTGGATATGGTGGATGCTCACAAACATCGCATCCATTCCACTTTTTTATAGCAAGGGCTTTGTGTTTACCAGTGTATATTATGTCGTACTCCTGTTCATCGCCTGGTTTGGATGGATGGAATGGAGGAAAAAGGCAGCATCTGAAGGATAATGAAAATGGATCTGATCAGGATTGTGGTTATCGGACCGGAATCGACAGGAAAGAGTTCGCTTTGTGGAGCACTGGCAACACACTTCGACACCGTTTGGTGTCCGGAATACGCCCGTGAGTACCTCACTCAACACGGGAAAGACTATACCTTCGAACAACTCGATGAAATTGCCCGCGGCCAGCTCGGACTGGAGGATCGATTTTCCGAACTGGCCACCCGCCAATGGTCCGAAAAACCAGAACCGATCACCCCAAAACCCATGCTCTTCGTAGATACAGATATGTATGTGATGAAGGTCTGGTGCGAATTCGTGTTCGGAAAATGTCACCCCTGGATCCTCGAAGAGATCAAAAAAAGGAAATACGACCTCTACCTGCTTTGTAATACGGATCTCCCCTGGCAAAAGGATCACCTCAGGGAATATCCTGACCTGGAAACCAGGGAAACACTCCTCGGGATCTATCGTAATTTACTAAAGCATCAGTCTGTACCCTGGGAGGAAGTTTCCGGAAGCGGACAAGACAGGATAGATGCAGCCATACATGCCGTGGAAAAACACGTATTGACCAAACGTTGATGCTATGGATAGATCCAGTGTGCAGTCTTCGAATTTCGGACATCGAACCAAGATTGGTTTTTATCTGCTCTGGCTCCTGATCAGCCTGTTGCATGCAGGTAATGCGGGACTATTTGATGATGAAGCCTACTACTGGATGTATGCGCAATATCCTTCCATGGGGTATTTCGATCATCCGCCCATGATCGGCGTACTGATCAAATATGGATATGCAATGTTCCACAAC
>VFQT010003834.1_pt1 | contig 13255 bp, 1 predicted proteins | sample 3512381 | NCBI WGS metagenome assembly VFQT01 (sample SAMN10412376, study PRJNA504923) | tailings metagenome | isolation source: Relicate 2 Philex TSF3 active mining site | place: Philippines: Tuba, Benguet | collected 2017-08-29 | reverse complement strand
CCAGTTGCTCCTGCGCCGGTTGCTTCAAAGACTGTCCCTCCAGTTGCTCCTGCGCCGGTTGCTTCTAAGACTGTCCCGCCAGTTGCTCCTGCGCCGGTTGCTTCAAATACTGTCGAGCCAGTTGCTCCTGCGCCGGTTGCTTCAAAAACGGTAGAGCCGGTTGCTCCTGCGCCATCACAAACTCCTATTAGAACAACTCAAAATGATAAGACTTCAATAAAAGTTCGAGAACTTATTAAAGATATGAAAGAAACACATCGACTTTCAACGAATAAGATAAAGTCATTAAAGGCAAATGTATTAAAATTGATTAATAATGAACATAAGAAACTTGAAAATGAGTTATCAGATTCAAGAAAAGTTATTTTATTAACTGACGAAGATGTTAAAAAAATAAAATCAACATATGAAAATAAGATTAATGATTATCGTGTATTAAATCAAACAATTACACAATTAGAAAAAAAGATGAAACAACATTATGACCAGATGGAGTCAGATTCAAAATATTTACTCCTTCTTGAAAAAATTAAACCATCATTTTTAGGAACACTTCAATCTTTTGGTAAAATTGCTCTTGATGTTAAAAATACAATTGTAAATAATATTGTCGAAGGTGGAGATAAAGAATATATGCTCCGTGTATTGTATGAAATGACTGAACCAGCTAAGAATTCAACAAGTGTTCTTTCAAATGAATTTATTAAACATTATGAAAAATACAAGAGACGTGTAGGAGTTGATAAAGATATTTATGAAAAAGAATATAAAGAGCTTTTAGTTTTTAAAGAGAAATATAGAAGTGAGAGGAAATTGAAGAATCTTTTATTGAAAGATTATAAAAACGCATTAACAATCCTTAATAGATTACGAATGACTTATACTCTTGATGAAGAAGATATTCGCGAATTTGAGAAGTTGAGCATTTTTATCAAAAATATTTTTGATTATAAAAAGTGCTAAAAAATAAATATTTATAAATTAAAAACTTATTTTTAATTTAATAAATTAAATTTCTTGCTTAATTATTGGTATTAGTTTTGATATTTTATGATGAATTAGTTAAATATCGAACCATATTACTTTTTACGAATAATTTTTTTTTTGATTTTTATTTTCTAAATTTAATTAAATATGGACAGAATATTTATAAATTTTTTTCAAAATAATAATAATAGAAATCAAAATCAATCTGAAAATAGAAATATTAGGACAGTTCGAGAAATAGCTGGTCCAACTGGACCTACTGGAAACCGTGGTTATACTGGACCAACTGGGCCTATTGGAAAAACGGGACCGCGTGGTCCCCCAGGAACATATTTTGGAGATACTGGTCCAACTGGGCCAAAAGGAAACACTGGTTTAATTGGAGGAACTGGCGCAACTGGTCCTCAGGGATTTAAGGGTCCAAATGGTCCGACTGGGGCCACTGGTCCCCAAGGGCCGACCGGTCCCCAAGGAGGAACCGGCGCAACTGGCGCAACTGGAAAAATTGGAATGATTGGGACTACTGGGCTCCAAGGAAATACTGGTCCTATTGGTAAGAATGGACAGACTGGTATTAGAGGTTCGATTGGTTCAATGGGTTCGACGGGAGATATTGGAGCAACTGGTCGTCGTGGAGAAGTTGGTGCGACTGGAATAACTGGGCCTACAGGGGCGACTGGTAGAGATGGTCCAACTGGCGCGAATGGAATAACTGGGGCTACTGGGCCTACCGGCGCAACTGGGCCAGTTGGTAGAACTGGTTTCGGACTTACTGGGCATACTGGTTCATTTGGACCAGATGGAAATTTTGGGCCAACTGGTATAACTGGGAGAAGTGGTAGTCGAGGCGCAACTGGCGCAACTGGTTCTACTGGCGCAACTGGGGCTATTGGAGCTACCGGTTCAGGAATTGTAGGATATGTAGGAAGAACTGGACCTATTGGAGCAACTGGCGCTACTGGTAATTTTGGTTATGGTGTAATCGGAAATACGGGTATTATTGGAGAAACGGGGCCTACTGGTAGCTATGGTGGGGGTGCGACTGGACCAACTGGAAAAGCTGGTCCGACTGGTGTAATAGGCGTGTCTGGTATATTTGGACCTACTGGAAAAACGGGAATCACTGGGACTACTGGACCTACTGGAAGTGGGGGTAATTACGGAATAACTGGGAGATATGGAGCAAGTGGGCCCACTGGATGGACGGGGGCAACTGGTGCGAAAGGAGCTGGAATAACTGGGCATAGTGGGCCAACTGGCCAATCCGGCTCAACTGGGCCACGTGGAAATACTGGACCATTTGGATATAGAGGAACAACTGGCGCAACTGGACCAACTGGATTAATTGGAGCTACTGGTATATATGGCCCTACTGGAAAAATGGGACCAACTGGTCCAACTGGATTTGTAGGAACAACTGGGCGACGGGGACAAAGTGTTATTGGGAATACAGGTCCGAATGGGTCATCTGGGCCTACCGGAAAAAATGGTCCAAAAGGAGAGACTGGGCTTATCGGCGCAATTGGTGTTAGTGGTCCGACCGGTCTAATTGGAAAAACAGGATATCGCGGTGTTGGAATAACTGGGGTGTCTGGGCCTACGGGGCCTACCGGACCAACCGGAGTTATTGGTAAAATTGGAGCAACTGGGCCAGACGGACCGAGTGGCCCTAATGGAGAAACGGGAGCTACTGGCGCTACTGGAATTATTGGGGAAACAGGGACAACTGGAAAAAGGGGTCCAACTGGACCTACGGGGCCTACCGGCGCGACTGGTAATGAGGGTCCAACTGGGCGAAATGGAAGGACTGGTGCGGATGGTTATTATGGTAAGAGGGGGATAAGTGGTCCAACTGGGGCTACTGGAAGAGATGGTTATATTGGTTGGAGGGGAAGATATGGAGATACTGGATTAAATGGAAGGACTGGATTTATTGGACCGACAGGTGTTCAGGGTTATTTATTTAAAACGGTTTCATCAAACACAATTACATTATCTCTATCTTTACTAAATACAACGCAAAATTATACGATTGGACCAAATTTATCTTATACTGCTGGTCAGGATATTGTATTCGCGGTAGATGCTGTAAATTATTTAAGAGGAGATATTATTTCTTATAATATTGGAACTGGTGGAATTTCTATAATTGTATTGGATGTTTCAGGAACGATTACGGCATCTTTATGGGAAGTGAATACGGATGGAGCGATTGGGATACAGGGTTCAACCGGATTTTTTGGTCCGACTGGAATTATTGGAGCGACTGGACCAACCGGACCTACTGGGACTACTGGATTGATTGGGCCAACTGGGCAACAAGGAAATGTTGGACTGATTGGACATACTGGTTTTGAAGGTTCGACTGGTCTTACTGGTGTTATTGGTAGTAGCGGAACGATTGGCGCAACTGGTGCGATTGGATATACTGGATTAGTTGGAATAACTGGTGTGTTTGGAATTACTGGTCAAATTGGACCGACTGGTATAATTGGAGCGACTGGTTTAGTTGGAAATACTGGTTCGACTGGACCTATGGGGCCTACCGGACGAATTGGAGAAACTGGAAGTGTTGGTTCAACTGGACCTACGGGGCCTACTGGCGCAACTGGAACTACCGGAACAACCGGCCCAACTGGGCTTACGGGAGATACGGGTTCAATTGGAGAAATTGGTAATACTGGAAACATTGGTCATACAGGAGAAATTGGAAAATCTGGAATAGAAGGAAACACAGGGGCTACTGGGAAGAATGGACATACTGGACCAGAAGGAAATACTGGAAATATTGGAATAACTGGTATAAATGGAGGAGTTGGTTCAACTGGAATGACTGGGGCTACTGGGCAAACAGGACCTACTGGGCCTACCGGACCTACCGGCCCTACCGGACCTATTGGAAATACTGGGCTTGCTGGACCTACTGGGCCTACCGGACCAACCGGACCAACCGGCGCAACTGGACCTACCGGCGCGACTGGGCCAACCGGCGCGACGGGGCCTACGGGGCCAACCGGACCAACCGGCGCAACTGGACCTACCGGCGCAACCGGACCGACTGGACCTACGGGACATACGGGACCTACCGGCGCAACTGGACCAACTGGGCCAACCGGCGCGACGGGGCCTACCGGACCAACCGGCCCTACTGGACCAACCGGCGCAACTGGGCCAACTGGGCCAACCGGCGCAACTGGACCTACCGGCGCAACTGGACCTACCGGCGCGACTGGAATTAATGGTCATACTGGGCCTACCGGACCCACTGGGCCTACTGGACCTACCGGCGCGACTGGACCTACCGGACCTACTGGACCTACAGGACCTACTGGACTTACTGGTGGGACTGGACCAACGGGACCAACTGGATTAATTGGAATGACGGGACCTACTGGACCAACTGGATATACAGGGCCAACTGGGCCAACTGGACCTACTGGGCCTACTGGTATGACTGGGCCTACTGGTACAACTGGTGCGTTTGGAATGACTGGGCCTACTGGGCCTACCGGCGCAACTGGACCTACTGGCGCAACTGGACCAACTGGGCCTACCGGCCCTACGGGGCCTACCGGCGCAACTGGACCTACTGGAACTACTGGGCCTACCGGCGCAACTGGGCCTACTGGACCAACTGGAATGACGGGACCAACGGGACCTACTGGACCAACGGGGCCTACTGGACCTACGGGGCCTACTGGGCCTACGGGTCCTACGGGGCCTACCGGACCTACCGGACCTACTGGCGCGACTGGTGCGACTGGTGCGACTGGGACTACCGGTATGACGGGACCCACCGGCGCAACTGGACCTACCGGCCCGACTGGACCTACCGGCGCGACTGGACCAACTGGACCTACCGGCCAGACTGGACCAACTGGGCCTACCGGCGCGACTGGACCAACTGGTATGACTGGGCCAACTGGACCAACTGGGCCTACCGGCGCGACTGGACCAACTGGCGCGACTGGACCTACCGGAATGACGGGACCTACCGGAATGACGGGACCAACTGGGACTACCGGCCCGACTGGACCTACCGGCGCGACTGGACCAACTGGACCTACCGGCCCGACTGGGCCTACCGGCCCGACTGGACCTACCGGCGCAACTGGACCTACCGGCGCGACTGGGCCTACTGGACCAACTGGCGCAACTGGACCTACCGGACCAACTGGGCCTACCGGCGCGACTGGACCTACGGGACCTACTGGGCCTACTGGGCCTACTGGGCCTACTGGGCCTACTGGAATGACGGGACCTACCGGCGCAACTGGACCAACTGGGCCTACCGGCCAGACTGGACCAACGGGACATACCGGCCCGACTGGACCAACTGGACCTACCGGCCCGACTGGACCAACTGGGCCTACTGGTATGACTGGACCAACTGGTATGACTGGGCCAACTGGACAAAATGGTATTAATGGTCATACTGGTCCTACTGGACCTACTGGCGCGACTGGGACTACTGGGCCAACTGGCGCGACTGGACCGACTGGCGCAACTGGGACTACTGGACCTACCGGACCGACCGGAATGACGGGACCTACGGGGCCTACTGGAATTGATGGAAATCAAGGACATACTGGACCAACTGGAATGACAGGGGCTACTGGACCTACTGGGCCTACTGGTATGACCGGACCTACTGGGCCAACTGGACAGATTGGCTCAACTGGACCAACTGGTATGACTGGGCCAACTGGCGAGACTGGGCCAACTGGTCCTACTGGGCCTACTGGCGCTACTGGACCGACTGGCTCGATGGGGCCTACCGGCCCGACGGGGCCTACCGGAATAATTGGACCTACTGGAATGACTGGACCTACCGGAATAATTGGACCGACTGGGATGACGGGGCCAACTGGACCTACTGGGGCAATTGGTTCAATCGGTGCAACCGGTATTGGAAGTATGGGTCCAACTGGTTCTTCATCGAATAATTTAGTATTTGATTTTAGTCAAGATTATTCAATAACTACATTACAGAAAACACCAGTTATTTATCCAGTAAATACAAGGATATCTTCATCGAATATTATTGCTCAATTAGATAGTAGCCTCAATTCTGAACAGGTATATACATTCGGTAATAGTATTCCGAATAGATGGGTTGCTGTTGGAGGAGGAATAAATACATTAGCATATTCTGATAATGGAATAACATGGATTGGACTTGGAACAACTATTATTTCTAATACTGGGTACGGAGTTTCTTGGAATGGAACCATGTGGGTTGCTGTTGGCTGGGGAACAAATACAATCTCATATTCATATAATGGACTTAATTGGACTGGAATTGGAAATACTATTTTTTCTTCATGGGGAGAGGACGTTTATTGGAATGGAACTATGTGGATTGCAGTTGGTTCTGGTTCAAATACGATCGCATATTCTTATAATGGAATTAATTGGATAGGTCTTGGAACTTCTATTTTTAGTAATGGAATCTCAATTGCTTGGAGCGGAAGTATGTGGGTTGCAGTTGGTTCTGGTTCAAATACAATTGCGTATTCTTATAATGGTCTTACATGGACTGGATTAGGATCAACTATTTTTACAATATCTGGAGGTGGAATTGCTTGGAATGGAATAATGTGGGTTGCTGGGGGATACGATACGAATACGTTAGCATATTCTTATAATGGAATAAGTTGGATAGGTATTGGAAAAACGATTTTCACAGTTTGGGGATTTGAAATTGCTTGGAATGGGACGATATGGGTTGCAGGAGGAAGAGGAACAAATACAATTGCTTATTCATATAATGGAATTAATTGGACTGGAATTGGACAAACAATTTTTTCAAATAGTTGTTATAGTCCTTGTTGGAATGGAACTATGTGGGTTGCCGTTGGGGATGGAACAAATACAATTGCTTATTCATATAATGGAATTAATTGGATTGGGTTAGGAACAAGTATATTTTCTGGAAGAGCGGATGGAATTGCTTTTAATAACGCGCGCCCGAACACGCTTACATTCCCGCGCCGAATGACAATTGCTGTTGGACTTGGAACAAATACAATCGCATATTCATATGATGATGGATTGACATGGACCGGTCTTGGAACTACAATTTTTACTTCTGTTGGTAATAATTGTTTTTGGAATGGAACGATGTGGGTTGCTGTTGGTTCTGGAACAAATTCAATTGCATATTCATATAATGGAATCAATTGGACTGGATTAGGAACTAATATTTTTAATTCAGGAATTGATATAACTTGTAATGGAAATATGTGGATTTCTGTTGGAATTGGAACAAATACGTTAGCATATTCATATAATGGTATTGTTTGGACTGGACTTGGAAATACTATTTTTTCTTCTGGTGGATATGCGATTGATTGGAATGGGACAATGTGGGTAGCATGTGGTCAAGGAACAAATACATTAGCATATTCATATAATGGAATTAATTGGACTGGTATTGGACAAACTGTTTTTGATAATTCTTCATTGGGAATTGCTTGGAATGGAACGATGTGGATTGCGGTTGGACAAGGTAATACTATTTTTTCATCAAATAATTTTGCCTATTCATATAATGGAATTAATTGGACTGGATTAGGAAATATTATATTTGTTGCTACACGTAATGTTTCTTGGAACGGAACAATGTGGGTTGCTGGTGGAACAGGTAATGGAAATTCAATCGCATATTCATATAATGGACTTAACTGGACTGGATTGGGAATTACTATTTTTACTGATACGATGTTCGGCATTACTTGGAATGGAACATATTGGATAGCAGGTGGTTCTGGAAATAACAACAAATTAGCTTATTCATCAAATGGAATTAATTGGACTGGATTAGGGACAACTATATTTTCTGTTTATTGTTATGGTCTTTCCTCAAACTACAACTCTCCGGCGACTGTATATATTCAACAACCAACAATCGGACTCGGACAAGGAATAAATACACTTGCTTATACGACTGATGGAATTTTATGGACTGGATTGGGGACTAATATTTTTTCTACAAGAGGTAATAATTATAGTTGGAATGGGTCAATGTATGTCGCAGTTGGTCAAGGAATAAATACACTCGCATATTCATATGATGGATTGACATGGACTGGTCTTGGAATAATTATTTTTAGCGCAACTGGAAATGGTGTAGCATGGAATGGAACAATGTGGATAGCTGTTGGTTCTGGAACAAATACGATTGCTTATTCTTATAATGGAATTAATTGGACAGGTATTGGACAAACTATTTTTTCAACACGAGGTAATAATTGCACTTGGAATGGGACTCAATGGGTAGCAGTTGGACAAGGAATAAATACGATTGCTCACTCAATAAATGGAATATCTTGGACAGGTCTTGGAACAAACACAACATTTTTTTCGTTAGCTGGGTATGATATTTCTTTTAATGGGAGACAATTTGTTGCTGTTGGATTTGGAACAAACACAATTGCTTATTCAAATGATGGTCTAACATGGACAGGAATCGGAGCAACTATTTTTACTTCTACTGGTAATGCGATTTCTTGGAATAATGAGCGTTGGGTAGCAGTTGGTGTTGGAGGCCCCCCAATTGCACATTCAACTGATGGAATAACATGGACAAGTATTTCTACAAGCGCAAGCATTTTTAATACTGGTGGAAATGATGTTTGCTGGGACGGACGACGCTGGATAGCAGTTGGAGAAGGGACTACAAATCGTGTAGCAACATCTTATGATGGAATAACATGGTATGGAGTAGCAACAAGCACAAGTCTTTTTGGTGTTGGATATGGTCTTTCTACAAATTACAACGCATCTTCAAGCCAATTAATCGTTAGCAATACGAGTGGAACAACTTTATCGGACCGTTTAGAAATTGTAGCGGATTCCTACTATAATCAAGGTCCGACTGAACTGACAGTTTCAATAACATCAAACAATTTGTAAATTTTATTTTAATCGAAAAAAATGCTTTATTTTTTTCTGAATTTATTATATATGAATAATAATATAAATAATAAAGAGATTGGTCCAATAGGAACAACTGGATTAAGAGGACCAACTGGACCTACTGGACCTACTGGGTCAACTGGACCACAAGGTCCTCGTGGTAAATCAACTGGTATAACTGGACATACTGGCCCTACTGGATTTGAAGGTTATTCTGGATTACTTGGAAATACTGGAAGAAGAGGTATAACTGGAAAAATTGGAGGAAATACTGGTCAAATAGGAAGGACTGGCTCAACTGGGAGAATAGGTCATACTGGAATAAGTGGCCCAAAAGGAATAGAAGGAAATACTGGTAGAATTGGGGCAATTGGTGTGATTGGTCCTACTGGTCCTACTGGCGGAACTGGCGCAATAGGTTCAACTGGTATCTCTGGTATTAGAGGAGAAACTGGTTCAAGTGGGAAACGAGGACCTACTGGAAGAACTGGTTATTTTGGCGCTCGCGGTCATACTGGAAAGGTTGGTCTTATAGGAAGAGGAACAACAGGATCAGAAGGACCGACTGGACCACAAGGAGCAACGGGTGCAAATGGTTTTGGAAATACTGGGGCGACTGGTCTTCAAGGACATACTGGTCCTACTGGTAGTCAAGGAATAAATGGACCGACTGGTATTACCGGTGCAACTGGACCAACGGGAGAAACTGGACCACAAGGAAAAACGGGACCGAAAGGAAGAGGGCCAACTGGCGAAACTGGTTCGCAAGGAATAACTGGCGCAACTGGACGTGCTGGACCTACTGGATTTGGACATACTGGGACACAAGGTATTCAAGGGAATCAGGGTCCGACTGGTCCAAATAAGATTGGAAAAATTGGAATAACTGGGGAAACTGGACCACAAGGAAATACTGGTGCGACTGGACCACAAGGAATAACTGGACCTACCGGCTCTACTGGACCACATGGAAATGCTGGACATACGGGTAGTCGAGGAAAAACTGGACCAACAGGAACTTATGGGGCGACTGGTATTCGCGGAAATACTGGACCAAATGATTTAGGAGCGACTGGACCACAAGGAGAGACTGGCGCAACTGGAAGAGAAGGCTCTACTGGAAGAACTGGACCTACTGGAATAGATGGAATAACCGGAGCAACTGGAAAAATAGGAGATATTGGACCTATTGGGTCTACTGGGCCTACTGGTCCTACTGGGGAGATTGGACCCAAAGGACCTATTGGAAAAACTGGTCCGAGTGGTGAAGGTATAACTGGAAAAACTGGAATTGATGGTTATGCTGGTCCGACTGGTTTAAAAGGACCAAATGGAGTAAGCGGGCCAACTGGAAGAACTGGACCACGTGGATTTATTGGAGAGACTGGTGCTACTGGACCAGATATGTATGGTGAAACTGGACCACGTGGAAATACTGGGGTTCGTGGCTTTGGAGGTCCGACTGGCGCAACTGGGATGACTGGACCTACTGGACAAACTGGAATTCATGGAAATGCTGGTCAATATGGTCCAACCGGAATATTTGGTTCAACGGGTCCAACTGGTCCAACTGGTATTCTTGGAAACGGTGGAGCAACTGGGCCGACGGGTTCAACTGGAAGAACAGGGGCTACTGGAATAAGAGGAAATACTGGCCCAACTGGAAAAACTGGTCCGTTTGGTTATAATGGTCCAGTTGGTTATACTGGAAAAACTGGACCGATCGGTTATACTGGAAATACTGGACCAACCGGAGCAACTGGGGCTACTGGACCAACCGGTATTATTGGAGATATTTATAAAACATCGTCATCAAATATAATTAATTTATTGTCTCTTACAATTGGAACATATCAAACATATACTATTGGCGCTGGATTATCATATACAGTAGGTCAAGCAATTATTTTTATGAATAACGCAATAAATTATTTTGAGGGTAAAGTTGATTCATATGATTCAAATACTGGTAGTATAACTGTATATATAACTTTTATTGAGGGAGATATAACATCAAATATATGGAATGTAAATTTGGATGGAGATACAGGTATTACTGGAAATATTGGACCAACTGGATTAATAGGTCCAACCGGAATAACTGGACCACAAGGAAATAGCGGGCCACAAGGAAATACTGGGCCACAGGGAAATAGCGGGCCACAAGGAAATGGCGGGCCACAAGGAAATACTGGAAATACTGGACAACAAGGAAATAGCGGGCCACAAGGAAATACTGGGCCACAAGGAAATACTGGGCCACAAGGAAATACTGGGCCACAAGGAAATAGCGGACCACAAGGAAATAGCGGACCACAAGGAAATACTGGGCCACAAGGAAATATTGGAATAACTGGCCCACAAGGAAATACTGGTATAATTGGACAAACTGGAATAACTGGATTGAATGGTTTAACTGGTTCTACTGGAAATAACGGAAATACTGGGTCAATTGGAAATACTGGTAATACTGGACCAAGGGGAAATACTGGGTCAATTGGAAATACTGGACCAACTGGACCAACTGGATCAACTGGAAATACTGGTCCAACTGGACCGATTGGTCCAACTGGAAACGAAGGATACACCGGTTCAAATGGGGCTACTGGAACTACTGGGGCTACTGGGGCAACTGGTCCCGCAGGAATAACCGGTTATAATGGAAATAATGGAGAAATAGGAACAACTGGCGCAACTGGACCACAAGGAATAACTGGGAACACAGGAGCTACTGGCATAACCGGACCCGTTGGAAGCAACGGGAACACTGGAGCTACTGGGGCTACTGGACCCGCTGGAAGCGATGGACACACTGGACCTACTGGCGCAACTGGACCCGCTGGAAGAAATGGAAACACTGGGGCCACTGGGCCTACTGGACTCGCCGGAAGTATTGGGAATACTGGACCAACTGGGGCTACTGGACTCGCCGGAAGTCTTGGGAATACTGGACCTACTGGGGCCACCGGACTCGCCGGAAGTCATGGGAATACTGGGCCAACTGGGGCTACTGGCGCGACTGGGAATTATGGAATTACTGGTTCATCTGGCCCTACTGGATTTTATGGAGGAGATGGCCATACTGGCACAACTGGACCGACTGGTCCTACTGGAAATTATGGACCTACTGGACCAACTGGAACTACTGGGATGAATGGAACCGATGGAAATACTGGACCAAATGGAAATATTGGTAATACTGGAAATTATGGACTAACAGGAGCTACTGGGGCTACTGGACCCGCCGGAAGAGATGGACACACTGGACCAACTGGGCCTACTGGACCCGCTGGAAGCGATGGACATACTGGACCTACTGGCGCAACTGGACCCGCTGGAAGCGATGGACACACTGGACCTACTGGGGCTACTGGACCGGCTGGAAGTCATGGACACACTGGTCCAACTGGCCCGACTGGACCCGCTGGAAGTCATGGACATACTGGTCCAACTGGCCCGACTGGACCCGCTGGAAGTCATGGACATACTGGTCCAACTGGCGCTACTGGACCCGTTGGAAGTCATGGACATACCGGTCTAACTGGCGCTACTGGACCCGTTGGAAGCGATGCGCACACTGGACCAACTGGTCCTACTGGACCCATTGGAAGTAATGGGAACACTGGTCCAACTGGCCCGACTGGGTTTCATGGAAGTGATGGACACACTGGTCCAACTGGCCCTACTGGATTTCGTGGAAGCGATGGGCACACTGGACCAACTGGGGCTACTGGACCCGCCGGAAGCGATGGGCACACCGGACAAACTGGCCCAACTGGATTTCGTGGAAGCGATGGGCACACTGGACCAACTGGACCGACTGGATTTCATGGAAGCGATGGGCACACCGGTCCAACCGGTCCTACTGGACCCGCTGGAAGCAATGGACACACTGGACCAACCGGCGCTACTGGACCCGCCGGAAGCGATGGGCAAACTGGCCCAACTGGCGCTACTGGACTCGCTGGAAGTGATGGGCACACTGGACCAACTGGCGCGACTGGACCAGTTGGAAGTCATGGACACACCGGTCCAACTGGCGCTACTGGACCAGTAGGAAACGATGGACACACTGGACCAACAGGAGCTACTGGTTCTACCGGTATTCAAGGAAATACTGGTTTAACTGGACCTACTGGTCCAACTGGTTCGATTGGAACAATTGGTAATACTGGACCAACTGGTCCGACTGGGTTTGATGGTTCAATTGGTATTACTGGACATACTGGTCCAATTGGTCCAACTGGCCCAGAAGGTCATACTGGTCAAAATGGTCCAATTGGACCAACTGGGATTAATGGTATTATTGGAAATACTGGACCAACTGGACCAACTGGACCAACTGGAC
>VFQT010003833.1_pt1 | contig 13267 bp, 12 predicted proteins | sample 3512381 | NCBI WGS metagenome assembly VFQT01 (sample SAMN10412376, study PRJNA504923) | tailings metagenome | isolation source: Relicate 2 Philex TSF3 active mining site | place: Philippines: Tuba, Benguet | collected 2017-08-29 | reverse complement strand
AACTCGGCCTCGGGCATCGACGCATTCTGTGTCGCCACACTCCTCATCATTCTTATTGTGTATAGCGCTGTTCGCAACGCCCAGCCGGCGCCAGTGAGAGGAACGGTCAAGGAGCGTACACCATTTCGACGGATAGCATCCTCGATCGGCCTGACGACAGCCTCGTCCAAGGCGCTAGACACGACAGGTCTGATCACATTCAGCTCGGCCCCTTGCGCCCACACGTCGCTTGTCGCACTCCATTCACAAGGGCCGCTTGAAATGAGCATGACGGGGGGCACTCGGCGAACGGCTTGGAGTGAGCTCAAATCTCCTGCGCAGCTCTCCACGAAATTTATCTGCAATCCAGCCCCGTGATGCAGGGCTCCAAAGACCATTCTGCCGACAAAGTAGCTGAACGACACATCGCATTTTTCGAATAAATGAATACGATCTTGCATGAACGACGCAGTGCGCGGTTCAACGGCGTAGAAATTAAATTCCCAACCTGCCGTTTCAGAATACAAATTCCCCCTGCTTCCAAGTTCAAAGGTCCGAAGCGCAGTCAAAGATGGGTTTTCGTACTGCATCCGGTCGTGTTCCAAGCAGACCCGCGCAGGGACACACCCCTCAGCGCCTGAGTCGTGGGGTAGGGAGCGAGCGGATGTTCTGGCATTGCTCCGTCTAGACCTCTATCCAAATTGCGCAAGACCGTCCATCAAAGCGTTAATTCTTAGGTGTTAATACTCGAATTCGGTCTCGAGGAAGGAGGCCGCTGCCCCGACGGGCCTGACTGCCTTCCAGCTTACTGCTTTGCACAATTCAGAACGCCCCAAGACAACGATTTCAGGATGCGCGCTACCTCTCACCATGCCGGCTGCAATCCAGACCAGCAGAGACACCACTGAGGCAGCGTCGCTCCCGAGGCCGCAGGACCAGTGATTTGTGGATATGCACAAGATGGATATCGCGCACCAGTGCTTCCGAGCAAACCGTTGCGAGCGCAACGGCTCCTTGCTTCGCGAGGTCCTCGGAATGCGCTCGGAAACATGCAGCTTGCTCTGGATTCAGGCAGTGAACGGGATGTGCGGTGCACGTGCTCGGCATTGAGCCATCAGACGGAGCGCCTGGGGAGGGGAGGGAGACTCATGAAGAAAAAGTATGTTTTGGAGATTGCCAAAGTCGGCAGACATCAACATGTCTGCACCCCGGCCAGAGGCTCCAATTCCCTTCTGGAGAAAGCAAAGTGGGGTATCACCTACGATATCTTGGATGCCGAGACCGGGAAGGGGCTGGGACGGGTCGCATTGCGCAAAAACGGCAAAGACCTGGTTGCTGAGATTGGTGACCAGGCAACCGTTCTTATCGATGATTTCTTTGCCGAGTCACTTTCTGGCCCGGCTTCCACATGTTGGTGGAATCTGGCGGAGCCCTGGCTCTCAGGCTGGCTCGAGGCCAGCTATTCGAGTGGGGACACGGCATCATCTTAATCTCTTCGACAAGCGCGAGAATGGCAACAAGTAGGTTGGGTTAGCGCGGCGAGCGGTGTTTCTGGGCGACTGAGGACATGGCACCGCGCGTAACCCGACGACCATTCGCCACGGGCCGACTCAGGCCTGGAACGCCATTTTCTCGTGCTTCACGGAAGCATATGGCCGTCGCTGTTGGGTTACGTGCGGGTGCGAGCACGAGACCTGCGATGGTCCATCAGGCCGCGCTAACCCAACCTACGTTCGCCTGCTCGCTTTGCCGGGAAACCGAATCGACGGGGCCAGCGGCTAAATGGGTCCTCGCGACAAGCGCGAGGATGACAAAGGGGGCATCCGCCGTGCTCTCCCTTCGCGGCTTCGGATGCCCACGGGGCATCCGCCACGGCTTCTGGACAGGTGTCCGGACTTATCACAAGATGACGCACCGGTTCGGCGAGGCCTCCGGAAAGAGAGGCCCGCGCATGGTGAGACGTGGCGCCGATGGCGCACCACGCGAGGAAACGACGATCGTTGTGCGGTCGAGCGACGGCAATTCGAGACAAGTCAGCGACACACAAGCCAAGCCCAGCAAATAGGAGCTCCCCATGAAGCTGATGTGGTTCCATCTGATGCCCTACACGGAACTGCCCGACGACTTCCGCGAGAAGCATCCGTCGGTCTGGGTGGACATCCATTCCTCGCTCTTCGATCCGAAGCGCGCGCATCACATGTACAACGACTTCATGGACGAACTCGAATACGCCGCCGAATGCGGCTTCGACGCCGTCTGCGTGAACGAGCACCACTCAAACGGCTACGGCCTGATGCCCTCGCCCAACCTCATCGCCTCGGCGCTGGCGCGGCGCACGACCGATACGGCGCTGTGCGTGATGGGCAACTCGCTGGCGCTCTACAATCCGCCCACGCGCGTGGCGGAAGAGTTCGCCATGATCGACTGCATCTCCGGCGGACGGCTGATCGCGGGGTTCCCCGTCGGCACGCCGATGGACACCTGCTACGCCTACGGCACCAATCCCTCGCAACTGCGCGAACGGTACATGGAAGCGCACGATCTTGTCATGAAGGCATGGACGGAGACGGAGACGTTCGCCTTCAACGGCCGCTTCAACCAGCAGCGCTACGTAAATATCTGGCCGAAGCCGATCCAACAGCCGCACCCGCCGGTGTGGATCCCGGGCGGCGGTTCCGTGGAGACGTGGCAGTGGTGCGCGAAGATGGACTACGTCTACTGCTACCTGTCCTACTACGGCTACAAGGCCGGCCTGCGGACCATGCAGGGCTTCTGGGACCAGATGGCGAAGCTGGGCAAGGACCGGAACCCCTATCGTGCGGGCTTCCTGCAGTTCGTCGGCGTGGCGGAGACGCGCTCGGAGGCGATGGAACGCTATGCGGAGGCGGCTGAATACTTCTATGGCCGCTGCCTGCACGTCGATCTCAAGTACGCCTCGCCGCCGGGCTACAACACCGAGGCGACGCAGCGCGTGGGCCTGCAGAGCCAGGTGAAGGCAGCCGCCGAAGCCGCCGCCAACCCGGAGAAGGGCAAGGACATGCTGGCGGCCCAGGGGACGACGGGCTCGACCACAGGCACGCGCTTCAACATGGTGGCCAAGACGATGGAGGACATCGTCGACCGCGGCTACGTCATCGTCGGCTCGCCGAAGGACGTGGAGGAGCAACTGCGCGAGGTGGCCACGAACATGAACGTCGGCCACCTGATGTTGCTGCTCCAGTACGGCAACATGTCCAAGGAGCTGGCCAAGTACAATACGCGCCTCTTCGCCGAGAAGGTGATGCCGAAGCTGCAGCCGATGTTCTCGGAATGGGAGGACAAGTGGTGGCCGAAGCCGATGGCGAGCGGCCAGCGCGCGGCATTGCCCGCGTTCGCGCCGGGCGTGCAGGCGGCGGAGTGAGATCATCGCGTCGATAGCGATCCGGCCGCGGACGCATCTCGTGTCCCGACCGCAAAGTCCGTCTCAATGCTCCGCAGGCTCGGAACGGACTAAGCGGTCAAATGGGACACGAGCAAGACCATCGACCGAGTGTGGCGTCATGATTGGACGTCCAATCCGCCACACTCGCGCTCCCGCCGTTCGCGTTTCAGGCGGGAGGCTCCTCTGGCCAGAGCAGATCGAGCGCGAATGTGTGCGCCTCGAACGGCACGGCGGCGACGGGATCGGCGTCCTTTAAGGTGGCTGCGATCAGCCACTTTCCCCCGGTCAGGGCGAGCACCTCCAGTGTCTTGGCGAGCGGATCGACCAGCCAGCAATGCCCGACGCCGGACGCCGCGTAGGCGGCGAGCTTGTCGGTGCGATCGAAGCGGGCCGTGGCGGGCGAGAGCACCTCGCACACCCAATCGGGCGACACGTCGATGTAAGCCGTGTCCGGCAGCCTGGGCAGTCTCTTCCGCCGCCAACCCGCGATATCCGGCACGAGGACGTGGGGGCCGAGGTGGAGTTCGGGTTTGATGAGAAACAGCCATCCGCCCGGTCCACTACGTCCACGATCGAAAGGATCGCGCAATTCGGCAAAAACCTCACCAGAGGCGCGCGCGTGCCGTGGCGAAGGACGGGGGTGCGTGTACAGCGCGCCGAACACGATCTCTCCGACGACATGGGGCGGCAAAGCCTCGATGTCGGCATAAGTCGCGGGACGCTGTTTCGTCTGTGTCACGGGAGGCGGCCTCGACGGATCGCGCGTTACTTTACTGGCCAATGTAGCGCGAAGCGCCAATTCCTGCCACCTGCGTGGCCGTTAACGGCGGTGTCCGCACCGCCGATCCGGCCTTCTGGACAGATGTCCGGACTTATCTCAAACTGACGCGCAACAAACACCGGGGAAACGAGCGAGGGAGCGAGGACGTTGAGCGAGCCGACGACAACGCACATCGACATCAACGGGCATGCCTGCCGCGTCTGGACCAAGGGCACAGGGCCGAAGATCGGCTGGCTCGCGGGCTTCGGCGGACTGCCGCGCTGGACACCCTTCCTCGACAAGCTCGCGGAGACGCGCACGGTGATCGCACCTTCGCTGCCGGGCACGCCAGGAGCGACGGGGCATACGCTGCTCGACACACATCTCGACTGGATCTGCGCGGTGCGCGAATTGATCCTGAAATCGGGCCTCGAAGGCGCGGATCTGGCGGGCTCGTCGGTCGGCGGATCCATGGCGGCCGAGTTCGCGGCGATGTGGCCCCACAAGGTACGCAAGCTGGCGCTCATCGCGCCGTTCGGCCTCTACGACGAGACGGATCCGCCAGCCGACGTCTGGGCGCAACGCCCCGACGACCAGCCGGGTATCCTGTGCGCGAACCCGCGGACGTGGCTCGACTACAAGGCCGCGCCTGCGAATGCCAACTCCGTGGAATGGCCGATCGAGATGGTTCGCGCGACGGAAGTCGCCGCGCGCATCTTCTGGCCGCTGGGAAACACGCGTCTCGAGAAGCGCCTGCCGACGATCATCGCGCCGACGCTGATCCTGTGGGGCGAAAAAGACAGGCTGATGCCGCGCAGCTACGCGGACAAGATCGCCACGGGCATCAAAGGCCCGACCAAGATCCAGACGATCGCGGATGCCGGACATCTCGCCGAGCTCGACGAGCCTGCGGCCACGGCACAGGCGATCCTAGACTTCACTGCGTGAGCGCCACGCCCACCCGACTCAATCCATGCAACACGATGCGGAGCCACCATCCATGAAGCTCGACGACGACGCCCAAGCCTTCCTCGATCTCCTCAAGAAGCTCAACCGGCCGGCGCTCAACTCCCTGCCGCCGCTGGAGGGCCGCGAGATGTTCCGGCGCGGGCGGCTCGCTACGCAACCGGATTTGCCACACGTCGATCGCGTGAAGGACTTCGACGTGCCGGGCCCGAACGGCCCGATCCCCGTGCGTTTCTATCGTGGTGCCGGCACGGCGGACGCGGGACCGATTCCAGTGCACGTCTACTATCACGGCGGCGGCTGGGTGCTGGGCGATCTGGATACGCACGATTGGGTCTGCCGCAAGATCGCGAATGCGGCGCAGTGCGCGGTCTTGTCCGTGGACTATCGCATGGCGCCGGAGCACGTGTTTCCGGCAGCCTTCGACGACTCGCTCGCCGCGCTGCGCTGGACGGTGGACAACGCGAGCCTGCTGAAGATCGACCCCTCGCGCGTGACCGTGGGAGGCGACAGCGCCGGCGGCAATCTCGCCGCCGCGGTCAGTATCGCGGCACGCGATAGCGGCAGCCCCCGCATCAAGGCTCAGATCCTGGTCTATCCCGCCGTCGATCTCTCCATGAGCGGCGACTACTACGGCCGCTTCACGAAGGATCTCCTGCTGGTGGACGACACCATGCGCTGGTTCATCGACCTTTACGTGCCGATCAAGGAACAGCGGAAAGATTGGCGCGCCTCGCCGCTGCTGGCGGCGAGCCACAAGGATCTTCCGCCCGCGCTCGTCGTACTCGCCGGCTTCGATCCGTTGTGCGCGGAGGGTGAGGCCTATGCCGAGAAGCTGAAGGCGGCCGGTGTGCCCGTCACCGTCACGCGCTACCCTGGACAGCTTCACGGCTTCCTGTCGAACGGCAAGCTGATGCCCAAGGCGAACGATGCGATCGAAGACATCGCGAAGGCTCTGAAGGAATGCTACGCCGCCTGACATGCAGGCGGGACCACGTCCCGGCACACGTCGCACCTGACGCGTGCCGGGAGATGCCAAAAAGAGTGCGCCGCATTCCCATGCCCGGCGCGTCATGCAAAAGTGGCGGCGTTATTCCACGCCAACGAGAGCGATCGCCGCCATGCACACCATCGATACCGAAGCCGCCGTCGCGCGCTTGATGCGCTTTCTCGCCGTCGAAGGCATCACGGGACAAGAGAAGGCAATCGGCAAGGAGATCATCGCGGCGCTGAAGGAAGCCGGCGTTCCGGCTCGCGCGATCCGCTTCGACGATGCCAACACGCGCATCCCGCTGCCGACGGAGACCGGCAATCTCATCGTCGACATTCCCGGTCGCGGGCGTCTCGGTAATGCGGACAGGCTGCTGTTCATGACGCACATGGACACCGTGCCGCTGTGTGCCGGCGCGGTTCCCAAGCGCGTGGGGCGGAAGATCGTCAGCAGCGGCAAGACGGCCCTCGGTGCCGACAACCGCGCGGGCTGCGCGGTGCTCGTCTCGATGATCGCCGAACTGAACCGGCAGAAGCTCGATCATCCGCCGATGACACTGCTCTTTTGCGTGCGCGAGGAAAGCGGCTTGTGGGGTGCCCGGCACGTCGACAAGGCGATGCTCGGCCCCGTGTCGATGTGCTTCAACTACGACGGCAGCTCACCCACCGGCGTCACCATCGGCGCGGTGGGGGCAGATCGCTGGGAGTGCGAGATCTTCGGCCGGGCCTCGCACGCGGGCGGCGCGCCCGAGCGCGGTATCAGCGCGACGCTGATCCTCTCGCTCGCGCTTGCCGACGTGCACGCCGGCGGCTGGTTCGGCAAGGTCGTCAAGGGCGACAAGGCTGGCACCAGCAACGTCGGCCCAGTCACCGGCGGTCCCGGTCGTCCGGCAGGCGATGCCACCAACGTCGTCACGGACTATGTGCACGTGCGTGGCGAATGCCGGAGTCACGACGCCAAGTTCTTCAAGGAGATTACGGCAGCCTACAAAACTGCCTTCGAGAACGCGGCTGCCAAGGTGAAAAACGCGCAGGGCAACTCCGGCAAAGTGAAGTTCAAGTCGCACACGGACTACCACCCCTTCCGCATGAAGGAGAGCATCCCCGTGGTGAAGCGCTCGTTGCAGGCTGTGGAGGCTTGCGGTTTGACGCCCTCGATCCGCGTCGCCAACGGTGGCCTCGATGCGAACTGGATGGTACGGCACGGCGTGCCGACAGTTACGTTCGGCACCGGTCAGCACGAGGCGCATACGGTCGACGAGTGGGCGGACATCGGCGAGTTCGAGCAAGCCTGCAACATCGCTCTGCAGCTCGCCACGCAGAACTGAAACGGAGCGAGGCGGAGCGCGCTCCCGCCCCGCCTTCCTCCACTTCGACGAGGCTCAGTCGTCTGGCTCGCTCAACGCGTCGAGGGCTTCAACGCGGGCTCCTCGGCGTCGGCCAGCTTCGACTTCTGATCGGGCTTCGGTTTGCGCTTGTTGCCCGAGGCATTCGATGCAGGCTGTGTCGGTTTCGCCTTCTCTGCCTCGGCCTTCATGGCTGCGGCGACAATGGCATCGGGATCGAGGGGCGCACTCGAAGCCTGCGTGGCCGGCGCTGACAGGACCGCCTCGCTCCCCTTTGCGACAGCCTTGTGCACCAGACCGGCCGCGGGCGTGCTTGCGGCGACCGGCGTCGGCGCCGCTGGCTCCTTCGCGACCGGATTCGGGTCGGCCATGTGGCCGGCTTCACGGTCCTTGCCCTGGAGGTCGAGCACCATCGCCAAATTGCGTTTCACCTTCTCCGAGGCACCGCGCATCTGTGCGGCCTCGCGCAACAGGCCTTCGGCTTGATCGGCCTGGCCATCCATGGTGTAGGCCATCGCCAGATTGTTGAGCACGGAGGGCTGGCTCGGAGCGAGCACGCGAGCGCGCTCGAAGTAGGTGATGGAATCCTTGTACTTGCCCTGCTTCGCCAGAACCGTGCCACGAGCCGAAAGGATCCGCCAATCGGGCTTGGCGGGATTGTCGGCACGCTCGAGAAGCTGTGCTGCCGTCGTTACCTGGCCGAGATCCAGCGCAAGACGACCGTATTCGGAGAGAAATTCGGGATTGCCGGCGTTGAAGACGTACGATGACGAGAGCACGGTGAGCGCTTCCTGCTTACGCCCCATTGCCTTCAAGTTGCGCGCATAGCTCAACGCAGCCTTGCCGTCGGTGGGGTTCTTCTGAACTTCCTTGCCCCAGAACTCGGTGGCACGTTGCAGCTCGGACATCGACTCCTGCGCGACGTCCGTCTTCGGCTCGCTGGCGACGCCCGCCAGCGGCCCCACATCTCCCAACTGCGCGCAGGCTCCCAGGGAAAGTGTCGCGAGCAAAACAGCCGAACGGGTCGCAACCCGATATGCGCGGACCGTAAGGCAGCGATCCAGACTGCTGCTCATTGTCACCCTCCATGCCCCACGTAGCGCGACGCGTCGCGCACGAATGTCTTCGTCCGTTATTCTGCGAGACACCCGTCAACAAAGACTTAAGACTCGTTTCGAAATGACCGAACCGCTCGCGGGGATTGAGGAGCCGGGTACACGGGGATACATCTATGCCAACCGTGGCCGCTCTCCGCGCCACATCCCGAAGCCGCTTTTGAAGAGGACGAGAGACCGCATGGACCCGGCGTCGATCTATCTTGCGCCCGAGAGCACGGAGCCGACGCTGCCGCTGTGGCTGGCGCGCCCATCGACGGTAGCCGGCCTCTCGTCGACGCTGTCGCCGTCCCAGATGCGCTGGCTGGAAAGCATCGGCTTCAAAGGCGAGGCGCGTAAGGTGGCCCTCGTTCCGGGGGAGGATGGCGCGCTCGCCGGTGCGGTCGTCGGGTTGGGCGATGCGTCGAAACGATCCGCAGAACCGGACCAAGCCCTGCTCGGCCTCCTGCCGGGACAACTTCCGGCGCGAGCGTTCCACCTCGCGGAGGACGGCATCGATCCGACGCTTGCCGCGATCGCCTTCGGGCTCGGCGCCTACCGGTTCCGGCGTTACAAGGCGGGCGAGGCCACGGCGATGGCGCGTCTACGACTGCCTGCGACCGCGGATCGGCGCGCGGTCGAAGCGATCGTCGGTGGCGTGCATCTGGGTCGCGACCTGATCAACACACCGTCCAACGACATGGGACCAGCGGAGCTGGAGACTGCAGCACGCGACCTTGCCCGGCGTTTTGGAGCCCAGGTGTCATCGATTGTCGGGGATGCGCTACTGGAGAAGAACTTTCCCCTTATCCACGCGGTCGGCCGCGCCAGCCCCCGCGCGCCAAGACTGATCGACATCGTGGCGGGACGCGACAGTGCGCCCAAGATCACGATCGTCGGTAAGGGGATCTGCTTCGATACGGGCGGCCTCGACATCAAGCCGTCCAGCGCGATGTTGCTGATGAAAAAAGACATGGGTGGTGCCGCAACCGCCCTGGCGCTCGCCCATATGATCCTTTCGCTCGGCCTCGACGTGCGGCTGCGCGTGCTGTTGCCGACGGCGGAGAACAGCATTTCGGGTAACGCCTTCCGGCCGGGCGACGTGATCCGCAGCCGGGCCGGCAAGACGGTGGAAATCGGCAATACGGATGCCGAAGGCCGTCTCGTTCTCGCCGATGCGCTGGCCCTCGCCGACGAGGAAGCTCCCGAGCACATCATCTCGTTCGCCACGCTGACCGGCGCGGCGCGCGTTGCCGTCGGACCGGAACTCGCACCCTACTTCACCACCGACGAGGCGACGGCGCAGGTGCTCGAAAACGCCGGGCGGGCCGTTGCCGACCCGGTTTGGCGGCTGCCGTTCGCCGCTGCCTATCAGAACTCACTCGACAGCCCGGTCGCCGATATGAACAACGGCTCCGAAGGAGGCTTTGCGGGTGCGATCGTGGCAGCGGTCTTCCTGGAGCGGTTCGTGACGCGGGCCAGCCGGTATACGCATCTCGACATCTGGGGGTGGCGCGCTGCGGGCAAGGCCCTCGGCCCCAAGGGCGGCGAGACGAACGCAGCTCGCGCCGTGCTCGAGATGTTGAGGCGGACGTACGGCCACTGACGAGCCCCACACGAGGAGCGCCGGCATGACCGCGACACCGCCCGACCGTCGGCTCAACGCGTATCGCCCCGACCTCGCAGACATCCGTTTGCGGAGGCGCGTGACCGCCGAACGGTTCGTCGCGGGTACGATCGCGGTGGTGGCTGTGCCGGTGGCGCCGTTGCGTTCCGCTCCCCGCGCGGGGGCCGCGCTCGATAGCGAGTTGCTGTTTGGCGAGCCAGTGCGCGTGTTCGAAACGCGCGACGGCTGGGCTTGGGTGCAGTCGGACGTGGACGGATACGTCGGTTACACGCCCGAGAGCGCGGTTGGCGCGGCGAGCGGCGCGGCGACACATCGCGTCACGGCACTTGCGACGTTCGTCTATCCGCGCGCCGACATCAAGGCGCCGACGACAGCGCGCCTGCCATTCGGTGCCAGGCTGCACGTCGCGGCTGAGGACGAGCGCTTCGTTCGCCTCGCCGAAGGTGGCTACGTCTGCGGAGCACACGTAGTGGCCGACGGTCAATCCGAGGCGGACTTCGTCACGGTCGCGGAGCGCTTTGCGGGCGTCCCCTATTTGTGGGGCGGACGCAGCAGCCTCGGTCTCGATTGCTCCGGTCTGGTGCAGACGGCGCTCCACGCCTGCGGTCGGCCTTGCCCGCGCGACAGCGACATGCAGGAAGCTGTGTTGGGCAGGCCGATGCCGCCCCCATGCGCAGCAGACGCCCTGCGCCGCGGGGACCTGATCTTCTGGCGTGGACATGTGGCTATTGCCACGGGCGACGGGTGCATCCTCCACGCCAACGCACATCACATGGCCGTGGCGATCGAGGAGGCCGAGGCCGGCATCGCCCGGATCGCGGCGAGCGGAAGCGCGATCACGTCGATCAGATGCCTCCCACACCCCACGGCATCCTGATCAGCCGAGCGCCGCGATCAGTGCGGCGGCCGCCAGTGCGACATCGTCCGCGGATTTGCCCGGGCTATAGAGCGAGGAGCCGATTCCGAAGGCGTTCGCGCCTGCAGCGCGGTAGGCGGGGATGTTCGCGACCGAAATGCCTCCGACAGGCACGACGAGGGCGTCACGCGGCAACACGGCCCGCAACGCCTTCACGACGGCCGGCGTGATCATCTCGCCTGGAAACAACTTCAGTGCGTCGGCCCCCGCTTTCAGTCCCGCAAACGCTTCCGTCGGCGTCGCCACACCGGGCATTGCCCAAAGACCGGCTTCCTTGGCGGCCGCGACCACGGCGGGATCGAAGTGCGGCATCACGATGAGGCGGCCACCCGCCGCGCGGACGGCTGCAACGTCGTCCCTGGTCATCACCGTCCCAGCGCCGATGATGGCGCGGTCACCGAAGCGGTCCTGCAGCAGTGCGATGGACCGACAAGGATCCGGCGAGTTCAAGGGTACTTCGAGAACGCGAAAGCCTGCCTCGAAAAGCGCCGTGCCGATGTCGATGGCCTCGGCCGGCGTCAGACCGCGCAGGATCGCGATCAGCGGGCACTGCCGCAACGCATCGGTCAGCGCGCTCATACCGGCGCTCCCACGATACCTGCGGCCCGCGCGATGGCAACCAGCCCGGCAACGACACAATCGGCGGGTGCCGGCGTCGCCGGGATCCCAAGAATCCCGCATGCCTCGACATAGCGCCCTGCCAGTTTGGCGTCGCCGACGACGATCACATTCGTGGTCTCGCGCGCGCCTTCGCGGATCTCGGCGCCGATCAGCAGGCCGGAAAGGTAGTCGGCGAGAGCGTCTTCTGGCACCTCGCCCATCAACCCCAGAGTACGAGCGGAGAAAACAGCGTGCAGCAGCGCGCCCGGCCCCCCCGGCAAGCCCGCTGCTGTCCGCACGCCACGCGCGAAGCCTTCCCGCGACTCGCTTCCCTCCGGCATCATGCGCCCCAGGATCGTGTGTCCTCGCAGCGCGGCATAAGCGTCGCCGGTCATGTACGTTTCGAAGCCGACGATCGCGCTGTCCGAGACCGTCACCCATTTGGCATGCGTACCCGGAAGAACGAACGTGCCGGCATCGATCCCCATGCGCTGCATGGCGCCGAAGATCTGGGTCTCCTCGCCGCGCATAACATCAGGCAGGCCCATGCGGTCCGCCCCGGCAATGCCCGGCGCAATCATCACCGGAGCCGCCATCTCGCATGGAACACGGATCGCCGCTTTGGCAACGTCGGCCAGCCGGGCCGCCAGACCGACATACGGCACCTCCCGCCAACCCTGGCGACTGCCGATCATGCCCGAAAGCACGACAGGAACATCCCCATGGCGGGTTCGCCACGGGGCCAACGTCTGCTCGAGAATGTCTGAAAAACGCTGGTCCGCGACTGCCATTATGCCGTCGCTGGATCGAACCGTGTCTATCACCCTGCCCTGGGCGGTGCAGAGGTACGCACGCAACGAACTGGTGCCCCAATCGACCGCGAACAAAGCCGGCGACGAAGTCACGTCGAGACGTTCATCGCCAGCTGTCGTCATGGGGCCTGCTCCTCGGTTGGAGCCGGGCTCAGAGCTGACCCTGCTCGCCGGTCTCGCCCTGGGCCTTCAACTCGGCCTCGTGGCGCGCGCGATCCTCGGCGCCCTTGGCCGAAACGTCGCGATCAACCAGTTCGATGACGGCGCGCGGTGCACTGTCGCCGTAGCGGAACCCGGCCTTGAGCACGCGGGTGTAGCCGCCGTTGCGATCCTTGTAGCGGGGGCCGAGCACGTCGAAGAGCTTCTTCGTCATGGCTTCGTCGCGCATGCGCGAAGCGGCCAGACGGCGCGAGTTCAGGTCACCACGCTTGGCCAGCGTGATGTATTTGTCCATCACGCGCTTGAGGTCTTTCGCCTTCGGGAGCGTCGTCACGATCTGCTCGTGCTTGATCAGCGCGGCAACCATGTTCGAGAACATCGCTTGGCGGTGACCGACATCGCGGTTGAACCGCCGCCCAAGCATTCTGTGTCGCATATTACAAACCCTTTCGTTGTTTCACGGGGAGGTTCTTCGGCCTCACCTCGTTTGTGGAGAACGGCCGGGCCGCGCATCGAAGCTTACCCGCCGTCCAATTCTCAGAGCTGGTCCTCGTAGCGCTTGGCCAGTTCCTCGATGTTATCGGGCGGCCAATTCGC
>VFQT010003832.1_pt1 | contig 13271 bp, 12 predicted proteins | sample 3512381 | NCBI WGS metagenome assembly VFQT01 (sample SAMN10412376, study PRJNA504923) | tailings metagenome | isolation source: Relicate 2 Philex TSF3 active mining site | place: Philippines: Tuba, Benguet | collected 2017-08-29 | reverse complement strand
TAAACGAGAGCTTCATTATCCCAAGTGTCTTTGATCCTGCAGTTACACCAGCAGTTGCCGCTGCCATCAAGGCAACTTGTCGGTAAACTCAATGTCATGTCACTAGCGCCAGTCATCCTTCCCTCTAATCAATTCGATCACTTTTATCGCGGTGGCAATCGAATTGGTCTGCTCCGTAATGGACCTGGTGGGCCAATGCGACCTGAAGAATGGATTGGCGCAACTACTACTCGGTTCGGCGAGCGCGAAATGGGGCTTTCCCAATTGCCTACTGGGGAATTTCTCCGAGATGCGATTGCCCGTGAGCCAGAGCGATGGCTAGGCAAAGATCATGTTGCCGCATTTGGAACTAGCACCGAAATACTCGTGAAGTTGCTTGATCCTGATCAACGCCTGCCAGTTCACTTCCATCCAAATAAAGCATTTGCGAAGAAACATCTTGCTCTTGACCATGGGAAGACCGAAGCATGGATCATCTTAGATGCGCCCGAGAATGCAAAAGTGGGGCTTGGCTTTGCTGAGCAAATGAAAAAAGACCAGATTTTCTCGATGGTACAAGCGAAAGACTCTGCTGCCTTATTAGCTTCTTTGAATATGGTCACGGTAAAGCCAGGGGATGCGATCTTGGTCCCTGCAGGAACTGCACATGCAATTGATGCTGGCATCTTCGTTTTAGAACTCCAAGAACCAACCGATCTCTCCGCGCTTTTAGAGTGGGAAGGGTTTGCTGTAGATGGCTTGAAGGATGGCCATCTTGGTCTTGGTTTCGATGTTGTCCTTGACTCGCTCAACTACGCACCGCTTAACCCCGATGAGATATCGACTCTGGTTAAGCGTTCTCATTTCACCGGAGGTGAGGTTCGCTCACTCTTCACCGAAAAGGCAGATGGTTACTTCCGTGCTGATGTAATTCCAGGAGATGGAGCGAATATTGATGCAGGATTTGGCATCTTGTTATTACTTGAAGGTGATGGTGTTCTAGCGAGCACTAATGGTGGCACGATTGCGGTCGGACATGGTGATGCTTTAGTTATCCCATATGAGGCAGGTCCATGGAGCCTTAATGGCGCCAGTGGAATTCTCTCTCGCCCACCGCTTCCCGCGCTAGCTGCGCTGGCGCCATGAATTCACTCGAATTAGCGGCTAGTTTCGATGAGAGATTTTCGCCGATAGCACCATTCTTGCTCTACATGCTCGTGTGGGCAGTGGTCTTTCTCGAAACCGGAATCTTGCTCGCCTTTTGGCTTCCTGGAGATTCTCTGCTCTTTAGCGCTGGACTTGTAACAGCCGCACGCGATGACATGAATATTCTCGTGCTTGTCGCGGGAATCTTCCTTGCTGCATTTATTGGCGATCAAGTTGGTTATGTCATCGGTAGAAAACTCGGCCGCCCCTATCTCGAGAAATCAAAGAAGCCCCGAGTTGAACGAATGGTGGCGCGCTCTGAAGCTTTCTACCAAAAACATGGTTGGTGGGCAGTCTGTGCAGCGCGCTTCTTCCCATGGTTTAGAACTTTCATCCCACCGATCGCTGGAATATCCAAAATGCCGTATTACAAATTTCTTTCGGCAAATGCTGTGGGAGCTCTCGCTTGGGGAGTAGGCATCACCATGGCCGGGTACTACTCAGCAACTATCCCAGTTGTTAAGACCTTCTCTTACGCTATCGCCGCGTTCTTTATTGGCGGTTCGATCCTCTCAATTATCTGGCGTAGAGCTCGTTCGCATTGATCCTTGTTTCCGTAAACCGCCAACAAGGACTCCAATATAAGTAATCAAGATTCCAAGAATCAGATTAAAGCCGATAGTGACATCCTCTGGCGGTGCAAGTAAATCAAAAATCAATGAGCCAATTAGTTGACCTCCAGTTGCAAAAAGCGTGAAGGACAATACGCCAATTTTTGCAACGATCACTGATGATGCAGCGATGTAGAGCACGCCGATAGTGCCGCCCCAGTAAATCCACCATGGAGAACTTGGCAGACCCACCAACTCCTCGCCTCGGGCCGTGTTAATTACCAACAAAATAACTAGCGTTGTAGTTCCCATAAAGAAATTAAGCCAAGTAGTTGAGAAACTCTGGCCGGATACATCATTAATCTGCCCATTGAGCGCACGTTGCACGCCAATCATGAAACCGCCCACAAAAACAATCACGATAGGAATTGGTGAGATATTTGCTAGTTGGATTTCTTCCCATACAGCCACTAGCACTGCAAAAATAGTTATTGCAGCTGCTAAGACGCGGCGAACAGTTATGGCTTGCTTGCCACCACCGGTGATACCAATCCGATCGACTATTAACGAGGCCAGAGTTTGCCCCGCAATCATCACAACTGAGAGAAGTGCGACGCCAATCAATGGAACGGTAAAGGTTTGTATTGCTACAAATATCCCACCCATGATTCCCGCTGATAGTCGCCAGGCAGGAAGCTCTCCGCTCTTTACTCCAGCAACGATCCGCCGAATTCCTTGACGTACCTTGGGATTGGCAAGAGCGATGAAATTTAGTAGGAGGAAACCAGAACCGAACGAATAGACAGCAGCTTCAGTGCTATTGCCAAGCGCTGCAGAAAGTCCACCGTTTACCCGTGACTGCGCGGCAATGAGAATGCCACTTAAAGCAGCAAGGAGATCTAACCGCACGTTCGAGTTTGCGCGTTACTTCTTGGTCGCACTTGGGCCGTGAACCTCACGCTTATCTGCTATCCAATCCATAAGCGCAAACAAGACTCCAGATGCGACAAAGGTGAGGTGAATGATGACGCGCCAAATGGTTCCCTCGCCAACTTCTTCTTGTCCCGCTAATTCAATGAAGTCCTTCAAAAGTTCAATTACTGAAATTGCTACCAATGAACCAATGAGCTTGATTTTCAAACCTGAGAAGTCAATTGTTCCCATCCAATGTGGTCGATCATCAGATTCGTGTGCGGCATCGATTCGCGAGACGAAGTTCTCATAGCCAGCAAGAATGACAATAAGAATGAGATTTCCAATTAAGGTCAAATCTAAGAGTGCAAGTAGATCTAACGTGAAGACATGTGGATCTTTCTGGCCTAGATTTTCAATAAGGTGAATAAATTCAAGGACAAACCGATAAATGAGGGCGATTAGCGCGAAAACTAAGCCAACATAAAGAGGTGCAAGCACCCATCGAGCCTGAAAGAGAAGATTCTCTAGGGAGTGTGCGACTTTGGATGCTTTCTTCGACATGGGATGAGAATAATCAAAAAGCGGTCATTAAGCCACTACTAACACTGTCGACTAGATTATCGGGAATCTTCCTGCTTTACCGAGGGCGAAAACTGCTCTCCAGGTTAGCTTCTTTCCCACACCAGCGCTTGACGTTATTCCGTTAATAAATCCTTTGGTCCACGAGATAAGTGCGTTCATGCTTCGCATTCTCAGTAATGAGATCAACAACCAAACGAGAAGATAAATAAATGAGATTGGGAATGGGAGATTTCGCTTGGCTAACCACACTCGATTACGAGCATTAAGGCGGTAGAAGTCAGCATGTCGAGTGGGTTGAATTACGGGGTGCTTGACCGTTACATCTGTTGCGTACCAAGCGATAGATCCTTGGTTGTACACCTGCCAGACTAATTCGATTCCTTCGTGCGCATAGAAGAAATTCGCTGGCCAACCTCCGATTGCGTCAAAAAGAGCGCGCCGCATAATCACTGCGCCCTCCCATAATGTTGTTGCTGGAGAACTTTCCATGGGATTACCCACCCGCAATCTTGGTATCCAACGAGAGGGAATGACACCTTCTCCATCAGGTACTACGCGCGGTTGAATGAGGCCCCAAGCGGGATGCTCATCGAATTTAGCAATCAACATAGCAAGTGCATCTGGCGCATCAAGATATGCATCGTCATCAAGAAAGAAAAGGTATTCACCAGAAACCTGAGTTACCCCCGCATTTCGCCCCGCTGGAATTCCAAGATTCTCAGGGAGGTATACCGATTTCTCGTTGGGAAAACTTTGCTTAGGGTTCCAACTGTTTCCCACAATTACCAGGTCTAGTTCGATACCAATTTGATTCTTTAGAGACTCGATGGCGCGCTCTAACTCCTTAGGGCGCTTACCCATCGTTAATAGAACTGCGCCAATTTTCTTACTCACTAGATTATTCGCTCGCTCGCAACTTGTTTGAAGTCAAAATACTCACCAAATGTCCGATAAACACAAATAGAACGACCGGAATTATCCATTCGAATATATTCTCGATTATTTTTACATCCACAAGAATTTCTAGGAGTGATAATAAAAAAATCACAATTGTCATTTCCACCGAATGAAAAGCACGGTGAATTGGAATGAATCTAAATAAATTCTTCGCCAAAGCAATTACCGACACTCGTGATTGACTTGCGGATTTTCGATCTTCTAATTTAGGCAAGCCTGCAAAATATCGAGAGACATGTACCGCATCATTAAGCGCTTTATTGAGAATGACAACCAAAGCAAAGATTGCGCCGATCAGCGGAAAATCACTTGATGTGAGTGAAGCTTCGGGCCATCCCGCCAATCGAAGTCCAAGCGCTAATGCAATTGCTCCTTCGGTGAGATAGTGGCCAAGTTTATCGAGGAATATTCCTGCTGGTGAGAACTGCTTCTTCCATCGAGCAATCTCGCCATCACAGCAATCCCAGAGCATCTGCAGCTGGGCAAAAACCAATGCCAATGTGACGCCAAGTAGACCGGGGATAAGAAGTGAGAACGCTGCAGAAAGCCCAGTAAGAATCATTAGCCATGTCACTGCATTCGGGGAGAAATTTAACTGTAAAAGAGCCCGTGTTAAATATGGAGAAAGCCGCCGCAAATACAGATCGGCGACCCAGTGTTCCGAGTTTGCGCGCCCACGAACGGCATCGGGCTGGGTGACTGCACGCAACTCACTTATCGAAATTCGCTTGCTCACTCTGCCCCCTTAGCTACATTATGCCCGCCACGGAGAATGATAAGTAGGCCAAGATAAATAGAGAGAATTAGAGCTACCTGAGTGTCAACGCCCACAAAATAGGCGAACAAACAGAGTCCAATTCGACCCGCAACGCGTAAACCAGCTCGCCCATATTGTGGGGTGCGCTCTTGAAGAGCGTCATAAAGATTTGTGTAATGCCAAATCGCTATCGAAGCAACTAACCAAAATTGAAGACCTGCCGAAACTCCCAGTGGAATGATCAAAAGCGCTATCAGTTCACATCCGCGCAAGCAGGATGGAATTAGCCAAGAAATCTTTGACCTAGAAATTTTGAATGGGATAAGAGTATCTCGTTGTGCTATCAAGAATTCAGCAGCTATCGGTTTAGCATCCCACGTTCTCATTCTACGAGCTCGTGCAATTAAAACTAATAAGAACGAGATAATTCCAAAGATTAAAATAACGCGAAGAGCGCCAACTATCGAAAAAGTAATTGGCAGCACAGCTAAAAGTAGCCAACGTTCGCCAATTGGAAAATTAATAATTTTCTTTATCCAGTACCGTGCACCTGAACGAGTTGGGTTGATCATGGCTGACTCGTAAAGTTTCTGTAATTTAACAAAATTGTAGTCACTTAAATGACGCATGGTTTGGATAATGACTAGAGCTGTCGCTAGCCACCACGTTTGATTCTCTCCAACGCTATAGGCAAGAGCTCCGATGTAAGCAAACTCTTTAATCCGGTCAGATAGCGCGTCTAACCAAGCACCTAATCTTGAAAATTCCCCCTTGTAACGAGCTATTTCACCATCCACGCAATCAAGAACCAATGAGAAAAGCAGCACCACACCGCTTGTGAAGTATCGACCTGTTGACGCTATGTACGCTGCTAAAAGCCCTATCAAAATAGAGATTGCTGTGACAGTATTTGGCTTGGTTTTTGTTTCTACTAACGCACTAGTAAAAATTCTTGAGATTTTTCTAAGCACAAAGGTTGAAAAAAACCCATCATCATCTCGTGCGGCAGCACGCAACCGCAGGGATTTATCGCTCATTTCTCGCGGTTGATTCCCCATAACGGGTACTCTAATGCCTAGTCCGGAAATAGAGATGAAAACGTGGTGAAAAATGGCGCAACGACGGAAGACTCGTAACCCGATCACGCGTCTCTATCGCGTACTGCGACGCAAGGCCAAGACGTTGTGGCGTTTAATTTTTCCACCTGAACTGGTGCCATTTACCTCTGAAAGTGCACAAGGACATCAGGTTGCTGCCTTTTTTGCAGATACGCCGTCCAAGATTTACCAAATAGCGCAATGGATTCCAGTCTTCGAAAAGGCGCCTGCCCACTTAAGGCCAATGATTATTACTCGGCACGCGGCAACTACTGAAGAACTCCAAAAAATTACTTCACTCTTAGTTGTACATGCCCGTACTTATGATTTATTAATGCAACTTCTCGAGTTATCAAAATTTAAGGCCCTCATTTACGTTAACAACTCTTACCAAAATTTCCAGACTCTTGCATATCAACAAGCTGCACACATACACGTTAATCACGGTGAAAGTGACAAAATCTCCATGGTCAGTAATCAATCTAAGGCCTATGACAAAGTCTTTGTTGCCGGTGCTGCTGCTAAAGATCGCTACTTATCCGCAGTTGCATGGTTGGATGATAAGAAGTTAATTCCAATTGGTCGACCACAGTTAGACCTTGATACGGCACCGATTCTTGAGAAAAGCTCGCTCAAAACGATCACCTATGCACCAACATGGGAGGGGGAAGATGAAGCGAATAACTACACCTCGATGGATTGTTATGGAATGGAAATCGTTGATGCGGCTCTTGCCCAAACTGGGTGTCGAGTTATTTACAAGCCGCACCCACGAATCATGGATTCTAAAGATCCTCTGATCAATGCTGCTCATAAATATATAGTCAACAAACTCTCGCGAGGAGCGCATGAAATCCATTTAGAGGGGGATGTACTCAGCGTTCTAAAAGATACTGATTTGCTAATAAGTGATATCTCGAGCGTGACGCTCGACTATCTCTACTTAAAACCATCTGGCGCTATTTTTCTCTCTGACCGAAGGAATAACCGAACTGAATTAGAGGCCGAGTCGCCTGTGGCAAAAGCTGCTTACATCATCGACCGGTCGACGATTGGTGATTTGAACTCGGAGCTTACGAAAGTATTACGGAATGACGAGTTGTTTGATAGACGACAAGAGGTCTGCCGGTACTATTTCGGAGGAATCGCAGCGGGCGAGAGCACCGCAGCGTTCTATCGAGAACTGGAAAAATCGATCGCTGAACACGATACGGCGATTTCACAACTTTCTCGAGTACGTCGAAGTTCATAAAGTTTTTGCCAGGATTAACTAAAAATAAGGGAGCGCAGTGGTACAGCAAGTAATTATCCTCGCCGCAGGTATGGGAACTCGCCTTGGAAAGCCATGGCCAAAACCACTAACTCCATTAAACGATGGACGAACCATCATGGAACAACAGATGAGTAATATCTCTACCGCCTTTGGTGATAATGCTCGAATAGGTGTGGTTGTCGGCTTCAAGATGGAAATGATCATGGAAGCGCATCCGCGAGCAACCTTCATTTACAACGAAGTGTTTGATCAGACCAATACCAGTAAAAGCCTTTGGCGCGCCCTAACGGCAAGTTGTGATGGTGGCGTTCTTTGGATGAATGGTGACGTGGTCTTCGATGCAAAGGTTCTTGAGCGAGTTAAACCTTTAATTGAAAAAGACCAATCATTTATTTGTGTGAATACTTCGAAAGTGGCTGAAGAAGAAGTTAAGTACACAGTAGACAGTAATGGAAATATCAAAGAGCTCTCGAAGAAGGTTGTTAATGCGCTAGGGGAAGCGGTTGGAATCAACTTTGTTGCAGCGAAAGATAAAGTTGCGCTCATCAAAAGATTAGATGAAGTTGCAGATAATGATTATTTTGAACGTGGAATTGAAGTTTCTATCGAGAAGGATAAAGCGTCATTCATCCCAGTAGATATCTCAGATCTCTTTGCAGTCGAAGTGGATTTTCCTGAAGATCTAGAGCGCGCGAACGAGAGTATGAAATAGATCAGAGGAGTAACTATTTATTAGTTATTGCCATCTGATTCAAAATTCACGTCGCCTTCTTGCACTACCTCTTCAACTTCCTCAAACTCGACGTCACTGAAATCTTCTTCCGTTTCACTATCTTCGCCAAGAAGAGCCATTGCCTCTTCTAGTGACATCTCACCGTCGATTTCCTCGTCTTCGAGTTCCTCTTCATCTGATTCTTCTTCTAAGAGGATTTCTTCTTCTACTTCGCTGCCAGTTTCTTCAATAATCGCGTCAATTAACTCCTCTTTGCTGAGGCCCTTGAAATCTATTCCTGACTCTTTAGCGAGAGCTTGCAACTCCTTAAGCGACATTTCCTGAAGATCTTCTGCAGAGTATTCGACTACCTCTTCATTTTCAGCCACTTCTTCGCCTTCCTCGTTGGTTTTTAGATCTGCGTCTTCAATCTTAGTAGCAACGGCTCCAGTTGCCGCGGCTGATTTTTCAACTACCTCTTCTGGTGAAACGGCTGGAGTGGCATCTGCCTTAGTACCCTCCGATTTGATTGTTGCAGCACGCGGCGAGTCAGGAGCTGGCGCCTTTGCTTCTTTGTCATTTAAATTTAAACGACTCATCTCGGCCCAGGGGTTATCTGAACCTGACTTCTTGCCGGCCATAATTTTTCCTCTCCTAGCTCATTGCTCTTATTGCTGTTGCGGTGCTTGTTCTGGATCGTTCCACTCATCATGTGGAGCTTCGTCAAAACTTGTCACTATTTCCACAATCGGGGATGAGCCATCAAATGAAGGTGCATTTCCGGTTGAAGCAAAGGGAAACCCTGAGCCATCGGTTGGATTAGCTTTAAAAAATCCACTTGCATCGGTCGACTGAGTGGGATGCATGAAATCCTTCATATCGTAATGACCGACCGATGTTCCCCAGGCATCATTAGCAATCACTGGAGTGACGTGAGGGTAGCCATTGGTGTCGATGATTCCTTGAGGACCACCAAACTGTGGTGCAAAGTTCTGCGGTGGTTGCCAATGTGTTGGTTGTTGGAATGCGTCTGGCTGAATCGGTGCTATCCATGAACCATTGCCACTATCTACCCAGTTATTTCCTGCATACTCTGGATAGGCACCGCCATTGCCCCCGAATTGCGGATTAAAGGTCTGCGGTTGCACAGGAGCAAATGGCATTGCTTGAGGGTAGCCATTGGTGTCGATGATTCCTTGAGGACCACCAAACTGTGGTCCACCAAACTGTGGTGCAAAGTTCTGCGGTGCCATGTAATCACCTTGAGGTGGTTGCCAATTCTGTTGTGGCTGCCAATCAACAGGCTTGCCGTAGTTATTCCACTCTCCGTATTGCTGAGGTTGTTGGAACGCGTCTGGCTGAATCGGTGCTATCCATGAACCATTGCCATTATCTACCCAGTTATTTCCTGCATACTCTGGATAGGCACCGCCATTGCCCCCGAATTGCGGATTAAAGGTCTGCGGTGCCATGTAATCACCTTGAGGTGGTTGCCAATTCTGTTGCGGTTGCCAATCAACAGGTTTGCCGTAGTTATTCCACTCGCCGAATTGTTCGTTGGATTGAAAATCTTCCTGCTGTTGAAAATCTTGTTCTTGGGTAAATGCTTCAACCTCTCGGAAACTCTCGATTAATTCTGGTGCGCTATCTGGAATAAAGCTCGATACCTGACCATCAGAAGTAACGCGTTGCATATTTGCGCCATTCTGATTAAGCGATAGCAAAGTCTTCTCTCCGGTGGAAGAAATCGAAGAAACGCTAACTTGCCCCTCGCCAAAAGTGAGGTCGGATTGAATTCGGGTTCCATCGGCAAGGGTGGTAATCATGCGACCTTCACCCTCGGCGCCGGGAATAAGCTGTCGGACTGATCCATCAGGGTAAGTGACATTTAAAGTTCCATTTTGTGACTCTTGCACTCTCACATCAGAGGGGAGAGGTCGCAACGAGCCATCTTGTGGCGAGATAGACAAAATCATTCGCATCCCAGGGTCATTCAGTGGACCCGAACCCACTCCACGAGCAGGCTCGTTATTCATATATTGCGGATAATTTGTCATTGGTCTCTCGATTCACTTCGTCTTTGATAAGGGTATCCATACCCCATCGCATAACCAAGAAATCTCGCCAAACGGAAGGGTTTTCCCCACGAAAAATCGCTCGTGATGACGATAAAAGTCCAGGTCGGCTATGTGATAGTTCCCGCTTGGCGGGTACCCTGACCCCAGACAAATCCTTTCGAAAGGTATGAATATGAGTACGCCAACTGGTACCGAGCGTTCCTACGGAGCTCAATCTGCGGGTGCCTCAAAAACTCCCGCGCAAAAAAATTCTTTCCGCCGGAAAATGCGTTATCGATTTGATAACACACTCGCACGCGGTCCAATTGTTCTGATTGGTTGGCTACTAGTCGCCGCAGCAATTCTCAGTATTCCGTTCTGGCTCTATCTTGAACTTGATCCCGACGGAGTTGGTGGTGGAGAGAACACTAAGCCAGCTCCCGAGAATCTTTTTAATTCTTTCTGGGCAGTTCTCGGTAAAGGTGGTTTTAGCCAACTCACTTGGGAAGGTCGCTCATTCAGTATCTTGATTACGATTGCGAGCCTTGTCACCGGTGGCGCAATGTTCGCCTTTATTACAGCAAATACCAGCAAGAAATTGACCGAACTCAAGCGCGGCAAAGGCCCAGTTGTTGAAAGTGGCCACGTGATGATTCTCGGTTGGGGCCCACAGGTTTATTCAATTTTGCAACAACTTGATGTTGCAAACGAAAACAATCCTGGAACTGCTGTAATCCTTGCGCCAACTCCGCAAGAAACTATGGTCGATGAAATTAAAAATCGCGTAGGAAAGTTAAAACACACAAAGGTAATCACTCGATCTGTCGAACCATCGAATCCCAAGATTCTCGCAGATATGTCTGTTGCATCCGCCAAGAGCATCATCGTTCTAGGCACTAAAGGAACTCCTGGTTCAGTAACTGGAGTACTTTCGGCACTTTCTAATCTCGCTCCAGATTCAAAGACAACTGTGATCGCTGATGTGAACGACACATCTGCTGCAAATGCATTGATGCAAAGTGGCCAAGGGCGTGTAGTTACCGTTGAATCACAAGAATTGATTGCCCAAGTTACGGCGCATGCATGTCGCCAGCCTGGTCTTGCAGCAATCTACCTAGATTTGCTCGATTTTGAAGGTAATGAGATGTACTACCAACCAGCCGGTGAAGCTGCTGGAAAAATGTTTGGCGAAGCTTTACTTGCTTACCAAAATGCATCACTCATTGGTATTCGACGTGCTGATGGAGCTGTATGGCTCTACCCACCAATGAATACAGTCATTAGCAATGATGATTATGTTATTGCTATCGCTGAAGATGATGATCGCATTATTTGGAGTAATCCACGTCCCGACCTTGATTCCTACGGTCCACAAACTGCGCTCTTCGCCGCACCTAAAACACCACCGTCACAGACGCTTGTTATCGGTTGGAATTCAATGGCAAAGAAGGTGCTTCGCGAGATTGGTGATTACGCAACTCCAGGTTCTGCCGCTCTCGTAATGGCACAGGCTGCTCGAGTAACTTCTGATGAGTTGAAGGACCTAAGCACAGCTAACATGCAGGTAATTACAAAAGCATACGACGGAAGTTTTAATGAACTTGCTGCCGTGCTTCCTGGTTCACAATTCGACCAAGTCATCATCTTTGGTTATCGCGGAAAGACCGCGCCAGCTGATGCTGATGCACAAACCTTGCTCTCGCTCCTTGCAGTTAACACTTTGAAGCAGTGGGGTGCATTTGGTTACGGGCGTGCACGAATCATCGCCGAGATCCTCGATAGCAATAACGTCGAACTGGCAAGAGTTGTTGCAGTTGAAGATCTCGTAGTGAGCGATCGCCTCACAAGCTTGATGATGACGCAGCTCTCGCAATCACCACACCTCTCACCAATCTTCCAACAACTCTTTGGACCTGGTGGGGTTTACCTCAGCGCAAAGCCAATCAACTATTACGTTGCTTCGGGAGAAGTTAGCTATGCCGAGCTGGTAGCAGCAGGTCGGGCACGTGGTGAAGTCATCATTGGCTACCGAGATAACGAGGCAGGAACTGGCTTAACTGCAGGTATCCACCTCAACCCATCAAAGGATGCCCGATTCATGGCAAAACCAACTGATCAGGCCATAGTCATCGGACCGATGGAGTAAACGCTGTAAAACTCTCAGAAAGCCCCTAAGGGAAAACCCCTTGGGGGCTTTTCTTTATATATAAGTGCGGGAGTATCCTGTAATCCTTGTCAGTTCAGTCAGCTCCCCCTGGAGGTCGGAATGAAGCGCTTTCGATCCCTCGCTTCTTTCGTGGTCGCTCTTGCCATCTCAAGTTTCGGCCTGGTTGCACCAACCGCTATACCGGCCTCTGCTAACTGCGGGCCTGGTCAGGTTCTAGCTGCAAACGGATCCTGTATCGCACCAATCGTTGAAGCGCCACCACCTCCAGCAACAACTCCTACTTACGTTCCACCAGCAGGCACAGGTACAACTGCTTACGTTCCACCAGCAGGCACAGGTACAACTGCTTACGTTCCACCAGCAGGCACAGGTACAACTGGAATTGTGTGTATGCCGGGCATGGGGCCCCCTGCATGTCCAGCAACTACTGGAACAACGGCAACAACTGCACCAAATGCCGGGAGTACAGGTGGATTAAATTGTATGAATGGCATGGTGCCTAATACGCAAGGCACAGCATGTATCGCACCAGTTGTCGGCACAACAGATAGCAAAGGGAATATCGATTGCAGCGTCCCTGCTAATCAAGCAACTGCAACGTGCGGTGGTGGTGCAGGTACTGGCACTGGAACTTTTTTCTGTAATGGCGCTCAAATTCCAATTGGAACATTCTGTCCACCGAGCACAGGTGCCGTAAATACCAATACTCAACAAAATCAAAATGCACAGTATTGCGCCCCCGGAACTTTCTACGATGAGGGAATCAAGGGCTGCAAATCAACCACAGGTGCCGGAACTATTGGAACGACTAATGCAAGTGGTTGTATGAATGGAATGATTCGCGATGCCAATGGAAGCTGTATCGCTCCCATTATTTCGAATACAGGTCAGATTGACTGCTCTGCTGCTGCAAATAAGGTGACTACTGCTTGTGGTGGAAATATTGCAGTGCAAGCGCCAGCTACAGCAACAGCAACAGCCAACAACAATTGGATTAATTGTGGTGTTGGATTTTTCT
>VFQT010003828.1_pt1 | contig 13283 bp, 9 predicted proteins | sample 3512381 | NCBI WGS metagenome assembly VFQT01 (sample SAMN10412376, study PRJNA504923) | tailings metagenome | isolation source: Relicate 2 Philex TSF3 active mining site | place: Philippines: Tuba, Benguet | collected 2017-08-29 | reverse complement strand
TTTGGGCAAACTCGATCACCGATATCCCGGGGCAAATACGCTGTTATAATGCTTTCGAACTGAACCGTTGAGGGCTTCGCACAAAAGTTTGTATCACTCAAAATTTTCATAACTTCGCACGATCACTGCGCAAACAATCTCGCATTAAAGCTATGCTGGGAATAAGAAATAAAATCTTCATTTGGATCCTATGTGTTCTAGCCTATGGATTTTATCCATACCTCCATGGACAAACCCTTCCATCGAAAGCCATTCAAGCAGACAGCAATGGTATTCCCCTGCGTAACACGGAAACGAAGAAAAAACAGATGCGCCCTATTTTGGTTAGTGCGGACACACAACGACTCGACATGCTGGACATCACAGGAATGGGTGATCATTCACCACTTTTCCTTACCACGGATAAATTTTCAGCCTGGAAAAGCGCAGCCTTTTCTACCTTCAACTTGACGGGACATTCCATTCAGCAAGTTGATGTCCGCAACAAAGCGTTTCATGTGGCCGAAAAGACAGGTCGACAACTATTCAGCGAAATACCCGGAGCCATGATTTACGACATGGATGGTTCTGGAAACCAAATCAACGTAGCCATCCGCGGATTAGACCCACACCGAAGTTGGGAATTCAACAATCGACAAAATGGCCTTGTCACCAATTCTGACATGTATGGCTACCCCGCCAGTCATTACAGCATGCCATTGGAAGCCGTAAAAAGTGTAGAGATCGTAAAAGGCACTGCCGCATTGCAATATGGAGCCCAATTTGGCGGCATGATCAACTACACCCTCAAAGCCCCGGCAGCCCAACGCATACACTACGAGGGGCAACACAATTTAGGCTCATTTGGTTTATTGAGTACATACAATTCCCTCAGCGGAACACTAGGAAAAGTCCAATATTTTTCGTATCTTCAGTATCGACAATCAAACGGGTATCGAAAAAACGGCGAATCCCAAGCCTCGGCATTTCATGGCCGAATCATTTACAATCCAACCCAGCACTTAAAGGTCACTGCGGAGATATCAAATAGCCAATACCTTTATCACGTGCCCGGTCCACTAGGACTTGAACAATTTCAAACCGATCCGCGACAGAGTACCCGCGGACGAAATTATTTCCAACCCAACATTTATTTACCGGGACTCACCATTGAATACAAACCCAACCAGCGCACCACAGTGAGTTGGATTGTTTCGGCCATTCGAGGTCGACGTAACTCCGTACTTTTCGAGGGATTTGCTAACAAACTCGACACCCTCAATCCCTTGACACAGACTTATGCAAATCGGAATGTTGACATCGATGAATTCCGCAGTTACACCACCGAATTGCGATTAAAAAGAAGGTACAATCTCGGCAAGATATCGAACAGCCTCACCATGGGCTTAAGGGCGTTTAACAATGTGATGGGGCGTCGCCAATTGGGCAAGGGAACCACGGGCATGGACTTTGATTTAACCGTGGAACCCAACAGTTTCAAACGGGATTTAAAATACCACAGTCAAAGCTTGGCTTTTTCGTTAGAAAACGCTTTTTACCTTACCAAGCAATGGAGCCTTTCACCCGGTTTCCGTTATGAAATTGGAAATACGGATGCTTATGGCACAATCAGTTATTTACCCAGCGACAGTATTCCGCGCCGCATTGATCACCGTTTGCCCGCCCTCGGCTTGGCCACGGAATATCGATCTCGCAGCAACAACGGGGTACTCAGTGGCGGTATTTGTCAGGCACACCGACCCGTTATTTTCAAAGACATCATCCCAGGATCCTCGCTAGAACGAACTGCACAAAATCTGAAAGATGCCCGCGGATACAATGCAGAAATTGGCTACCAAAGAACCCTGAAAAACCACAGGTTTATTCCAACCACCCATGACGGCCACAAAAGTGGGCTTCAAAAATTCAGTTTACAGTACACAATCACTGTATTTCAAACCCAGTACAATCATCGGATGGGTAACTGGGTTTTATTCGACAGTGTAAATGCGGTGAATTACATTCAAAAAACCAACATTGGAAACAGCAGAACCAGGGGCATCGAGTGTCTCTTGAAATTTAGCCTTTACAATGCGAAACGCGAGCAATTTGTAAGCATCACCAGCGCCACGGCCATACAACAAGCCAAATATCAGCAGGCTACGGCGGCGATATCAGGTAAAAATGTTGACATCTCCGGCAATTTCGTAGAAGGCGTTCCAACCGTGATTCAACGCACCCAAGCAACCTATCACGGGGAACACATTCAATGTTCGATACTTCACAGTTTCGTAGGTTCACAGTTTAGCGATGCCTTGAACACGGTGAACATAAATAGCAATGGCTCCATCGGAAAAGTGCCGAGCTATGGCTTAATCGACATCAATTTCATTTATTCGTTGAGCGAACACTGTCAAATTCGTGGAGGTGTAAACAACCTACTAAATAAATCTTATTATACCAAGCGTCCTACAATGTATCCCGGCCCCGGAATTTGGCCTTCCGACGGAAGGGGTGCATCGATCGGACTGAACCTCAGTTTTTAATTTTGAAACGCCAACGCGAATTTTAAACCACCAGACTCGGGATTTTTGCCAAGAGTCGGCAGAACTCCCTGCAGATTTTGTATAATTGCATCTACATTTTACAATGAAACACCTAAAATCATACCTTTTCACGGGCTTTATGCTGGTGTTTGGTATCAATATTCAAGCGCAAACCGACATGGATGGTTTGATGATGGCCAAGCGCAATCTCTGCGGAGGGATCGTTTTGGGACAAGCAAAATGGGACCATTACTGGGAAGGAACGCTCTACCGCAACAATTTGAACATTGGCACGTTTCAATCACAAATGGCGATGGCCATGGCCAACTACGGCGTTTCCAACAAATTCAACATCATTGCATCAGCCCCCTACATCGAAAACCATTCAACGGCAGGGACTTTGCGAGGCCAGAAAGGCCTCCAAGATTTATCAGTGACCGGCAAATGGGAGTTTTTTGGCAAAGGCTACAAGCATGCCTATGTAAGTCTGTTGGCCCTTGGAACGGTAACCACTCCATTAACCAACTACGTGGCCGATTACTTACCCTTGGCCATCGGCATGCAAAGCAGAACGGCATCAGGCAAACTCATGATGGACATACAAAGAAACCGTTGGTTTGTGACCGCATCAGCACAGTATACTCAGCGTGGAACCGTAACCATCGATCGCGAAGCCTATTACACCACGGAAATGATTTACAGTCATCTGGTGAACATGCCTTCAGTTTTTTCTAGCAATGTTCGATTGGGCTACAGAAAAAATGCAGACCTCATCATTGAAGCGGTCTATGACCGCATGAACACCCTGGGTGGTTTTGACATTCGCAGAAACGACATGCCGTTTTTGAGCAACAACATGGAAGCGTCGCGCATCGGCCTGAATTGGAAGTTGCCCGTACCCAAAATCGCAGGCATGAGTTGGATGGGCAACGCCACTACTACCATCGCCGGTCGCAACATGGGCCAAAGCCACATCCTCATGACAGGCCTTGTTTATCAAGGTGAATTCAAAGCAAAAAACAGCCCCAAGAAATGAAATCATTAACAATCATGGGCGCCGTAATGGTCGCCGTCGCATTATACATCGGCTGTAAAACTGACGTTGTATCAGAAAACAGTGTATTTCCTGCGTTAGAACCCTTGAATGCCGACACCAATGCCGGCACTTGGAAACCCATATTGTTGAGCAAACCCGATGAATTTGCGGTAATCAACCCCATTGCGGTTACTTCGGCCGATTACAAATTGGAGTTGCTCGAGATCAAAAGTCGTCAAAACAACATCACAGACGAGGAACGCGACATGATGAACTATTGGAGTGCCGGCGTGGTACTGCGTTGGAATGAAATCATGCGAGAATTGGTAGCCAAATACAATTTGCCTCCTTACCAAAATCCGGATGGCACCTACCCCATTCCGAGTGCGGCAAACCCCTTGGCCTACCCCTTCTTCCCTTTTGCCAATCCTCCTTACGCCGCCCGCGCTTATGCCTATTTGTCGGGCGCCCAGTACGACGCACTTGTAGCGGCTTATCACTACAAATCCAAATTTAGAAGACCGCGACCCGCCAAAACGGATCCATCCATCAAGCAATTGATTCCGATGACGTCTGATTTCGTTTACCCCTGTGAAGAGGCGGTTACTGCAGGTGCTTCGGCGGCCATCCTTACATTGATGTTCCCCGGTGAACAAGAATTCATCCAAACCAAATTGACAGAATGTACTTCGGCCCGAATTTTAGCCGGTGGAAATACCCGGAGCGACATTGATGCAGGTGTTGCCCTAGGTAAGGCAGTGGCAGGGAAATTCATTGCCCGTGCCAGAACCGATGGAGCCGGAAAAGCCGTGGGTACACCCACAGATTGGCAGTTCTTGAAAGACCGTACCGAAGCCAGAGGAGAAATTGCTTGGTTGAGTCAGGAATCTCCTGCACGTCCACCCATGCTTCCCTTGTTTGGCAAAGTGATGAGCTTCTTAATGGATACCACTGAGGTCATCAATAGTCGTCCAACTCCACCCCCATCAACCAATTCAGCGCAGTTCAAAAAGGAGCTCGAAGAGGTGCTGTGGTTTAGCCAACACCCAGACCGCGATCGGATGAAGGTGGTTCACTTTTGGAGCGATGGCGCTGGAACCTACGCCCCTCCAGGACATTGGAACGACATCGCTTGCGAAGACTTTGTAAAGCAGCGTTGGAGTGAAGCCCGTTGGGCCAGAAACTTGGCGTTGTTGAACTCGAGCATGTTTACCGCAGCGGTTTGCTGCTGGGATGCGAAATATTACTATTTCAACCCACGTCCTTCCCAAATGCACCCCGATTGCAAAACCTTGACTGGATTGCCCAATTTCCCGGCGTTTACCAGTGGCCATAGCACTTTCAGCGGTGCAGCCGCCGCATTCCTGAGCCACGTTGTGCCCAATCAAGCATCGAAATACATGTCTATGGCCGATGAGGCCAGTAAGAGTCGTTTGTGGGGTGCGCTTCACTATCGCAGCGACATCGAAGTAGGCATGGCGATGGGTTTAGCCATCGGTGGCAAGGCAGTTGACCGTGCCAAAACAGATGGCGCTGAGTAATCAAACGGATTTCCCCGAATCCTGACTTATTTTCGCGGGGCGATGCCGTCGTCTCTGAACACCGAAAACCAAATTAAGCTTTGGGCCCAAGAATTGGGCTTTTTGGCTTGTGGTTTCGCTAAAGCAGGACCCCTGAAAGCGCAAGAGGCAACCCTTAACGGTTGGCTAGACCATGATTACCATGGAAACATGCAGTACATGGAAAATCACAAGGAAATGCGTCTTGACCCTACCCTGTTGGTACCAGGCGCTAGAACGGTCATTAGCTTGGCCTTCAACTACTATCCCATCGACAAAAACGAGGCTGCGGCCTCATCGCCTGATTTCCAAGAAACGCTAGGACAGCAAAACGAGATAAATCATAAACCGTTGATTGCCAAATATGCCTGGGGCGACGACTATCATCGGGTGATGAAAGACAAGTTGTTCGTGCTGATGGACCGCATCAAAACCATCGCCCCGTCATTCGAAGGACGCGCGTTTGTAGACAGTGCCCCGGTGATGGAGCGGCAATGGGCCGTGAAGGCGGGTTTGGGATGGATTGGTAAAAACAGTTTGCTGTTGCGCAAAGGGGTGGGCAGCTTTTTCTTTTTGGCCGAAATCATTTGCAATCTGGAACTTCAGCCCGATGAAATCCTAACTGATCACTGTGGAGCCTGCACCGCCTGTATCGATGCTTGTCCAACCGATGCCATCGTGCAGCCACAGGTTATCGATTCTCGTCGATGCATTTCGTATTTAACCATAGAAAATAAATCATGGCCTACTGAGGTGGTGGATGAATCATCCGATAAATTCAACACCGGTGCTTGGGCCTATGGATGCGATGTTTGTCAGGATGTATGTCCATGGAACCGCTTTTCCACTCCGCATCAAGAACCTTTGTTCAAGCCACGGGAAATGGTGGGTTGGTCGCATCGTGAATGGGAAGAAGCTGTGCGGGAGCCCGCGCGCATCAAACCCCAGTTAAAAAATTCACCCATGCAGCGCGCGGGCCTCCCCAAACTGCTGGCCCAAATTACCTTGGCCCTACAAAATACTAAGCCACCGGCAAAGTAATGGTGAAGGTGGTCCCCACTCCCTCTTTCGTTTGGTAGGTAATCGCCCCGCCCAATTGCTCCACAATCTTGCGGGAAATCGCCAACCCCAACCCCATGCCCGAATTTTTCGTCGAAAAATTCGGAGAGAATATTTTGTCGCGCAGCGACTCAGGAATTCCCTTGCCATTGTCGCTGAACTCCACAATCACCAATTTGCCCTGAATCTTTAATTCTGCCGCAATTTCACCCGTCCTACCCTCAGGAATGGATTGAATGGCATTCTTCAAAATATTGGTAAATACCCGACCCAATTGCAATGGATCGGCCATCACCCGCACATCGTCTTTCACAAATTTCCAATCGATGGGCATATCGCTCTCCTTGCCCAACAACAAAACAGCGTCCGACACCACCTGTACCAAATTCACATCCTGCAGTTTTGGCTCTGGCATCTTGGCAAAAGAACTAAATTCCTCGGCCATTTGCGACAAAGAATCAATCTGACGGATCAACAACTCACTGGTTTTCTGGATTTTATCCTTCAGATTTTCGTCGTTCCGTTGCAAAGAGAACTGCAAATGCTGCAACGACAACCGCATCGGCGTCAGTGGATTTTTAATCTCGTGAGCCACCTGTTTGGCCATTTCACGCCACGCACCTTGTCGTTCACTCTCCGCCAACAAATTCAAACTGTTCTCCAACTCCACAATCATTTTATTATACTCTTTCACCAACAGTCCAATCTCATCATTCTTGTCCCATTCCAAAGGCTGGTTCCGCTCGCCAATTTTTACCGACGCCAACTGCTTACGAATCAAATTCAACGGCAAGGCAATACGCTGAGCCACCAAATACGCGATTACAATCATGATGGCGAAAACCAAGGCAAACAAGTTGATGATGGTTACCGCGTATTCAGAAATGTCGCGGTACAAATCCCGCCTGTTAGAAAAATAAGGCAAATTCAAGTAGCCTTTCACCTGCAAATCTTTGTTCAACAATGCCGTATAAGACGAAATGTAATCCAAATCGCCCAGATTCTCATTCACCAGCGATGTAGACGATCCCAACGCATCCATTTTGCGGTAAACCGCCGGATTCATCAGCCTTCCGCGCACACTCTCGGCTATCAACCGATCGTTCGTAGACACAAGCAATGTACCATCCGCGCGATATAAGTTGATATCCGTGTTATAATACTCCGCCAAATCATACACCAACCCCGTTTGATACTTATCATACACCGCATCAATGTTGATTTTACTGTTCAACTTCGAGGCAATCTCGTGGGTCTTCTGTCGCAATTCATCTTTCTGACTCTCCGTATAATTGCGCACGAAGTAGTTGACTGTCACAAACAACACCACCAAGAATGTGGCGAATACCATCCATGTCACGTACAACTGCAATCGATTGGAGATGAACAACTCTCCTTGATTACCCAATGGCATTCTGCTGCGCAGGTTTTTCAAGATTTTCACCTTTCTTCCCGTGATTTCGCCCATGGCAATCAACCGCTGACGCAACCACAGCACGAAGTAGTACAGCATCACCAACATGATACCACCCAGACCCAATACCGTAAATCCGGTGAGCGACGAAATAAAATCCACTTCACTGCGCGAGAGCACCACCGTATTCTTGGCACTGTCTTTTAACACGAAATGACTCACCCCTTCCTGGGTCACAAACCCAGACAGCGTATCAAACGTATTCGCCAAAGGATAATCCTCTGACCCATACGAATAATTTAAGCGGTTGTTGTTGTAAATGGCAAAACTGTATTGATTGTCGGAGTACAGCGGCTCCAACACATTGCGGTTGAACAAATCGCTCAATCGACCTTCCATGGACGACAACCGCGGCGACAAAATCACAAAGTACACTCCGTGATACCCCGCGGCGCTGCTCACATCAAACCGACCAATAAAACTCCCTTTGAGCTTGTAATTGTTGACCTTAACAAAATTGCCAGTAATGGGCACGCAATCTTCACTTTTGAACAACTGCTGAATGGATGGATAGTCATAGGAATTCTCCTGTCTGTAAGACCTACCCAACGCATTAAAATCCAAGAAATTAACCTCAAAATCGCTGATGTAAGGACCAAAGTACAACTCCCGCAAACGCTTTTCAAACTCCGCCTTGGTCTCATCCGTACAGGTGTAATAATCCACGATGCCTTTGTCGACCAGCAACTGTTTCTCTGTTTGTCCCAACCGCGCGGCCGTTTCGGCATCGGTACCTTCCAACAGATTTTGGGCCAGTTGCGTGCGCGTGCGCTTTTCTTTGATGGCGCTTTCCTCTCCAAATAAGCTGCTCACCACAACCCCGGCCAACACAACCCGCAATACAACGCGGAGCCAATCTTGTCGGTTCGATAACCACCACTCAAATCCCATCCAGGCGTACACAAACCCCAACCAATAAGGGAAAAGGGCTTGCAAATCCCAATTGGTATATACAAAAACCAACGGCGGCAGCGTGTGAGCCACTGAAATCAAACGTACAATCCAAGGTTTCTGTTTGTGCAATTCAGCCCAAGCAAATCCGTGCAATCGATAAAAAATCACCCACTGCGCAGCCAACACAATCACGGCCACGAATGAAAACAAACCCAGTTTGTGAAACTGTTGAAAATCCAGATTGATTTGGCCATCCTGAACCAAATTCACCCCGTTTCTCAACAACCACACCAAGAGCCACAAGCTCGATTGCATGGCCAAATTGGCCATGATGAATGGACCCAATTCCCACCGCGTTTTCAGCACCCATTGCTCCAGCCATCTCACCAAACTACTGATGAAAAACAAGCCCAATGCGCTGAAGAATATCAACTGTCCCAGCGAACCACCACTCCATGAAGAATAGAACAAATCCGCCGTAAACAAAGAGGTTTCGCGGAGTCCCATTAAGGTATAGCCCGACAAAAACAACCAGTAAACACCCAACCAAGCCAACGTAATTCCCAGGACCACCGCGATGTGCATTTTTTCAATTTTATACAAATTGAACAAGGCCAAACTCACCAGCAGGCATCCCGCCAAAAAGAGCAAATCAAACCAAATGGGGTGCTGAAAATTGTGGACCACCAAATAAAACAACTCCACCTCGGGCACAATCACCGGGGTGGAATTCTCTACCGGATTTCGAGAAATGGAATATTCAACCGGTGTTGGGTCTTGAAACCCTCTGTTTTGGGTGTACGATACCGCTTTGGCCTCAATCAAAGGCAACACGTAAGCAAAGGATTTCCCATCTCTACGGGCATGGTATACCGCCACATACCAATTTCCTTGTCGCTGTAATTCAATGGACTTATCAAAACTCGCCGAGATCTGATAATTCTGGGTGGACCAATAGATGGGACTGCCAAACTCGAAGACAAAAAAATCGATATTCCTTTTACTGAGCGATTGGGCAAACTGACTGTAAGCATTCCACGACAAGTGGGTGCTTTTTAGCAGCAACTGTTCTTGGCGATTGATGGAGTCATCGACCCGTTTCACCAAATCGGCCGCCTCTATCATGGCTAACTCAATGGCATCCGATCGAGATTTAAGCCCCTTCTCCGCGCCCAAATTTTGTTCTCTAACCATGAAAACCTGGGACACCGCGATCAAAATCGCACCCAAAAAGATCAACAAGGTATTGCGCTGAAACAGATTCATGTGGCTCGCTTTACTTCAAAGATAACCCTTTCATCGCAGTGAGCTACGATTACAGATACCGATGCGATTGCAGATACCCCTGAACGTAATCGGCTACCGCCACTTCCAACGGCGTAAATGGCACCCGATAGCCCGCCTCTTGCAATCGTTGCATATTGGCCTGGGTATGATATTGATAGCGATCGCGAATGTCGAGCGGCATGTCGATATACGATAGCTTTTCTGTTGCATCCAACGCGCCAAACACGGCTCTGACTAGATCTAGGAAGGTTCTACATTCCCCTGTGCCCAGATTGTACAAGCCGCTGTTTTTGCGGTTTACAAAAAAATGCGTGAGCACCGAAAGGACGTCTTTCACATAGATAAAATCTCGTTCTTGGGCGCCGTCGGCATAATCGGACCGATGGCTTTTAAACAAGGTAACCGACCCCGTATCGCGCCACTGATTGAAGGCGTGGAACACCACCGATGCCATCCGGCCTTTGTGGTACTCGTTTGGACCAAAGACATTGAAAAACTTGAATCCAGCCCAAAAGGGGGGCACTGTACCGGCGGCCTGTTGCTCCATGACCCACAAATCGAAACGATGCTTGCTGCTTCCGTAGGGATTGAGTGGTTTCAGCTGCGACAACAACGCCGGATCATCGGAAAATCCTGCAGCACCATCGCCATACGTTGCTGCCGACGACGCATAAATCAACGGGATGCTGTGTTCTACACAAACCGCCCAAATGGACTTGGAATAATCCACGTTCAACGACTGCAGGACCTGCTCATCGAATTCGTTGGTTTTGGTACGGGCGCCGATGTGAAAAATAAATTGAACCTTGTGGGCATGGGTGGGCAACCACGCTAAAAATTCTGAACGTTCAATGCGATGCAACAAGGATTTACCTTCTAAGTTGGGGGCTTTTTCAGCATGTGAAAAATCATCCACAGCCACCAACTCACCATACCCCAAATGCTGCAGGTGACCCAACAAGGCCGAGCCAATAAATCCTGCCGCTCCGGTTACAATGATCATCACAGCAAACCTACAACGATTTTTTCACGTGTGAAACCCCCAAAACACAATCCATTCTCCCGCGGGATTGACGTATAATTGCAGTACGCATGAGTCAGAAAAAGCAGAATCTCACCGTTTATATCCTCGTTGCCATGGTTGTTGGGGCCGTGGTAGGACAATTAATCCACGTGTATTTCCCTGAAACCATCCAAGTAAAAGACGCTTCTGGAGAAATTAAATCGATCGTGAGATCAGAGTATATTGGACAATATTTCAAAATTTTAACCTCGGTATTTCTGCGCCTGGTGCAAATGATCATTGCTCCCTTGGTCATCACCACACTCATTGTGGGCATTGCCAAAATGGGCAATTTAAAGGCCGTTGGTCGCGTTGGCGGTCGGTCGATGATTTGGTTTTTTAGCGCCTCCTTGGCCTCTTTGCTATTGGGACTCATGCTGGTCAATTTCTTCGCACCGGGCGAGGCCCTTAAATTGAATGTGAGCGGGTTCGACACCAGTGCAGCCAGCGATGTCATTGGCAAAACGCAGAGTTTTTCCGTGCAGCACTTTATCGAACATCTTTTCCCCAAAAGTTTGTTCGAAGCCCTCGCCACCAACGAGATTTTGCAAATTGTGGTTTTCTCGATCTTTTTTGGCGTGGCCTTAACCCAGTACGGTGAAAAAGGTGATGGCATTGTAAAGATGCTCGACAACCTCAGTAAAATCATCCTGATTTTGGTGGGCTATGTCATGTGGTTTGCACCGTTGGGCGTGTTTGGGGGCATTACCGCCATCATCGCAACCAAGGGATTGGAAATATTGAAAGTCTACGGATACTACATGGGATCCTTTTACGTGGGACTTACCCTTTTGTGGATACTGCTGTTGGCCGTAGGTTACTTCATTCTCAAAGGTCGTTTGACTACCCTACTAAACCACCTGAAAACCCCACTGATGGTGGCTTTTAGCACCACTTCGAGCGAGGCCGTTTTCCCCAAGCTCACCGAAGAATTGGAGAAGTTCGGGTGTCGCAAAAAAATTGTGAGCTTCATATTGCCGTTGGGTTACAGTTTCAATTTAGATGGGTCGATGATCTACATGACATTCGCTTCCATTTTTATCGCACAGGCCTACGGGGTACCCTTGGATTTGGGTACCCAGCTCACCATGCTGTTGGTATTGATGCTTACATCGAAAGGCATTGCCGGGGTTCCGCGTGCCTCTTTGGTAGTGGTAGCAGCCACCTGCACCATGTTTGATATTCCGGCCGAAGGCATCGCTTTGATATTACCGATCGACCACTTCTGCGATATGGGACGATCCATGACCAACGTATTGGGAAATGGTTTGGCAACGGCTGCGATCGACAAATGGGAAAAAGACTGAAATGAGTGACGCTCCAAACACTTGGATGGCAGACCTGCCAAGTAGTTTAACCCAGGAGTTGATTTTGGGGGTGAAAGATCAAATTGAAAAAGATTTCGGACTGATGGGCTTCACCTTTTCAGAAACCACACCCCTGAACCTAGAAGCCCTGCTGCCGGAACTCACCGATTGCATCGCCCAGTTACAACAGCACCACCATGGCACTTGGATGAAAGTGGTTTATCGCGTAGACCTAACAGAAAAACAGTACAAATTTGTGCAACGCATGGGGGGCAATACGCCCGAAAACATGGCCAAAGCCGTGGTGTTGCGTGAATTCCAAAAGGTTTATACCCGCAAGCACTTCAGTTAGTTTGTTAATTCAGCCATATTTGGCGAAATTTGTATTCTTATGGAATTGAAAGACGTTGTTTCAGTAACGGGTATGCCCGGTTTGCACAAAATTTTAGGTAGAAACAAAAGTGGGTTGATTTTGGAATCCCTGACCGATGGTAAGCGTTTCGGTACCAACCCCAGACAGCGCATCAGTGTGTTGAGCGATATCGCGATGTTCACCGACGACGAGGAAGTAAAACTCGCCGTGGTATTGATGTCGATCAAAGCCCTTGAAGATGCCGGCAAAGCCGTTCCTACTTCAAAATCTGACAACGACGAGGTGAAAGCCTTCATGGCACAAGTACTTCCAAACTACGACCGCGAGCGCGTATATACTTCAGACATGAAAAAGTTGTTTGTATGGTATGGCATGTTGAAAGGCACAGATTTGGATTGGACCAACTTGAACAAAGAGAGCGATGTTGAGGAAACCACCGATGCAGAAGCAGCCAAAGCCACTGAAGCCAAAGCCAAAAAAGTATCGGCTGCTCCCAAGAATACCGCCATCAAAAAGCCCGCTGCCGGAGCCAAAACAAAAACCACCACGCCCCGCAAAATGGGCAGCTAAGCAGTCATGCCTAACACTTTCCTACCCGATCCTTTCATCGTCAACAGCAAAGACGATGTGTTACCCCTATATCATCAGCTCATTGAGCGCAACATCCAAACCATGGATGATTTTCGCGCCTTTTTGCAAGATGTGA
>VFQT010003827.1_pt1 | contig 13289 bp, 12 predicted proteins | sample 3512381 | NCBI WGS metagenome assembly VFQT01 (sample SAMN10412376, study PRJNA504923) | tailings metagenome | isolation source: Relicate 2 Philex TSF3 active mining site | place: Philippines: Tuba, Benguet | collected 2017-08-29 | reverse complement strand
GCCTGGGTGGTGAGCTACGCCGATCAGGCCATCGCCTTGGCCGGCGTGATCGGTGGCGACAACAGCTGCGTGGATGACACCACCACCAGCATCTGGCTTGAGGCGGCGATGTTCGCCCCCCAAACCGTGCGCCGCAGCGCCCGCAGCGTGGGCTTGCGCACCGATGCCAGCAGCCGTTTCGAGAAGGGCCTGCCGCGCGAAGTGACCCTTACGGCGGCGGACCGCGCCGTGCAACTGCTGCAGGAGCTCTGTGGCGCCGAGGTTGAGGGGCGCTGGTGCCATGAGCGCCAGGAGGCGGCTCGCCCTGCCCTGAGCCTGCGCAGCGACGCGCTACACAACCTGCTCGGCCCCGTGGTGGATGCCGACGGCAACGAGAGCGACCTCCCCGACGCCGAGATCGAGCAGATCCTCGCCGCCCTGGGCTGCAGCCTCAGCCCAGACGATGAGGGCTGGCAGGTGCAGGTGCCCCCCTCCCGCGCCATGGACCTCCAGCGCGAGGTGGATCTGATTGAAGAGGTGGCCCGCCTGGTGGGCTACGACCGTTTCGCCAGCCACCTGCCCGATCCGATCGAGCCCGGCGGCCTCAGCGACGAACAGCAAGCCGAACGGCGTCTGCGCCGGATGGTGGCTGCCGCCGGTCTGCAGGAGACCTGCAGCCTCTCGCTCGGTCCGGCTCAATCGGAGCGGCCTGGCGCGGATCCCGCCAAGCGGGTGCCCCTCGCCAATCCCCTGCTGGCTGATTACAGCCACCTGCGCGACAGCCTCGTGGATGAGCTGCTTGCAGCAGCCCAACGCAACCTGCAGGCCGGCCGCAGCGGCTTCTGGGCCTTCGAGCTGGGCAACGTGTTTGATGCCACCGCCAAAGACGGCGGTCAGCGGTTGCAGTTGGCTGGTGTGATCTGTGGTGCCCGCCAGGCGGAGCTGTGGAGCAGCAGCGGCAAACCCCGCAGCCTCGATTACTTCCAGGCCCGCGGCGTGCTGCAGCAAGCCCTCGAGAGCCTGAAGCTGCCCGTGGAGGATCGCCGCCTCAGCGATGAGCCACTGCTGCATCCCGGTCGTGCGGCCCAGGTGGTGGTGGAAGGGCGGCCCGCCGGCTGGTTCGGCCAGGTTCACCCGGAGCTGGCTGAGCGCTACGACCTGCCTGTCGCCACCTATCTCTTCCAGCTGGATGTGCCACAGCTACTCGGTGCAGCCACCCGCCGCAACCGCTGGCAGCCGGCCTTCGCACCTTTCGCCACCGTGCCCGCTTCTGAGCGGGACCTGGCCCTGGTGGTGCCCAGCAGCACCGCTAGTGGTCAGCTGCTGCAGGCGATCCGCAAGGCGGGTAAGCCGTTGCTTGAGCAGGCCGAACTGGTGGACCGCTACGAGGGCGAGCAGGTGGCCGCCGGCAGTTGCAGCCAGGCCTTCCGCCTGCGCTACCGCGATCCGAAGCGCACACTCACCGATGCGGAAGTGGATAGCGCCCACGATAAAATCCGCGCCGCATTGGAGAAGCAGTTCGGCGCGCAGCTGCGGGCCTGAGCTCTCCGGTTTAGTCGCGCTCCAACAGAGCCACGCATTCCACGTGGCTGGTCTGCGGGAAGAAATCCACCGGCTGCACGGGCCTCAGCCGGTAGCCGGCTTCGCTGGTGAGGCGGCCCAGGTCGCGCGCCAGGGTGGCGGGGTTGCAGCTGATGTAGGCGAGTCGCTTCGGCGGTGCCTGCAGGATGGCCTCCATCACCTCCGGCGTGAGTCCCTTGCGCGGTGGGTCCACCAGTAGTGAGGCGGCCCAGGTGAGGTGTTCCGCCAGGGAAGCGGCCACATCCGCCTGTTCAAAGCGTGCGCGCGGCAAGGCGTTGCGCTCGGCATTGGAGCGGGCCTGCTGCACGGATCCCGGGTGCAGCTCCAAACCGAGCACATCTAGGCCTGCAGCCGCCAGGGGCAACGAGAACGTACCGATGCCGCTGTAGGCCTCCAACACCTGGGTGCCGGGCGTTTCTGAGAAGAACGCTGTCAGCAGTGGCACCACCCGTTCGGCCTGGGCCGTGTTCACCTGAAAGAACGTGTCGGCTGCGATGTGCAGCTCCTGCCCGGCGAATCGCTCCAGCAACCAGGAACGGCCTGCCACCTGATGGGTTTCGGGGCCGAGCACCACATTGCTGGCGATCGGCTGGATGTTGAGGTTCACCCCCACCACCTCCGGCCAGCGCTGCAACCATTGATTGGCGAGCTTCTCAAGCCCTGGAAGGTTGTTGTGGCTGCTCACCAGGGTGATCAGCACCTCGCCGCTGTGGTGACCCACGCGCAGGGCCAGGTGCCTCAGGCCGCCACCGCTGCTGAGGTTCACATCCACCGGCCAGCGGGTGGCTTCCAGATCGGCCTTGAGCGGAGCAATCAGCGCGTCGATGCGCGGATCGAGCACCGGACAGCGGTTCATGTTCACGATCTTGTGGCTTCCGCGCCGGTAATAACCCGCACGCAGCTGACCTTCCGGTGCGCGTTCCAGGGGGATCAAAGCCCGGTTGCGATAACCAAGGGCAGTTGCGGCACTGAAAATCGGCAGCACCTCCACCTGCAGATGGCCCACGCGCTGCAGCGCCTGACGCACCAGATCGGTCTTCAGTTCGGCTTGGGCAGCGTCCGCGCAGTGCTGCAGAGAACACCCCCCGCATCGCTCCGCCAGGATGCAAGGGGGCTTGATGCGACTGGGGGATGGCTCCTCAACCCCCACCAGGTCAGCTTCAAGATGTCGCTTGGCCTGACGCCGCAGCCGAGCCACCACGCGCTCGCCCGGAAGGGCACCCGGAACAAAGACCACCAAGTCGTCAAAGCGCCCGACACCCTGGCCGTCATGGGCGAGGCCCTGGATGGTGAGCTCGAAGATTTGCCCCAGCCGCAGTGCAGTTGGTGTGGCCATGGCACGCGCCGGTCTGTTCACTCGACCCTATCGGTGCGTAAACACCTGGCCATCGCAGCAATGATCAGGCCTTCAGTCTCGATAAGATCGCGGGGCACCAGGTGGTTTCGATGAGCGTCGTACGCGATCTGATCCTGCAGGCCGACGATCAGCTGCGCTATCCCACCGGCGGTGAGCTGCGTTCGATGGTGGAATTCCTCTCCACCGGCGCCAGCCGCATGGTGGTGGTGAAGGCTCTCACCGAAAACGAGAAAAAGATCGTCGACGAAGCGGCCAAGCAGCTGTTCAGCCGCAAGCCCGAATACGTCGCCCCTGGCGGCAACGCCTACGGCCAAAAGCAGCGCGCCCAGTGCCTGCGCGACTTCGGCTGGTACCTGCGCCTCGTGACTTACGGGGTGCTGGCCGGCAGCACCGAGATGATCCAAAAGATCGGTCTCGAAGGCGCCCGCGAGATGTACAACAGCCTCGGCGTTCCCATGCCTGGCATGGTCGAGTCGATGCGTTGTCTCAAGGAAGCCTCGCTTGTGCTGCTCAGCGGCGACGATGCTGCCCTGGCTGCTCCCTACTTCGACTTCCTGATCCAGGGGATGCAAACGCCCTGCTGATCTCAGGTTTTAATCACCCAGATCATCCACAACACTTCTCCAAAGCCGGCAGCCACGTCTGCCGGCTTTTTTGTGGCCCAGTGCTTGCGACCAGGCATTGCCATCCCCAGCCTTAGCGTATGGGATGCGTCTCACTTGGACGGCCCGGGCTCAAGCCTGGGTCCCATCCTGTGTCTTACCTCGGATGTCCGGGATTAGATAGGCGTGCAAGCTGGCCCCAAGAGCTCGACTCGTATACAAACCAGCGCAACAAAACCGGCACGACCAAGCTTTGGCAAATTCGGCGCAACCTCGAGTCAAGTCTTGACAGATTGACAAAGGTCTCGGGCGGATCGCATCTCTGGACTTGCCGCAGGTCGCAGACAAGACATCTGCAACAGCGCCCGCATCTTTGCTTGCTTGACGACATATCCGCATGCCAACCACCTATGAACATGCCTTGTTCGCTTGCCGTTGAGCTGGTGAGAAGCGTGCCGGAACCAGGAGCACGCTCGATACGACGATCCGCCACCGTCACCACTGCTCGCAGCCGCGCCTAGACCTGCGAAAACCCGATTCGGGAGCAATTCCAATTGCGTACCTGTGTCTACAGCAGGTACGCACTAGCAAGAACTCCCTTTTCACAGACTTTTCGGAATGGTCCAACAGAGCTGGACATGACGTTGCATCGCATGGACAGCTGCGCGGAGACCGACTGACACCGATTCAGCCTCCGCCCCGGTCGAAGCGACATGCAAATTGAGAGAACGGCGTTGAGACCGCGTCAAAAACTCTGGACGGATAAGCGGAAGGCCGATGCACGAAGAATTGACGAAAAAAGCCAGATCGAACAGAAAGCGACTGAGACTTTTTGTTCGTCCGGTGTGCCTGGCCTGATTGGTTCAACTCAGCCCATGTCGAGGAGCCGACGATGAATAGGCTTAATGATCCTGTTCGGGTCACAGACAGGGACACATGACTAGACGCGAGTAACCATGGCGAGACGTGTTCAGGGGATGCCGCATTGCCTGACTGGTTGGTGTGAACGATTCATCGACCTGAAGCTTTCGGGCCTCCAGACTCGACTCAATCCCGCGGACACACAGCAGACACACGAGTCCGGACAACAAGCCATTAGCCCAGTTTGCGTCTCACTATGCGACTCAGATCGCGTCCAATACGCTACTGCTGATTACGCTGCCTGTCGGTATCGCTCTTTCAGGAACTGATAGGCCTCGTTCAGGCGACGCATCGCATCGGCGGAGCCGCCGGCATCGGGGTGGTGGCTTTGCGCCTGCTCCCGATAGGCCTCGCGAATTTCCTTGAGCGTGTAGGGACGATCCGCAATGGTAGGTAGTTGCAGCAAGCGCAGTGCGCCATGCACAGTCATCGATTGATCGATGGCCTCAAAGGAGGTGCTGCGTTTTTGCTTGCTGCGTTGACGCTGCACAAAACGCGTGATCAAGGTGGGTACGCGGACCGCGAGGCTGCTGCCGCCAAAGGGGTCCTCGAGGATGCCCGCAGCGGTGATCACGCGATCGAGGCTTGGATCTCCCACCGTCCAGCCAGGAGCAAAACCAAGCAGAACCTGCTGGGCTAGCCCCCAGCTGAACGGCCGGCCATCACTGTGATCCGACTGGGGCCAGATGTCCCGAGCCAACCAGGTGAGCGCTGCATCCTGGGCCGCATCGCTGGGCGGAGTGCCGTAAATCTCTAACCAATGCTGCTGGGCCCTGACCAACGCCTCCTGAACAGCCTCCGCCGGGATCAGCGCCAGTCCGGTATTGCGTTCTTCATTGATTGGCCTGGCCTGTTCGACCAAGCTGCGCTTCACCGCTCTGGCCTGCCGACGAACAAAGCCAGGCAGCTGAATGCCAACTCCGAGGGCCGCACCAGCCCTTGCAGCAGCGTCGTCGGCTGTCCCGGACGAGTCTCGTCTCTGGTCCTGCTTCGAGATCTTTCCGGATCCAATGAGAACGATGGCGGTGTTGTCGTCGAGCTCGCCGGCTCCCACTCGGTTGCCCAACTCAGAGCCGCTGGTCAGCTCTTGTGCCGGAGCGCGCGTTGCAGCTCCACGGGCCGAAGCCTGACTGCTCTCGGCGGCGGCTACTGCTTGCTTAGGCTCGGCGTCGAGGTTCCCACCAACGAGGCCAGGAAAATCATCGGGTCGTGCATCAGCATCGACTCGATGATCTGCATCGAGGCAGCCAGCAGAGGCATCCGGTTGGGCCTCAGCCTCGTCGTCGAGGTCTGGAACCAGTTCGCGCAGCAACTGTTCAACGATGAGCCCGCGGTTGCGGAAGCCCATCTGCGACTTCAAACCATCGATCCAGCGCAGCAGGTCTTCGCTGAGTTCCAGGGTGATGCGCCGCTTATCGGATCCGCTCTCCCCCACGCCCCGCTGCTGATGCCTCCTGAGGTTATCGGCCCATCAGGGAATTCATCAGCTGCTGCTGGGCCTGAACGGCTTGCTGATAACGCTCCATCAGGCTCTGGCTCATGCGCGTGGGTGTGATCACCGCCGGTGGCAGGCCCTGCAGCACAGGAACAGGCGGAAGCGGCTGAATCCAGCCTGGATTCATCACCACGGCTGGCGCAGCGGGCTTGGCTTTGGGGGCTGGCTTGGCGGCGGCTGGTTTGGCGGGCCTGGGCGCAGGTGCGGCAGCCGGTGCAGCGGCCACATCGGCTAAAGGCGGAGCGGCGGGCGCGGCCTTGGGTTTGCTGGCTTGCGCAGCGGCCAGCAGTTCTTCCCGCTGACGCAGCTGAGCTAGTTGCTGATCGGGAACCACGCTGAGCAAGTGGCCGGGTGTGGCATCGGCCGGGTAGACCAGGCTCACCTTCACAGGATTGTTCTGACCAGGCTTGAGGTTGAGGGAAGCGATCGGAAGGCTCTGGCCAGAACGCAAGCCCACATGCACTTCGCGATAGCCCTCGTCGGTTTCAATGCCGACCGAACCGCGGAAGGCAACGAAATGCTTGCCATTGGGTGTGGGGTGGCTGAACACCAACTGGTGCGGACCAGAGCCCTGCAGATTGAGCTCAACATCAAAACGAACGCCATAGGTGCCGACGTTGTCGAGCGATGAATCAACCATGCGCGAGGCCAACTGATTCACCTGCACCTCACGGGTGCCGAAGTGGTGGCGGTTTGTACTGGTGAGGGGCACGTGGAGTGCCCCTTGGTTGAGGTCGTGACTAAGGCTGGCGGTGTAGGTGTCGCCAAGGGCCACACCACCCACCCGAGAGAACACCGTGCCGTCTTGGATCTGGTGCACACGGCTTAGGTAGATCCGGCCCGGAGCCAGGCGGTTGCTTTCAAGCACACGGAAGATATCGGTGTCGTTCTGGGGATCACGGGCAGCCACGACGGCCATCTGGAACGGGCCATCGCTGCGGCCACGCAGCAAGCCATTGGCGATGCCCAGTGCCGGCAGGGCGGTACTAAAGAGCACAATCCGGCTGTAGGGCGGAATCGTGATTTCATCCTCGAGGCGACGATCCAGCTGACCGCGCAGCATCTGGATGGCAGTGGCATCCCCAGGGCCGGTATTCCACGGACGGGGACCGAGCGGTTTCACCCCCATCAGGTTGTTGGCCAGGTAGGGCGCTTCAAAGCTGTTGCGCACCGCCCCCTTCTTGAAACGGATATGGACGGGGGTCGAGCCCGGGTTAATCAGGATTGTGGCCAGGGTGAGCTCACCACGCCGGCCGTTGGTTCCGCGGATACGGCTGCGATCATCCGGGTAGTACTTGTGGTGAACGTGCAGACCGAATTCACCATTGAAGGTGTAGGTGGCATTGGCCAGGGGCTGGTTGGTTTCTGCTGCAATCGCAGATCCAGGCCGCGTATCCATCAGGATTCCAGGCCCGAGCACCTCTTCAGGCTGGTTGGAATGGAGCACCGGCACGTTGTTGAACGTGCCGTTCAGCGGGCGAGCGCTCTGGCCAGCCATCAGGGCCACATAGGCCTGAGACGGCACGGGTGCAACGATCGCGCTGCCGAGCAGCGCTAGAAGCGTGGCTTTCATAGGTGCTCTGGGACCCACTGCTCTCACCCTGCGATCAAACCAGCCTGTGGTGGCCGAGGGTGCGGAATTGCTTTAGCTCTCTCGGCATGAAAATCAGTCAAGGCAAAGGGTTCTGACCTCACGGGTGAGGCGGCGTGGCCCTGTCGATCCATTCCCGCGGTCGGCCGTCGTCGACCGCTAGAACAACAACTGGTGACTATTTTCCCATGTTCCCGCCATTCTTTGGCTGCGGAGACAGCTCCACGCCCGAGCAGTGCCGCCGGCGCCATCAGGAGCGCAAACTGCACACCCTCACTTTCTGGCGCGATGGCCTCGAGCGTCAGCTGGCTGCGATCAATGCCGCCATCAGCACGCTGGAGCGCCAGATGCAGGACTCAGCTGACGCCTGAGTTCCTCCAGCGCTTGGTGTAGGACTCGATGCACGGTGGCGGCGCTGATGCCGAGGCGTCGTCCCACCGTGCGCAGCGTCTGTCCCTTCAGCACCACTGCCTCCACCACCTGGCGTTGGCGCCGGTTCAATTGCCTGAGCGCTGCCATCGCGTTGTCGCGATCCTCGGCGGCCTCTCTATCCGCGAGGCCATCTTGGCTAGGTGGTTCGAACGCAAGCTCGGCTGTGTTGTGCAGGCGCCACGGCGCTAGCAGTTCCACACGTCGTTCCCGCTCAAATCTCTCCAGTTGCGCCAAGAGCGGTCCCGCCAGTGCTCCGTGGCCCAAGCGGTTCAGCTGGTGAGCCCGTTCCTGCAGGCGGCGCGACATCCGCAGCAAGGGCGCTACATCCCGCAGGTAATGCAACACCGCCCCTCGGACATGGGGGCGAGCGAAAGCCGCAAATGGCACCTGACTGGTGCTGTCGTAGCGCTCTGCGGCGCGAATCAAGCCGAGCGCTGCCACCTGTTGGAGATCGTCGCGGCGCTCCCGGGTGCAGGCGGCATAGTGCCTGGCCACGCTCTGAGCCAGCGAGAAGTGTTCGGCCACCCGCTGATTGCGCAGCTGGATGGGATCGGGTGAAGGGTGCGGCATGGGCTGGATCACTGGGTTCTCTCAGCCAAACCGCCGCCAGCGCTGGGGCGCATCCGGGAAAGCACGCAATCAGTTGGGTTGGCGCGCCACCGCAGCCAGCAAAGCCAGGGGGCCATGGCGTTGCAGCCAGGTCATATCGGATTCAGGGGTGATCAGCAGCGAGCCGGCAAAGCCCAAGGCATTGATGCTCATGCCTGCCCAGTGCTCCTGGCTGCGCACCACCGTCATGAACCAGCGAGGTTCAATCACCAGGTTGTAGGGCCGCAGCGGCTGAGGCTGCTGCTGCGGTGAGCCGAGCCCTAACTCCCATTGATGGCGCTCATATAACTCCCGCAACTCAGCGGCCGCCTGCGGTCCAGCGCTGTGTTTGCGGGGGCTGAGCCGGTAGTGCCATGGCCAGGAGGGCTCGCTGCCGTGCAGTTGCGCGCTGCAGGCGGCGGCCAACGGACAGCTCGGTTCGCCATCCACGCGTGGGAGGAGCTGCAGATGCCGATGGGGTTGGCTGGCGCCGGCCGCTGCGCAGCTATTGAAAAACCACAGACCAGGCGTATCAGCCTCCACATCAGCCAGGGTTTGCCAATCCAGGGCACTGAGCCAACCAGACTGCGGCTGCCAGCGTTGCGGAATCAGCAGCACGTGGCCGCGTTGCACAGGAAACTTGTTGAGGATGAGCACGTGCTCATCGTTGAGGCGCTCCACCTCCAGCGCTGAATCCCAGGGCAGAAATGGGTTGGGCTTTGGCCCCGCGCTGCGCAGATGTTTGGGCGTTTCAGAGAGCAGCCGGCGCAGCACGAAGGGCTCGCAACCTGGCACAACAACGATCTCCGTATGCAAGGGCACCAGAGCTCCGCAGCGCTCGGCCTCCTCGGAACGGAGCAAGGCTGCATCCAGCAACCGCCCCCTAGAGCTCGCCATCAACCGGAACCCTGCCGCAACCGAGCCAGCGAGGCTCCGCGGTAGTAGTGGCCCAGGATCTCGTTGTAGCGCTGACCGCTGCTCGCCAGAGCCTGGGCGCCGTGCTGACTCATCGACGCCCCCAGGTGGCCATGGGCCTCCATGCTGATCTCGCTGGTGGCGGCGTAGAGGCTTTCCACGATGCCGCCCTGGTAACTGAGGATCAGCCCACGGGTGTCGGCGGCTGCCTGACGGGTGCGGGGGTGACTGCTGGCCAACCCTCGATAAGCCTGCCAACGGGTGGTGTTGCCCAGATGCCAATGGCGATTGGCCGGGCGGGCCATGTGGGCCAGGGCGTAGGAGCGGGCCGCCACCGCCTGGGCTTTCAACGCCTCCAGGCTCCAGGAGCTCGGCATTTCAGCGCCCACCACCGAAGCCACATAAGCCTCCAGCGGCAGATGATTCACCGCCAGCAATCCGCCGCTGTCGCGCAGCACTCGTACGCGGCCGTCATAGCCCTGGCCATTCACCTGCACAGCGTGCCCGGCTGACGTCTCAAGCCACAGCTCTCCCGGAAAAGTCTCGGAGGCGCTCAGATTGATCGTGTCTGCAGCCGATCCCTGGCGCAGCACGCTGCCATCGGCTTTGCGCAACCACCAGGGGCCGGAGGCAGAGAGCTGCAGCTGATCGGCTTCGCGCACCACAGCCACGCGAATTTCCAGCTCCAGCGGTTTGCCCTTGGCTGGTTCCGCCAGGGCGTACCCGCCACCAGCTGTGGCTGTGCGTTCAGCGGCAACACCCTGCAGGTCGTCGCGGGCTGAACCTTTGGGCACCGCATGGGGCGGTGGGCTGGCCAGCATGGCCTCAAGTAGCGGACCGTTGATCCCCGAGCTCCCCGGCACCACAGCCTGAGCCCAGAAGCCAAGCCCCACGGCGCCCAAGCCCATCGGAGCGCCGAGTATCCAGCGGCGCCAGTTCACAGCCGCACAGCTTGCTGCCAGCCTGCGGGGTCGCATCCGGCTCCAGAACTGTTGATCTGCCCGTCCCATAGGAGCTGCGCGGCGCCTGTGAGCCGGACCTGACCTGGACCGACTGACTCGCACAGCATTCCACCATGACGAGCGGAGGCTTGCCAGCCGCGCACCTGGCTGCGTTGCAGCTGCTCCATCCACCATGGGGCCACCAATGCATGGGCGGATCCGGTCACCGGGTCTTCGTCGATGCCGAGCCCTGGGGCAAAGAAGCGCAGTTGGTAATCACAAGGGGCACCCATCAGTTCTGGAGCTGCTCCCACCAGCGGTTGCATCAGCACCAAACCCATCCGATCGGGCCCCTCGAGCCGTGCTGATGGGTCATCCATTGCCGCCAAGGGTGCTTCTGCCGCGAGCAACGCCACCCGATAGCCCAGGGGTGAAGCCCAGTAGCGCTCAATCGGCTGGCCAAGGATGGCGTGCAAGGCATCCGGCTGCTCCAGGGGGATCAATCCCGAGCTGGGCAGCACCAGATGGGCAACGCTGGCCATGGAGCGATCCAATCCCACCTGCAGCGCTCCACTACGGGTGGCAAGCGGCAGTGATGCGCCGGCTGCCAAGAGGCCCCAATGGGCCAAGGCGAAGGTGGCGGCCAAGGTGGCGTGGCCGCAAAGCGGCACTTCGCAGGTGGGTGTAAACCAACGCAGGCGCCAGGGGCCTGTGGAGTCGCGATGGAGAAAGGCGGTTTCCGACTGTTTGAAGCTGCCGGCCAAACGCTGCATCCAATCGGCTGTGGCGGGCTGATCGAGCAGCACAACCGCCGCTCCATTGCCTTGCAGGGGCTGATCGGTGAAGGCTTCCACCAACAGGGCGGGGCTTGTTGTCATCAGGCGAAGGCCAGTTCCTCAGGCCGCAGGCCACGGCCCATCAACTCGCGCACAGCCGCATCGGGTTGGATCGTGCCAGCCATCAAGGCTCCCACCTGTTCGCAGATGGGCAGCCGCCAGCTGTGGCGCTCCGCCAGGGCGAGCACGGCCAGCGCTGTCTGAGCCCCTTCCACAGTGGCGCCGACGCGGATGAGCGCGGCATCACGATCGAGCCCCTCCGCCAACGCCAGCCCGAAGCGGTAGTTGCGACTGAGGGTGCTGTTAGCTGTAGCCAGCAAATCCCCCAGGCCCGCCAGGCCATAGAGGCTGGGCGCCTCGCCTCCCAAGCCCTGAATCACTAACCCCATCTCCACCAGGCCCCGGCACAGCAGTGATGCCTTGGCGTTCGCACCCAGGTTGAGGCCGTCGCAGACACCGGCCGCGATCGCCATCACGTTTTTGAGGGCGCCGGCCACCTCAGTGCCGACTGGATCGCTGTTGGTGTATAGGCGGAGGCGCTCACTACTCAGGTCCTGCTGCAACTGCGTCGCCAGGGCCTGATCGTGGCTGGCCAGCACGCTGGCAGCAGGCAGGCCCGCGGCCAGTTCTGTAGCCAGATTCGGACCACTGAGCACCACCAGGGGGATGGCGCTCAACTGCTGCTGCCAGAGCTGACTGGGCGTGCACTGCTGTTCCAGGTCGATGCCTTTGCTGCAACTGAGCAAGGGCAAGCCGGAAGGCCAGTGGGGAGCCAACTGTTGTGCCAGCTCACGCACACCCTGAAGCGCGGTGGCCATCACCACCAGTTCGGCATCAGCCAGGAGAAGGATGGGGTCGCCTCCCTGGCGGCGGCTCCAGCCTTGAACCCGGTGGCCCTGCTCCTCGAACAGGCCAGCCAGGGTGGAGCCCCAGGCCCCAAGACCGATCACCGCGATGCGCAGGCTCATCGCGCCATCATGCGGCAGCGCTGGCGTGCTCCTGCAACAGCTCGAGCGGAATCACGTCCAACGCGCTGAGCTCGCAGGCCTCAAGCCGCACCGGCGGTGCCATGCCGTCTTCGTAGGCCTCCAGCCAGCGGCCGGCGCAGACGCACCAGTGATCACCTGGCTTCAGGCCAGGGAAGCCGTACTGCGGCATTGGCGTACTCAGGTCGTTCCCCTGGGCCCGTGTGTACGACAGAAACCGCTCATCCACCACGCAGCACACCGTGTGGCGGCCGAGATCAGCGCCGTCAGTGCGGCAGTAGCCATCGCGGTACCAACCGGTCATCGGCTGGCAGCCACACAACACCAACGGATGCCCCAACACGTTCAGGGCCACTGAATCAGGGGAGGTCACAGGGGCGAACAAACGGTCTGCTGAGCGGCAGTCTGACGACGGAGTGGCACAAATCGCGATCAGACAGTTGACGGACCCTGGGGGGCAGGCGTTAAAGGTCATTCAGCAGACCCCCCTACATGAGCTGGGACTTCACCGAAGACGGCGCCTTCCTGGCCCTGTGCGATGCCTTCAAGGAAAGCGGCGAGAGCTCGGCGATCGAGTTCCTGGCTAATGGTGAAGGTGCTTTCCACTTTCAGGAGCTGGCTCAGAACGCGGCCGGTGAGGGCATCGATCTCTCCGACTCAACCGATCTCGAGGAGTTCCAGCAGGAAGTGATCGAAACCCTCGAGGACCTCTGCGGCTGAGGCTAGGCGCGGCGGAGGCCGAAGCCCCTGCCGCTGAAGTGGATCAAGCTCCGTAAAAGAAGGCGATCTCCTTGTCCTTCAGACCCTCCCAACCTGCGGCCTTGAGGCGCGCATCGAGGGTTTGCTGGTCGAAATGCTTCGAGCCGGTCTTCACGATGCGGTTGCGCATCGATTTCTTCACGCCGCTGCGGGCGCGCTGGCTTTCCAGCTCCATCACCTCGGTGTAGAGGCTGATCATCTCTGCAGGAATCGGGGTGCCATCGAGATCGAGGCCTGCAGCGATGGCGTCGTCAACGCCGCCGGGTCCGGCAATGGCCATGCAGGGGAGGGGTTCAGGGCGAGCCG
>VFQT010003826.1_pt1 | contig 13290 bp, 8 predicted proteins | sample 3512381 | NCBI WGS metagenome assembly VFQT01 (sample SAMN10412376, study PRJNA504923) | tailings metagenome | isolation source: Relicate 2 Philex TSF3 active mining site | place: Philippines: Tuba, Benguet | collected 2017-08-29 | reverse complement strand
TGGCAGCCACCGGCAACTCACGCACCACCGACAACGCCGGAGCCGGAACAGTCGTCGCCGGCGGCTCGGTCCGCGACGGAGTCGTCGTCGGCGCAAGCGTGGTCGGAGCGACCGTGGGAGCAACGACCACCGGCTGCGGAGTCGCGACGGTCGTCGGCGCAGCCGTCGTGGTCGGAGCAGCCGTCGTGGTTGGCGCAACTGTCGTTGCCCCAGGAGCTGACACCAGAGCAGCATCGCGAATGAACCAGGCCTTCGCAATGTCCTTCATCATGCAGCAAGGGTCACTCTCGTATCCGATGGCCATGCATTGACTCGCGGTCGGGCAAGAAAGCCCCGAGATCGAAGTTCTCCCAGCACCGGAACTCGACGGCAATTCTGTCCAAGATGTTCCATCGAACAACATCACGAGCGGTGTACCGGTCTGCCCTACCGACGTACTACCGACCATCAGGCACCGCGTCGCCGACACACACGACATGGCCCGAGGTGTCACCGCGTTGGGAACCCACGGATCATTCGTCGGCACCACGGGATATTGGATAACGGTCCAACGGGTTTGTACAGAGCCGGAGCCGAGGTCGTAAATCAGCGCAGCCCTCCCCGAAAAGTTCTGCTCGCTGCCCATGATGATGCACGTTCCCAACTCGCCGGGCTGACAGTCGACGAAGAAGGTACGAGTCAAAGAGTCGGATCGCCCAGAGGGAGCCGACCAGGTGCCCGCGACACCATTTCGATCGAGTACCTGCGAGGTTGGAGTGCCGTTCTCGTCAGCGATTGTCACGGCCACACAACGAGTGGACACATCACAATCGATGTCCCACATCTTCTGGGCGAACCCGGCCGTGGCGAACAAACTCGACGTCTCTCGTGACCAGGTCGAACCGTTCCATTTCACCGCCAACGAATTCGTGGGACTGTCATTCGTTTCACCAACCGCCATACAGAACTGCACCGAGGGACACGACACGGCGAGGAGCGATTTGGAACCCGTCGGCATGGTCGGTTGAGTGATCGACGACCCATCCCACACTGCCGCCAACGCGCTTTGCACGTATCCACCCTGCCCGTCGGGGCCGAATGCGGATCCAACCACCACGCAGAAGGTCGGCGAGGCGCACGACACTTCCCTCAGGTCGAAAGGCGACGGCCACCCCGAAGAAGGAATGGCTGACCACGTGGCGCCGTCCCACGCCGCCAACGTGGTGGAGGTCGGGTCCATCATTCCCGAACCTTCCTTGGATCTGTTGACCGCAAGGCAGAACGACGTGGTCGGACAGGAGACCGAGACCGGCGTATTCGAGTACGTCGCAGGGTTGGCCGCGGTCACCGACGTCACGGTGTCGAAGTCGGCCGAGGCCAGGGTGCTCGACACGGCGAACAATCCGACGATCACCGAGGCGGCCAGGAGCAGAGTCGACAGAATCGAGCGAGGTGACGAAGCACGTGCGACAGAAGGCATGACGGTCCTTTCGAAACGAATGCCTTCACCATCTCATCGAGTCGCGCGAGGGGAATCCGAAATCACCAAGGACTGACCATTCATGACGTCGAATGACCACTCCCCCGTCGCGAATGACCATGCTTTCACCCCGAGACCACCGAAATTTCACTGGCCGATTCGGGCTGCCCTATAGCGTGCCGACATGCCCACCTACGGACGCCCCGGAGTGACCGTGGGGCGCAACTCCGAGGTCGACTTTCTCCGCCAGGCCCTGGCTCAATCGCTCAACCGCCGCGGATCCGCCATCGCCATCGAGGGTGAACCCGGCATGGGGAAATCACATCTGCTTCGCGCCTTCATCAACGAGGCACGCGGCCACGACTTCTCGATCGTTCACCTCACCGGTCATGTGAGCGACGTCTTCGAACCATTCGTCGCGTTGTCGCATCTGCCTCGCCTGCACGATCCGCTCTCCGACGACACCGTCGCCGTCGATGCCGACCCCCGAACCCGTTTCGCCGCCTTCAACGACTACCTGACCCTGTTGTCACGCCGACCGGCACTGATCGTGATCGACGATCTGCAATGGATCGACGAATCGTCATTACTCGTGATCTCCAAGTCGATCGAGAACGCCATCGACCTCGGCATCACGTTCGTGTGCGCGATCCGAACCGGAGCCAGTGAAGCCGACCCATCACGGTCGGCAGCCCTTCGTTCGATCCTGCGATCGTGCACTCGACTTCACCTCGAGGGGCTCGACGAACACGACTCTGCCGAACTGGCCACGACGATCGGCGACTTCGCGGTCGAGAAGCATGACATCCGCGAGATTCACCGCCTGACCGACGGCAACCCGCTGTTCACGCTCGAATATCTCCGACTCCGCCGACTGGCCGACTCGACGTCACTCCAACACGCGCCGCCGGAAGTGAGTCGCGTGATCGAAGACCGCATGCGCCTGGCCGCCATCGATCTCCGTGTCCTCGTGGCGTTGGCCCTCCTCGGAGGTATCGCCACCGTCGACGATCTGGTGGTCATCTCCGAGGGTTTCGGTCTCACACCGAAGAGCACCCGCGACACGATCACGATCGCCGAATCGGCCGTTCTGGTCAGCCGCTTGTCGGGGCGAACCGTCGAATTCGTGCACCCGCTGTACGCGAACTGTGCGGCGAACTTTCCCGAGAGCCACGACCCGCTTCTTCGCACCGCAGTGATCTCGTTCCTCGAGCGCGGTGGTCGTTTCGCCGAGGCGTTCGACCTCTGCGACACGACGTTGACCGAGCACTTCCCCGACCTTGCTCTTCGGCTGGCCGGCTCGACCGTCGACGATTCAGCGATCGACGACGACTCGAACCTGTCGGGTCGCGCCGCCGAGTTCTTGCTTCCACGTATCGACCCCTCGTCACCGGTGTGGGTTCGCGCCGCGCTCGCCCGAGCTCGCCAACTCATCGGAACGGGTCGGAGAGACGACGGATGGAAACTCGCCGAAAGTGCGGCCAGCACGGCTCAACAACACGGGCTGCACACCGAGCAAGCGCATTCCCTCCTCACCATGGCCAAGATCGCCGAGTTCATGCCCGACACTCAGGGATACACGCTCAATCTCGCCCTCCTCGATCTCGAAGAATTGCCGCTCCCACTTCGAGCCCGAGTTCTCGCGACATCCGCTCAGGTCGTCCTCTCCACTCCGACGGCCGTCACCGACGGATTCCAACCACTCGGCAGCACGTTCCGCGACGCCGGAATCGAGATCTCCGAATCAGGATCTCGGTCGGCGTGGGCCTGGACGACCAATGCCGAACCTGCGCGAGCCCTGGCGAATCGAGCCCTCGAACTCGTGAGCGATTCGCCCGTTCCGCCCGCGACGAGCGTGGAAGTGCTCAACGCATGGCGCGAGGTGCACCGGTCACCCGTCTTCTTGCCGCAACGCCTGCGCCTCTCCGAGCGAGCCATCGGATTCAGTGACCCGAGCGCCGCGATCGAGAGCCGGCTCCTCCGATCGATCGACCTCTACGAGAACAGCTCACGCCAGCTCGCCACTTCCGAATTGATCGTGGCCAACGAAGCCGCGAAACGTTTCGGTGACGTTCGTGGCCAATGGCGCATCGCCGTGCGTTGGGCGGCCGATGCCCTCGCCAAGGGCGACATCGACGGGGCGTGGGAACTCTCTGCGGCCGCCCTCGCGATCGGCGAACAAGCCGGCGAGCCCGGACGACTTCCCGCCCTCGCCGCCCAACAATGTGCTGCCGCCATCGAGCGAATCTTCCCCTCCGACCAGTTGTGGGTCTTCTCGATCGACCCTGCACTCACCGCCCACGGAGCGAGTCGCGCGCTCACGGCCCTCGCTCATTCGTAGGCTGGCGATCTCGATCGAGCGACCGAACTTCTCGAGGATTCGTTCGCGGTTTTCGACGACAGCGATCGCGAGTCGTCGTGGCTTCTCACCCTCACCACATTGGTGGAAGTCGCCTCGATGGTCGGACACGTCGCCTTCGCCACTCGGGCCATTGCGGCGCTTCAACCATTCGCCGACCTCAACGTGATCGACGGGATCGGGTCGCTCATGCGCGGACCGGTCGCGCGGTATCTCGGCCTCGCACACCGCACCATCGGCGACATCGATCGTGCCGTCGACGAACTGCTGCGGGCGCGCCTCTCGGCCCAACACAACGGCGAAGAACTCTGGCGATTGGCCGCTCTCGTCGATGTTGCCGAAACTCTGGCTCCGACGAGTTCACCGCGACTTCCCCAGTTGGTGCGCATGGCCGACATCGACGATGCTCACCAACGGCGCCTCGATTGGCGCGCCGAACGGGGTCGACGGGCACTCGACACCGCGGGTCGGGTGTTGAAGGACAACCTGACTCTCAGCGATCGACAGATCAGGATCTTGAACGAGATGGCCCAAGGTCTGACGATCGCCGAGATCGGCCGCGTGCTGAAGTACAGCCACTCGACCGTTCGCCAGGAATCGATGGCGATCTATCGTCTCCTCGGCGTGGACGGTCGTGATGCGGCGATCGCAGCCGCGCAACAACGGTTCTTGATCTGAGTCGCGGTTCGACGACTCAGGCGTCAGTGGCGGTGGGGCCCACGGCGCCGATGGCGTCGAAATAGGCGAGGTGCGCGTCGACCACGTTGACGATGTCGACGTCGTCGAGAACGGCGATACCGGCGTCCTCGGCCTCGCCGAGAAGGTGGGCGATCAGGGCTTCTTCGGTGATCACGAGATCGGACTCGATGTGCTGCGGACGATCGATCACGTCGACCGGGAGGAGTCCGCGCGCGTGCATCCAGTTGAGGTGCAACACCAGCAGTTGGGTCAACTCGTCGAGGGTGAGCCGAGCCTGCGTGTTGGCGGGCAAAAGCTCGGCGACGAAGGAGACCGCTTGGTCGACCTGGTATGCGGCACGCGGAGCCACGGCATCGAGACGCCGGGCCTCACGACCGATCGTGAGGCTGGCGATCAAGAACGAGATCACACCCGCGACGACCCAATACACCCACATCGATCGCCACGCTACCCCGGTGTTCTGGTGATGGTTTTTCACCCCTGGGGTGAAAAACCATCACCAGAACTACACCGACGACGGAGCCGGGGAGGATCAGTTGGCGTGGAGCGTGCGTCGCGAGTGGATCAGCAAGATGCCGAACACCAATGAGAAGAGTGCGAACACCAGAGCTGCAGTGTTCGTGGCTCCGGCACCGGTCACAGGCAGCATCGGCGCGTTCACCATGATCGCCTGACGAACGCCATGACCACTTCCCGGCGCGTACACGGCCAAGGTGTGCGCTCCGGTCGTGAGGTCGGCCGGAATCACACCCGAGATCGTCACCGACCCATCGGCACCGGCCACTCCACTTCCGATCACCCGCGGCGTCGAGGCCACGATGAGATGCACCAGTTCACCAGGCGCGAACCCCGAGAAGGTCGCCGTCACCTGCTGGCCGCGCGTCACCACTCCACCCATCGACGGAGCGAGCGGCTCGACCGCCGGCGGAAGGGCCACGATCACCGCTTCCGGCGGCGCCGTCACCGCGGTGCTCGGAGGTGTCGTCGTGGTCGGAGCCGGAAACGTGATCGGCACGACCGGTGTCGGCACTGCGACCGTCGTGTTGGGCGCACCAGTGGTGGGCGCTGACGGCGCCGTGGTCGGAGGCGCGGCGATGAAGCTCACCGAGGGTCCGCCCAACATGACGCGTGCGATCGTCTGGGTCATCCCCGAACGCCACAGCAGCGCTCCACCCCGGCCGTCGAACGTGAACTGAGGCGGCGGAGCCATGTTGGAGGCTGGATACGAGATCGTGACCTCACCGTTGGTCCCGATTGGCGAGTCGACCGCACCGGTCGACGTGAAGAACACGAAGGTGTTCACCCAGTTCGCGCCGGTGTTGAGAAGTTCGTACTTCACGAAGCCGCCGTTGGCGCGCGGATACATGTTGGCGTAGAACATTGCAGAGGTGTCACCGAGTTCCGCTATGCCCGCGGTGCCGAAGTTGGTGTCGAGCACTCCGGATAGTGAATACCGCAGCGCCAAGAACTTGTAGGCACCCTGCCCGTTCTTCGCCTTCACCATCACGGTGACGCCGTTGGCGTCGACCATCGTGTCGAGGTGCTGCACTTCGGTGAAGCCGGCCGGGGCAATTGCCAACTTGCCGCTGGAGCCGAAGTTGGTATCGAGGCCGGCCGTCGTGATTCTCACGACGTGCGGGCCGTACTGACCCACGGAGTAGTTGATGTAAAGAGCCCCGTCGTAGGGCACTTGCACTCGCGGGCCGTAGCCCCAGCCCGCGTTCATCGCCAGACAACACGTCAACGAGTGCGACGTAGGGCCGGTCACCGTTCCCGTGGGCGTCACGACGCGCACCGCGAAACTCGGATTTCCCTGGGTCGTCACGAGGTTCGTCACCACGAGGTCGCCGTTGACCTCGAACAAGGTCATGAGACTCACGAAACCACCGGTTGCGATCTGCAGTGGTGCACCGCCGTTGAATCCCGAGTCGAGGGAGAGATCGTTGTTGAACCGGTACACGAACAAGCGTTGCGACATGAAGTCGAAGCCCGTGCTCCAGATCTTGCCGTCCGCTCCCTGCAGGATGTTCTCGGCTCCGAGAATTCCTTCCGGCGTCGAACCGGCCAGCAACTCCCCTTGCGAGTTCATGCGCAGGTAGCGGAATCCACCACTGTTGAGGTACACCAGCATCGACGAATCCTGCAGAATCGCCTTGGGCTGCCAGGTGAAATAACCGAGCTTGAGATCGATGAGTCGTACTCCCGACACACCGAACGACGAGTCGGAAACCAGCGACGCATCGGTCGACCCGACGCCCACATCGGCCGGCATACCCATCGCTTTGTAGATGTAGGCCAACGAACCGTCGGAGCGGAATTGGCCGACGGGGAACATGCCAGCCGAGAACGTGAGCACACCTTGGGTCCCGAAGGTGGTGTCGAAGGTGTTGTTGGCCAGCACCTTCACGACGGTGACCGAGTTGTTCAGGAATCCCGCCGCCACCAAGAAGTCGCTTCCGAGCGGGCGGATGTCGGAAATGGCCGTCTGTTGCCCGTTCCAGATGCTCCCGAGTGGCGCCATCACCGACGTCATCACACCGGCATTGGTGATGCGCACGATGCCGAGACCTTGCGGGCCGCCCTGGAATCCGTAGAACGAGACTCCGTCGGCATCGGCGAATCCTCCGTACGGGCTCCAGTTCATGTAGATCGTCGGCGTGGTGAACACACCTTGAGTGCCGATCGTCTGATCGAGGGTTCCGTTCGCGTTGATACGACCGAACTTCATTCCGGTCATGCCGTTGTCGGTCATCGCCCACACGCGACCGCTCGCGTCGGCTGCACACGTGACCGTTCCACTGACCGACCACACGTCGACATCACCAGCAGTGCCGATGGCGGTGTCGACGGCTCCGGCCGTCGTGATGCGCCGCACCGTGTACATGTTGGCTGTGGTGCGGAAACACACCCACGAACTTCCGTTGGTCGAGACACTCGCCGAGAGATTCGACGCGGCCTGCGGAGCGGTGATCACCGCCTTGCCATCGGTGTCGAACGTGGTGTCGGGTGTGCCGTCGGCGTTGAAACGGAGAATGTTGACCGTCGAGTTGTCGGCGAGCGACACCACGATCTTGCCGTCGGCGAGCACCTTCACGTCCTTGAATCCGACCATCGACAACGATGTGTCGACGACGGCGAAACCGTTCGTGCCGAACGATGTGACGATCGAGCCCGTGGACGACACCTTGACGAGGCGATACGACGTGGATCCGATCATCGACGACGCGAGCACGTAGTGCGATCCGTCGGGTGCGACGGCGAAGTCGACCGGATCGTCGTCGCTCGGTCCTCCACTCGCGTCGAGCGACAGAGTTCCGCTCGTTCCGAAGAGCGGATCGAGTAAGCCTTCGCTCGGGGTGGCCGAGGCGCCGGCCGATGAGATGGCCAGTCCGGCGGCGGCCAGACCACAGACGAGCGAGAGTCGGGCGAAGAGGCGGGATTGAGCAGTCCAGCGGTTCATAGACACTATTTAGCACTTGGCTAAGTCTCTGTCTAGCCAATGGATAAAGGACGTGTCCTAGACTCCCCGTGTGTCCGAACCTCGAGCCCGCACCCGTGCGGCCACTGAACAAGCGTTGGTCGCCGCCGGACGTCAACTCATTGTCGACCGCCCCTTCGAATCGATCAGTAACCGCGATGTGGCCGAGCTGGCCGGATGCAACCACGGCTTGATCACCCTCTACTTCGGGACCAAGACCGGGCTCTTCACCAAGGTGTTGCACAACATCGTGCAGGAATTGGGTGCCGCGGTCGCAGCCGGCTCGACGGTGGCGGCTCTGACCGAATTGCCGGCCATGACCACCTACTGGCGGCTCTTGGCCAGCCTGTTGGGCGCCGGACTCGAACCGGCCGAAGCGATGGCATCAGGAACGCCGGTCGTGGAAGCGATCGTTCAACGGTCGAGTGCCCTCACCGGCATGTCACTCGAGGACTCACGCCCGTTCGCCACGGCGATCATCTTGATGATGGGTGGCTACCACGTGTTCGGTCAGACGTTCTTGAGCAAGTTGTCGCACACCGGAGACACCGCCGGTGCCGCCGACACGTTGCAGCAGGCCGCAGTTCTTCTGTTGCGTGGACTCACGCAACAGAAGAACTGAAGCTCGCGAACTGCGTTCGCCGACGACCCGTCAGCCGATGAGCAGAGTGCGGCGCGAACGCACCAGCAAGGCTCCGAACACCATCGTGAACAGAGCGAACACCAGCACGGTGTCATTGCTCGAGCCGGTCACCGGCAAGGCGGTGGGCACCACCTGAATACCCAGCACCGCATACATCGTGCCGGTCGCCACGACCAAGGTGTGGTCGCCCACACCGATCGACTGCGGCAACGTTCCGGTTTGGTCGAACGTACCCACCTCAGTGGTCTCGAATTCGGTGATCAACGTGGGCGTCGACATGACGACGAACTCACCCGTTTCTTCACCACCGAATCCGGTGCCCGCCAGACCGAACGTGGAGCCCACCGGCACCTGGAAGCGACCATCGGGCGTGACGTTGGCCGACTGAGCACCGACCATCACGACCAACTCTTCGGCCCGCATCAAGACCACGTCTTCAGCCGGCACGTCGATCGGATTGCCGTTCGCATCGGTCACCAGACCACGGATGATCGCACCCGTCTCGGTCGGGACGACTTGAACGGTCGACGGGGCCCCATCGGGCAACTGCTGCGTGAACTGCTGCACCAACTCGTTGGCGGCCTGACGGATCTGATTCACCTGAGCAGGTGTACGACGCTCGGGGCGAACCTGCGCAGCCGGCGAATCGATCACTTCGGTCTGCACCGGACGATCCTCACCATTGATCACCGCACCACCCTGACCCGGCGTCCGCACCAGGTTCGGACGATTCTCATCGGTCACCAAGTTCGGACGACCCGGAACCCGCGGCGCCGGCGCATCGTCGTCATCAGCCGGAGGAGTCGTCGACGGCGGCGTCACCGGCGCCGGACTCGGATTGTTGTTCGGCGACGGACTCGGCGACGGCGAACCGCCGGTGAAACCACCGCCGGGTGTTCCGGCGCTGAAAGCGCCGAACGTGAACTTGCCGACGACTACCTCTGTCGGTGCCATGTTGTTCGGCTGATCCTTGCCACCGGCGAACAACACCGATCCACCACCGAGGTCGACGATCATCGGAGGCGACACCCCACAGGTGCCGTTTTCCACCAGAGTTTCACTCGATGCGAACGCAGCGTCCATCTGGCCGGTCGCCGAGAAACGAAGGAAACCTCCGGTCATGTCCAGGGAACCGTTGGCGAATGCGGCGATCACGATCGATCCATCCGCCATCACCTGTGTGTCGAACGGGTCGACGAATCCCGAGCGAACCGGCGTGTACACACCACCGTCGATTCCGAACGACGTGTCGACGGCACCGGTGGCCGCCACGATCTTGGCCACACCCGATCCCGACGACGGCGGGCCCATCTGGTTCGGATTGAAAATCATGACCGAATACGAGACGATCAGATCTTGTCCGCTCTCTACGACCCCTCGGATGCTTTCCGAGACCGTCGGATGACCGAAAGTCGCCACACCCGAGGTGGCCCACGACGAATCGATGGCGCCGGCACTCGAGTACTTCGCGAGCTTCAGTTGCCCCAACGCATTTCCGCCGACGAGTAGTGAGCCATCGGCCATCACCGTGACCTCACGACCACCGAAGGTCGTGGTGTCGATACTTCCGCTGGTGCCGAAGTTCGTGTCGAGACCCGTCGTCGAGAACTTCGAGACGTATGTGGTCGACACGTTGTTGCTGAACGAACTCGACGTGACGTACACGTCTCCGGTGGCCGATGCCGCCGCCGAGTATCCGAAGTTGGTTCCGGGAAGGCCGGTCAACGCCAGGATCCCGTTCGTGCCATACCCCGTGTCGAGAGTTCCCGTCGACGAGAGACGTACGACGTACATAGCGCCGGGACCTTGATTGAAATCTCGCACGATCACGTAGATCTTCCCGGTGCTGTCGCGGAAAACATTCGAGGGCGACAGGTCGAGCGTGTTGTCCTCGATCACCAATCGACCGTTCGTGCCGAAAGCGTTCACCACCGCCCCGGTTGCGTCGAACTTACGGACGTCGATCGCCTGATTGCTCGTTCCGTTGGTACCCGAGACGAGTACGAATGCATTGTCCGATGTCGGAACCATTCCCGTGGCCCCGAGATAGCTCGAGCCTCCAGCCTGGAACGTGACCCAACCGTTCGTGCCCCATGAATTGTCGAGAACCGGCTGCGACCCCGTCACCGTGAGCGCGCCAGCCACACACTGCGGAGGCTGGTTGGGGTTGGGGTTGGGGTTGGGGTTGTTCTGCTGCGGGGCCGTGATGTTGAACGACACGCTGTACGAGGCCGTCTGCGATCCATTACTCACGTCGAACCACACGGTCGACATCGAGTCGGCAGTCGGCGTACCTGAGATCACACCGGTCTGTGCGTTGAAGGTCAAGCCAGTCGGCAACGGACCAGAGAATTGACTGAGGGCAAAGGTCGGCGTCGACAAGAAGTTGTTCAAGGTCGGAGCCGCGTTGGGCGTGATTGCTGTGCCCGTCGTTCCAGTGATCGTGGCCGACATCGGCGAGACCGAGGCGTTCGGAGGCTGCCCGGTGCAGGCAGTCCCTGCCAAGCCTCCCGTTGTCCACTTCAAGGCACGAATACCGGCAGCGAACGATCCACCTTGCTGAAACGGTTGACCGGACACTTGGAAAAAGCCACCGTTAGATACGGGCACGAGCCACGAGTAGGTCCCGATGTTGCATTGCGAACTGGCGGTGACCACTCCCGACGGGTTGATGCCATTGGTGAACGATGGATCGAGGGTTCCGTCCGTCAAGAATCGGAGGATCGAATCCTGATTACTCCGTCTCGCAACGAGCATCAGCTTGTCGCCCGTCCCGTTCCAGGCTCCACCTGACCAGATGGAGAGATTCGAGACTGTCACATAGCCGCTGGTGCCGAAACTCGAGTTGAGGCTTCCGTCGACGTTCAACAGAGTGAAGGTCGTGGTCGAAGTGCTCTGGTTGCCGTCGGAGCCGACCAGCCAAAATCCGCTGCTCCCCGCACGAACGACGCCTTTGAAAATGTCCGCTGGGACGGACGTCGAGGTGCTGTCCGTCAGCGAAGCGAAACCGAGGTCGAAGCGGTGAACCGTTGCCATTGCCGGAGCACCTCCGACCGACACAACGATCAGATTCGACTGTGTTCCAAGGGCTATCCCCCTGATGCTCCGGCCGGAGAAGGGAGCCTGGTTCATGTTGATGGTCAGGTAGTTGTTGGCACCCATGCCAACTGCAACTGGCGCACCGGTCGCCTCCGAGAATCGATGGACGTAGGCAGTTCCCTGCGCATCATCCGAACTCATCAAGATCGTGCTGCCATCGACCGAGAACGCTGGGTACCAACCACTTGCAACATGCGAAGTGATCGTGCCGTTGGTCCCCCAAGCGGAGACGATGTTTCCGTCATTGTCGACCTTGGTGAGAGTTGCCTTGGCGCCCATTCGGTTCGTGCCGGACCAACCGCCGACGAGGAAACCCCCCGATGTTGCATACAAGGCTTCGGCTGCCGCATAAATCTGATTGCCGTTGTCGAGCCCGAGATCGAGAATCACGATCCCGTTCGTTCCGAAGCTGGTGTCGAGCGCCCCCGATGACGTCAGCCGAACCAGAGCCATGTGCGTCTGATACCAGTTCATGTCGCCCACATAGCCCGCGACCATTAACCCGCCGGTCGACGTGGCCGCCGAGGCAGAAGCATTGAACTCCACAGTGTTCTGCCCGACGGTGAACGTGCCCGACACTTTGGCCAGACCCCCGGTCGATGGCGACCAACTTGTGTCATCGATTGTCCCGTCCGATGCGGTGACCACCGAGGTGGCGACGGGGACGGCCACCGTGGCAGCGGCAATGACGGCGAGACCGACGAGGGCACGACGCAGGGATGAAAACATGACGGGGAGACCTCACTCTGACCGTGCCGGGCACACCAGAGAGGCATACCGACAACAAATACTGATTAGTCAGACTGTAATGATCCCAGGGGCTCCTGTCTAGATTTTCGATTTACCTCCAATTCGTCTCACGTCACACCTGCCCAGACCCCACCAACGCTCACGGTGAGGTGGTGTTTTGGTGAGGATTCTTCACCGCATCGGTCAAGATCGCGCACCAGAAACTCCTCGAGGGGGAAAGCAATCGGGTGGCGGCCCGGCCGTAGCCGTTCCACCACCCGATGCCATCAGGAATTCAATTTTCTGGTGCGGGTTGTCAACCCATGCGGTGAAGAATCCTCACCAAAACACCGGTCAGATACCGATGCGCTGAGCGAGCAACTCGCGGTGGTAGGTCGGGTCTCCGAACAGGAGCTCCGACGACTTGGCCCGCTTGAAGTACAGGTGAGCCGGGTGCTCCCAGGTGAAGCCGATGCCACCGTGGATCTGGATGTTCTCGGCCGTGGCGTGGAAGTACGCCTCCGAGCAGTAGGCCTTGGCGAGCGAGGCGACCGACGGCAATTCGTCGTTCATCTCGCTGGCGCACCACATGCCGTAGTAGGCGGCCGACTTGGCCGACTCGACCTCGAGCAACATGTCGGCGCACTTGTGCTTGATCGCCTGGAACGAACCGATCGGGCGACCGAACTGCACACGCACCTTGGCGTACTCGACAGCCATCTCGAGCACCTTCTGCGCGCCACCCACCTGCTCGGCGGCCAGACCAACCGCAGCGAGATCGAGCACCGAGTTGAGGACCGTCCAGCCCGCACCCTCGGTGCCGA
>VFQT010003822.1_pt1 | contig 13302 bp, 11 predicted proteins | sample 3512381 | NCBI WGS metagenome assembly VFQT01 (sample SAMN10412376, study PRJNA504923) | tailings metagenome | isolation source: Relicate 2 Philex TSF3 active mining site | place: Philippines: Tuba, Benguet | collected 2017-08-29 | reverse complement strand
GACTCTGGTGAAGATTCTCGCTGGCGACATCGAACCTACTAGCGGCTCGATCGAAATTCGAGGAACCAAGTTGGCGAAGCTTGATGTGTATCAAGCCCGCCAACTTGGCGTCCGAATGATTTTCCAGGAGCTCAACGATGCTCCCGCTCTTACTGTTGCTGAGAATATTTTCCTCGGACAGTGGCCACATAAAGGTCCTTTTGTTACCTGGGACGAGATGGCTGAAAAAGCAAAGGCAGTCCTGGATCGCCTCGAGGTGAATATTCCCGTCGATGCGATAGCTGGACAACTCCGGGTGGGCGAGCGGCAGCTACTAGAAATTGCCCGCGCGCTAACTCAGGATACGAAAGTTTTGGTTTTGGATGAACCCACCGCTGCGCTCTCAAATGTAGAAGTCGAGCGCCTTTTCTCCGTTATGGATCAGCTCCGCGGAGAGGGTGTGGGCATGATTTACATTACCCACCGCCTTGATGAGGTCGCTCGCGTCGCAGATCGCGTACAAGTACTACGGGATGGTTCATCAGTTCTCACGGTTGATGCAAAGAAAGCATCGCGCGAGGATCTTGTCTCAGCAATGCTCGGACATGCCTCAGCAAAAAATATTCGTCCTGAATTAGCAGAAACCGGTGGCGCCGCAGTAAAAGTTAGCGGCTTAACAAGTTTTGCAGAATTTCAAAATGTCAGTTTCACCGTCGAAAAGGGTGAGGTTTTAGCTCTTTTTGGAAAGATTGGTTCTGGTACATCCGAGATTTGCGAGGCGCTCTTTGGTCTGCGCCCAATCACGGCTGGAAAAGTTGAAATTTTTGGCAAGGAATACAAGACAAAAGGGCCGGCCCATTCGGCAGATCAAGGAATCGGTTACCTTCCTGCCGATCGTCAACGTCTTGGTTCTTTCCCAGTTCGTTCTGTTGCAGAAAATCTCGCTGTTCGTTCGTGGCAGCGGATGGGCAAGTTCGGATTCGTCAACAGATTGCTCGAACACCAAGCATTTAATAAGTGGGCAGAGGCGCTACGGATAGTTTCACGCGGTTCTACCCAGACTATCTCTACCTTGTCAGGTGGTAACCAGCAGAAGGTCTTACTTGCTCGTTGGTTCGAAGCTGGCGTCAATATCCTGTTGCTCGTCGAGCCAACGCGCGGTGTCGATGTGGGAGCCCGTAGGGATATTTACGAGATTATCCGCAAGCAGGCAAAAGAAAGTGGCATGGCAGTTCTAGTGGCGACTTCCGATTACGAAGAAGTTGTCCTTCTAGCCGATCGAGCGCTTGTTATGTCACGAGGAGAAGTTGTTTCAGAGCTCACCGGAAATTCCGTTGAAGCCAGTAAGTTAATTGCAGCAGCGAGTTAGGAGCTAGGTACCTCATGAGCAAAAGCAAGAATGATGTTACGGAGTCGGAGACTAAGGTGCGCAGACGGATGCCAGATGTTGCACCGCTCCTTGGCTTCCTCGTATTGCTCACCATTTTCTTCACGGTAACAAGCCCGTACTTTTTGGATATTGATAACTTTAAGAACATCTTTGTTGCGTTAGCTGTCACTGGAATCGTCTGTATTCCAGGAACGATGTTGATGATCGCAGGACATGTTGATCTCTCGGTAGGTTCTTCGGCTGCTGTGTCGGGAATGATTCTTGGAAATGTCGTAAATAGCTACGGAATTTCTGCAGGACTTCTCGCTGTCCTTGCATACGGCCTTGCAATTGGAATTATCAACGGATTCTTTGTCACTGTCATCGGCGTGAACTCGCTCATCACAACGCTCGGCACTCTGGCGACGTTATATGGAGTGGCACTCCTTATCGGCAATGGTCAAACATTGATGATGAAGAACTTTGAGTGGCTGGGAACTGCACAGCCAGCAGGAATTCCGCTACCAATCATCATCTTCTTTCTCATTGCCGTTGCGGGAATCATCACGTTACGTCGTACGCGATTTGGCCGCTCGCTCTATGCGATTGGTTCAAACCCAAATGCAGCTCGCGTTGTAGGTATCCGAAGTAACCGGATTGTCTTCGCCACCTTCGTCCTCTCTGGCCTCTCCTCGGCGCTTGCTGGCGCGATTCTCTGCTCCCAGCTCTCTGCTGGAGACCCCAATGCCGCTCGTGGCCTTGAACTCGAAGTAATTACAGCGATCGTGCTCGGTGGCGCCAGCCTGGCTGGTGGTCGAGGAACTATGTGGGGAACAATCATCGGATTGACCACTATCGGAGTCTTGAACAACGGTCTTATCCTTCTCGATGTACCGACGTTCTGGCAGCGCGTAGCACAAGGCCTCATGTTGATCTTGGCGGTCTCGTTTGACGCCACTCGAGAACGACTGGCAGTTAAACGAAGGTAAAGGCAAAGAATCTCTTTTCGGCGCGAATTAAGGAGAACCACGATATGGAACGGTTACTTTTCTTCATTTATCTTTATGAAGGCAAAGAAGCTGAATACGACAAACGACATGATGAGTTGTGGCCCGATATGAAGCAGGCTTTGACTGACAGTGGTTGGACCAACTACACCCTCTTTCGCAATGGAACGACCGTTGTTGGCTACTGCGAAGCTAAGCCAGATGTAGCAACCGCGATGAAAAAAATGGGCGCAACGGAAGTTAATGCGCGCTGGCAGGAATCATTCAAGGACATTATCCGCAACATCACAGATCGCAATGGCAATCTTCTTACCTATCGCGAGATGTGGCACCACGATTAATTTCAGCGGACTAATTTCAACTGACTAACTTCAACTAAATAGTAACCAGATAGGAAGTAGCGAGATGGCAAAGTTACGTGCAGGGTTTATCGGTGCTGGTTCATGGGCGACGATGGCGCATCTTCCGGCAATCTCCAAGCGAGATGAGGTAGAGATTGTCGCTATCTGTCGCAAAGGTGATGACCTACTCAAGAAACTCGCTAACCAATATGGTGCCAAAGTAGCCACCGAGGATTATCACGACGTAATCAAGCAGAACCTCGACATCATCGTCGTTTCTTCGCCATCTGGATTACATCACGAACATTCGAAAGCTGCTCTAAATTCTGGCGCCCATGTTCTATGCGAAAAACCGATGACCATCACTAGCGCGGATGCTTGGGATTTAGTGGACACCGCAAAGAAGAATGATCGCGAACTTCTCCTGAGTTTTGGTTGGAATTATCAAAAGATGATCCAAGATATGTATCTACAGCTGCAAAAGCGCGGTATCGGTCAATTAGAGTCGATGAGTATTCAGATGGCATCACAAACTCGAGAGCTATTGAGCAATACGGGCGCTTATCCAGATGCATCTCCGGAGCAGATTCCGGAGCAGAGCACGTGGACAGATCCAAAGATCTCTGGCGGCGGTTATGGTCAAGCGCAATTGACCCACGCGCTGGGCCTTGCCTTCCGCCTATATCCAGCGCGAGTGAAAGAGGCAATGGCATTTATGTCTGCGCCGCTGAATGCGCCAGTTGATCTTCATGATGCCGTTATCTATAAGTTTGATGGCGGCGGAATCGGAACGATGTCTGGGGCATCGGCGCACCTAGGAGCAAATAAAAATATTCACGAAGTGGTTGTGCATGCTGTAGGAAGTGAAGGCCAGTTTCTCATCGACCTTAATCGCTCTTACGTCTACATTTACTACAACGATGGCACGATTTATCAGCCAAATGTGGCTCCTGATGCTGGCCACTACATCTTCTTTGGTCCCGCGAACGGATTGGTCGATGTGGCGCTTGGTAAAAAAGAGGCGAACATGGCCCCTGGTGAGCTAGGCGCGATTACTGTCGATGCGCTTGAACTTGCCTACAAGAGCGCGGCCACCGGCGCAATCGCCAAGCGCTAACCAACGCTAAACCTCTAGTATCAGAGTTAATGGCGACAGTAACTCTTACGTACGGGCATGGCACGGAGAACGATTTTCTCCTCCTGCTAGATGAGGCTGACCAGATCCAGGTTTCGCCAGAGGCAATTGCTCGCCTCTGCGATCGTCGCTCCGGTATTGGCGCCGATGGATTTATCCGGATGGTCCGAAAAAATGGAACATGGTTCATGGACTATCGAAATAGTGATGGATCTCTTGCTGAAATGTGCGGTAATGGAATCCGAGTGATGGCTCGATTTTTAGTCAATCATAAAATCCAAAATGCCGGACTCTTTCCCATTGAAACGCGCGCCGGAAAGAAATTCCTTGCCGTCCCTGAAGTCGGGGAGATCTCGGTGAATATGGGAAAAGTGGATGAAATTCCCGATGAGATAACCGTGGCGCAAAACGGCCACATGTGGGAGGGATTGCATATCGAAGTCGGTAATCCGCACGCAGTTGCATTCGTAGAGTCACTCGAACAAGTTGGATCCTTAGCAGAACCCCCACGCGTGGAACCTGAGGACTCTTTTCCTGAAGGGGCAAATGTGGAATTTGTTGAAGTAATCAACAAGGCAGCGAACGAAGTGCGAATGCGTGTTCATGAGCGGGGCTCAGGGGAGACTCGCTCATGCGGTACCGGTGTCTGCGCCGTTGCTCTTGCTGCAACCATTCATCTTGGAAAGAGGTTGCCATCCTCTTGGATAGTTCATGTTCCTGGAGGCACCCTTAAAGTTGAGATTGATGGACATTCGAATGCAGTGCTTACCGGTCCAGCTGTACTTGTCCGTGAACATGAGGTTGATTTGTGAGTTCTGAAGGGCTCTATCAACGTTTACTACAAGAGAGCGAACAGGCACGAATTGAATTTGACGCTGGTGATCTCAGCGATGATCTGTCTGAACGAAAGGCGCTGAGGCGCGTAGCGGGCATCTCTACTGAACTTGAAGATATCTCTGAGGCTGAATATCGCTCTCTTCGACTTGAGCGTGTAGTTCTAGTTGGAGTGTGGACTGAGGGCACTGCAGAGCGCGCCGAAAATTCACTCAAAGAATTAGCAGCCTTAGCAGAAACTGCAGGTTCTCAGGTACTCGAGGGGATCATCCAACGGCGTGATAAACCTGACCCAGCGACCTTCATTGGTTCTGGAAAGGTAAGCGAATTGAAAGCTATAGTCGCTGCAACAAAAGCAGACACTGTGATCTGTGATGGCGAACTCTCACCCGGTCAATTGCGACAACTCGAAGAGCGCGTAAAGGTGAAGGTGGTTGATCGAACTGCGTTGATTCTTGACATCTTCGCGCAGCATGCAAAGAGTCGAGAAGGTAAAGCCCAAGTAGAGCTTGCTCAGATCTCCTATCTCTTGCCGCGCCTTCGAGGTTGGGGCGAGTCGCTCTCTCGGCAGGTCGGTGGACGTGCCGGAGCAGGTGGCGCAGGAGGAGTGGGAATCGGTGGTCGTGGACCTGGTGAGACGAAGATCGAAATTGATCGACGACGGATTCGTGATCGAATGGCGAAGTTGCGACGCGAGATCGCAGAGATGAAGGTTGCTCGAGATACAAAACGACAAGAGCGGGTGCGGCATCGAATTCCCTCGGTAGCAATTGCCGGTTATACCAATGCCGGAAAGTCATCTCTTCTCAATCGATTAACGGGTGCCGGAGTGCTCGTAGAGAATGCGCTCTTTGCGACCCTTGACCCGACTACCCGACGCGTGGAAGGTAGCGATGGTCGTGTTTACACACTTACCGATACGGTGGGATTTGTCAGTCATTTGCCCCATCAACTCGTGGATGCCTTTAAATCAACGCTTGAAGAGGTCTCGGGGGCCGATCTGATTCTGCACCTGATCGATGGCTCCCATCCGGAGCCTCTGGAACAAGTTCGTGCAGTGCGCCAAGTCATCGATGAGATTGGCGCTTCGAAGATCCCTGAATTGATTGTGATTAACAAAGTGGATATTTCTGACCCACATCGAATTGTGGAGTTAGTCAATCAATTTCCTGGAAGCATTCCCATCTCTGCACATACCGGTTTTGGGATACCAGAATTGTTATCTGCGATTGAACGTGCGCTGCCACATCCTGATGTCGAAGTGCGCGCGATCATTCCTTACACTCGAGGCGATCTGCTCCACGAGATTCACGAGCGCGGCGAGATTTTCACAGAAGAGCATATGGAAGATGGCACGCATGTTCGCGCCCTTGTTGATGCACGCCTTGCGTCAGCGCTAGAGAGATTTACTGCCTAAAGTTTTACCGAACGGAGCGAAGTACCGCAGTGACTTTGCCGAGAATTTCCGCATTATCTCCTGGGATAGGAGAGAAGTTTGGATTGGCAGGAAGTAACCAGATTTTGCCATCGCGCCGCGAAAAAGTTTTGACGGTTGCTTCGCCATCGATCATGGCTGCCACAATTTCGCCTTTCTCACAGGTTTTCTGGGCGCGAATCACGACATAATCTCCATCGCAAATTGCAGCATCAATCATCGAGTCACCAACGACTTTGAGCATGAAGAGTTCGCCTTGCCCAACAAGTGATGCTGGGAGTGGAAAGGTCTCTTCAATCGATTGTTCGGCAAGTATTGGACCGCCTGCAGCAATACGACCGACGAGCGGGACTGCGCGCATCTGATCCATTCCAATCTCATCTGTGTTATCAGAATTTCCGCCATCGCCATTGGGAAGGAGAATTTCGAGCGCCCGGCCACGTGTGGGATCGCGACGAATCCAACCCTTCTCTTCTAGGACCTCTAGTTGATACTTCACACTGGAAGGAGAGGAGAGGCCAGCAGCAATTCCAATCTCACGCATGGAGGGTGGGTAGCCCTGCGAGTCGAGGGCGCTTTGGATGACCTCGAGGATTTTCATTTGGCGCGGGGTTAAGCCCTCCTCATTGGCAGGGCCATCGGGAAGCTCGGTGATTGGGGCTGATTTCTTGGTCATGCTGTTAAGGGTAAAGGGAAAGGGAGAATTATTCAAACACCTGTTCGAAATTTTCTTGACAATAGGGGGTGAGGTGGGGTTAACTTCGAACATCCGTTCTAAATCCAAGAAAGAAGCAGCTCATGGCACCTTCCCCAGTCGCCCCAGTCGCCCCAGCAACTCCAGCTCGTCAGACCCGCTTAACTGCCCGTGGGCGCCTTCTCCTGGGCGCCTCGGGGTTAGTGGTAGCTCTCTCGCTCATCTCTGCTTCTACCGCCCTTGGTAGCAACGAAGGGGCCGTATCAACTAGTACGGTTCAAAGGGGCGAAGGGTATGAGCGGATCACCGTTTTGCCGGGAGAGAGCCTCTGGTCAATCGCCCGCCAACTTGCTCCAGATTTCAACCTCAGTACGGGCGATATCGTGGCGATGATTGTGGAGCTCAACAATCTTGGTTCTTCGCAATTGGTCAGCGGGCAAGAGCTTCTAATTCCTACCGTTTAAGGGAAGGGTTTGAGAAGCGCAAAATTATCCTTGCGACACACCGAAGTTCCTCTTGCGAACCCTCGACCATTGCTCTACTGTTCCCACTAGATGTAGTAGTAACACCGGTGTAGTTATTCCACAGGTTGTGCCTACTACTCCCCAGGTCCTCCACAGCCTTATCCCCAGGGCAGCGCGATTCTGGCTCATGTCGAGGACATCTGAGTAGCTATTTGAGTATCAAAACCACTATGTGACGTTGTAAGGGGGTGCCAGTGAACTGTCCCTATTGCCGCCAGGCTGATAGCCGGGTCGTTGACTCGCGTCCTATCGACGAGGGTAGCTCGATCCGCCGTCGCCGTGAGTGCGCCACCTGTGGCAAGCGCTTTACCACTCAAGAGATGGCGATCCTTTCGGTTATCAAACGAAGCGGCGCAACGGAGCCCTTTAGCCGCGAGAAGGTCATTGCCGGCGTGCGTAAAGCATGTCAAGGACGTCCAGTGAACGACGACGATCTTGCACTCCTTGCCCAACGCGTTGAAGAGAATCTTCGCGCCACCGGACAAGCAGAGATCGAAGCGCAAGAGGTGGGCATGGCAATTCTCGCGCCACTTCGCGAGCTCGATGAAGTGGCATACCTTCGTTATGCATCGGTTTATCGCAACTTCAATTCATTAGATGACTTCGAGGGTGAGATTGCACTTCTTCGTGCATTGCCGTTTGAGAAGAATGAAACGGAAAGTGCGAGTGAGACAGCGCAAGCTGATCGTGAATTAAGTAAGAGTTAAAACATAATAAAAACAGAGTTAAAAAGAGTAAGACCAGAGGAGAAAGAGGAAAAGAAAATGTCAGACACAGTCGTAAACCGGGCCGGAAGCAAGCGTGGCGCTGGACTCAAGGTGGAGCGTATTTACACCACCGCAGGAGTTCATCCATACGATGAGGTGACCTGGGAGCGACGTGATGTCGTGCAGAATAATTGGAAGACTGGTGAAGTTGTTTTCGAGCAACGTGGGGTCGAGTTCCCTGACTTCTGGTCAGTGAATGCATCGACAATCGTCACCACCAAGTACTTCCGTGGCGCAGTGGGTTATGAGAATCGCGAATGGTCACTTAAGCAAGTAATAGATCGCGTTGTGCTCACCTACACCAAGGCCGGAAAAGAATTCGGTTACTTCGCTACTGATGCTGATGCAGAAATTTTTGAGCACGAGCTCACCTGGATGCTCTTGCACCAGGTCTTCTCCTTTAACTCTCCAGTCTGGTTCAACGTTGGCACCGCAGCACCACAGCAGGTGAGCGCCTGCTTCATCCTCTCAGTCGATGACACCATGGATTCGATTCTTAACTGGTATCGCGAGGAGGGCATGATTTTCAAAGGCGGTTCTGGTGCAGGCCTTAACCTCTCGCGCATTCGCTCATCCAAAGAGCTTCTCAAATCAGGTGGTACTGCATCAGGCCCAGTCTCCTTCATGCGAGGCGCTGATGCATCAGCAGGAACCATCAAGTCAGGTGGCGCAACGCGGCGCGCAGCCAAGATGGTTGTTCTCGATGTCGATCACCCAGATATCGAAGAGTTCATCGAAACAAAGGTAAATGAGGAAGAGAAGATTCGCGTTCTTCGCGATGCAGGTTTCGATATGGATCTTGGCGGAAAAGACATCATCTCTGTCCAATATCAGAACGCTAATAACTCGGTTCGCGTGAGCGATGAATACATGCGCGCATACGAAGAAGGAAAAGAATTCGGACTTCGCGCTCGCTCAACGGGCGAGATCATCGAGCATGTCAATGCACGCGCACTCTTCCGCAAGATGGCAGAGGCTGCATGGGCTTGCGCTGATCCAGGAATTCAATACGACGACACCATCAATGATTGGCATACCAATCCAGAGACTGGTCGTATTAATGCCTCTAATCCATGCTCTGAATACATGTCATTGGATAACTCATCCTGCAACCTCGCATCACTGAACTTGATGAAGTTCCTGAAGGCCGATGGATCATTCGATGCCAAGACTTTCGTCAAGGCAACAGAAATGATTATCACCGCAATGGATATCTCTATCTGCTTCGCAGATTTCCCAACTGAGGCAATCGGAGACACCACTCGTAAATATCGCCAATTAGGAATTGGTTTTGCCAATATCGGCGCGTTGTTAATGGCATCAGGACTTCCTTACGACAGCGATGGTGGACGCGCACTCGCTGGTGCGATTACCTCACTCATGACCGGGACTTCCTATCGCCGTTCAGCTGAGATCGCTGGAATCGTCGGCGCCTACGAAGGCTATGCACGAAATGCTGCTGCCCACACTCGCGTCATGCGTAAGCATGCTGCGGCATCAGTTGCAGCACGATCTGTGACCACACTTGATCGCGATGTCTGGACCGAAGCGAATAAGCAATGGGATGAAGGTTTGAAGATTGGCGAGAAGAATGGCTGGCGAAATGCTCAGGCTTCCGTCCTCGCGCCAACCGGAACTATCGGCTTAATGATGGATTGCGATACCACCGGTATCGAACCAGATTTCTCGCTCGTGAAATTCAAGAAGCTTGTTGGCGGCGGCTCGATGCAAATCGTGAACCAAACCGTTCCTGCGGCGCTTCGTAAGCTCGGATATACCGAAGAGACCGTTGAGGCGATTGTTGAGTACATCCAAGCAAATGGCCATGTCATCGATGCTCCAGGTTTAAAGCCAGAGCACTATGACGTCTTCGATTGCGCACTAGGTGCGCGTTCGATTGCGCCAATGGGACATGTGCGAATGATGGCTGCCTGCCAACCATTCCTCTCCGGTGCAATTTCCAAGACCGTCAACTTGCCTGAAGAGGCAACTGTGGAAGAGGTCGAAGAGGTTTACTACGAAGGATGGAAGCTCGGACTTAAAGCGCTCGCCGTCTATCGTGATAATTGCAAGGTCGGCCAACCGCTCTCTGATGGCAAGGCGAAGAAGAAAGATGAGCCAGCCGTTGAGAGCGCAGCGCCTGCTCGTGCAACTCGTAAGCGTCTACCAAAATCACGCCCATCACGAACCACCTCCTTCAACGTTGGTGGCGCAGAGGGATATATGACTGCCGGCGCCTACGAAGATGGCGCTCTCGGTGAGGTCTTTTTGAAGCTTGGCAAGCAAGGTTCAACTCTTGCTGGCGTTATGGATGCTTTCTCCATCGCAGTCTCCATCGGATTGCAGTACGGAGTCCCACTCGAGACCTACGTGCAGAAGTTCACCAACCTACGTTTCGAGCCAGCCGGTATGACTGATGATGCTGATATCCGTATGGCGCAATCCATGATGGATTACATCTTCCGTCGTTTGGCGTTGGATTACCTCCCAGCAGATGAGCGTGCAGCGCTCGGCATCTTCTCGGCAGCAGAGCGAGCACGCGCACTCGATTCGGGAAGCTATAGCGCTACAGAGGTCGCACCTGCGATGGATGAAGTTGCGATCGAAACTCCACCTGCAGCACCGGTCGCGCCAGCGAAGAAAGCGCAAGATATTGCGATTTCAGCAGCGCCGACAGTCGCTCCACAAATCGGATCCTCAACAGAGTTGCTTGAAGCGATGATGGGGCGCAGCGCGGATGCGCCGATGTGTATGACTTGCGGCGTGAAAATGCGTGCTGCTGGTGCGTGCTACGTCTGCGAAGGCTGTGGCTCCACTTCGGGATGTAGCTAAAAAAAATAACTGAGCCACATGGCTAAACCTTTCTCGATAGGGGCCGAGCGCGCGCTTATCAATGGCGCGATAACCTCGGCCTCCATCGAGATAACAGAGGGTTACATCACCTCGATCGCGATTGCTCCAGCCGAACTCTCTGGTGATATCAAGCTCACCACAGGCGTGTTATCTCCAGGTTTTATTGATTGCCAACTCAATGGCATCGCCGACATCAATTTTTTCGACGCAGATAAAGAAGAGATGGAGCGCGCATTAGCGATTCTGGCGCGCCATGGCGTCACCGCTTGCACCCCGTCGATGATTTCAGCGCCAGTTGGTGAATTAATTGCAGCAGTTATCGCAAGTGATTGTGGCGAAAGTAGTCGAACTGGAGTGGTGCGAGCACGCCACCTTGGATATCACATAGAGGGCCCTTTTTTAGCAAATGATTTTTCTCGGGCCCATAAGTCAGAGTTTTTCCTTGACCCTTTTCGTGAAAATATCGCGCCGCTGCTTAATACAGATCGCATCGCAATAATCACGATCGCTCCAGAGCGAGTAGGCGCTCTCGATGCGATATCAGCTATTCGTGAAGCGGGAGCCATTGCCAGCGTTGGCCACTCTGGTGCAAGTTATCACCAGATGATCGAAGCCGTTGCAGCCGGACTCAACATGGTCACTCATCTCTTCAATGGCATGGATAAGAATGTTAATGAGGGAATCATTCGGGCTGCGCGAGAATGTGAACAATTAACGATTGGATTTATCGCAGACGGAATTCACAATGATGAGCCGCGTGTTCGTTGGACCTTTGAAAATGTGCATGAACGGATTGCCTTAGTCACCGATTCATTGAGCGATCGACTCGGCGATGAGCCAGTCGTAACTCGGGACGATGGTGGCGGGTATCGCACAGATGGCACTCTGGCTGGCTCAAGATTGACTCTCGATCAGGTGGTGGCACGGACCGTTGCGATGGGGGTGCCGTTACACCAGGCGCTGCTGAGCGCAACGCGGGTACCTGCTCGCCTCTTGGGACGCGATGATTTGGGGGAGATAAAGGTTGGGGCTCGGGCAGACCTCACTCTCTTCACCGAAAGTGGGAGTATTCGTACCTGGGTTGGTGGAGTGGAGGTGGCCTAATGAGCATCATGAGTTCAGAGATCAATGAACAAGCTGATGCAATATCTGCGACCTTAAGTGGATTACACCCGTTGCGCCAGCAGATTCAACAACTCTTTACAGGCGCACAGAGCGTGCTTTTTATGGCGCGAGGCACCAGCGATCATGTTGCAGATTACGGGCAGTATCTGCTCTCTACTCGCGCAGGCATTTTGGCTAATAGCGGAAGCCCCTCTCTTGCAACTGCTTTTGAGGCAAAAGTGAACCTTGCCCATCATGTTGTCATAGGAATTAGCCAGTCAGGTTCTACTGCAGAAATTGTTGAGTCGTTGGCATGGGCAAAACGATCTGGAGCAAAGACTTTAGCGTTAACAAATGTTGCCGGGAGCCCAATAACTCAAGAGGCAGATCTGACGTTACTCACCTCTGCTGGAAGTGAGCGCGCTGTACCCGCGACTAAAACTTTTTCCAGCGCGATGGCGGCGATGGCGTGGGTTGCATCTTCGTTGAGCAAAGGTTCACTTGATGATGAGCTGCTCTCATTAAGTGACGTTGTCCGTGGCGTCCTTGAAACATCGCTCCATTTGGGTGAAGCAGAACATGCGACACGCTGGTGGTCTCTGGAAGAGGATTTGGACAATCCGTAGCACGCGAAATTGCGCTAAAACTCAAAGAGTGCGCCCTCATCAACGCTTCAGGACTTTCATTTGCAGATTTACGCCACGGTCCAGTAGCAGTTTTTAGTCAGGGCTTCCCGCTGATTTCGCTGGGCTTATCAAACTCTTCGCCATTGCTCTCAGGCTTACATGATCTTCAGCGCGCAGCTCATGAGGCTGGGGCACCAATTATTAACATCGGTGGTGTGAGCGCACCAGGCGTGCCCGTTCATCACATTGATCTTCCTCACGTTTCGGATGAGCTTCTACCGATTCTCCAGGTTATTCCTGGACAGCGGCTCGCGGAGCGCATTGCGATTGCGCGTGGCTTTAATCCAGATACGCCGCGCGGTCTCAATAAAGTAACGCAGACGGTCTGAGCTGAGAGATTATGGCTATTGCGCTCGGAGTGGATATCGGAGGCACAAAGTTATCTGTTGCGCTTGTGCGGAATGGCGAGATTCTTACAAAAATCGAAAAGCCATTTGATCGCGAACAGGTAATTGAAGATCTAGCACAAGCGATAAAAGAGGTAGATCCTCGAGGTGAAAGCGAGAGCGTAGGTATTGCCTGTGCCGGATTAATTGATTCTGAGCGTGGAGTGATCACCTTCGCTGGAAATCGT
>VFQT010003821.1_pt1 | contig 13311 bp, 11 predicted proteins | sample 3512381 | NCBI WGS metagenome assembly VFQT01 (sample SAMN10412376, study PRJNA504923) | tailings metagenome | isolation source: Relicate 2 Philex TSF3 active mining site | place: Philippines: Tuba, Benguet | collected 2017-08-29 | reverse complement strand
CTGAGGAAGGATGCCTTCTCCCGGTCGTTCGGCCGCACGGCCCAGTCCCAGTGGCGGGTATTGCTCCAGAAACGTGCATTCGGAAAGGCAGGCAGGAGCCTGTCACCCTCGCGCACCACCGATCCTCCGCAGTGATCGAAGTGCAGATGCGTGAGGATCACATCCGTCACATCCCGGTGATGAAATCCATGTTTGCGCAGGGATCCCGTCAGGGTATCGGGACCGTGCAGGTGATAGTGACCGAAGAATTTCGCGTCCTGCTTGTCACCCACGCCGTTGTCGACCAGGATCAGCCGGTCGCCGTCCTCGATCAGCAGACAACGCATGGCCCAGGTGCAGAGGTTATCCGCATCTGCGGGATTCAACCGGTTCCAGATCACCTTGGGTACCACGCCGAACATGGCGCCACCATCGAGTTTGAACAGTTCCGTATCGATCGAATACAGTTTCATCATGCACCGTGTTTGCGTTCCGCCTGTTTGGTCACCAGCAACCAGACGGCGCCGATGATGAAAAAGCCCATCAGGGCGAGGACGGAGTTGCGCTGGGATCCACCGGCCAGTTCGGTGATGAAACCGAAGCTGAACATGCCGATGACGATCGCGATCTTTTCCGTCACGTCGTAAAAACTAAAGAAGGACGTAGTATCCCTGGTCACCGGCATGAGTCGGGCATAAGTGCTGCGACTGACCGACTGGATGCCGCCCATCACGAATCCGACGACGGCAGCCAGTCCGTAAAAGGCCATCACATCGCCCGTTTTAATATTATAACCCGCCACACAGATGCCCACCCAAAGTAATACAGTGGCCAGCAATGTGTTGAGGTTTCCGATCTTTCCGGAACACCAGGACAGAAAAAGTGCTCCCGGAATGGCCACAAGCTGGATCAGCAGGATGGCGATGATGAGATTATCAACCGGGATCGCCAGTTCACTTTTTCCATAGAGCGTGGCAGCAAGCATCACCGTTTGCACGCCCATGTTATAGAAGAAAAAGGCGGTTAGGAATCGTTTCAGCACCGGCATCAGTTTCAACTGCGCCCATACCTTCTTCAATTCTATGAATCCGTTGGCCAGTAGTCCGTGATCAGGCCTGACCGTCGCAGGCGTTCCGTTCGGCAGCACTTTCAGCGGGATCTGCGCGAAGCCGAACCACCAGATGCCGACGGCCAGGAATGAGGTCCGAAGCGCGTCTCCGGCCGTTTCGATGCCAATGAAGCCAAACCATTCCTTTTTGAACAGCAGCACGAAACATCCCAGTTGCAGGATGACACTGCCGATGTATCCCATCGAGAACCCGCGGGCGCTGAGCCGGTCACGTTCCTCGTCCGGCGCGATCTCCGGGAGATAGGAATTGTAGAATACAAGGCTGCTCCAGAAACCGATGCAGGCCAGGATGACCGTAGCGATGCCGATGCCCAGGTGATCGCCGTCGAACAGATACATCCCCGCACAAGCGATTGAGCCAACCGTACTGAAGGCCCGCAGAAAACTTTTTTTATTCCCCTTGTAATCCGCAATAGAAGAAAGGATGGGCGACATCAATGCCACGATCAGAAAGGCGAAGGCCAGCGCGTAATTGTAGAGGGCGGTGTTCACGAATTCCAACCCCAGGAACTTCACCTTGTTGCTGCCGTCTGCCGCCTTGGTCACTTCCTCGTAATAGGCGGGGAACATGGTGGAGGTGATCACCAGGTTATAGGAACTGTTGGCCCAGTCGTAGAATGTCCAGGCCCGTTGCACGCGTTTGTCGGGAGAAGGCATCTGCAAGTCGTTTTGGTGACCTGTAATATAGGCAAAAATAAGTCGATGCAGATCTTCCGTCCAGGACGCCCCGCCGCCCCGATCAGGACGGAATATAACCAGCCAGGATCAGTCCGATCATCACCGCGCCGGCGATGATCCGGTACCAGCCGAAGATGCGGAATCCGTTCTTCTGCAGGTAGGTGATGAAAAGCCGGATAGCCATCACGGCTACGATGAAAGCGACCAGACTTCCTGCCAGCAGGGTCTGCAGGTTGTCGGTGTTCAGCACTTCCGGATGCTCTTCATAGACATCGAGCAGCGACTTCGCCGTGGCTGCCATCATGGTCGGCACGGCGAGGAAAAAGGAAAATTCTGCCGCGAGGGAACGGGTGAGCCTCTGCTGCATCCCGCCGATGATCGTCGCTGCACTCCGGCTCAGTCCGGGGAAGATCACGGCAAGGACCTGATACAATCCGATCATAAAGGCATGGCGATAGGTCACGTCCTCTTCCTTTTCCACTGCGGGTCGATTGAACCACTTGTCCACGAAGAGCAGGAACACCCCGCCAACGAGCAGGATCACCGCGATCACCAGGGGCTTGCCCAGCACCGCCTCGATATGCTTCTTGAACAGGGCGCCGAAGGCAAGGGCAGGTATGATGGCCACCCCGAGTTTAAGATAGAAACTGATGCGGCGGACATCCAGGAATCTCCGGGCGTAAAGTACCACGACCGACAGGATGGCGCCGAACTGGATGACGATCTCGTAGAGCTTGGTAAAAGGCGCCTTGTTGATGCCCATGACGGCTGACGCCAGGGCCATGTGACCGGTGGAGGAGACGGGAAGAAACTCGGTGATGCCCTCGATGATGGCGAGGATCACAGCCTGATAGAGATCCATGATGACTGGGTTTGGAACTTGTAAAGTCTCGAATCATTGGGACTTTACCTACAGCGCGGATGCCGGAAAATATATGGGAAGGGTATGTCCGATCTTTTTGATGATCGGGTATCGAATATCAATCCTGCGCAGGCTTCTTCATGATGGCGTACACTTCGATCAGCAGACCAGCGATGATGAGCAAAGGGGCCAGGGTGACTCGACGAAAACTGTAGACTTCACCATCGGCAAAAATGTTGGGGTCTGCGCTTTTCCCTCCTGCCATCAGCAGGATACCGGCCAGGATCACGATGGCACCGATCGCCATCCATCTGAGGTTCAGTTTGCCGAAGAGTTCGTTCTTGTCCGTTTGCATATGCTGTATTGTATCGCAAAATAAGTCAAATCCCTCAATCGCCACAATCGGAGGCGGTCGGTCAATAAAGATCGTCCAGCTTCATGCGCAGGTATTTCATCACACTGCGATGGGTGCTGAGGAAGGTGATACCTATCCCGATGCCGATCAGCAGCAGGAACAGCAGGGCCAGCCAGGTATTGTCGCGCAGGACCTTGATCTCTGGCAGCCACCAGTTCTCGACCAGCAGGATGATGCTGAAGATGCCCGCGATGGCGATCCCTGCACTCAGGAGTCCATTGATGATGGCCTTCCGGTCGAATGGTTTTGATATGAACCAGCGCGTAGCCCCCACCATCTGCATCGTCTTGATCAGGAAGCGGTTGGAGAACATCGCCAGTTTGATGGTATTGTCGATCAGTACGATCGCGATCAGAAAGAGCATGCCTGACAGGGCCAGCAGGAAGATGGCGATCTTGCGGACCACATCATTCAGGTTACCGACCACGGCATCCGGATATTTCACTTCGCTGACGATGAAGGTCTTGCGGATGTCCTGCTCGATCTTCGCCAGGCTGTCGCGGTTCACCCAGGCGGGGTCGAGGTAGAAGTCCACGCTCGCCGGGAGCGGGTTATAGTCGATGACCTTGTTCCAGTCTTCATTCCCTTCTCCGATGAAATTCTGCCGGGCCTGTTCCTTGCTCACAAATTCCACCTTACGGGCATAGGGCTGCTGGCTGATATAATCCCGGAGGTTCTCGATCTCCTTTTGCTTACTGCCTTCCCGGATGAAAGCGTTCACCTGTACGCTGCCTTTGAAATAGTTCTCCAGCTTGCTGGCGTTCAGAATGATCCAGCCCAGGATGCCCAGGATGAACAGTACCAGGGCCACCCCCAGGATGGACATGAAATAGGAGGGTTTGCTTCGCTTCAGAGAGGATCTGCCGGCTGCTCGCATATTGTCTGGGTATTGGAGGAAGATTGGTCGTATGCGGGTGCGGATGTCGCACCGGAACAACCACAAAATTAAAGCTTTTGCAGGGGTTTGCGTACTTTTGCGGCTTCCCGACGTACAATCGGTTCGTTAAAAATAACGGCTTTGCCGGCTTCAGACAATTCAGACATCATTATGGAATATCAGTTCAGGGATATAGAACGGAAATGGCAACAAAATTGGAAAGATCAGGGCACTTATCGGGTAACCAATGAACCCGCTCGGCCAAAATGCTATGTCCTCGATATGTTCCCCTATCCCAGCGGGGCAGGCCTGCACGTCGGTCATCCGCTCGGCTACATTGCCAGCGACATCTACAGCCGGTTCAAGCGCCTGAAGGGCTTCAATGTCCTGCATCCCATGGGCTATGATTCCTTTGGGCTGCCGGCTGAGCAGTACGCCATCGAGCACGGCATTCCGCCGGCCGTGTCCACGGAAAACAATATTAAAAATTTCAGGGCGCAACTGGATCGGATCGGCTTCTGCTACGACTGGTCGCGCGAGGTACGCACCAGCGATGCGTCCTATTATAAATGGACCCAGTGGATCTTCCTTGAACTGTTCGACAGCTGGTTCGACCGGCAGGCCGGAAAGGCCCGTCGCATTGCAGAACTGACGGACATCTTCGACCGTGAGGGGAATGACGCGCATCCCTGTCCGGGCGATCGGACACTGCGATTCAGTGCCGCCGACTGGAAAACATTTGACGAGCGCCGTCGTCAGGATATCCTGATGGATTACCGGCTTGCCTACTGCGGCCATGGTGAGGTCAACTGGTGCGAGGCCCTGGGCACCGTGCTGGCGAATGACGAGGTCATCAACGGGGTCAGCGAACGCGGAGGACACCCCGTCGTCCGGAAGAAGCTTCGCCAGTGGTACCTGCGCATCACCGAATACGCCGACCGGCTCCTGGAAGGCCTGCATACCGTCGAATTCAGCGACAGCATGAAGGAGATGCAGACCAACTGGATCGGTAAGAGTTTCGGGGCAGAGATCGATTTCAAACTGGAAGGAGGAGATGCCAGGATCCGTGTATATACCACCCGTCCGGATACCATCTTCGGGGTGGATTTCCTGGTCGTGGCACCGGAACATCCATTGGTACCATATCTGATCACGGACAGCCAGCGCACGGAAGCCGAAGCTTATCTCGAATACGTCAATAGCCGCAGCGAACGGGAGCGCATGGCGGAGAAAAAGATCTCCGGCGCCTTCACCGGCAGTTACTGTCTGCATCCCTTCACCGGTCAGCCCATTCCGGTATGGATCAGTGAATATGTACTGGCGGGCTATGGCACGGGCGCGATCATGGCCGTTCCCTGCGGGGATGAGCGTGACCACCGGTTTGCCCTGCATTTCGGCCTGCCGATCACCAACATCATCGGCAGTCATTACGACGGGGTTGAGGCCAATCCCACCAAGGATGCCGTGCTTCAGCACAGCGATTTCCTCGACGGAATGGTGATGCGCGACGCCATGGCCGTGGTACTCGACCGCCTGGAGGCGGCCGGCTGCGGCAAGCGTCATGTCAATTATAAGATGCGCGATGCGGCCTTCAGTCGCCAGCGTTACTGGGGCGAGCCCTTCCCGATCGTCTGGAAGGATGGCATCGCCGTGCCATTGCCCGCAGACCAGCTGCCGGTGGAACTCCCGCCCCTGGAGGAACTTCATCCCGGTCCGGGCGGAGAAGGCCCGCTGGCCAACCTGCCCGACTGGAAACACTACCACGGCGGTGTCCGAGAAGTGAATACGATGCCCGGTTACGCCGGCAGCAGCTGGTATTTCCTGCGCTACATGGATCCCGGCAACGATGGGGAATTCTGCAGCCGTGCCGCCAGTGATTACTGGGGACAGGTGGATATATATGTCGGCGGAACGGAACACGCCGTCGGTCACCTGCTCTACAGCCGGATGTGGACGAAAGTGCTTTTCGACCTCGGACATATCGGATTCGACGAACCTTTCCGTCGCCTGGTCAACCAGGGAAAGATCGGCGGAGATTCACGCATCGCCTATCGTGTCCGCGGCACCCATCAATTTGTGTCGGCCGGTCTGAAGGATGGATATGAAACGGATGAGATCCATGTGGATGTGTCGATGGTGGATGGCGTCGTGCTGGACACAGAAGCATTCCGCAACTGGCGTCCGGACCTCCATGAAGCAACCTTTATGCTGGAAGACGGAGTGTACCGTTGCGGCAACCGGCTGGAGAAGATGAGCAAGCGTTATCACAATGTCGTCAACCCCGACGAAGTGGTGGAACGCTATGGTGCGGATACTTTCCGGATGTACGAGATGTTCCTCGGTCCGGTGGAGCAGGACAAGCCCTGGGATACCAAGGGCATCGAAGGGGTGCATCGTTTCCTGAAGAAACTCTGGAGATCATTCATGCACGAAGAGCGGGGACTGGTCGTCAGCCAGGATGCTCCGACGGATGCAGAATGGAAGGCGCTGTACAAGATGATCCGCAAGATCGAAGAGGACACGGAGCGGTTCTCCTTCAACACAGCGGTGAGCCAGTTCATGATCGGCCTGAATGAGCTGCATGACCTCAAATGCCAGAAGATCGGCGTGCTGGAGAAATTCCTGATCGTCCTGGCACCTTACGCCCCGCACTTATGTGAGGAGTTGTGGCTGGCGACAGGACATAGCGGCAGCATCCTGGATCAGCCATGGCCCGCAGTGGAGGAAAAATACCTGGTGGAGACGAGCAAATCGTACCCGGTGGCGTTGAACGGTAAGACCCGGATGGAGATGACCATATCCCTTCAGGCTACACAGGCGGAGGTAGAGGCGATCGTACTCGGGGATCCTTCGGTGCAGAAATGGCTGGACGGAAAGGCTCCCAAGAAAGTGGTATTTGTTCCAAACCGCATGATCAACATCGTGGTGTGAGGTACCGGAACCTTCCGGATATTTCAACAATCACCGTCCATGATTGTTAACATCTATCAAATCTGATAACAATGGCGCAAGCAAGACCAACGTTGATCGAAGCCTTGCGGGCTACGGCCCAGAGACTGCAGGAAGGTGCGGATTATGCATGGGGCAACCACGGCGCATGCAACTGCGGAAACCTTCTGCAGGTGATGACGTCCATGACCAAAACGGAGATCCTTCGGCTGGCCCACACGGGTATTGGTGAATGGACTGAACTGGCAGAAGAATACTGTCCGGTGAGCAACCTTCCGGCGGACCGCCTGGTCGGTGAACTCATGAAACAGGGACTGACCCCGTCGGACGTGCATCATATTGAATACCTCGACGACAGACAGGTATTGGATCGTTTGCCGGGAGGTTTTCGCTGGCTGCAGCGGAACCAACGGGAAGATGTCGTGCTGTACATGAATACAATGGCGGACATGCTCCAGGAGCGTCTGGACATGGAGAATGCCTGCAACTCCGCCAGGCGCATCCTCAACGAGGCTCCTGTGGAGGAAGCCCTGATCGATTCCGCACAGACCATCTTGATCTGATGCCGCTGGATAGATAATACATGACCCAAATGAAAAAGCCGCGCTGATGTCAGCGCGGCTTTTATCTTTTCAAAGATCGGGGCATCATCCCTGACGGGTGACATCCGCGATCTTTGCGGTGGCTGCTTTTTTCATCATTAGCTTGATGGCCTTATCCATCAGCGCCTCGCTGGCAAATTGACAGCTGGTACCGATCACCCGGCCATTGTGGGAGAGCAGGTTAAAGGAAATCTTCCCGTTGCGGGACTTCTTGCGTTCATATTGTTCTTCAGAGGCAGCATTGTTCTGAACGGAAGCGATGCCGATCTTGCAGCCCTGCTTGCTGCCGTAGCCCTGTCCGCTCAGCATGACTTCACCGTTGGACTCGACAAGCGTGTACTCGAAAGTTCCATTCTTGTTTCTGTCAATCACGAATTTGATCATAACTGGGATTTAATTTTTTGTTCAGCCTCCCGTACACGACGGGTGAAAGAACGGTTAATATGAATATGCAAAAGTATAGAATAAATATGAAGTAAATCCTAAAACGTTTATTTTCAATCAATATTCATTTGATGGATTTTGATCTACAGCACTTTTCAGCACTATTTGTGCGTGCACAGCGTCTAAATTAAAGTCCTTTGGCAACAAAAACCTCCATCTGATGAACTTTGTAAACCCTTCTGAAACGTGAAAAAAAGCAAGTCATTGTATCCGGAATGAATAAATATACCCACGGAAACAAATAAAAATGGGCGATGGATTTACCATCGCCCATTACTGATCTGTCTAAATATTACATCAACGTTCAGGTGTGATGACGATCTCCACCCGGCGGTTTTTGAGCCGATTGGCCTCGGAGTCATTGGGATACCTGGGTCGGGTTTTTCCATATCCCACGACGGTCATTCGGTTGGCCGGGACGCCTGTCCTGATCAACAGGTCATACACGGCCTGGGCCCTTTTCAGCGAAAGTTTATTATTGATCTCATCAGTTCCGGTATCGTCGGTATGGCCGGTTACCGAGATCCTGGTGCCAGGGAATCGGTCGATCACATCCTTGAACTTCACAAGTTCACCCTTGTAGTTTTCGCTGATCTCGAAAGAATTTTTCTTAAACATCAGGCCATTACTGAAGAACAGATTGATATCCATATCATTCCGTACCAATTCTATACCAGGCATGATCTTGTTGATCTCCACGGCTTGTTCGTCCATCATCTCGCGGATCTTGACCACCTTATTCAGACTGTCTTTGCGGATCACGGCCACGCTGTCGGTTCGCCGGCGCTGCTCGATGGCGGCCATTTCCGCACGTTTCACTTTTTTGCGGTGATTGATGATCCGTACCATGGCGCTGGTACTGTCCGTACTTTCCAGACCGAGGGTGTAGATCTTATCATTCATCACCATCTCCATCACGGCCGTGTTCGGCGGGATGAAGCCCATGTTCTGGGCCACCATCACAATGTCGATGGTGTCGGGCAGGTTTTCTGCCAGGTAATCGAGCGACAGGGATTCTGACTTGAGCCTGTAGAAGGACCTGATCTTTTGATTGTTGATGAACAGGGCGATCGTGTCATCGTCAATGATGCCGTTGTCGAAGATCCGTAGTTCAAGATTGTCTGTATTCAGTTCAAGCTGCTCTACCAGGATCTTCTTGCGATCCTTGAATGCCTGGTCCGGATCACTGAGCGGCTTCGGCTTATACACAGGCGCTTCGGGTTCTGCAGGCTTCTGCTTGGGGATCCAGGCAAACAGATCACGCTGTTTGGCACTATCCTGCTTCACGCGCGGCGCTTTTTCAGGCTTGGGCTCCTTCACAGGCTTGACCTTTTCCGGTTTCGGGGTTTCGACCGGCTTCACCTTTTCCGGCTTGGGTTCCTTCACCGGTTTGACCTTTTCAGGTTTAGGTTCCTTTACTGGCTTGACCTTTTCAGGTTTAGGCTCCTTCACCGGCTTAACTTTCTCCGGTTTCGGTTCTTTTACGGGTTTTATCTTCGGCGCAGGAGCCGGTTTCTTTTCCTTCTTCTGGAAAGCGTAATACAAGGAGGCCCCGGTTTGTAACTGGATCATCGTGGCAGGCCTGCCGGTTGTAATGGTGTTCCCGCTGGTATTGCCGGCGAAATTCCCGCCGATACCTTTCATCGTCCAGAGCAAATTCGAATAGATCCTCAGTTTAAGACTGCTTGCCGAGGATAAGTTGAGCCCACCCCGGAGGCCCCAGGCTGCTTTGGGCGTGAACTGACTGATCTGGTTATCCGGATTCTTGAGATTGACGAATCCGACGCCAGCCATGAGCCCACCGAAGGGCTGGACCTTGGCACCGATCTTTCCATAATTCATGGCGCTGAACATCAGATGATTGAACTGCGCCTTGAGATTGGTGGTGCGCTCCTGTCCGCTTTCCTGGTAATACCAATCGGAAATGGTGGTGGATTGATTGAACAGGAGGAGTTCATAGCCTCGCTTTTCCTGTTTTCGGTATTCCAGGCCAGTCGCCAGGTGCAGCCCCCCGTTGATGCGGTTGGTGGCACCGGTTTTCGGGTCGGTGGCAGAAAAAATGGTTTCTCCCATTACATAACCGGCATACAGGTTCGCGCGCCAGGTTTGTGCACTCATGGACAGGGAGAATAACAATAACAGCAGGGTGTTAATCGACCTCATCTTTCAGGTTTGGAAGGCTTACAGGGTACGGAAAACCTGTGTGGCCGGGTGATTTTGGGAAATCGGCTATTGGATGTGGGTCCGTCGGTCCGACAAAATAATATAAAAGCTATGGAAAATGCAAGGTCTGTGCTCCACAGTTCCTCGCGGTCATGCAGATATAACATATCTGTCATTCAACGCATCATGAATTCAGGAAAGGTGGTCGATCAGAAAACGCCAGGGCTGCTTAGCCAGTCCCGGAACACTACCTGGTCCCGGGTTCTGTCCGTCTCAGTCGGATCGTTGCGCTGGTCTGTTCCGTACTCTCCAGCCTCACTTCGTGACGCACACCATTCACCCAGGCGATCATCAGTGAGGTGTTGGGAGGGATGCTGCCCATATTTTCCGCCACCATGGTAAGCTCACTGACCGTTTTCAGGTCTGAGACAGGGATGCGCAGGGTGAAAGGTTTAGCTTTCAGCAGCACATGCGTGGCGATCATCCTGCTGTCCAGGAAGATCGAAATTGAATCCCCGTCTATCTGGGCGTTGTCGTAAAAATCAAGGTTCACTGAATCGCCGGCAACGGGTATCTCACCTGCGAAGGTCTTGGTCCGGTTCCGGAAGAGGGCCTCCATGCCCACCGGTGCGGGCATCGGAACAGGTTCCGGGACAGGCCGGGTCGTGATGACCTCCGCCGGAGGCTTCGGCGTGGGCTTAGGTGAAGGTTTTACAGGCGGGGCAGGTTTGGGGGTGGTACTTACCACGATCTCTTCTTCCGGATCCTCCCCGGGAATGTAAGGCTCGTCCGTCTTCCTCAGATGAATGGCGAAATCCCGGCCACGGTCACCCATTGCGCCCGTCACCCCTTTCCCGTCCAGTCGCATGATGCCCTCCCCCGGACAGTTGAAGTCGGTCTCGAACTGCATGGCACCTCCAATGCGGGCGTCCGTCAGCCTTCCCTGGGCGTCAACGGCCGTACCGTCGGCATGCCACCACGTTACCGTACCGTCATACGGATCGAAATAACCACGAACCGGCACCTTCACGAAATCCCTTGCGCCCGTATGATAAAAGCAGACTCCCTTAAGACTGTCACCGATGCGCTCTATCCGCAGTTCCACATTGTAGGGTCTCGACAGGGCACCCTGAGGAAACATGATCCTGCCCTCCCACACCCCCGTCACGGGCTGAGCCTTCAGGACGGAGGAAAGGATCAGGAACATTCCGGTCATCAATACCGGGCGCATGCAGCATTTTTTCATCATGGGAAGTAAAGATAACATAACCCGACACGCCTGTTACCCCGTCAGGCTGCCCATCATATGAATTAACATTCCGAAAACAGCCGGTACGGACCAAATTGGATCGTGAATTTCTCGAAATTGCAGGAATGGAAGCATCCTCACATCGGAGCCCGGACAATGATATGGACGATCATCTGACAACTTCGTTTATACGTCACCGTGAGTCGTTCCATCCGGTGATGCCTTTCATCGAAGGACAGACCCGTTGCGTGGCAATGGACCTGTCCGGCATGCTGGCTGACTTCACCCCGGAGGTGTATGATCACATCGACAGGTTTTGCGCATACATTGACGGACTGCTGACTGCAGCGGGTGCTGACTATGGCATCGGGGGCTATGCAGAGGATCGCGAAATGTATGCGCGGAGCCGGGTCTTCGACGGGCAGGACGCGCCCCGTCGGCTGCATCTGGGCATGGATATCTGGGGACCGGCCGGTACACCCGTCTTCGCGCCATTGCCCGGGGTTGTTCATAGTCTCGGCATCCGCGACGCCGTGGGTGACTATGGCGGTGTCCTGATCCTATCACATCTGCTGGACGGCCGGCCGTTTCACACACTTTACGGCCATCTGGCGTCTTCAGTGATCGAATGGAAACCGGGAGATCGGGTGGAGGCGGGCCAGCCCATCGCCAGACTCGGCGCTCCGGCAGAAAACGGACACTGGCCGCCGCACCTGCATTTTCAGGTCATCCGCGACATGGAAGGGATGATCGGAGATTACCCCGGTGTCTGTCGTCGGGCGGATGCTGAGCGATTGCTGAGGAATTGTCCGGATCCGACGCCGCTGCTCGGGTTTGATCCTTTCGGCAAAAGGGAGACAAGGCTGTAAGAGCCGAGCTGACCTGAAAACTTCTGCTTCATCCGACACGCTTGCGTAAATTTACATCATGGCCAATCCCAATCTGCAACCGGACAAGAGCACCCAGCCCAGGGGAGACGTGGAGTTCGAGAACACGATCCGGCCGGGCTCGATTGAGGAATTCGCCGGCCAGCCCACCATCATTGAAAACCTGAAGGTCTTCATCAAGGCAGCCCGCATGCGGGGAGAGGCATTGGACCATGTCTTGTTCCACGGGCCTCCCGGCCTGGGGAAAACGACCCTCTCCCGTATTGTGGCCAATGAAATGGGCGTACAGATCCGGGAGACCTCCGGGCCCGTTATTGAAAAACCTGCCGATCTGGCAGGCCTGTTGACAGGATTGCAACCCCATGATGTCTTGTTCATCGATGAGATCCACCGGCTCAGCACTGTCGTGGAAGAATACCTCTACTCCGCCATGGAGGACTTTCGGATCGATATCATGATCGACAGCGGTCCCAGCGCCCGCAGCATACAGATCAACCTGAACCCCTTTACACTCGTCGGCGCCACCACCCGCAGCGGATTGCTGACGGCGCCCTTGTTGTCGAGGTTCGCCATCAAATCCAGGCTCGAATACTATTCGGCGGAAACCCTTCAGAAGATCGTTTGGCGGGCGGCACAGATCCTCGGGGTGAAGATCACCTCCGACGCTTCGATGGAGATCGCCCGCCGCAGCCGGGCCACGCCGCGCATCGCCAACGGACTGCTGCGCCGGGTGCGCGATTTCGCCCAGGTGCTGGGCAATGGTGTGATCGACCTCGAGATCACCAAACACGCGCTGAAGGCATTGCAGGTAGATGCCCACGGACTGGATGAGATGGACAACCGCATCCTGCTGGCGATCATCGACAAGTTCAAGGGAGGGCCCGTCGGCATTACGACCATCGCAACGGCCGTTGGGGAAGAGGCCGGGACCCTGGAGGAAGTGTACGAACCCTTCCTGATCCAGGAGGGATTCCTGAAGCGAACCCCCCGAGGGCGCGAAGTCACCACCCGGGCTTATGAGCATCTGGGCCGCACACCCAGACCCGGCGGAACGGAACAGGCCATGCTTTGGGTCTG
>VFQT010003820.1_pt1 | contig 13311 bp, 12 predicted proteins | sample 3512381 | NCBI WGS metagenome assembly VFQT01 (sample SAMN10412376, study PRJNA504923) | tailings metagenome | isolation source: Relicate 2 Philex TSF3 active mining site | place: Philippines: Tuba, Benguet | collected 2017-08-29 | reverse complement strand
TGCTCCCTACATCGTCAGCAAGGAAGCCAAAGGCCCCCGACAGGAAAGCGGCACCGGATGGACGGCAAGATCGATATTTTCACGCTGATATTCCTTGTTCTGGCGGTCGTGATCGTCTTGAAACTGCGAAGCGTGCTGGGGCAACGCACCAGCGACGACGAAGCGCGCAAGGAGCGCTACAAGGAGCAGGCTCGCGCCGCGGCAGCCGAGGCGCGCGACAAGGTCGTGACCCTCCCGCGACGCGACCGCGTCCCTGCCGATGGAACCGCCGAGCAGCCCGCACAGGCCGCCCCATCGCTCGAGGATGTCCGCAAGCGCGTGCGTGATTTCGCTGGAGGCAACGAGAGCGTCGGTGCTGGGCTCCTCGCGATTCACGACCGCGATCACGATTTCAATCCCGAGGGCTTCATGACCGGCGCCAAGCGCGCCTACGAGTTGATCGTAACGGCGTTCGCCGAGGGCAATCGCAAGATGCTGCGCAGCCTGCTCAGCCCGGAAGTCTACGAGGGCTTCGACGCCGCGATCGCCGACCGGGAATCGCGCGGCGAGCAGGTGGATCAGAGTTTCGTCGGCATCAACAAGGCCGAAGTCATCGAGGCGGAGGTCCGCAGGGACACGGCACAAATCTCCGTCCGCTTCGTGAGTGAATTGATCTCCGCGACACGCGACAAGACTGGCGAGGTGATCGTCGGCGACCCCAAACGCGTCAAGGAGGTCATGGATATCTGGACTTTCGCGCGGGATGTGCGCTCGCGTGATCCGAATTGGAAACTGGTGGCAACTCAGCCGCCGGGCTGACGCGGACGCTGAACGGCAGCCGGGCAGTCGCGGAAAGCGGCGTCCGCACTGGTCGACGAGGGGGACTTCGTGGGGGAATTTTCGAAGTCGGCGCACCGCAGGCGCCCGGCGCAGCGTTTGGCATCGTGTGTTGCGGCCCTTGCGGCCGCCGCCGTTCCACTCGCGCCCGGCATGCCGACATTCGCCAATTCACCGCGCAACGAGCGCGCGCAGGAGAGCACCACCACCGTGGCGAAATCGCTGCCCACCTCCGCTGCAAAGCTTGCGCCGGGCAAACGCGAGACCAAGTACACCGACCACGCGCGCAAGCTTCGTTCGAAACCGATCGCGTTCGAGGCGATTCCAGGCTGGGCGAACGACGATCATCTGGCGGCGCTGCGCGCCTTCCAGGCGAGTTGTCCCAAGGTGATCGGCCGCGCCCAAGCCAAGCGGAAGCCCACCCCTCCCCTTCTCGTCGCGGCTTGCGAGGCGGCCCTGCGCTTGCCCGCCCGGCTCAAGAAGGCCGAGGCCCGCCACTTCTTCGAGCGCTATTTCGTTGCGCACGAAGTAGCGCACAAGGGCCCACCCGGTCTGGCGACAGGCTATTACGAACCGGTCATCGAGGGGTCGCGCAAGAAGACCGCGACGTTCACCACGCCGCTTTACAGACGACCGCCCGAACTGATTACCCTCGAAGGTAGCACCAATCGTGGCACGCTCGGCCAGGCCTTCACGCACGCCCGTATGGACGGCGGCAAGCTCATGCCATTCGCCACCCGGCACGAAATCGCGTCCGGTGCCCTGCATGGGCGCGGCCTGGAACTGATCTATCTGTCCGATCCCGTCGAGGTCTTCTTTCTGCAAGTGCAGGGCTCCGGCCGCATCAAGCTGACCGACGGGCGCGAGATCCGCGTTCATTACGACGGCAAGAATGGCCATCCCTACACCTCCATCGGCCGCCATCTCATCGACAAGGGCGTCGTCCCCGCAGACAAGATGTCACTCGGCGCGCTGGCCAAATGGCTCCGCTCCGACCTGGATCGCGCCGCCAAGATCATGGCGCTGAACAAGTCCTACGTCTTTTTTCGCGAGCTCCCCGAAGGGTCAGAAGGTCCCTTCGGCGCCCTCAACGTTCCCTTGATCCCCGGCCGCAGCGTGGCGGTGGATCCCGCCTATCATACGATGGGGGCGCCGGTGTTCATCAGTGCACCCTCCCTCAAGCATGTGACCAAGGACAAGCCCTTCAACCGGTTGATGGTCGCGCACGATGTCGGCTCGGCCATCAAGGGGCCCGAGCGCGCCGATATCTTCATCGGGTCGGGCGTCAAGGCAGGCAAGGTTGCAGGTGTCATCAAGCATCCCGCCAACTTCATCGTCTTCGTGCCGCGAACGCCCGGTATCGAGACGTCCTCAACGAAGACCAGTGCCGCCCCGCGCCAGGAGCGCAAATGAGCGACGGTCGCCCCCCTGATCGTCGCGAGCGCAAAGGGCGGCGGCCACTCATCACCGAGGAGGATCGCGCGCTCTGGGAGCGTATCGCCACGAGCCTCACGCCGCTGCCGGGCATGCGTGCTCGGATCGCCGCCCGTGAGAGCACGCCGCCGCCCGAGGCAACCGCACGCGGCGGCAGAGGCAACGTTCCCGCGCACCCGCCCGCGCCGCCGCAACCGAAAGAGCGTCGCCAGCATCTTGCTGATCGTGCTGCGGCGCTCGCGCCCCATCCCCATCGCGGCAATTCGACAGGCGCACCGCCTGCCATAGCCCCCTTCGACCGCAAGCGGTCGCGCCGCATCGCGACCGGCCGCATGCCCATAGAGGCCCGGCTCGATCTGCATGGCCTCCGGCAAGCCGAGGCGCACGGTCGCCTCCGATCATTCCTGGCGAGTTGCTCCGCGCGTGGCATGTCGACCGTTTTGGTCGTCACGGGCAAGGGAACGCCACGCAGCGACGAGGACGATGGCGCGCCGTGGTGGGCAGCGGGCGAACAGCGCGGGGTCCTGCGCCGCAGCCTCCCCCACTGGCTCGACGATCCGGAAATCCGGATTTTCGTGGCGAGTTATACGACGGCCGCCACGCGTCACGGCGGTGAGGGGGCCGTCTACATCCATCTGCGCCGGCGCACACCACCCCGATAGCGAACCGCTCGCGACAGGTTGCGGCCAGATCAGCCGTTCCAGAAGCGGCGCCACTTCCGCACGAGCCAGTTCGGTTCGGACGGCCCGGCCCCCTGCCCCGCCAGAAAATTGCGCGCCTCGACGAGAAGCGCCCGGAATTTCGCGGGGTCGTGTGAGCCGTCGGCCTTGGCGACGTCGTCCGTGTTGCGCGCGAAGACACGATCGGGCTTGCCGGGATCGAGGACGGCCATGAAGGGAATGGCGCGGATCTTCACGCCCGGTGCCTTCGAGAGAACGTACCGCAACGTCGCCTCGCCGCTCGGGATCTCAGCCTTCTTGCCCTTCCAAAGCATCGACAATCCGATTTCGACGTGATGGAAGGCCGCGCCGAAATCGAGCATCGCATCCTTGTGGCCGAGCAGATCGGCCGACGGCATCGCCCGCTGCAGGGAGGCACACCACGGGCACCACGTCGCGCCGAACGTCACGAGCAGCAGCTTGTTCTTGTCCCTGGCCTCGGCGAGCCCTTTCGCCAGAATCGCCATCTGGTCCTCACAGACGGCGTAGCGGGCATCCGCCGGCTTGGCCGGCTTCACCGCGCGAGCGCCGTCGTCCCGGCATGGCATTGCGGTCGTGAAGACGTAGTCCTTCGGCGGCAGCGAGTGCGCGGCCACCGGCGATGCGCCGGCCGCCAGAAGCAAGACGATGACAAGGACGCGCAAGTCCATGCGCTGCCTCCCCGGATTCGACCACCACACCTCCCACGCGGGAGACGGGGCGCGTTCACGCCCTTGCGGTCCCGAGCAAGCCGCATGCCACCGGCAGGCAGACTGGGGGTAACGCGGGCATACTTACTTGCACGCCTCCGCCAGCGTCTGCAGGGCCTGCGACGCGCCCGAGAGCGAATACGTGTCCGTCGTCGTCGTGCCTCGTTCCGAGACGGCCTTCAACGTCAACGTAGCCCCCTTGCGCAAAGCCTCGATCAGCTTGAGCTCCTGTGTCGGGTCGCTGACGAAAAGCCGGTCGGCATCGGAGAACATGGCAAAGCTCTCCCCGTCCACATTCGCCGTCGCCGCGCTCCCCTTCTTCACGGGATAGCCCATCTTGACACTCACCTCACCCTTGACGCCGGCGGCAGGCCAGGCGGAGACGTAGAGATACGGCTGATCGCGGTTGGCGCCCTTCGGCTCCATCTCCTTTGGCTCCGTTATGGCGAAGCATAAGAGATCTTTGTTCTCTCCGTTCTTCAGCGCCCGCCAGTCCCCGTGCCGTCCCAGCACGTCGGCCGCATGGGCGCAGACGATCGTACCGTGCGCCACCAGAAAGAGCACCGAGACAGACCAGCGGCGCAAATGGCCGCGCTGCGGCGCCATCATGCGGTCTCCTGGAACAGTTCGCGGCCGATCAGCATGCGGCGAATCTCGCTCGTGCCCGCGCCGATCTCGTAGAGCTTGGCGTCGCGCAGCAGCCGCCCGGCGGGATATTCGTTGATGTAGCCGTTGCCGCCGAGGATCTGGATGGCGTCGAGCGCCAGCTTCGTCGCTTTCTCGGCAGCGAAAAGAATGGCGCCCGCCGCATCCTTGCGCGTCGTCTCTCCCCGGTCGCAGGCCTTGGCCACCGCGTAGACGTAGGCTTTTGCTGCATTCATCTCCGTATACATGTCCGCAACTTTCGCCTGGATCAGCTGGAACGTGCCGATCGGCTGCCCGAACTGCTTTCTCTCGTGGATATAGGGCACCACGATGTCCATGCACGCCTGCATGATGCCGAGCGGCCCGGCGGCCAGCACAGCGCGCTCGTAGTCGAGGCCGGACATCAGCACGTTGACACCCTTACCGACCGCTCCGAGCACATTCTCCTCCGGCACCTCACAGTCCTCGAACACCAGTTCGCCCGTCGAGGACCCGCGCATACCCAATTTGTCGAGCTTCTGCGCCACGCGGAAGCCCTTGAAGCCGGTCTCCACGATGAATGCCGTAATGCCGCGTGGCCCCGCGTCCGGATCGGTCTTGGCGTAGACGACGATCACCTGCGCATCCGGCGAATTGGTGATCCACATCTTCGTCCCGTTGAGCACGTACCGGTCGCCTTTCTTCTCAGCGCGCAGTTTCATGGAAACCACGTCGGACCCGGCCCCGGCCTCGCTCATCGCGAGCGATCCGACGTGCTCGCCGGAAATCAGTTTGGGGAGATAGGCGCGCTTCTGTGCCTCGCTGCCGTTACGGCGGATCTGGTTGACGCACAGGTTGGAGTGCGCACCGTAGGACAGACCGACCGCTGCCGACGCGCGCGACATCTCCTCGACAGCCACGCAATGCTCGAGATAACCGAGCCCGGAACCGCCGTATTCCTCCTCGACCGTGATGCCGTGCAGCCCGAGTTCGCCCATGCGCGGCCACAACTCCCGGGGAAATCGGTCCGTCTTGTCGATCTCGGCAGCGATCGGAGCTATTTCGGCCGCAGAGAACGCGCCGACGGTCTGGCGCAATTGGTCCGCCGTCTCGCCAAGATCGAAGTTCAATGTGGGATACTCGTTGCGGATCGACATTTTTCAGACTTCCCGGCCAGGATTCGGTTCCAGGGCGTTACCATATGTTTTCACACCGCCAGCGCAAAGGATAAGCCGCCGCATGCCCGAGGATACCCCGCCAACGCCCCCGTCGATGGCCCCGAGCCGCGTACCCTGGCCTCCTCTGCTGCTCGCCGCCTGCTTCACGGCGGCGTTCCTGTGGGACTGGTGGGTCCTGCCCCTGCCCGTACCGTTTGCCGAAACCGACGCCGTGCGCTCGCTGGGTTGGCTCCTGGTCGCGGCGGCCGGCGGCATCCTCCTTTGGGCAGCCGCCGCGTTCTGGCGGCACAGGACCACCATCAGGCCCGACCGGGGAGCCTCCGCGCTGATCGCGACGGGTCCTTACGCGTGGTCCCGGAACCCTATTTATGTTGCTGACGCGACGGCACTTTTTGGCCTTGCCCTCGCCTTCAACCGGCTCAGTCTCGTGGCGGCCACGGCGGTTTTCGTCGCGCTCGTCACCCGCCTCGCCATTCGCCCCGAGGAAGAACATCTGGCGCAACGCTTTCCGGAAGCGTTCGCAGCCTACCGCGCACGCGTCCGGCGCTGGCTGTGAGCCCATCCGCCCACCGCGACGGCCGCCCGGATCGGTCCTCCCGGATCCAGCCGACCGGCGAATACCGAGGCCCGCAGCGCTGGACGTTGCATGAACCTTGCTCCCGCCCCAATTGAAACGCATGAGTAAAACCGTCATTTCGTGTGGAGACGCCCCATGGGCCAAGTCATTCGCGTCACGACGGCCATCGCCCTGTTTGCAGCGGCAGCAGCACCGGCGTTTGCGCAATCCGCAGGGCGCAACGGCATCGAGGAACTGCTGCGCAACAACGGCGGCACCGCCCGCCCGGATGGCACACCGCCCCCGGGCAAGGCAGTTCCACAGCCGGAGGCCGTCAAAGATCCCCGCGAGGGAGATGCAGCCTACGACCAGGCTCAACGCCTGATGCGCGCCATCGATTCGATACTCCAGGACACGGTCCGCCACCGCGACGAGGCACGCAAGCTCCCCGCTGAGAACGATTTCATCCTCAAGCCGATCTGGACCGAAACCAAGGAGGATCGGGAGAAGAAGATCCGTGAGTTGCTCGATGCGGCGCTCGGCATCGTCACCGACGTGCCCGTCGTCGACGTGCAGCGCAAGATCGAGACCTTGCGCAAGAACATCCGTGACCTCGACGATCGCATCGTCAAGCTGCGCGAAAAGCAACTCGTCGCGCCGAAGGACGGCTTTCTGCCGGGCTATGTCACCGACACGGTGGAGAGCCTGAAGAACGAGATCGAGGACGCTCGAAAACGCATCGAGGAGAACAAGTCCGAGATCGCCAAGGCCAAATCGGAAGTGCACGAGGGCTTGGCCAAGAGCGGCATCGAGCTGACGCCCGAGCAGACGGACCTCCTGATCGACAGCGTCCTCTCCGGCGATCTCGTCCGCCTCGTCGCCGTGTTCAACTCCGCCAAGGCCATCGATTCCCAGCTCGCCAAGCTGATGACCCAGTCCGGCGAGAACGCCGGCGCCGCACGCAAGTATTTCGCGATGCACGCCGCACTCTTCGCCATGCTCGTGCATGCGCAGGACTCAATGATCGCCAAGATCGACAAGCAATACCTTCCCAAGCTCGAGGCCATCACGAAAGACATCGCGGCGGCTTCCAAGCGCACGAGCGAGTTGCTGCGCGCGGAGAACCGGGCCGACCAGCGGCGTGCCCTCGAGGCGAACCGCCAGAGCCAGAAACTCGCGGAGGAGGCTGCAAAGGGCTACCGCCGCTATCTGCTGCAACAGCGCGAACAGGTGGCCAAGGCGCGTCGGCGGGCGGCGCACGACCTCAAGATTGCCGACAACACCTACGAAACGGTCGAAGCAAGCTACCAGTTGCGTGCTCTGATGAAGGACAGCACCACGTCGTTCGAGGCCATCCAGAAACTCGAGGCGCCGACGTTCGAGCAGATCTTCCGCAACGAAGAGCTGCGCCGCGAATTCGAGAACCTCACGCGCAAGCTCGACGCGCCGTCGAGCTGACCGCAGCCGAGCGGCATTTTCCGGAATTAGAGAGATCTGTGATGTGGCGCACAACCTGATCGAAAGGGTTTTGGCATAGTTCTGTTCAACGGAGCCGAGCAACGAATGGAGCGAGCTGCATGCCGCTTCCGGCTCCACGGGACGGACGAGATCAGGTGGCCGATCGAGGCCACAAACCGGCGACCGCGCGAGGTCTGGCGAAAACCGGTGCTCTCGCGCTCGTCGGCGATAATGGCGAAGTGCATGCGTCAGGCGACCGAAAAGTAGACCGCGTGCGATCCTTCATCCGCAGTATCCCCAGCATCGTGCCGATTGCCGACCGCGTGCGGTGGCGCCTTGCGAACGCGCGCGGGGCCCTCGCGAGCACGCTCCTCACCGGCCTTCTGCAGACGCTCGCTGGGTCGAACTTGGCCTATGCAGCCGGACCCGACGGCCGCACGACACCTGCCGGCGGTCACGGCTGGCAGGCGACGGTGACTTCGCAACATCGCCGCACCATCGTTCCTTTCCGGGCCTCACCCTTCCCTTATGCCGGAGCCGTGCCGGCAACCGGCAAACCCTTTTTCGACATCGTGCTGGAGGACCGCAGCGGCCGCAGCTCTCCCCGGACAGGCGGTATCTACTGGGCCGACGAGACCTACAATGACCGCCGCGTTCTCCTGGATATTCCTGCCGGTTTCGACACGACGCGGCCCGGGGTCATCGTCGTCTTCTTCCATGGCAATGCGGCGACGCTGGACCGCGACGTGATCCGCCGTCAGAAAGTCCCAGAGCAGATCGCCCAAGCAAACCTCAATAGCGTTCTCGTCGCGCCGCAGATGGCCCATGATGCCTGGGATTCCAGCTCCGGGAGTTTCTGGAAACGCGGTGCATTCGCTGCCTTCATGGACGAGGCTGCCACCCGCCTGGCGCGGCTCGCGGGGGATCCGCGCAGTGTGCGCAAATTCCGGTCGATGCCCTTGGTCCTCGTCGCCTACAGCGGCGGCTACCAGCCGCTGGCATTCGCACTGCGTGATCCGGCCGCGGCCACGCGCGTGACGGGCGTCGTGCTGCTCGATGCCCTCTATGGCGAGTTGGATGCCTTCGAGGGTTGGCTCGCCGGCTCCAGGGAAGGCTTTCTCGTCAGCGCGTTCGCCAAGACGACGACCGAACGTAACAATCAGTTGCAGCAGGCTCTCGGTCAACGCGGGCGCCACGCCCGCCCGAAGCTCGAAGGCCCGATCAAGAAGGGCGACGTCTACATGATCTCCGCCCCCGACCACGTGAGCCACCACGATTTCGTCACGAAGGCCTGGACCGAACTTCCCTTGAAAGACGTACTGACGCGAATCGCGGGCTACGGACGCTGACTGGACGCATTCAACGCGAGCGGTCCGTATCGGCCCCGCCGCTGCGGCGCGTCGGCACGACGGATGGTGCGGCATTCTCGTCGCCCGTGTTCTCAGGCCGGGGCCATGGCAGGTCGTCGAGGCGCCCTGGCCGCGGTTGCAGCCGCTGCCCCTTCTCCAGCACGAGATGATGGGGCGCATTGATGCCCGCAGCACGCCGCTCGGCAGACCCCGTCTCGCTGGCGGGCGTCACCGTGCTGACGATGGCCGCCCCGCCGGCGAGCAAGGTCACGACGGGATCACCCAGGCGCGCCACCTTGTCCGGCGACTGCCGCCGCGTGACCGAAGCCAGAACGGGACCGGGAATCGCAGGTCGCACGATCTCGAGCGAAATCTGTTCTTCCTTCCCCTGTAGCGTCAGGGATCTCAGCGTGATCCGGGTGTTGTTCTGTGCGAGCCCCGCCCCCTCGGCGACGATGGGCGTTCCATCCTTGCGCGCGACCGCCCCCGTGACGGATCTGGCGAGGCCATTCTGTTCCTTTGCCACCGTTGCCCCGGGCGCACCGATACGTTCGCTGCGGCCAGCGACACTCCGCGCCGCCTGCACTTGCCGCAAGCGCAGCTGCTCGCTCTCCGTGCCCGCCAGGGGGATCTCCCGTTCTGCACGCGCCACCGCGATGTCCCGCCTCAGCTCGCGCTCCACGAAATGACCGAGTTTGCGGTTGCCGTACCACGACAGGTGCACACCATCCTGTTCGCGCATCAAACGGGTCTTGCCGTCGAGATCGGGGCCATAGCTGCTGTAGGCGCCCGCCGCGTCCGCGAACAGCGCATAGGTATCGATGTACTTGCCGCCGTTGAGAATCGCGCGCTCGCGGATCATTCCGTTGATGAACTGCGCGTCGTCCGCGGTGAACGGGTTGCGCATGATCGGCAAACCCACCCAGTACACGGCGACGTTCCGCCGCCGCAGCATACGCGTGAGTTGGTCGACGAATGCGCCGCGCTGCACCTTCCAGACATCGCGACGGCGCTCTATCTCGTCCTTGCGCGCGTCCGAATTCGGTGGAAAGCGCCGGTCGAAGCCTTCCCGCCATGGCAAGCGGAGCACCATGCTCGGCATGACCAACGCGATATGCGGGGCGTCTCGCTGCAGCTCCCTCTCGATACCCCGGATCTCCTCGCGCGGATCGCCGCGCAGCAGGCCCTGGATGCTGTAGGGTCGCCGTGCAAGCGCGATGCCGGTCTCCTTGCCGATCGCGTCCTTGAGGCCGTCGGCCAGACCGTCCGCAAGTCCCTCGCCGTAGAGTTGTATGCGATAGGCGTCGTTCTCGGGAAACGGGGTGATGAACGTGCCCAGACGGTCGCCGCCTGGGCCGGACACCGGCTGCGCCATACCCGGCCCGGTGCCGAGCACCACGGCGATCGCCGCCAAGATCAGACCACCCGCGCGCGTCATCGAAGCTCCAGGCTGTCGTGTGGACCGGACCGAAATGCCGGACCTGCCGAGATTCGATCAATCCCTAACTGCAATTCGCCGGATCCACAACGCTGCCCCCGCCAAGTCCGCAGATACGTCGCCGTGTCGGCCCGCTGCGCGATTGGCAGCCTCACGGCTGCGTATCGCCGCGGACGTATTCGAGCAGGCGTCGCCCGGGATAGCCGTCGACCGGCAGCCCTGCCACACGCTGGTAGGCCCGCACCGCCTCCCGCGTCGCCTCGCCCGCGATGCCGTCGATCTGTCCGACCGGATGCCCCAGACTGACGAGATGCCGCTGCAATTCCTTGAGCGCGGCTCCGCCCAGCGGTGGATCGTCGAGCGGCCAGGCACTTTGGATCGGCGGCAAGCCACGCAGCCGATCGCTCAGATGTCCGACCGCCAGCGCATACACGATGGCGTTGTTGTAGCGGAGAATGGCGCGGTAGTTCCGCGACACCAGGAACGCCGGCCCGCGCCGGCCCGAGGGCATCAGCAGCTCCGCCTCGAAACTCCCCTCCTCGTCGAGACTATGACCGAGGACGGGCACGACGCCGAGAGCCTGCCACTCGTGGAGGCTGAGCACGTTGCCCGATCGCAACGCATCCGGACCTGCTGTCTCGGGCAGCCGCACCTCGACACCCCAACGCGCGCCCGGCCGCCACCCCGACGCCTTCAGGAAGTTGGCCGAGGATGCCAGTGCATCCGCGACCGACCCCCAGATGTCACGCCGCCTATCGGCATCGAAGTCGACCGCGTGGGCAAGATAGCTCGACGGCATGAACTGGGTGTGCCCCATGGCGCCCGCCCACGATCCCGTCATCCCTTCCGGCGGCACATCGCCCCTCTGCGCGATTTCCAGCGCGGACAAGAGTTCGCGACGCCAGAAGCCCGCGCGCCGGCCATCCCCCACACTGAGCGTGGCCAGAGCATCGAACACCGAGCGGCTGCCCGTGGCACGGCCATAGCTGGACTCCACGCCCCAGATCGCCAGCACCGTGAAGCGGTCGACGCCGAACCTCCGTTCGATGGCCTCCAGAAGTTCGCCGTGCTCGGCGAGCTTCCGCCGGCCTTCCGCCACGCGCGCATCGGAGACCAGACGCCCGATATAGGTCCATGGCGGCATCACGTGCTCGGGCTGGCTGGTCCGCAGCCCATCGATACCCGGGTCGTACCGCACAGCCGACAGCGCACGATCGATCAGCGCTCGACTGATCCCACGACGCTGCGCCTCGGGCCAGATCTCGTCGACGAGCGCACCCATGCGGCCACGCTCCTGGCGCGCCAGAAGTTCCGCGATGGGATCGGTCCCAGCGTCCGCTGTGGCCTCGACCAGAGCCGGAAGCTTGGGCACGGCAGGCGGGCGGAAGAGCCCGGCCGCCACGTGGGCATCGGGAATGTCCGGTTGCAGAAGCCGCGTCGCCGTTCCTGCACCGATCGCCAGCCCGGCGACCACAGTCGCCGCGATGCAACCGCCGCTCCTGAGTTTGTTGGCGTGCCTCATTGCTTCGCACCCTCCCGCAGGCTCTGCAGGACCCGTCGTGTCGGCCAGCAATCCACAACCTGCCGGCTCGCGCGCTGATAGAGGCCTATCTGCCAGCGCGTATTGGAGCCGATCTTGCCGTCGATTTTGTCGATGGCATACCCGCGCGCCTTGAGGCGCTCCTGCATCTCCGCAAGCTCACGCGTGGGCAGTTGCTCGATCATGCCCCAGCGTGTTCTGAAATCTCCGCCACCGGCAATGCGGTCCGCGAGATGCCCCACGTAGACGGCATAGAGGTCCGATGTGTTGTAGGCGCGCAGCACCTTGAAATTGTCCGTCACGAGAAACTGCGGACCGTAGGTTCCCCCCGGCGACATCAGGTAGGCGCTGGCGGCCTCGTGCCGCGCGGGAAACCCGCCGCCCTCGATGCGCGCGACGCCCGCAGCATGCCAAGCAGAGACCGGCCGCGCGTTCAGCGGCCCTTCGTTGGCGCAGTCGATCCGCCCTCCGGTCTTGACCTCGAACCCCCAGCGCAACCCCTTCGTCCACCCCTTGAGTTGCAGCTGCCGGGCTGCCGATCCCAGCGCATCGGGCACCGAGTTCATCAGATCGATCCGCCCGTCGCCGTCGATATCGACCGTCGAGGAATAGAATTCCGATGGCATGAATTGCGTCAGCCCCATGGCTCCCGCCCACGAGGATCGCATGTCCTCGAGTGCCACCATGCGGTCTTCCAGCATCCGAAGCGCGAAAATCAACTCACGCCGGAACAGTTCCTTTCGGCGCCCGGCATAGGCCAGCGTCGCGAGGACGCGGACGGCATTGTGCTTGAGCTTGTGGGTCCCGAAGGCCGTCTCGCGTCCCCAGATCGCCAGAACCACGGCCCGGTCCACACCCAGCTTGCGCTCGATCATGTCCAAGGCCGCCGCATGCTTGCGCATCAGCACCCGCCCTTGCGCGGCGAGCCGCTCGAGGGATTTGGCATCGAGATAGGCTTGTGGCGGGCGTGTGAACTCGGCCTGACCGCGCGCGGAATGCTTTTCCCCGCCAGGTCGCTCGAGATCGGGCAGCGTGAGGTCGGGCGCGACCCCCTTGAACGCCCGCTCGAACGTCGCGCGCGAAACGCCCTGCGCTTGTGCCTCCGGCCACAGCCTTTCGACGAAGGACGCAAAATCCGAAGGCAACTCGGCGCGCACCGTCGTCGCCAGCATAGCCGCCATCGCGGCCAGTGCGGCTACCGCAACCCGCCGCCAGCCATCGAAGGTGCGGCGGGGCTTCCTGTCGAGCGCGCTCGAGCGCATGGCCCCCCTGTCGATCTCGCGGCCTCTCTTTGCGCGAGAAGACCGCCTCCGTCGTCGCACGTCATTGGGCGATACGGCCCTGTGGACAGTCACCAGAAATTCTGGGCCATTTTGCGACGGCGGCGGAGAGATCAGCTGGCCGCCTTCAGCGTGTCCAGATGGCGCTCCCAGGCGAGCGCCTGCGCCACGATGAGGTCGAGATCGTCGTGCTCGGGCACCCAGCCCAGCTGCTGGCGTATCTTCGTGGA
>VFQT010003818.1_pt1 | contig 13318 bp, 11 predicted proteins | sample 3512381 | NCBI WGS metagenome assembly VFQT01 (sample SAMN10412376, study PRJNA504923) | tailings metagenome | isolation source: Relicate 2 Philex TSF3 active mining site | place: Philippines: Tuba, Benguet | collected 2017-08-29 | reverse complement strand
CGTGCACCTCGCCGATCTTGTAGGACTTGCCCGTGTAGTAGAGGATGCGCTCGGTGGTCGTGGTCTTGCCGGCGTCGATGTGCGCCATGATGCCGATGTTGCGGGTTCTCTCGAGTGGGTATTCACGCTTGGCCATTGGGGTTCACCTTGCTCCTGGTGTCGGGTCTTGTGTTGTGTCGGTGTGCATCTGTCCCCGCACACGAAAGCGCACCCGAACGGGTGCGCTCCGCGGCGGTTGGTCTCGAACTGCGCCTACCAGCGGTAGTGCGCGAAGGCCTTGTTCGACTCGGCCATCTTCTGCATGTCGTCGCGCTTCTTCATCGCGGCGCCGAGACCGTTGGCAGCGTCCATGAGTTCGTTGGCGAGGCACTCGGCCATGGTCTTTTCGCGGCGGTCGCGCGCGTAGTCGACGATCCAGCGGATGGCCAGCGTCGATGCACGACGTGGCTTCACCTCGACCGGCACCTGGTAGGTGGCACCGCCGACGCGACGTGAGCGAACCTCGAGCGGCGGCTTCACGTTGTCGATCGCGCGCTTGACGGTGGCGAGCGGCTCCGTGCCTGTCTTGGTCTCGATCATCTTCATCGCGTCGTAGACGATCTTCTCGGCGATGCTCTTCTTGCCGTGCAGCATGACCTTGTTGGTGAGCTGCGTGACGAGCAGCGACCGGTAGACCGGATCTGCGACGAGTTCGCGGCGTGGTGCGGGACCCTTGCGTGGCATCAGTGGACCTCTCTCACTTCTCGCGCTTGGCGCCGTAACGGCTGCGCGCTTGCTTGCGGTTCTTCACGCCGGCTGCGTCGAGCGCGCCGCGGATGATCTTGTAACGCACGCCCGGCAGGTCGCGCACGCGGCCTCCGCGAACGAGCACGATCGAGTGCTCCTGCAGGTTGTGTCCCTCGCCCGGGATGTAGGCCGTCACTTCGGCGCCACTGGTGAGGCGCACACGGGCGACCTTGCGGAGCGCCGAGTTCGGCTTCTTCGGGGTCTGGGTGAACACGCGGGTGCACACGCCACGGCGCTGGGGCGAACCCTTCAGCGCCGGTGTCTTGGTCTTCGACGACTTCGTGCTGCGACCCTGTCGGATCAACTGCTGGATTGTGGGCACGCAAATACCTCTTGTGCTGGAGAACGTTGCCGACCCGCCGGCCCGAGCGGGCCGACCCTGAGGTCGTCAAGAAAGAGAAAGGCTACGGGCGACCCTTCCCCGGTGGCAACCCGCCACCCGGGGAAGGACCCGCTTCTTTCAGGGGTCTGGACCCCGTTCGTCCCGGCACCCCGGGCGTGATCACTCGGAGTCGGTTGCGTCGTCTGCCGGTGCCTCGTCGGCTGCGTTGAGGGCCTCGGTGAGGGCCTCGAACGGCGGCTCGGCGGGAGCATCGGTCTCGTGGATCGCCTCGACCTCGGGGGCGGGGATGCCCGTCGTGGTGTCGGCGACCGAGTCGGCGAAGTCAGCCGGCTCGTCGCTCGTGCCGGGCCGGGCGAAGTCGGCCGTGGCATCGGGCGACGTCGTCAACGTTCCGAGAATCGACTCTTCGGCATCGAGCTCGTCCTGGATGGTCTCTTCCATCACGTAGGTGCCCTGGATACCGGCGAGGTAGGTGGCCGGGTCGGGCTCGTCGCTCGAGAAGTACTCCATCGGCTGGTAGTCCGGCGCTTCGATGTCGAAGTAGCGGTACCGCTCCATGCCGGTTCCGGCCGGGATCAGCTTGCCGATGATGATGTTCTCCTTGAGGCCGACCAGGCTGTCGCCGCGGCTGCCGATGGCGGCCTCGGTGAGCACACGGGTGGTCTCCTGGAACGATGCGGCCGACAGCCACGAGTCGGTGGCGAGCGATGCCTTGGTGATGCCCATGATCTCGGGGCGACCCTCGGCCGGGCGCTTGCCCTCCTCCACCATCTGGCGGTTCGTGTCGCGGAACCTCTTCGCGTCGATGCGGTTTCCCGGCAGGAACGGGGTGTCACCCGGCTCCTGCACGCCGATGCGGCGCGTCATCTGACGAACGATGAGTTCGATGTGCTTGTCGTGGATCGCGACACCCTGGTCGCGGTACACCTTCTGCACTTCCTCGACGAGGTACTGCTGCGTCGCGCGGATACCGAGGATCTCCATGATCTCCTTCGGATCCCACGGACCGTCGGTGACGGGCTGCCCGGCGGTGACGTTCTCGCCGTCCTTCACCTTCACGCGGCTGCCGGTCGGGAGCATGATCGTGTGCTCCTCGCCCTTGTCGTCGATGACGATGACGGGGATTCCCTTGCCCTCGTCCTCTCCGATGCGCACCACGCCCGCGGCACGCGCGAGACGGGCAGAACCCTTCGGCGTGCGGGCCTCGAACAACTCGACGACGCGCGGCAGACCGCCGGCGATGTCCTTGCCCGCGACACCACCGGTGTGGAACGTACGCATCGTGAGCTGCGTTCCGGGCTCACCGATCGACTGCGCGGCGATGACGCCGACGGCCTCACCGAGCTCGATCGACTTGCCGGTCGCGAGCGAACGGCCGTAGCACAGCGCACAGATGCCGAGTTCGGCATCACACGTGACGACCGAACGCACCTGGACGCGGTCGATCGACTCGTCGTCGCGGAGGAGCTCGAGTTCCTCGTCGCCCACCAGCGTGTTCTTCTCGAGCACGCGGCCGCTCGACAGGGTGACGTCGTTCAGCAGGGCGCGACCGAACAACTTCGTGTCGAGGTAGCTGCGCGAATCCTTCGAGTCGGGACGCACGTTCTCGATCCACAGACCCAGGCGGGTGCCGCAGTCGTCCTCACGCACGATCAGTTCCTGCGCAACGTCGACGAGGCGACGAGTCAGGTAGCCCGAGTCAGCGGTACGGAGCGCGGTGTCGACGAGACCCTTTCGGGCACCCGGAGTCGCGATGAAGTACTCGAGCGTCTCGAGCCCCTCACGGAAGTTCGACGTGATCGGACGCGGAATGGTGTCACCGCGCGGGTTCGACACGAGTCCGCGCATGCCCGCGATCTGGCGCATCTGCGTCATGTTTCCGCGGGCACCCGAGCTCACCATCATCTCGATCGGGTTGAACTTGTCGGCACGGAACTGCTCGGCCATGACGTCCTGCACCTTCGCGGTGGCGTCGGTCCAGATCGACACTTCCTGCTGACGGCGCTCGCCGTCGGTGATGATGCCACGGCGGAACTGCGTCTCGACCTTGTCGGCCTGCTTCTCGAAATCGTCGAGGATCTCGCGCTTGGCTGCCGGCGTCTTCACGTCTTCGATCGAGACGGTGAGTCCCGACTGCGACGCATAGCGGTAGCAGACGGCCTTGAGGTCGTCGAGAGTCTCGGAGATGACGGCCTTGTCGTAGTGATCGGACAGGCGCTCCACGAGCACACCCATCTCGCCCTTCTTCACCGGAGCGGTGATGTGGCCGAAACGCTCCGCGTAGTCGGCCGGCAGGGCCTCCTCGAAGAGGAGACGACCCGGGGTGGTGTCGAACGAGACGCGGGTTCCGTCGGCTGCGCGGTCGCGCATCACGATGCGGCTGTGCAAGGTCACCGAGCCCTCATCGAGCGCACGGAACACTTCCCAGCGCTGACCGAAGACACGACCCTCACCCTTTGCTCCCTCGACGAGTTCGGTGAGGTAGTACCCACCGATGATGAGGTCCTGCGACGGGGTCACGATCGGACGACCCGACGCCGGCGACAGAATGTTGTTCGCCGAGAGCATCAGCACGCGCGCCTCGGCCTGGGCCTCGGTCGACAGCGGAAGGTGCACGGCCATCTGGTCACCGTCGAAGTCGGCGTTGAACGCGGTGCACACCAACGGGTGGATCTGGATCGCCTTGCCCTCGACCAGGATCGGTTCGAAGGCCTGGATGCCGAGACGGTGCAGCGTGGGGGCGCGGTTGAGGAGCACCGGGTGCTCCTTGATGACGTCCTCGAGAACGTCCCACACCTGCGGGCGGCGGCGCTCCACCATGCGCTTGGCGCTCTTGATGTTCTGTGCGAGCTCGAGGTCGACGAGACGCTTCATCACGAACGGCTTGAACAACTCGAGCGCCATCAACTTCGGCAGACCGCACTGGTGCAGACGCAGGGTCGGGCCGGCCACGATGACCGAACGACCCGAGTAGTCGACGCGCTTGCCGAGCAGGTTCTGACGGAAGCGACCCTGCTTGCCCTTGAGCATGTCGGAGAGCGACTTGAGCGGGCGGTTGCCCGGGCCGGTCACCGGGCGGCCACGGCGGCCGTTGTCGAACAATGCGTCGACGGCCTCCTGCAGCATGCGCTTCTCGTTGTTGACGATGATCTCGGGAGCACCGAGGTCGAGCAGACGACGCAGACGGTTGTTGCGGTTGATCACCCGTCGGTACAGGTCGTTCAGGTCGGACGTCGCGAAACGGCCACCCTCGAGCTGCACCATGGGGCGCAGGTCGGGCGGGATCACCGGCACGGCGTCAAGGATCATCGACATCGGGCTGTTGATGCGGCGGCCGTGTTCGTCACGCTTGTTGAAGTCGGCGACGATCTGCAGACGCTTGATGGCCTTCTGCTTGCGCTGGGCGGAGAGGGGCTTGCCCTTCATTCCGTTCTCGATCGCGTCGCGGAGGTTGATCTCCTCCGAGTCGAAGTCGATGCGGTCGATCAACTGCTTGATCGCGTCGGCCCCGGTGCCGCCCTCGAAATAGTCGGAGTAACGCTCCTTGACCGCAAACCAGAGGTTCTCGTCCTCGATGATGCGGCGCGGATGGAGATCGCGGAACTCGTCCCAGGCGCGCTGCGCGAGCACGAGTTCTGCATCGTAACGATCGTTGATCGAGGCGATCTCCTTGTCCATGACCTTCTGGCGGGCGCGCACATCGGCTTCCTTCGCGCCCTCCTTCTCCATGGTCTTGATCTCGTTCTCGAAGTCCTTTAGCCGGTTCCTGAGTTCCTTCTCTTTCTCCTTCTCGATGGCACGACGCTCCTCGTCGAATTCCTTCTCGAGTTCGGGGAGATCCTCGTGGCGCTTGTCCTCGTCGACCCACGAGATGAGGTGCGCGGCGAAGTAGATGACCTTCTCGAGCTGCTTTGCCTTCAGTTCCTCCTTCGGCTCGAGTCCACCGAGCAGGTACGCCAGCCACGAGCGCGTTCCGCGCAGGTACCAGATGTGCACGACGGGTGCGGCGAGCTCGATGTGCCCCATGCGCTCGCGACGCACCTTCGAACGGGTCACCTCGACGCCGCAGCGCTCGCAGATGATCCCCTTGAAGCGCACGCGCTTGTACTTGCCGCAGTAGCACTCCCAGTCACGGGTCGGTCCGAAGATCTTCTCGCAGAAGAGTCCGTCCTTCTCCGGACGCAGCGTGCGGTAGTTGATGGTCTCGGGCTTCTTCACTTCGCCCTTCGACCACAGCCTGATCTGGTCGGCAGTGGCAAGACCGATGCGGAGTTGGTCGAACATGTTCACGTCGAGCATTTGGTTCTCGTTTCTTCTCTCGGTCTCGGTCAGTACAGGCGTGCCGGGCGGCGGTCGCGGTCGTCGTCATCGGACCCGCGCTCGGGCCTGCTGATGTCGATACCGAGTTCCTCGGCGGTGCGGTAGATCTCGTCGTCGAACTCGTGGATCTCGATCTCGCGGCCGGTGCCGTCGAGGACCTCGACGTTGAGGCAGAGCGACTGCATCTCCTTCATGAGCACCTTGAACGACTCGGGGATGCCCGGCTCGGGGATGTTCTCGCCCTTCACGATGGCCTCGTAGACCTTCACGCGACCGAGCACGTCGTCTGACTTGATGGTGAGCAGTTCCTGCAGGCAGTACGCCGCTCCGTAGGCCTCGAGAGCCCACACTTCCATCTCGCCGAAGCGCTGGCCACCGAACTGGGCCTTTCCTCCGAGAGGCTGCTGGGTGATCATGCTGTACGGGCCCGTCGAACGAGCATGGATCTTGTCGTCGACGAGGTGGTGCAGCTTGAGGATGTACATGTAGCCGACCGTGATCGGGTTGTCGTAGTACTCGCCGGTGCGTCCGTTGCGCAGACGCGTCTTGCCGGTGCGCTCGATGAGACGCTTTCCGTCGACGCTCTCGGGATTCAGGTTCTCGAGAATCTGCTGGATCGTCGGGTGCACACCGGCCGCCTCGATCTCGTCCCAGTGGGCACCGTCGAAGACGGGCGTCGAGATGAAGGTCGCCGGCTCGGTGGACGGACGTGTCTTCGTCTCGGTTCCGCGGATCGGCGACGCTCCGACGACCGAACCGTCTTTCGGGTTGGTCCAGCCCCAGCGCGCCGCGTACCCGAGATGGGCCTCGAGCACCTGACCGACGTTCATGCGGCTCGGAACACCGAGCGGGTTCAAGATGATGTCGACAGGCGTGCCGTCCTCGAGGTACGGCATGTCCTCGACCGGGAGGATCTTCGAGATGACACCCTTGTTGCCGTGACGGCCGGCGAGCTTGTCGCCCACCGAGATCTTGCGCTTCTGAGCGACGAAGACCTTGACCATCTGGTTGACGCCGGGCGGCAACTCGTCACCACGCTCGCGAGAGAACACCTTGACGTCGATGACCTTCCCGCCCTCGCCATGGGGAACCTTGAGCGAGGTGTCACGCACCTCGCGGGCCTTCTCGCCGAAGATGGCGCGCAGCAGGCGCTCTTCCGGGGTCAATTCGGTCTCGCCCTTCGGGGTGACCTTGCCCACGAGCACGTCGCCGGGTCCGACCTCGGCACCGATGCGGATGATTCCCTCGTCGTCGAGGTCGCGCACGATGTCGTCGGACAGGTTCGGGATGTCGCGCGTGATCTCCTCGGGGCCGAGCTTGGTGTCACGGGCGTCGACTTCGTAGTTGTGGATGTGGATCGACGTGAGCACGTCGTCTTGCACCATGCGCTCCGAGAGGATGATGGCGTCCTCGAAGTTGTAGCCCTCCCACGGCATCAGTGCCACGAGCAGGTTCTTGCCGAGTGCCAGTTCACCCTGGTCGGTCGACGGACCGTCGACCAGCAGCTCTCCCTTGGTCACCTTCTGGCCCTCGACCACGCGCACCGACTGGTTGATGCAGGTGTCCTGGTTCGAGCGGTGGAACTTCATGAGCTTGTGCTCGGTCTTGCGCGAGCGACCGTCGTACTTCACGACGACCGACGAACCGGTGATCTCGACGACCTCGCCGTTGTCCTCGGCGAGGATGACGTCGGCTCCGTCGTGTGCGGCGCGCTTCTCGACGCCGGTCCCGACGTACGGGGCCTCGGCGCGCACGAGCGGAACGGCCTGACGCTGCATGTTCGCACCCATGAGCGCGCGGTTCGCGTCGTCGTGCTCGAGGAACGGAATCAGCGCCGTCGCGATCGAGACGATCTGCTTCGGCGACACGTCGAGGAAGTCGACTTCCTGCGGTGAGACCGCTGCGATGTCGGTGGTGGCACCGAAGAAGCTCTCGGCCTCGAGCATGCGGCGGAGGTCGTCGAGGCTCGCCGCCTGCGGCGAACGACGCACGAGAACGCGGTTCTCGAGGAAGTTGCCCTGCGCGTCGATCGGCGTGTTGGCCTGCGCCACGACGAAGTTCTCTTCTTCGTCGGCCGCCATGTAGACGATCTCGTCGGTGGCCTTGCCGTTCACCACGCGCCGATACGGCGTCTCGATGAAGCCGAACTGGTTGACACGTGCGAACGTCGAGAGCGCGCCGATGAGACCGATGTTCGGCCCTTCCGGCGTCTCGATCGGGCACATGCGGCCGTAGTGCGAGAAGTGCACGTCACGGACCTCGAAGCCCGCTCGCTCGCGCGACAGACCACCCGGGCCGAGCGCCGAGAGACGACGACGGTGCGTGAGACCCGACAGCGGGTTCACCTGGTCCATGAACTGAGACAGCTGCGAGGTTCCGAAGAACTCCTTGATGGCCGCCACCACGGGGCGGATGTTGATGAGCGTCTGCGGCGTGATCGCCTCGACGTCCTGGGTGGTCATGCGCTCGCGCACGACGCGCTCCATGCGCGACAAACCGATGCGCACCTGGTTCTGGATCAACTCACCCACCGAGCGGACGCGACGGTTCGCGAAGTGGTCCTGGTCGTCGAGTCGGTAGCCGGGCTCCTGCTTGACGAGGTGGAGCATGTACGAGATCGCAGCCAGGATCTCGCAGCGCGAGATGACCGACTGGTCCTCGCTCGGGAGGTCCATCATCTCGGCGGGGATGTCGAACAGCTCCTGCAGGCGACGCAGTTCGTCACCGAGCTTGCGGTTGATCTTGTAACGACCGACTCGCGAGAGGTCGTAGCGACGCGGCTCGAAGAACGCACCCTCGAAGTACACGCGGGCCGCCTCGGCGGTTGCCGGCTCGCCCGGACGCGCACGCTTGTAGATCTCGAGAAGTGCCTCTTCACGGGAGGTGTTGACCTCGCGCTCCTTGTCCCACTGGTCCTCGAGGAAGTCGAAGTACTGCACGAAGTGGTCGAGGAAACCCGGCGCGCCGGCCTCGTCGTACCCGAGGGCGCGGAGCAACGTGAAGATGCTCATGCGGCGCTTGCGCGACACGCGAGCACCGGCAGTGACACCCTTGCCCGGCTTCTGCTCCACGTCGAACTCGAGCCACTCGCCGCGGTACGGGTGCACCGTACCCTTGACGATCTGGGCCTTCGACAGGTTGCGCAGACGGAACTTCTCGCCCGGCTCGAAGATGACGCCGGGACTGCGCACCAGCTGCGACACGACGACGCGCTCGGTGCCGTTGATGATGAAGGTGCCCTTGTCGGTCATCTTCGGGAAGTCGCCCATGAAGACGACCTGTTCCTTGATCTCCTGCGTCTCGCGGTTCGAGAACGTTGCACGCACGAACACCGGCGAGGCGTACGTCATCTCACGCTCGCGGCACTCTTCCTCGGTGAACTTCGGTCCCGGGCTCAGGTCTTCGTCGTTCGGGTCGTACGACAGTTCGAGCCGGAGATTGCCCGAGTAGTCGGTGATCGGCGAGATGTCGCGGAACGTGTCGGCCAGTCCTTCTCTGATGAACCAGTCGAACGACTCACGCTGAACTGCGATGAGATCTGGCAGCTCGAGCTGCTCGACGAGGTTCGCGAACGAATAACGCTCATGGGACGCAGAACGAGATGCCACGTTTACTCCTGATGTGCCGGCCGGGACGCAGCGTCACGCACCAGGGAGCGGGCGCACTGATTTTGGGCAATGCGAAAGCACGAGGGGCGAGACACGGCAACCGAGAACGCTATCGGAGGAAACGGCCCCAGGGCAACGCCGAACGGGACCCTCCGCCCCGGGGGTCCCGCAATTGGGGGGCACGGTAGGGCTGCCGGGGTGGGGCCGTCAAGCATCCCCGTCGGTGCCGGCCCGTCACCGGGCCGGAAACAGCCGTGGTCCCCGGTGCCGACGGCACCGGGGACCACGGTCGCGGTCTGACCCGGGGTCTCCCCCGGGCGGGATCACTTGAGCTCGACGGAGGCGCCGGCCTCTTCCAGCTTGGCCTTTGCCTTCTCGGCATCGTCCTTGCTGGCCTTCTCGAGCACCGGCTTCGGTGCGCCGTCGACCAAGTCCTTGGCTTCCTTGAGTCCGAGGCTGGTGAGCTCGCGGACGACCTTGATGACGCCGATCTTCTGGGCGCCGCCGTCGGTCAGGATGACGTCGAACTCGTCCTTCTCGTCTTCGGCTGCGGCACCGCCGCCACCGGCGGGGGCGCCGGCGACTGCGGCCACGGCCACCGGGGCCGCCGCGGTCACGCCGAACTTCTCCTCGAACGCGTCGAGCAGTTCCTTGAGTTCGATGACGGTGAGTGCAGAGATTCCTTCGAGGATCTCGTCTTTGCTGAGAGCCATTGTTCTTCTTTCCTTCTGTGGTGTTGGGTTGGCTGTTGTGTACGGGTTGGAGTTGGGGCGCGGATCAGGCCGCGCTCTTCTGGTCGAGCAGCGCCTTCAGGCCGTAGGCCATGTTGCGCGGGAGCGCCTGCAGGAGCCCGGCGGTCTTGACCATCGGGGCCTGCATGAGCCCTGCGAGCTGGGCGAGCATGACCTCGCGCGGCGGCAGGTCGGCCAGCACCTCGATGTCCTTGGCGGACACCGCCTTGTTGGCGACGGCACCTCCGCGGATGACGAGCAAGGGGTTCGTCTTGGCGTACTCCTTGAGCGTCTTGGCCACGGCGGCCACGTCTCCGTCGACGAAGGTCAGTGCGGTCGGGCCGGTGAGCAACGCATCGAGCCCCTCGACGCCGGCATCACGCGCAGCGAAGCGGGCGAGGGTGTTCTTGTACACGCGGTACTCGGCACCCACACCGCGCAGGGTCGTGCGCAGCGAGGCGAGATCGGGAACGCGAAGACCGCGGTATTCGGTGACGATCACCGCGGACGACTTCACCAGCTTGTCGCGCACTTCGGCGACCACTGCTTCTTTCTCGGATCGGACAGTTGACATTTCACCTCCTCGGGTGTCCTCTTGTGTCGCTCGGGGCGCTCGCAGATACGAACGCCGCGCCGAGCCGACCGAGAAGACCGGAACCGGTTGAGGAGTCCGCCTCGTCTGGCGGGCGAAAGCCCCTTAGCCGGCGAACCGGACCGGATGTCTCTGGCGAGGACCGAGAGAATTGAATTGTGTTTCCGAGCCTACGGGTGGACGCGACGGGTCACACCCGCCACCCCCACCTTCCCGGCGATATCGGTGATCAGGCCTCGGCGCCCGGACGCAGACGGTTGGTGTCGATCTTGACACCAGGGCCCATCGTCGTCGAGAGGGTGATCTTGCGGAAGTAACGGCCCTTCGCGGCCGCCGGCTTCACGCGCTGCACTTCGTCGAGCACTGCCCGGAGGTTCGCCTCGAGGTCGGTGGCGCTGAACGACGCCTTTCCGATGCGCACGTGCACGTTGCCGTGACGGTCGGTGCGGTACTCGACCTTGCCGCCCTTGAACTCGCCCACTGCACGACCGACGTCGGTGGTGACGGTGCCGGTCTTGGGGTTCGGCATGAGACCACGCGGGCCGAGAACGCGACCGAGGCGACCGACCAGCGGCATCATGTCGGGGGTCGCGATCATGAGATCGAAGTCCATGTTGCCCTTCTCGATGTCGGCTGCGAGGTCGTCGGCACCGACGAGGTCTGCACCGGCAGCGCGGGCTTCCTGGGCTGCATCACCGGCGGCGAACACCGCGATGCGCAGCGTCTTACCCGAGCCCGACGGCAGGGCGACGGTTCCGCGCACGGCCTGGTCGGGCTTGCGGGGGTCGACTCCGAGGCGAATGGCCACGTCGACCGACTCGTCGAACTTCGCGCTCGCGGTCTTCTTCACCAACTCGACCGCTTCGGTCGGGGTGAACTGTGCGTCCCTGTCGAACAGTGCGGACGCAGCCTTGTACTTCTTGGACATCGGCATGGTTGCCTCCCTCTCTCTTTCTCGTTGTCCGTCCGGGTGAGGTGTTCCCGGCTCGGGAGATCTGTGTTGTGCTGTGACTGTCTACCGGTCTCGCGACCGGAAGGTAGGGGTCAGACGACCTTGAGGCCCATGGAACGGGCCGTGCCGCGCACCTGCTGCTTGGCCGCTTCGAGGTCATAGGCGTTGAGGTCGGGCATCTTGATCTTTGCGACTTCTTCGATGTCTGCCTCGGTCACTGTTCCCGCGACGGTCTTGCCGGGGGTCTGCGAGGCCTTCTCGAGGCCGGCCTTCTGACGGAGAAGCACCGGCGTCGGCGGCGTCTTCAGGATGAACGTGAACGAGCGGTCCTCGAAGATGCTGATCTCGACCGGGATGATGGTTCCGGCCTGTGCTTCGGTGGCGGCGTTGTACTGCTTCACGAAGTCCATGATCTGGACGCCGTGCGGGCCGAGAGCCGTTCCGACCGGCGGCGCGGGCGTGGCCTTGCCGGCGGGGATCTGGATCTTCACGATTGCTGCGAGTTTCTTCTTTGCCATGTGGGTTCTCCGTGTTGGTGTCGTTCGATCAGAGCTTGGTGACCTGGCTGAAGTCCATCTCCACCAGGGTCTCGCGGCCGAAGATGTTGACGAGAACCTTCAGCTTCATGTGGTCGGTGTTGATCTCTGCGATCGCGCCGTTGAAGTCGGCGAACGGGCCTTCCTTCACGCGCACGCTCTCGCCGATCTCGAACTCGACCTTGGGTGCCTTGCGACGCGGTGCGGCCTCGCCGTCTCCCTTGGCGTTGAGGAACGTCTCGACCTCGCGCTTCGACAGCGGCGTGGGCTTCTGGCCCTTCACGCTCTGGCCGACGAAGCCGGTCACGCCCGGGGTGTTGCGGATGCAGAACCACGAGGCGTCGTCCATCTCGCAGCGCACGAGCAAATATCCGGGGAAGACCTTCTTCGAGACGGTCTGCTTGCGACCCTGCTTGAACTCGACCACGTCCTCCATGGGAACGACGATCTCGTAGATCGAGTCACCCATGTCCATCGACTGGATGCGCGACTTAAGGTTCAGTTCGACCTTCTTCTCGTAGCCCGACTGGGTGTGCACCACGTACCAGCGCCCGGGACGCGCCCACGGCGGGGTCTCGCGCGGGCCCTCGTCTTCGTCGTCGTCCTCGTCGAGATCGTCGGCGTCGGTGGCGTCGTCGGTCAGGTCGAGCACGACGTCGGGCTCGAGGCCTTCGCTCGTGTCGTTGGTGTCGATCGTGTCGTCGCTCATGTGGATCAATCCTTGTACAGCCATCCGGAGAACACTCCGAAGAATGCGTCGAGAGCACCGATGTAGGCGGTGAACACCACCACCGTCACCAGCACGATGACCGAGTAGCGCCGGACCTCGGGCCACTTCGGCCACGCGACCTTCTTCATCTCGTCGCCGACTTCGCGCAGGTACTTCACCGGACCGGTGCGGTCGCCTGCTTCCCGCTGGCGCTGCTGCGGCTGCGTGCGCACGGGGTTGCCGCTCTCGTCGAGCGCTCCCATTCGCTTCAGCGCGCGCTTCTGCTCGCGGTTCAGATCTGTCGACATGACTCTCGTGTTTCTTCCTGTGTGTTCATCTCTGCAGGGCAGGAGGGACTCGAACCCCCGACCGTCGGTTTTGGAGACCGATGCTCTACCAACTGAGCTACTGCCCTCTGCCGCCGTTCCCCTCGCGGGTCTGCCCGGTCACCCGGTCAGCGGGTCTCCTTGTGGAGGGTGTGGCGACGGTCGCGGGCGCAGTACTTCTTCATTTCCAGACGCTCGCGATCGTTGATCTTCGACTTCATCGTGATGTAGTTACGCTCCTTGCACTCCGTGCACTCGAGCGTGATCTTCACCCGCTTGTCACTCTTGGCCATTGTCGGCCCCCTTCTCCCGGGTTTCCCGTCTTACTTGATGATCTTGGTGACGCGACCAGCACCAACAGTGCGGCCACCCTCACGAATCGCGAAACGCAAACCCTCGTCCATCGCGATCGGCT